>Ga0194110_10005498_pt1 | contig 15013 bp, 21 predicted proteins | sample TA2Kig1200mmetaG_FD_146192 | JGI IMG/M metagenome (GOLD analysis project Ga0194110, IMG submission 146192) | Freshwater microbial communities from Lake Tanganyika, Tanzania - TA2015032 Kigoma Deep Cast 1200m | ecosystem: Environmental > Aquatic > Freshwater > Lake | place: Tanzania: Lake... | reverse complement strand
TAACAGGGTTTTTTAACACATGTTTTATGTGATTGTCCGTTGAATTTAATTCATGTTCAGAAATTAATTCTTCCCCACTCACCATCTTAATTAGCTTGACCATAAAGTTCTCCTTTAACCAATTATTATAAAGAGGAAAATTCTAAAGTCAAAGTATTTTTTGTTTGAAATTTTTTCTAATTTTGAATTCTTTAGAAATAGAGTTTACAATGTCTGACCCTGTATATTCAAACCAACAAGGGACAATTCCGTGTATTGTCAAGACAATAACAGCAATAAGCAGTTGAAAAACGAATGCAAAGGCGACACACATGTGTTGGAAGTAGCCAACGTTTTGTTCTTTAAGATGTTTCATAAATTATTTATACATCGACGGCGTAAAAATACCTACTTTGCCTTGTATCGGGCAGGGCGAACCTCTTTACATAGGGGTACTTTTACCGTTCTCAGAAATCTAGGGAAATCTGGGTTTGACGAATCAACCAGTTTTCAGCCGTTATACGCTGAAAACCTTTAATGGATTGATCCGTACTGGCATTGCGGCAATGCTCCTATCAGGGAAAGTCTCGTAGACTTTATCCCCGATTACTTTTCGCCCTATGTTGAGCGAACCATTTACATCAGCATGAATAGGTCGGAACGTATGATATATCCCCTTACTCCTCGTCCCACTCAAGATAGGTGGCTCTGCATCCCAAACAGGTAGTTTGTCATGGTCAAGGAAACTTGCCTTGCTGGTGTATGCCTCTTCCGTGAACTCCACTGAGATGCCAACCAGTGTTGCCTTGTACTTGACCTTCTCCAAGAATCGCCAGAACGGAATATACTGGAAGTTTTGTTTTTGTGGTTTCCGCATCTTGACTTCTTGCTTCCAGCCATCATTCTTGCCGATGATGATGCGACCAATGTCATGCTTGACGCACAAGTCAACGATTAACTTGGACGCATGATGAAAGTAGTTTTCAATCTGGAAGTAACGCTTCCTGCTCGTTCTTTTGTTCGGACGCTTGTTGTATAACCTTTTGATGGATTAGTGAAGCACACAGGAGTTGCCGAGCATCCCCTTTATGGATTTGACATTGTTTATCCAACTCTTAATTTCACTGGAAAAAGTCTTTTGGTCATAGGTTCTCATGCCGACCGAAGGTTAGTGAGAGAACAGGCGAGAAACGCTGGTATGCAAATTATTTTTGTAGACCCAGAACTTTACGAAGGACAGCCTTATGCGGTAGAAGACGCTCAGGACAACGATTTGATAATTAGACTTAAAGCGTCTGAGTTTGCCGAGCAAATTTTAGCATAAAATGATTGCTTGTTTCGTTGGAAGATACACAAGATTGTCTTGGTAGAATTCATCCACTGCTTTCTTGGCTCCTTTGCTTACAAAATCGCCGTAATCATCATATACAATAATTCCGCCTTTGTTCATTCTAGGATATATGAACTCAGAGACTTGCATGATTGATTTATAAGTATCGCAATCTACATGCACAAAAGAAAACTTTTCATTTTCAATTTTTTTGAGAGTATCATCAAATTTTCCTTTGTGTATTTTCACAAAGTTCATGGCTCCGAATTCCTCTTGAATTCTTTCAAATGATATTCCTGATCGTTTGCCAAAAGCTCCTACTTCCCAAAAATTGTCTTTTTCAGAAGTCTCAGGAATTCCTGTGAATGTATCCAGCAAATGAAGTGTTTTTGATCTTCCGGTTAGATGCTTGGCTATAATTCGAGCCGTGCCGCCTTTCCAGACGCCAAATTCTGCGACAGCCCCATCGCATTTAAATGTTTGTTTTAGGAATTCAATTAGTGTGAAAACTACAACTGGCGGGGACGCCGATTGGGATGCCAGATTGAAAAACTTCTCTTCTCTCCACGGCTGAAACAGCGATTGAAAGTCAGGCCAGGGTTGCCAAAACTCTGCTAATGGCCGATACAAATCTTGTTTATTGACACGAAGCATTGATTTGTCTCACCACTTCTTCTGCTATTGGACAGTCGGGATAATTTCCCAATTATTGATGCTCTTGAGGATACGACCATTAACCAATATGGGTTTAGCCAGTTGGTTTGAAGTTATCGTAGCTAAATTGTTTACACCAATGTCTATACACGCAACATTGTTTTTACTGATTTTTTCTTTCTTGCTTTCTTGTTCGTACTGTACGTCCACCACGAAACCAAAAGTCTTGGGCGTTAGGATGACTTGTTTGTACTGCCTCTGGCTTTGGATGCCGAAGCAATCATTAGTGGGCGTGATGGTGTTCGGTTTCTGCTTGACCTTGTTCTGCCCTCCCTTGATGGTTTCGTTGTAGAAGATGACTTGTGCTAGTTTGTCCTTGTAGTACGGAGGTTTGGGCATTCTCCTGAACTTGCTTGGGTCTTTTTTGTGGGCATTGAGTGTTTTCTTGAAGTTGGTCCAGTCTGTGAGGCACTTGCGTATGGTTTGCTTCGCCGTCTTGGTATTATGCAGGTTCCTGAAGCAATCCTCACCCCTGACGGCAGCGATGAGCATGTTGATGTCGGGCAATATCGTATTGCCGAACCACGCACGTCGCATGAGGAAATTGCACTTGTTGTACAGTTCCTTGCTTTCGGTGCAGAGTCGGACGATTTCAGGCGTCCCTCGTATTTGGTGTCGCTCAACCAGTAGCATACCTTTATATAGAGGGTTAGTCCTGAATTTTTGAGGCTGAAATCACGGATTTGACAAGATTTTTCTTGAGGTATCCTTAGATTTCTCCAGATTTCGGTTCAACTGTTCCAAACCCTTTTCAACGTACAAGTTTTCCATATCGCAATCCTCTTCGTCCCCTATAACGAATTGATGATTGCAGCTATGGCACTCCACTGCTTCTACATCAGAAACTGTTTGATCGCTCACGTCGCCGTTACAAACCCAATTAGGTTTATCACACTTAGGACATGCGATCTTATACCACGTTTCGATGTACATAAAAACAACCTACGGTTTGGGCTGCTTCTTCCGACCTGACCCTGAGAAATTAGACTTCCCTTGAGAACTGGTCACAAAACGAGTTCTTCTCACGACCAATCCACTTGGCATCCCAATTCATGTTTTCAAGAATCTGTTGGGCCTCTTTGTAATAAGGCACGAGAGTGTCTTTTTTACATTGATAGAACTTCAACAACTGATTGATAACCAATTCGGAATCACCGTAAATGGTTAGTTGTCCATTCCATCCTGCATCTTTCAAATATCGCAATCCAACGACGACGCCCGCCCACTCTGCAATATTGTTTGTGGCACCTTCACCCTTCAAAGCAATACCATTGCCTTTGCCGACTTCTTGCCCATTCTCATCGAGCAATCGAAAGGCATAAGAAGCTGTACCACCGGGATTTCCACCCTTGATACTGCCATCAAAATATAAATCTAACTTTTCTGGTAGCATGTTGGTTCCCATTCTTCGTAACATGAGCAATCGTATAGATTTGCCCATTTAGTTTGTCTTCGGGGTCTGGATGCAAATAAGTAAGCCCTTCTATTGCTAGAAGGGCATGTTCCAAACGCTCAAGTCGGTCTGTATCACGAATCGGGATCATAAAATTCCACCCTGACGGATTTGGAGCGGTTTGTTTTAGCAAAGGCTTTGAATTTTTTGAGGTTAGACTCGAAAGCGGATTGTGTCTTAAAAGAAAAAGATAAATCCCTTCGGCCATCCAAAAAAGAATAACCACTTCCACCATTATTTTGAGGGGCGATTTTTCTAATCAATTCATCAAATGCCCCGTCATGACCCTTGTAGCTCACAACAATATTCATGATTTCACTCGTAAGGTTCATACCAATCCTCAGAAGAATCAGGATGGAGTCTAACACATTTCTGCGAGCAAGAACAACCCCCGTTTGGGAAGCTAACCCAATTACCTTTTTGAAAAGATTCTTGAACGTCCTTGTAAACTCCACCTGACATATCTGCGGCACCACCGGGAGGAATCCAGAAGAAACACTTTTCTTTAGGACACTCTAGTAGGACGATTTCGAGATTTTTTTGGCCTAAAAGTACGAGTAGGTTTGGTGATCCTTAATCCTTCCCCGTAAACTTCTATTTCGCCCGGTTCTCGGTAAAGACTGATTAAGAAGCGAATAACTGGCGATGTTTGATCCAGATTGTCTCGCATCTTGTTTAACTTCTCAGAAGCCTCAATCCACAGATGCTTCTCTTTTTCATTAGTACATACAACTTTATACATTTCACACCTTCTTAGTAGTTGCGGCTCTGACGATGCCAATCTTTACCCATTTAGGCTCTTTGTACCGCTTGCTGTGGTACTCTCCACCAAGGAGTTAAGCCACTCATTAAAACAAATTGGCTTGCCAAAGGCAAGTCAATTTGTAGCGGTCAGTTCTCGTAATACGGGAATAGAAATGCCTAAGAAATCCATCTTGCATCATCAATAGCACAATGCCTTTTTTTGGATGATAACCAATGGAGCTATCGAGAATCGAACTCGAACTTCTTGGTTGCAAACCAAGCGTCATCCCTTTAGACCATAGCCCCAGTGGTGGAGGCTGAATCCACACTTCTCACACTTCATCGTGCATTTTAGGTCTGTCAGCCATTCTCGACTCTTGCAATATAGTAACTTGCAACAATTTTCTCTTTAAATAAATCCAGAAACTTCTATAATAGGTAAGTTGAAGTTGTCTAGAACGGGCGATTAACTCAGCGGCTAGAGTACCTGCTTTTTTGCCTAGACCGGCATCAAAACACGCAGGGAGTCGGGGGTTCAAATCCCTCATCGCCCACTGTTAGTTAAACGAAGAGGTAGGTGGGACTCCTAATTCCTTGAAGGATATAAAATGCCCGTAGGTTTGGTGTAAATAAAAAATATGCGGGTGTAACTCAGCGATAGAGTTCATCATTGCTTGGAGGAAAAATGGAAATAGAAGGTTATGGCTGTGAATGGGATGCTGAACTTTGTGGTGGTCCGGCTGACGGTTGCGTTGATCGAGTTATTCAAGAGAATGGCGAACATCCACCAATATATTTCAAAAAGTTATTGAATGAATATCCTCAAAGAAAAACTTTAGGCGAGAAATTACTTGAACATTGGGGTACTCGTCATCTTGATGATTCCGAAAAAGTCGCAATTTATCGGCTTCGGGGAGAACCAGAAGAAATTGATGAAGACGCCGATGCTTGTCTTTATGATTATTTAGAGACGACCAACATGGGTGATGCGAGAGAGAAATATGGATTCAAATGAAATAGCTGCGTATTACGATCAATCTTGCCGGGATTCTCAATATGGTTGGCAAGCCTCTTTTCTTTTCTCAGAGGACGATCAATACGTCCGGTTTGCAACCGTCAACAGCATAATTGCTCCCAATTCATCAGTATTAGACGTGGGCTGCGGCCAAGGCGATTTTTGTCCCTTCGCCAAGACTAAAAATCTGCTTTACACCGGTTTAGATATAAGCGGTGAAATGATTCAAAAAGCAAAGCAGAAATTCCCAATGGCCAATTTTGTGCAGTGGGATTTTGTGTCTAATCCTATCGAAGAAAAATTTGATTATGTCATGGCTCTTGGCACTTTCAGCTTGAAGGTTGAAAACCAGTATGAGTATATCGAGAAGGCTTTGATACAGTGTTTTGTAAATTGCAAAAAAGCGGTAGCTGCCACTATCCTTACAACAGTTTCTGACGTAAAATACGAGAGCGATGAGTCCAAGTTGTTTTACTATGATCCTGCGAAATTGTTTGCGATTGCATCAAATATTACGCCGTATTTGATATTTAATACAGCTACTTTGCCTTGTGAAGTCACTTTATATATGTACAGGTTCTAATGCACAAGATTAAATATGATACTGCGGTGTATTATATCTACTGTGGGGGGCAAGGGACAAAATAGGAAAAGATCACTTTTTCTTCTTTTTTCTCAATTTAGTTATCTTGTGTGGCCTCAAAACTGTTCCAGTCATTTCTGAAATATATTCAGGGCCAATATAAACATATCGAGAAACCCCACCCCGTTCAAATTGAACGTATATTCCTTTTCCTTGGGGATCGACGCCGGTAAAAACTCCAACGCCTCTTTCACCCATTCCAATTTTTGTGCCGGGATAATCTTTAGATGGATAATAAGGACCACCGGAAACTCTTATTTTGTCTCCGATTTCAAGTGTCACTTTTTCGGATAGTCGAAAACCCATCCATCTTCAACCAATGTTAAACGAGGAGTTTTGGAGTTGAATCCCAAAATGCATTGTGACACTATAACAAATCCATTAAAAAGAAAAAAGGGCAGATGTGCGGGCTTGAAATCCGCATTTCTCGACTTGAGAGGTATCTTCTACTGACCGCCGACGCCTTGGCGGGCGAGTGTCTTTAGATATACTGCCGAAACAGTACATTTTAGACGAACATCTGCCGGTGAGATGGTGCTGAAACACCACCAGTATTATATATGATTCTGTTGCGACTTGCAACGAAAAAAATAAAACGGTAACAGTCCCTATCACGGATTTTGCAGACCCGCCCGGCTCCACGCCGAATTAGGTTCCACCCGGAGCGAAAACTGATGATGACACCGCTTGTCATCGGTGGCACGAAAGATGCAGGGGGGGAGTGGTGGCCACTATGAAATTAGACATAAAATATCCTTTAAATAGAAACACCTATTTAAATATTATACAAATGAATTTATTTAATATATATAAAATAAATAAATAAAAAGGATTAAAATGAATTTTAAAAACTGGATATTTTATCAAGAATCAATTGAATCAAGAGTGCCGCAAATAAGTTACCAAGAAGTTATGAATCGCAAACTTTTTGGTCCAGTTTATCATGGAACATCCGAAGAAAAAAGGCAATCTATTGCTGATACTGGATTTAAAGTATTTGTTGGTGGTGCAAGACAAGGCGAAATTTCTCATGGATATGAATCAGGTTCATATGGTTCTACTGGAATTTCTGCGCCTATACACCACTTAGGATATGGTGTTTATTTCACCACGGTTAAGAGCATTCTTCGCTCTTATAATTATGGATCAACAAAAGGCTTGAAAGAATATTATCTTGATGTTCCTAGATTAGAAACCATAAATTTTGGAAGTCCAAACACAATGATGAAATGGTGGAGATCAAATGGCTACAATATGGATGAAAGTGGCTGGGCGGATCACGATCATGAACAAAAAAGAGTTGAAGCAACAAAGAATCTAACGGATGTGTTGAGATCCAAATATGATGCCGTCTATTTCAAAGGTAAAGGACTTACAAGATTATTAGACGGAAATCAAATATGTGTGTTTGATCCTCATAGAATCTACGAATTAAACACAGAATTGGCTGGAGAAGGTGAGGTGTCGCCAAACGATAGATTCGTTGTTAAAAACACAAATGTAGTTGTAAGAATTAAAGCCGTGACGCAGTCTTATTTCTCAGTATCATTCAAAGATCCTGAAAATCAAATTAAAAAGATATACGGCAAAGAAATCATAGATGATGCAATAAGAAAGCATCCGGGATTAGAAGAAAGAATAATGCAAAATTACAATACAGATAGAGAGTCTGCATTGGAAATTTATTTAAACTACTACATCGACAAAGGACTTAAATATAATTTTCCAAAAAAATGGCTTGGTAGAAAATTGAAAAAAGGCGAAAGACCGTGAATTAACAGCGAAGATTACAAGTTTGTCCAAGCGCCCACAAGGCCAAGTCCAAGGACTGCCACGATGCCTATACCGGACTTCAAGTAGTCGTCGCAAACCTAGACGACGGGGCCGAATTCTACATTTCCTCCATAAATGCTTCGTGGGGTAACTTCCTGTTCCCTCAAATATTCAAGATTCACAAACACAAACATTAAAACCGTCCGAATCTCATGAGGACTGATTTGTTTACTTAATTCCAAGACCAATTCAGAAAAATAACTCTCTCCGTTTCGATCAAGGAACTTTTTGAATTCCTTCACCTGTTCCACCGACACATTATCGTTAATTACGGCCATATATTCAAATAAAGCGGCAATCAACTGCTCGTGATGAATCTTCTGATGAATTACATCCCAAGAATATAAACCCTTGAAATGTTCATCAATCATTCCTAACCATTCATATATCGGGTCCGCTTCTGACAGACCCGATATTTTTTGAAGATTAAGTGGATTTTTCATAAACTAGGGTGTTAGGAATCGAACCTAAACTTTTGCCCCTCATCCCGCCTCACTTGCTCCCTTCCAAATGTTGTGTTGCCACATCCAACAATGAACGCAGTGCCTTTGCTGACAACAAATCAAGCAAAACGCCACCATCGTCACTCTCAGTCCCTAAACTTAAAATGATTGACTTATCTTTCTCGTTGACATTTACCCCAAGTTCATTCCATTCAAAGTAACCTTCTTCACCCTCAACGCCCCAACTTGTAATGTCCGCATATTTCCTTGAGAAATTCTCTAGTCTCTCGATTGAACATATTAAAATCTAACTTATATGGTTTACTACCACCAGCGTGATGAAGAACTTTTACAACTTTATCTTTAAGCATAAGTTTACCACGAACGACTTCGATATCTTTCCAAGAATCCCAATGAGTTTCTAGTCCCCAACAGTTTGATATGCCATAATAAACATTAGAGTGAATTGGGTCTACAATTTTCCATTTCCAATCTTCATTATGCACCATCATATTTAAAATAGATTGCTCTTGAAATGGCCTACTATTCCCCATAGATAAATTATAATCAATCCAAGTTTCTAAAAATTTTTTACTAGTAGTTGCAACAAGTCCACAATTTAAATAAGTTTTAACGGGATACCCTTCGGATATTGCAGGGTCTTTTCCCGCTAACCCAAAATCATTATTATTACGAACACCTATCACATCATACTGTAAATTTTTTTCATTTATCAATTCGTCTAATCTACCCGTAATCATAGAGTCGGCATCCATATGGATTACCATGTCATACTTGTCTATTAATTGTATTGATATTGCAGGATGTATTGTTGTCCAATTAAAGTTCGGGTGAGAATTAAAAATTGTATTTATATCGTCTGTACCGAAAACGTAAAAATCTACCTCTGGATGAAAGTGTTTAATTGATTTTAACAGTTTATGAGTGCCAATTGAATGATACCAATCGTCCGATACGTGTGTACAAATTGCTACGTTCATACATACCTCTTAGAAAGATTTAAATATACGGGGCCATTATGTGTAAATGTTTTTTCTAATGAACTCATGAGTTCAGATGTACTTGGTTTTAAAAACATTATATTTTCGAAGTGTTTAATAATATGGTCATCGTGCCCCCAATGGGTGAACCCATCGTGTTCATAATCCATATCTCTACCCGACGATATTAATTTTACATTCAACTTCTCTCTGTTTACATAATTTCTAATTAATTCTATTGGTCTAAAAACTATGAATGGGGTGATACTATATGCAACAGGAATTTTTCCAGAATAAGAAAGTCCAGTACAGATACCAACCATGAGTTGCTCGGATGAACCACAATCAATAAAATTCTTTGGGTACTTTTCTTTAAAGGAATCAAATAACCCATAACCCAAATCCGCAGTCACCAAAATTACGTTTGGATTTTGTTCTACTTGTTTTTCAAGATACTCAACAAATTCTTTTCTCATATATCATTTCAGTATTGTTTGATAAATTAAATCACAAACTTTCCTTTATCATATTTAATATTTCATTTGTTGCCGTAGTGTAGTGTGCAGATAGTGGAGTTTTCCATTCGATAAACTCATTCAAGTCTGTTTTGTGAATTATAATTCTATCTAAAAATGATTTCAATCTATTCTCAATTTTTTGTATGTCAACAGATTGATATGCAGACCACCCATTTACATTACAATGTACATGGATATTTTGGACTGGGAAATCACTAATGAATCTCAGTGATTCCCATATTGAGCCTTCCGCACATTCTCCATCTGAAATTATACAATAAACATCTCGTGTATTATCACCAAGAGCCAAGCCAGTAGCAACAGTCAACCCAAGACCAAGACTACCAGTTGCAACATCTATAAAATTATCTAAGTCTCGGTCTGGGTGTATGCCGTGATTTTCTAAAAGATGTTCGGCATCAACTCCATAGAAATGTTCAAGTACAACATACAAAGCCAAACCAGCATGGCCATTAGACAAAACGAATTTATCTTGTTGTCTTTTTTTAGAATATATTTCATAAATTATTGGAAGCGTTGTCAGACAACTACCAAGATGTCCCAACTTATGTTTAACACTTATCTCAACCAGACGATGTGCCAATTTATAGATTACCGAATCTCTCATTACAATACTCTTTCAGTCCTTCTAGAAAATTATATTTAGGTGAATATCCATATTTCTTTTTCGCATAAGATATATCGGCTACCCATGTTTGACTATCATACGTTCTAAGTTTACTTGTAAGTTTAGTAACATTTATATCGTACCCAAATAATATACGAAAATTATCATAAACTTCAAAATTAGAATATTGAATTCCTGAACCTAGATTTATTATGTCTCCTTTTATTTTTTCTTTATCTGATGTTGATACTTGCAATACACCGTCAATAAAATCATCTATGTATACAAAATCATGAACACCCTCAGATATAAAGACACATCCTTTTGTGTGAAACTTTTCTGCGATGGTGGGTATAAATCTTCGAGAAGGTTCGTGCCTACCATAAACAGAGAAAGGTCTAACTGTTGCAATAGGTTTATCATAGATTGTTGCATACGATTGGCATATCAGGGTTGAAGATGCTTTAGTTGATTCATACATTGTACGAGGAACAAGTATATCAGTCTCTTTCATCGGACTAGTCTTCAATCCATATTCGGAAGATGAACCAACATTTATAAAAGATTTGAAGTCTATATCTTTTGTTGCCTCTAAAAGATTATAAGTAAGAAGTATATTTGATTCTATCATTTTAGAATCATCATATATCTCCGCTGCAAAATGATAAATGTAATCTGGACTAAACTTTTCTATTTCTTCTTTAACTATTTTATCACCTCTACCAATAGTCCAAATATTATTATCACCAGATAATCTCTCAAATAAATTTTTACCCAAGAATCCCGTTGCACCTGTTATGATAATATTAGACATTTCTCTCACCGCAAATCATTCCAGAATCAAGGGAGCAAAGTATGGTTTGGTTAAGATGGCTAGAGGCACCACAAGAACTACCAGAAATGAAAAAGGAGGTGTATACGGCATAAAAAACAAGATAAACGGGAAGATGTATATTTTACTTTTATCAATTTACATTCTATGCCAAAAGATGGCATTACTAATTCCAAAAGTAGGCAATTCCCGTCATTCTGCTCAGAAGCTCAGAAGCTCAGATAGTGCGTATTGGCTGAAAAACATCAACCAATTTGAGTCGGGGTACTCGGATTTGAACCGAGATTTTCTTGCTCCCAAAGCAAGCGGAATAGCCAAGTTATCCTATACCCCGTTCCTGCGTTGGCGAATTCATCCCTAACAGAGTAATGAAGAATATTTTTGAACCAGCTATTCAAAACTTGTAAAAACTTGTAAAGGTGGATGATAAACATCGACCAAAGACTTTTCAGATTTTGACCTTAAAGAAAACGATCTTGGATCGAAAAGATGTCGGTAACTGTATCCCAACTTCTTTATTTCAAGATAAAGAGATTTGTAGGTCGTAAGTTTCTTCACATCTAGTTTCTTCTTCCAACGATCAACCAAATGCTTAGGCAACTTACGTTGAATACCTACAATGCTTCCCTTTACTTCTTGTACGTCTTTATCTCGGTAATATGATACAAACAACCATGCTCTACGTGATAATTCAATAGCTGCCGCAATCGAGTCATAATCTTTTTCATTTCTAATTTGTCCTATGAATGAACTATATTCAGGGATAACTTTCTGAATTTTTATGCCAATGATATTACACCATTTGGAAATTCCTGCGGTTATTCTTTTTCGTCTCCAGTCATTATTGCAAAACTTGTTAAATCGTTTGCCTTTGCCTTTGTCGCTACTTTCAATGTTTAGTTCTTCATAAGCAAAATACTCACATTTGTGATGTTTTGCTGTCTCGATTAACCGCTTGACGATCTGGTAATCTTCATGTCTTTTTTTGTTTGTATTTGCTTTGTTGAGACGATGCAATCCAATAATTTCTTTATGAATAATGCTTTCTCCATGTCTCACTACGACAGCAATGTATTTAGGATTGAGATCAATTGCACAAATGCGTTTCTTAATTGGTTTGTATTCATTTTTTCGTAGAATACTTTCATCAAAAGTAATGAAAACACAATCTGGCTTCAATCTGACCGTAAAATATGTTACACCAAGTTCGCAAAGTTGCTGTAATTTAACAAGCATCCAATCACGTTTGGTCTTTTTATATTGACAGCGAATCTTAGTGCTTTTATTTGGTTTGAAAATGATTTGGTGATTATTTGCATCTAATTTGAATTTACGGTTGCCTTTATGTTTATTGGATGTTTCCCCTCTTACAATAATACTTGAGAGTTTTCTTTGTTGGTATTCTTTTTTAGTAATCAAGCCTTTGTTATAATTACGCCAATTTTTTTTCCCGCCAAATACAACCGTTTTCTGGTCGTCTCGAATAAAAGTTCTTGCCTCATTAACTGCTTCCTTTTGAAGGCTTACATCCATCAAATCAATATTTTTGAGTTTAGTTTTAACAAGATGTTCTACTTGATTTGGGTTTTTACCTTCGATCAACCTATTGAATGCGAAATTACGAACAGCAGTGAATTGCTTTTGGTAATTTTCAATATAAATTGATTCAGTTAATTCCAGCTTAATCGTAATCATGCAATTATATAGTGGTGGTAGCACTAATTTTTGCACAATTTATCAAAAATTATTTTGGTGAGTTTTTCTAAGATTTTATAAGTTTAGTGTAAGCTGTGACATTCCACCATGTTGGCCCAATTCAGCGTCGTCCATTTCATAGAAATTAAGCCACTGGAAGTTCTAGTTACAGCCTAAGCTAGAACAGGTAACATCCCACTAGCGGAAAAACCTCCAGTAGGCGGACCTTTATCGCCCTGATTTTGAACTCCCTGGTGAATTTTGAAGTAATTCAAAACAACCGTCCCAGCAAGCCTCTCTGATCCTTTTAGTTTTTCACGAAGTTTTTCTAGGTTTCTAATCAACACACGATCTGCCGTGCGTGAGCATTGAGTCCCTTTATTACCAAGTATGCCGGTTCTCCAATCGACCCCGCAGCGACAATACATGAGATCGTGATCCCTACAAGTGGCATCAACACTGTTAATTGGCTTTGGAAGTGGTTCGCCATTTGCTAATTTTATGCAGGCTTTATCCAGTTTGGGGCCGGGGCCGCAATAGTTACCGTAATAGGTTTCGTTTAGCGTCAACCATTCCTTAAAATCTAGGTTTTCCATAAAATCTATTTATGGACAAACTTTATTGATTTTAAGACTTCTAATTCCCACCTGTAAAGTGGAGTTGCGAAGCCCTATCCTTTCGGACAGAGAGCGTCAAATTTTTCTGACGCCTTCGCATGGTATTAAGCATTCACCCATCAGACGTGAACTACCCCTACCCTAAAGGGTAGGGGCTTCCTGTTTCATTCTCAACCGCCCTTGAATGCTCTTAGGTCTTACATTGAGTCCACAGGCTAACTCCGTAGTTCCTACGGTTCTTTTTCCTTCATTCAAAATGTTAATGGCAGCGTTCTTGTCCCGATGATGCTTCGCTCTACACTTAGGACAAGTCCACTCACGCACGTCCAAAGGTAGTTTATTCATGACAAATCCGCATTCCGAACAGGTTTTGCTGGATGGAAACCACCTGTCTACCTTGATGACCGTCCTGCCATACCACTGTGCCTTGTATTCAATCTGTCTGACCAGTTCAGCCAGCGATACATCGGCGATACTTTTGGCAAGACAGTGATTCCGCATCATGCCACTTACATTCAACGTCTCCAGACAAATGACTTGGTTCTCGTTAATTATCTGATGACTTACTTTATGTAAATGGTCATTGCGTATGTTGGCAATCTTAACATGCAAACGAGCAAGTAACTTCCTGGCTCGTTCACGGTTACTACTGCCAAGGTTCTTTCTGTGCAGGCTCTTGTTTAATGCTCGCAATCGTCTTTGCAGACTGCGATACGGTCGGATGTTCCTATATTCTTTGCCAGAGGAAGTTGTCGCTAATGCACAGATGCCAAGGTCTATACCAACTTCCTTCTTGACCTTGCGAAGAGGTTTAATGCTACGCTCAACGAGGATAGCGACATAATACTGACCAGCATGATTGAGGCTTACGGTCGCATGACGTATTTCGCCTTCAATCTGACGATGTAACCTGACAGGAATGCCGTCCTTGAACTTAGGAAAGTAAAGTTTGTTGTCTTCAACAGCAACAAATTGAGGAATTGTGAAACTTTGCTTATCTTTACGACTGTGAAATCTCGGTAACTTTGCTCGTTTCTCGAAGAAGTTGTTATATGCTGCTTGCAAACACTTTAACTCAAACTGGAGAACCTGAGCATTAGCATCATACAACCATTCCTTCTCGTTCTTTAACTTGGTCAGGTCGGCTGCTTGGTCGTAGTAATTAGGCGACTTCTGGTTAGCGAGGTACGAGTTCTTCCTTTGTTCAAGGAAATGATTATACACGAAACGGCAACAGCCGAAATGAGCAGACAGGCGAACCTGCTGGTCTTTCGTTGGGTAAATCCTGAATTTGTAGGTGTACAGTGCCACTTGCCGTTCCTCTGCCCTATGCTACAATGATTGCTGGGCATAATTATGTAGTAACCTGGCTCAAAAATTCTGGAGAAAAATTCCATGAAAAAGGAATATCATCATGCGAGCCACAGCAAGTATCTTCTGCACTACCAAGACCTTAATCCTGATGGTAACTATCAGAACACGTTGTTCAAGTTGTATGAAAGGGAAGAGGGAAAAGAGGGAGAGGCATCTTTGAGCGGTGCAAGTGTTACTCAGGTCGAACCAGATGT
>Ga0194110_10005471_pt1 | contig 15061 bp, 13 predicted proteins | sample TA2Kig1200mmetaG_FD_146192 | JGI IMG/M metagenome (GOLD analysis project Ga0194110, IMG submission 146192) | Freshwater microbial communities from Lake Tanganyika, Tanzania - TA2015032 Kigoma Deep Cast 1200m | ecosystem: Environmental > Aquatic > Freshwater > Lake | place: Tanzania: Lake... | reverse complement strand
CCCGCTACCTCGGGATGATCGGGAGCGAAGAGAAGGTCCGCGCGTCGTTCGCGGGTCTCGCGCGTGACGGCGTCCCGGCCGAGGCCATCGAGCGCGTGCACGCGCCCATCGGGCTCGACATCGGCGCGGAGACGCCGGACGAGATCGCAGTGAGCGTGGTGGCCGAGATGATCGCCGTGAGGCACGGCGTGCGGGACACGGTGATGCTGCGGGACAAGCCGGGGCGGAAGGGGAAGGACCGTTGAGCGGCGCGCGACCGCCGTCGCCGGACACGCGGCCGCTCGTCGTGGTGCGCGGCGGCGGCGACCTCGGGACGGGCGTCGCCCACGCGCTGTGTGGTGCGGGATACCGCGTCCTCGTGCTCGAGACCGACCGGCCGCGGGCCGTGCGGCGCGCGGCGGCGTTCGCCGAGGCGGTGTACGCCGGGCGGGCGATCGTCGAGGGCGTGGAGGCGATCCTCGTCCCGACGCCCAGGGCCGCGTCGGCGCTCGGCGGCGGCGCGCTGCCGGTGGCGGTGGATCCCGAGGGCGCGCTCGTGCGGTCGCTCAGGCCGGCCGCCGTCGTGGACGCGCGGATGGCGAAGCGGAACCTCGGAACGTCGCGGGCCGACGCGCCGGTGACCATCGCGCTCGGGCCGGGGTTCGAGGCGGGGCGGGACGTGGACGTCGTGATCGAGACGAACCGCGGACCGTCGCTGGGACGCGTCATCGAAGCGGGCTCCGCGGAGCCCGACACGGGAGTGCCGGGGGAGGTCGGCGGGGCCTCGGTGGAGCGGCTGCTCCGCGCGCCGGCCACGGGCGAGTTCCGGGCGACGCGGCGCATCGGGGACCTGGTGCGCGAGGGGGACGAGGTCGGCGCGGTCGGCGGGGCGGCGGTCGCGGCGCGCATCAGCGGGGTGCTGCGGGGACTCGCGGCGGACGGGCTCCCGGTCGCGTCGGGGCAGAAGGTCGGCGACGTGGACCCGCGCGGGGCGGAGGTGGACGCGACGCTCATCTCGGACAAGGCGCGCGCCGTCGGGCGAGCGGTGCTCGCGGCGCTCCGCGCCCGCGGCGTCGCACCGAAGGCCGCCGGGTGACGGGCCCGCGGGCCGCGGGCGGGAGCGCCCGCGGCGTCCAGCCGGCCGGGGAGTGACGCCGATGTACGCACCGGCCTGGTACGCGCCGAGGACGGTCGAGGAAGCGCTGGCCGCGCTGGACGCCGCCGACGGCGCGCGCCCGATCGCGGGCGGCACCGACCTCGCGGTGCGCATCCTCGACGGGGCGGCACGGCCGCCCGTGCTCGTGGACCTCGGGCGCGTCGCGGGCCTCGACGCGATCGTCGTCGGGGAACCCACGCCGGGCGTCGCCCGCGTCGAGATCGGGGCGCTCGCCACGCACGCCGCGGTCGCCGCCCATCCCGTCGTGCGCGACCGCGCGCCGGCGCTCGCGGCCGCGTGCCGAACCATCGGCTCCCGGCAGGTCCGCGAGCGTGGGACCCTGTGCGGCAACGTGGCGAACGCCTCGCCGGCGGCCGACGGCGCCGTCGCGCTCCTCGCACTCGACGCGGCGGTGACGGCGCGCTCGTCGCGGTCGGGCGCGACGACGATCCCGCTCGAGTCGTTTCTCCTCGGTCCCGGGGAGACGACGCTCCGCCGCGGCGAGCTCATCGTCTCGGTCGGGCTCGACTGCCCGTCGAGCGACGCGCGCGGCGCGTACCTCAAGATGGGGCAGCGGCGCGCGCTCGCCATCGCCATCGCGTCGGTGGCGGTCGTGTTCGAGCCCCGGGCGGGGACGGTGAGGATCGCGATCGGCTCGGCGGCGCCGACGCCGGTGCGAGCGCGAACGGCCGAGGAGCTCTTCGCGGAGGAGTGGCACGCGGCGTGCGGGAGAGGCAACGCGCGCGCCGCGCTTATCGCCGAGGTCGCCCGGCGGGCCGCCGCGGCGACGAGCCCGATCGACGACGTGCGGGCGTCGGCGTGGTACCGGACGGCGCTCGTGGAGGCGCTGACGAGACAGGCTCTGGAAGAGGTGTGCGCGTGACGGGCCGCGCGGCGGCCCGCGGGTCAACGAACGGGACGGAGGGTCCGATGTACGACGGGAAGTTCAGGGGCAGGGACTTCATCACCATCCTCGACTACACGCGCGAGGAGGTGGAGCACATCCTTGACGTCGCGGCCGACCTCAAGCAGAAGTTCCACAAGGGGCAGCCGCACAAGCTCCTCGAGGGGCGCACGCTCTTCATGATCTTCTTCAACCAGTCGCTCCGCACGAGGAACAGCTTCGAGGCGGGCATGACGCAGCTCGGCGGCCACGCCCACTACCTCGACCCGAGCAAGATCTACCGGCCCGCGCTGGAGGGCGAGGAGGTCGCGTACTCGACCGAGCGCATCAGCGACGTCGCGCGCACGCTCGCGCGCATGGGCCACGGCATCGCCATCCGCATGTACGGCGAGCCGGTGGAGTGGGTGTACGGCAAGGCCAACCGGGTGCTCCGCGAGTTCGCACAGTGGGCCGACATCCCGCTCATCAACATGGAGTGCGACATCTACCACCCGTGCCAGGGCATGGCCGACATCATGACCGTCCGCGAGCACTGCGGCGGCTTCAAGAAGAAGAAGTTCGTGATGAGCTGGGCCTACAGCCCGAGCGTCGAGAAGCCGCTCTCGGTCCCGCAGAGCGCGATCATCGCGGCCGCGACCGTCGGCTGCGACGTCGTGCTCGCGCACCCGAAGGGCCTCGAGCTTGCCGACGACGTGCTCGATGCGACACGGAATCGCGCGAAGGAGGCCGGCGGCTCGTTCGAGATCGTGAACGACATGCGCGAGGCCCTCCGCGGCGCCGACATCGTCTATCCAAAGGCGTGGACCGCGAAGCAGTTCATCCCGCCGTTCTCGAAGAAGCCGGAGCTCGACGCCACGCAGAAGCTCTTCGACGCGAACAAGGACTGGATCTGCGACGCGGCGAAGATGAAGCTCGCAAGACCTGACGCGAAGTACATGCACTGCCTGCCCTGCGACCGCGGGTTCGAGGTGACGAACGACGTCATCGACGGGCCGCAGTCGGTCGTGTTCGACCAGGCGGAGAACAGGCTGCACGTCCAGAAGGCCATCATGGCCCTGACCATGGACTAGGAGGAGGGGCGATGGCCGTCAATCTCAAGGGTCGCGACCTCATCTGCACGCAGGACTGGAGCGTCGAGGAGCTCGAGGCCGTGCTCACGCTCGCGAAGAAGATGAAGGCCGAGCGGTACAGCGACGAGCACGCGAGGGTCCTCAGGCACCGGACGTTCATGATGATGTTCTACAACTCGTCGCTTCGCACGAGGCAGTCGTTCGAGGCCGCGGCGAGCGAACTCGGGGGCCACGCGCAGTTCCTCGAGCCGTCGAAACTCCGCCTCCGCACGAAGACCGAGCGCGGCGAGGTCCTGAAGGACACCGCGAACGTCATGAGCCGCTACGGCGTCGGCATCGGCATCCGCATCCTCGAGGACTCCGTGGAGAAGTACGGGGACGGCGACGCCTTCCTCAGGGAGTTCGCCGACATCGCGAGCATTCCCGTCGTGAGCATGGCGCACGACAAGTTCCACCCGTGCCAGGGGCTCGCGGACGTCCAGGGCATGCGCGAACACCTCGGCGACACGAGGGGGAAGACCCTCCTCCAGGTGTGGGGCTACTCGCCGATGGTCCGCTCGTGGAGCAGCGTGCAGGAGAGCCTCATCATCAGCTCGCGGCTCGGGATGCACGTCCGGATGGCGTATCCGAAGGGGTTCGACCTCGACCCCGAGGTCATCGCCACGGTGAAGGCCAACTGCGCCGCGGCCGGCACGCGGTTCGAGATCACGCACGACCAGGAGGAGGCCTACCGGGGCGTGGACGTGGTCTACTCGCGGCACTGGATGCACCCGGCGCGGTACGCCGAGGGCCGCGAGGGCGACCAGCGGCGGTCGGCCGAGCACCGCGACTGGCGTGCCACGGCCGAGCGCATGAAGCGCACGAACAACGCGGTCTACATCCACCCGATGCCGGTGGACCGCGAGAACGAGGTGGACGACGCCGTGTGCGATTCGCCGCGCTCGATCATCTACGACGTCGCGGAGAACCGGCTGCACGCGCAGAAGGCCATCATGGCGCTCACGATGGCGTAGCGCGGGGGCAAGGGGACGACATCCATGGGCAAGCTCGCAGTGGTGGCGATCGGCGGGAACTCCATCACGAGGGCCGGACAGCGCGGCACGATCCCCGAGCAGTTCGACAACTCGCGGGAGACGAGCCGGCACATCGCCGAGATGATCGCGCGCGGGTACGACGTGGTCATCACGCACGGGAACGGCCCGCAGATCGGGAACATCCTCCTGCGCGCCGAGATCGCCTCGACGACGCTGCCGCCGCTCCCGCTCGACACGTGCGGCGCCGACGCGCAGGGCGGCATGGGGTACATGATCCAGCAGGTGCTGGGCGGCGTGCTCAAGGACCGCGGCATCGCGAAGGACGTGGTCACGGTCCTCACGCAGGTGCTGGTGGACCGCGGCGACCCCGCGTTCTCGAAGCCGACGAAGCCGATCGGCCCGTTCTACTCGATGGAGGAGGCCGAGGCGAAGCGCGCCGAGCTCGGATGGGACGTCGCGGAGGACGCGAACCGCGGGTGGCGGCGCGTCGTGCCCTCGCCGCTGCCGAAGCGCGTGATCGAGTCCGGCCCCATCAAGGCGCTGCTCAAGGCCGGGTGCGTCGTCATCGCCGTCGGCGGCGGCGGCATCCCGGTCGTCGAGCTGGACGGCAAGCTCAAGGGCGTCGAGGCGGTCATCGACAAGGACCACGCCTCGAGGCTCCTCGCGAACGAGATCGGCGCCGAGCTCCTGCTCATCTCCACCGCGGTCGAGCGCGTCTCGCTGAACTACGGCAAGCCGAACGAGGCGCGCCTGTCGAGCCTCACGGTCGCCGAGGCGAGGAAGCACCTGGCCGACGGGCAGTTCCCCGCCGGCAGCATGGGCCCGAAGATCCAGGCGGCCATCGAGTTCATCGAGGGCGGCGGGCGCGAGGTCATCATCACCTCGCCCGAGTGCATCGCCGCGGCGCTGGACGGCGCGGCGGGCACGAGGGTGACGGCGTAGCGGGCGACGGCGGCGCGCGGGCGAGGCCGGGCAGCGCCCGGCGCGGGGCGGGACGGCACCTAACCACGGGGCGGCACCGATGAAGGAACTCGCGAAGATCATCCGGGCGGCCAGAGGCAAGATGCCGCCGGACCTCGTTCTCAAGAACGGGCGCATCGTCAACGTGTTCTCGGCCGAGGTCTACAAGGCGGACCTCGCCGTCTGGGGCGGCCGCATCGTCGGCATCGGCCCGTCGTACAAGGGCCGGAAGGCGATCGACTTGAAGGGCGCCTTCGTGCTGCCGGGCCTCATCGACGGGCACATGCACGTCGAGAGCACGATGGTGAAAGTGCAGGAGTTCGCGCGCTCGGTGGTTCCCAGGGGCACGACCTCCGTCATCTGCGACCCGCACGAGATCGCGAACGTCCACGGCCTCGAGGGCATCCACTACATCCTCAACTCGAGCAAGTTCAGCCCCGTCAACATCTTCGTGATGCTCTCGTCGTGCGTTCCCGCCACGCCGTTCGAGACGAGCGGCGCGAACCTCCGTGGGTTCGACCTCTACCCGCTCCTGCGCGAGAAGTGGGTGCTGGGCTTAGGCGAGGTCATGAACTACCCGGGCGTCCTCCTCGAGGACGAGGGGCTGCTCGACAAGATCTCGATGACCCAGGACAAGCGCATCGACGGCCACGCGCCGGGTCTTTCGGGGCGCGACCTCAACGCGTACGTCGCGGCCGGCGTGAACTCGGACCACGAGAGCACCTCGGTGGACGAGGTCGTCGAGAAGCTCAGGCTCGGCATGCACATCATGATCCGCGAGGGGTCCGTCACGAAGAACCTGCGCGACCTCCTCCCGGCCGTCACCACCGAGAACCTCTCCCGCTGCTTCTTCGTCACCGACGACCGGCACCCGAAGGACCTTCTCAGGAAGGGCCACGTGGACCACATGGTCAAGATGGCCGTCAAGGAGGGTCTGGACCCGGTCTCGGCCATTCGCCTCGCGACCATCAACACGGCGCAGTACTTCCGGCTGAAGGACCTCGGGGCGATCGCTCCCGGCTACTTCGCCGACCTCGTGGTCGTGGACGACCTCAGGAAGTTCAACGTGAGGATGGTGTTCAAGAACGGCCGCCTCGTGGCGAAGGACGGCGAGATGGTCGTCGCGCGGCCGCGGACGCCGCAGATCACGCTTCGAAGCTCCATCAACATCCGGTGGCTCAAGGTCGAGGACTTCGAGATCCCGGCATCCGGGCACAGCGTGAGGGTGATCAACCTCGTTCCGGACCAGATCGTGACGCGCGCGAGCGTCGAGCACGCGAAGGTCGAGGACGGGAAGCTCGTCGCCGACCTCGAGCGCGACCTTCTTCCGCTCGCCGTCGTCGAGCGGCACCTCGCGAGCGGCAACGTGGGGCGCGCCGTCGTGCGCGGGTTCGGGCTCCGGAAGGGCGCGCTCGCGAGCTCGGTCTCGCACGACTCGCACAACGTCGCCGTCGTCGGGACCTCGCCCGAGGAGATGATGGCCGCGGTCATCGAGATCTCGAAGATGCGGGGCGGGCTCGCCGTGGTGCGCGACGGCAAGCTCGTGGTGGGGCTCCCGCTCCCCATCGCCGGGCTCATGTCGGAGAAGACGCTCCCCGAGGTCGTCGAGGGGCTCGACAAGGTCACGAAGGCGGCGAGGCGCCTCGGCTCGAAGCTCGACGACCCGTTCATGGCGCTTTCGTTCCTCGCGCTGCCGGTGATCCCGGAGCTCAAGATCACCGACAGGGGCCTCTTCGACGTGAACGCGTTCGCCTTCACCGACCTCTTCGTCTGAGCCGCCGTCCGGAAGGGACATGCACCGGCGCATCTACTTCGTGCTCTTCGTGGCCCTCTTCGCCTCGGCCATGGGGACCGGGTTCATCGGCCCCCTCATGCCGCTCTACGCCCGCGAACTCGGGGCGCGCGGGCTCTCGCTCGGGCTCATCTTCACGGGATTCTCGCTCGCGCAGTTCATCTCGATGCCGATCGTGGGACGGCTCTCGGACCACCACGGTCGCCGGCTCTTCCTGGTCGTCGGCCTGTCGTTGTACACGCTCTTCTCGCTCGCGTACTCGGTCGCGTCGGGCGTGGCGCAGCTCATCGCGGTGCGCGTGCTCCACGGCGCGGCCGCGGGGATGGTCAACCCGGTGGCGCAGGCCTACATCGCCGACATCACGCCGAAGGGCGAGGAGGGCTCGCGGCTGGGCGCGTTCAACGTGGCGCTCTTCACGGCGTTCGGCCTCGGGCCGCTTCTCGGCGGCCCCGTCGCCGACCTCCTCGGCATCCGAGCGCCGTTCTACGCGATGGGGAGCCTGAGCCTCGTCGCGCTGCTCCTCGTCATCCTGCTTCTCCCCGAGGCCGGTCTTCACGGGGCGGCCGGCGAGAAGCGGGCGCGCACGCGCACCATCATCCGCGACCCGATGGTGAAGGCCGCGTTCCTCTTCCGCGCGCTCGTCGCGTTCGGCCGCGGGCTCGTCATCCCGTTCCTGCCGTTCGTCGCCGAGGGGCTCGGCGCGTCGCTCAGCGTCATCGGCGCGCTTCTCGCGACGAACATCATCCTCGCGGGCGTCCTCCAGATCCCGTTCGGGAAGACCGCGGACCGCGTATCGAGGCCGGCGCTCATGGGGATCGGCATCCTCTCGATGGCGGCGCTCATCTTCTCCATCCCGTACTGCCGGAGCGTGGCGGCGCTCTTCGCGCTCCAGATCGCGACGGGCGTCACCATGGCGATCGGCATGCCGGCGGGGCTCGCGGTGGCCGCCGAGCGCGGACGGCATCACAACGCGATGGGCACGTCCATGGCGCTCTTCACGAGCGGCATGAGCGTGGGGCTCATCGTCGCGCCGGTCGCGGGAGGGGCGCTCTCGGACATGTTCGGCCTTGACTTCGTGTTCTTCGGTGGTTCCCTTGTGGTCATCGCGGGGTTCGCGGCGTTCGCAGCGCTCGTCCGGAGCGCCGCCGCGGCCCGCCCCGCCCTGCAAAGGAGCGCATCATGAAGCGCATCGCGTTGGTCCTCGCCGCGTTGCTCGCCGTCGGGCCGATCGCCGGGTGCCAGAAGGGCGAGCCGACGAAGGCCGGCGCGCCGCTGCGCGTCGGCATGGTCTTCGACGTGGGAGGGAAGGGGGACAAGTCGTTCAACGACTCGGCGTACCGCGGCCTCCTGCACGCGGCGGACGCGTTCGGGATCGAGCACACCGAGTTCGAGCCGGGCCAGGACGCAGACCGCGAGACGGGACTCCGCAAGCTCGCGCAGGCCGACTACGACGTCATCATCGGTGTGGGGTTCCTGTTCAGCGAGGCGCTGCGCAAGGTCGCCCGCGACTACCCCGACGTCAAGTTCGCCTGCGTGGACTTCGATGCGCGGCCGGGCGAGGTGCTGCCCGCGAACCTCGCCGGCCTTACGTTCCGCGAGGAGGAGGGGTCGTTCCTCGTCGGGATGCTCGCCGCGATGTTCAGCACGACGGGGCGACTCGGGTTCGTGGGAGGCATGAACATCCCGCTCATCCACAAGTTCGAGGCCGGGTACGTCGCGGGCGCGAAGCACGTGAACCCCGGCGTCTCGGTCACCGTCGCGTACGCGGGCACGACGCCGCAGGCGTTCGCCGACCCGGCGAAGGGCAAGGAGCTTGCGCTCCTCCAGTTCGGGCGAGGCGTGGACGTCATCTACCACGCGTCCGGAAGCACGGGCAACGGCGTCATCGAGGCGGCGCGCGAGAAGGGCAAGTACGCCATCGGCGTGGACTCGAACCAGAACTACATGGCGCCCGGCCACGTCCTCACGAGCATGATCAAGCGCGTGGACAACGCCGTGTACATGACGGTCCGGTCGGCGCTCGAGGGTTCGTTCAAGGGCGGCCTCCGCGAGTTCGGCCTGGCCGAGGACGGCGTCGGCTACGCCGTGGACGAGCACAACGAGTCGCTGATCACGGACGAGATGCGCGCGAGGGTGGAGGAGGCGAAGGCCGCGATCGTCGCCGGCGAGATCGTCGTTCCGAAGAGCTGACGGCACGCGGGCGCGCGAACGGAGAGGCCGTGGCCGCCGACCTGGCGATCGAGATGCGCGGGGTCACGAAGCGCTACCCGCGCGTCCTGGCCAACGACCGCGTTGACCTCGAGGTCCGCGCGGGCGAGATCCACGCGATCGTCGGCGAGAACGGCGCCGGCAAGTCCACGCTCGTGAAGGCCCTCTACGGACTCGTCGCGCCCGACGCCGGGACCATCCGGATCGCCGGGCGCGAGGTCTCCCGCCACCGCCCCTCCGACGCCATCCGCCTCGGCGTCGGCATGGTGCACCAGCACTTCATGCTCGTGGACACGCTCACCGTCGCGGAGAACGTCGTCCTCGGGCTGGAGCCGCGGCGCGGCGCCCTCCTGGACCGTCCCGCCGCGCGCCGCGCCGTCCAGGGGCTCTCCTCGGAGTACGGCCTCGACCTTGACCCCGACGAACGCGTCGAGAACCTCTCCGTCGGGCTCGAGCAGCGCGTGGAGATCCTGAAGGTCCTCTACCGCGGCGCCCGCATCCTCATCCTCGACGAGCCGACCGCCGTCCTCACGCCGCGCGAGGCGCGCGAGCTCTTCGCGATCCTGCGGGCGCTCTGCGACGCGGGCCGCACGATCGTCTTCATCACGCACAAGCTCGACGAGGTCATCCGGCTCGCCGATCGCGTGACCGTCATGCGCGACGGCCGCGTGACGGGCGTCGTGCAGGCGCGCGAGACGACGGAGGCGGAGCTCGCGCACATGATGGTCGGCCGCGAGGTCCTGCTCCGCGTGGACCGGGGGCGGTCGCGGCCCGCGGAGCCCGTGCTCGAGGTGCGCGGGCTTCGCGCCGAGGGGAGGAAGGGCGTCGAGGTCGTCCGCGGCGTGGACCTCACGGTGCGCGCCGGGGAGATCGTCGGGATCGCGGGCGTGCAGGGCAACGGGCAGACCGAGCTCGTCGAGGTCGTCGCGGGGCTGCGCCGGGCGAGCGCCGGGCGCGTGACGCTCGCCGGGCGCGACGTCACGAACCGGCGGCCGGGGGAGGTCCGGCGCGCGGGCGCGGCACACATCCCCGAGGACCGGCAGGCGCGCGGGCTCGTCCTCGAGTTCACCGTCGAGGAGAACCTTGTGCTCGGCCGGCACCGCGACGCGCCGTACTCGCGGCGCGGCCTCGTCGCCCGCGAGGCGGTGCGCGGACGCGCCGTCGCGCTCATCCGCAAGCACGACCTGAGGCCGGGCGACCCTGCGGTCCTCACGGCGGACCTCTCCGGCGGGAACCAGCAGAAGCTGATCGTCGCCCGCGAGCTGTCGGGCCGTCCCTCGCTCCTCGTCGCGTCGCAGCCGACGCGCGGCGTGGACATCGGGGCAGTCGAGTTCGTCCACCGGAGCCTCGTCGCGATGCGCGACGCGGGCGCGGCGGTGCTGCTCGTGTCCGCAGAGCTCTCGGAGATCATGTCGCTCTCCGACAGGATCGGCGTCATGTACCGCGGTGCGATCGTCGCGTGGTTTCCGGGGGGCGCGGTCACGGAGGAGGAGCTCGGAGCGTGCATGACGGGAGGCGCGCCATGAGCCGCTGGCTGAGATTGGCCGCGCTGATCTCGCCGCTCGTGGCGGTCGCCGCGTCGTTCCTCGTCGGGGCGCTCGTCGTGGCGACCATCGGGGAGAGCCCGGCGCGCGTGTACGCCATCCTCTTCCGCGGCGCGTTCGGGAGCGTGGACGGGCTGGGCCTCGTCCTCTTCAACGCCACCCCGCTCATCTTCACCGGGCTCGCCGTCGCGTTCGCGTTCCGCGCGGGGCTCTTCAACATCGGCGGCGAGGGGCAGCTCTACGCGGGCTCGCTCCTCTGCGCGTGGGCCGGCATCGCGCTCGCCGGTCTCCCCGCGGTCGTCCTCGTGCCCGCGCTCATCGCGGTGGCCGCCGCGGGCGGCGCGCTGTGGGCGCTCCTGCCGGGCTATCTCAAGGCCCGCTTCGGGGTCCACGAGGTCATCAACACGATCATGATGAACTTCATCGCCATCGGGCTTTCGAGCTACCTCGTCATCCACGTTCTCAGGGAGCCCGGCCAGATGACCCCGCAGACCGCCGAGATCGCCGCGGCCGGGTGCCTCCCGCGGCTCGCGCGAGCGGCGCAGCTCTGCGGGATTCCGCTTCCGCACGCGAACCCGCTCAACCTCTCGCTCGTCGTCGCGCTCGCGGCGGTGTGGGTCGCGTGGTTCATCCTGCACCGCACCACGCTCGGATACGAGATCCGCGCCGTGGGGCACAACGCGCGGGCGGCTGAGTGCGCGGGCATCAACGTGCGGAGGACCGTCGTCGTCACGATGATGATCTCGGGGGCGTTCGCCGGCCTCGTGGCCGTGAACGAGGTGATGGGGTTCCGGCACCGCTTCCTCGACAACTTCTCGAGCGGGCTCGGGTTCATGGGGATCGCGGTCGCGCTCCTCGGGCGGAACACGCCGCTCGGGGTGCTCCTCGCCGCGCTCCTCTTCGGCGTGCTGAACACGGGCGCGCTCGAGGTGGACGTGTTCACGAGGGTGCCGCGCGAGCTCATCCAGGTGATCCAGTCGGTGACCATCATCCTGGTGGTCGTCGGAAACGAGGTCCTGTCGAGAAGGCTCAGGGCCGCGCACGCGGCGGTGGCCGGCGCCGCCGGGGAGGGGCGATGAACGGGGAGGACCGCGCGAGCGGGACGGGTCCGGCGGTCAACGCGGTGAGCGCGAAGCGGCCGAACGCCGCGGGAAGCGTCGTCATCTCCGCCGCGGTGGTCATCGGGCTCGCGCTGGTGGCGAAGGCGCTCGGGCTCTTCAAGGACGTGGTCGTCGCGTCGCGTTTCGGGACGAGCGTGACGATGGACGCGTTCCTCGTGGCGTTCACAATCCCGACCATCATCATCTCGTGGCTGGAGTCGCCCATCCGCGCGGGGTTCATCCCGCTCTTCATGGAGCGGCTCGAACGGAAGGGCGAGCACGCCGCCTGGCGCGACGTGGGCGTGTTCCTCGCCGACTTCACGGTGCTCGTGGGGGCGATCGTCGTCATCGGCATCGTGGCCTCGCCGTGGATCGTGCGCGCGGTCGCGCCTGGATTCGGGCCTGAGGCGAGGGCGCTCGCCACCTCGCTCACGCGTGTCATCTTCGTGGCCATCCTCTTCACGGCGATCGGCGGGATCTTCGCGAACCTCTTCCACTGCTACCGGAACTTCGTCATCCCGGGGCTCGGCAACCCGGTGAACAACCTGGTCCTCATCGTGTCGGCGCTCGTCCTGACCGTGCCGTTCGGGATCCACGGTCTCGCGTACGGCGTCGTGTTCGGCGCGGCGGCGCACGCGGCCATCCAGGTGTCGGTCGCCCTTCGGCACCGGGGCGACATCAAGGTGAAGGTCGACTTCCGCGACCCGATGTTCCTCGGTGTGCTGAGGCTCGCCGCGCCGCTTCTCATCGGGATGGCGGGGGCGAAGCTCGACGACGTCGTGGACAGGATGTTCGCGTCCACGCTCTCGTCGGGCAGCATCTCCGCGCTCGCGTATGCGATCCGGCTCATTGACATCCCGCGCGAGATCCTCATCTTCGCGTTCTCGACGGTCCTCCTGCCGTACTTCTCGTCGCTCGCCGCCCGGGACGACCTGAGCGAGCTCGCCGACAAGTTCATGATGTCGCTGCGCGTCGCGTTCTTCGTGCTCTTCCCGGTGTCCATCGCGATGGCGGTGCTGGGCGGCCCGCTCGTCCGGCTCGTGTTCCAGCGCGGTGAGTTCGACGAGCACTCGGTGCGCTTCACGGTCTCGGCGCTCCTCCTGTACACGCCGACCATCTGGGCGCTCGGACTCACGAGCATCATGATCACGGCGTTCGTCGCGCTCCGCGACACGAAGACGCCCGTGATCGCCGGGTTCGTGCGGCTGGGCGTCAAGGTCGCGCTCGTCGCGCTCTTCGTGCGGGTCTTCCAGCACGCGGGGGTCGCGCTCTCGACCTCGATCGCGCACGTGTTCAAGCTCGTGCTGTTCCTGTTCGTGCTGCCGAAGAGCGTGCGGCAGGGGAGGTACCGGCGGCTCTTCTGGAGCTTCGCGGGGACGTTCGCCGCCGCCGCGATCATGGGGACGGTGCTCTTCCTCACGGCCAGCAACTTCGTGGGGATCGCCGACCCGCCGAGCATTTTCCGACAGCTCCTCGCGATCGGCGGACTGGTGTTCGAGGGGACCGTCGTGTACGTCGTGGCGTCGCTGTTCCTCGCCCGCGAGGAGCTCAAGGAGGTCGTGCGGGCGCTCCGGGGGAGCCTGGACCACATCATCGCGAAGTTCTCGCCGGCCGCGCCGACGCCGGAGTAGGGGCGGCGGCTTGCGCGGCTCGGGCGGCCGCCGGCAATCGTGGAGGTCTCGCAGGTGTTCGACCTCGTCGTCATGGACTCCGCGCTCAGGATGGCGACGCCGCTCATGCTCGCGGCGCTCGGGGGCATGTTCTCCGAACGGTCGGGCGTGGTGAACATCGGGCTTGAGGGCATCATGCTCACGGGCGCGTTCACGAGCGTGCTCGCGACGTGGGCCACCGGCGACCCGTGGGTCGGCGCGGCGGCGGGCGTCGCGGGCGGCATGCTCATCGCGCTCATCCACGCGGTCGTCTCCGTGACGTTCAGGGCCGACCAGATCGTGAGCGGGGTCGCGATCAACCTCTTCGCGCTCGGCGCGACGCAGTTCCTCACCTGGATCGTGTGGGGGAGCGCGGCCAACTCGCCGCCCGTCGCCTCGATGGCGCACTGGACGCTGCCGGCGTCGTGGGGCGGCCTCGCGCGCGCCGTGAACCCGGTGCTCGGACACTACCCGCCGCTCGTGCTCGTCGCGCTCGCAAGCGTCGCGGTCTCGCACCTCGTGCTGTTCCGCACGCCGTTCGGCCTTCGGCTCCGCGCGACCGGCGAGCACCCCGAGGCGGCCGACACGCTGGGCATCAGCGTGCGGCGGATGCGGTTCGCCGGCGTGCTCCTGAGCGGGGCGCTCGCGGGCTTGGGCGGAGCGTTCCTCGCGCTCAACACGCACCAGTTCGTGAAGAACATGTCGGCCGGGCGCGGGTTCATCGCGCTCGCGGCGATGATCTTCGGGAAGTGGAGCCCGCTCGGGGCGCTCGGCGCGTCGCTGCTGTTCGGGTACGCCGAGGCCGTGCAGATGGGCCTCCAGGGTCGGCAGGTTCCCACCGAGTTCGTGCAGATGATCCCCTACGTGCTCACCATGGTCGCCCTCGTCGGCGTCATCGGCCGGTCCCGTCCCCCCGCAGCGGCGGGGAAGGCGTATTGAGGGGCCCGCTCGGCGTGTCCGGCGCGCTGGGGAGCTTGCCCGCGGCGTCACTATGCCGGGGTTGATAGTAGAACGGGGGGGGTACAATAGACCGTGCGCGGCAAGCCTTGTCGCTCACGGTCGGGCCGGGCCCGTGCCGGCCCACGAAGGAGGTCCCGCCATGCGCACGCCTCCTCAGCTCCCCCGGTCTCCGAACGACTCCCGCATTGCCTCTCTCACGTCTCTTTCGTGTCTCGCTCTGCTCGCGCTCTCCTCGGTCTCAGCCGCCCAGAGCACTGCTCTGCCCACGGGCTGGGTGCCGTTCGACGGCATGACGCCGAGCCCGGCCTCGCCGGCGCTCGAGATCCTCTCCTCGACGTCACCTGACACCGTGTTCAGGTTCGCGGTGCCGCAGGCGTGTCCCGTGCCGCTGGTGGTGTACGACCTTGCGGGGCGGCGGGTGAGAACCCTCGTGGACGGGCCGGTTCCGGCCGGGTGGCAGACCGCCACCTGGGACGGCAGGACGGATCGCGGGGAGCGCGTGGCCAGCGGGGTGTACTTCTGCCGGCTGGAGGTCGGAACTCGCTCGCTGTCAAGGAAAGTGGTAGTCTTGAAGTAGGAGGGCGGAGCCATGGCTGGCATCGGTTCTGCACGGTGGTGGTTGCCGGCGTGCTGCCTCCTGGTTCTGGCGGCAAGTCAGCCCGCTGAGGCGGCCAGGCTGACGCTCACGGCTGAGGACGTCGGGTA
>Ga0194110_10005469_pt1 | contig 15064 bp, 33 predicted proteins | sample TA2Kig1200mmetaG_FD_146192 | JGI IMG/M metagenome (GOLD analysis project Ga0194110, IMG submission 146192) | Freshwater microbial communities from Lake Tanganyika, Tanzania - TA2015032 Kigoma Deep Cast 1200m | ecosystem: Environmental > Aquatic > Freshwater > Lake | place: Tanzania: Lake... | reverse complement strand
ATGCTTGCCCTGAGCCTGTCGAAGGGATGCCGACCACTTCGCCGCGCTTGACCTCAAACGATACGTCCTTCAGCGCCCATAAGGTCTCGTTGGAGACAACGGACGACTGACCGCGGACGACGGATGACAGACGGCGGAAGGGGGCCTGCACCGCCTCGGTCAGCGATTCGCGGATCGTCTTGTAGCGCGCCTGGGGGCCGCCGATGCGGTATTGTTTGCTCAGATTCTCCACGCGGATGGCAACGTCACTCATACTTAGATTGTTTGTCCTGGTCAGTTGATTCTGTTGCAATGATAGCCAGCACCTCTTCGGCGCTAATCGGTTCGTGCGGCAGCACATTCGCTTCCGTGCTATCGTGAACGTGATGGGGGTGTGTCGGTACCTCTGGATGGTGTGCTGCATTGTCCCAGCGCCTGTGCAACTGACCATCGGCGCCCTGCCAGTGAAAGCTATACTTCGTCACCTGCAATCTTTCTTCTGCGATCTGGAAACGCTCGAACATCTCCAACAAGCTCCCATCGCGTAATGTAAGCCGATAGCGAAATAGCCCCACATCACCCTGTGCTTCTTCGCGCACCACCACCCAATGCACCACCTGGCGATTCAGGGTGATAAGCGCTTTGACATGAACCAGATAATCGCTCGCGTTTTTCACAAAACTGGCTCCAGTCGCCGGATTTTCTTTATGATGTCCTGGCGAAGTTCATACAGGCCAGCCCATTCAAAGAAGTCCATCGCATCGCCCAGTTCACCGGCCTCAAAACGACGATAGAACGTTGCTGATTCCATGCCGTAACGCCTCTCGAACTCGCGCAGGTCACGCTCATACCGCTCCAGGCGTAACCGATGCCGACTGAGAGAAACGTCCAGCAACTTCCCTAAAATCAGATCCAGCTCAGCTTCGTCGGAATAAGTATCTTTGAGAACCTCTAGTTTGTACAATGTATCCATGGTCACCCTCCTCTGTTTGGTTCGCAATTGGTATTATACCACATCTGCAAACGTCTTCTCCATCCGCCGGAAATAGTATGCTCCACTGACCAGCAGTCCCACCGCCACCAACGCCGAAACGAGAACGGTGAGGAAATAGAGCAGCTCGCGGTACTCCCACAAGTCGCCCAACTTAAGGGATACCCAGCCTTTCGAGGGCTTGATAATCGTAACCGGCACTTCATCAACGCTTGCCGCGTCATTCCGCAGCGCCCAGACTTGTACTGAGCGAAGCGAACGTATGTACTCACCCTGCCGGTTGGCGTAATCCTCCTGGCCGATCCTTCGCTTACACTCAGGACAAGCCTTGAGCAGTGGGTCGGGCTTGCCGCGCACCTTAGCCCACCAGCGCTCGAAGTCGTCGTGCAGGGTGTGGCCGCCAATCAGCCCCAGGCGGTAGCATTTGCTGACGTTTTCGACGCGAATGGCGATGTCAGCCATAGTCACCACGATACCATTGTCTAGGGCTGGCACACGAAACCCATCTGTGCAAAGTCGTCATCAAAGGCAAAGACCTCAGTGATTCCACGTTGTTTCATCACCACATACGAGATACAGTCTGTGAATGACCACTTTTTGTCCACATTGAATTGTTCGAACACAGCCCACGCTTCAGTGGCGATATCCTTTGAGACCCAAACGACTTCCAGGACTCCCTCTTGGATCAAGACATCGAGCTTGCGTTTGAAATCTACAGCACGCTGATATCCAATGTTCATCAGCAAAAGCGTGTACAGTTCATCAAGAACGTAGTTGGTCACGACCAACCGACATTGTCCAGCGATCTCATCCCTGAACAATAACGCTACTTCGTGGTTAGGGTCACCGCCATCAGCGATGGCATCCCATGCACTCGTGTCAACAAATATCTGTCTCATTGACCTTTTCCATAAAGGTAGCGGTCGTGTTCGACGGCGGCGTTTGACAATTGCCCAGGTTGGGCATCACGTCCCAGAGAACGGAAAACCTCCCATCCCTTTGGTGACTCTTGTCGCTCAGCTTCAGTCGGCCCAGGCAAGATGCGGATCTCTCCCGGCCGCACCACCACCTGCAAATGAGTGCCCAGTCCGGCATCGCGAATCCTCCGTTCGTCAATCCAAATCCCTCGTTGAACCTCTAGCACCTCTTGATCTGGCATGGTCTTGCTCCTCCTGATTCTCTATAATAGCCAGTTGAACCCAGTCAATTTGCGCCGCTGAGATAAATGTTCTCCCGCCCGGCCTTCCCCCTGCTTGCGGGGGGACAGAGGGGGGTGGGGTGGAAGCCCGTGCCCACCCTTCGGTTACACTCAGGGCAGGCCTCCAGCAGGCTGGCCACGCGGCCCTTGATCTTCACCTGGCCCGAAGTGGGAGCGGTGACCCGCGACAGGATTTTGAGCAGGGTGCTCTTGCCCGCGCCGTTGCGGCCGATGCTTGCCCTGAGCCTGGCCGAAGGGATGCCCACCACTTCGCCTTGCTGCACCTCGAAGGAGACGTCCTTCAAGGCCCAGATGATCTCTTCTTCGGTTGGCCCTCGCAGCGTGCGGCGCAGGTAGTCGAAGGGCGAGGCGGCCAGGTTCGCCAGCCGTTCGCGCAGGGTAGAGTTCCTTCAAATCCCGATAGGCTGTCACATCGGAGGCGCTTACCAGACCTCGGTATTCACCTGTAGTGATCCGCCCATGTTCCCCTACATTCGGAACACCCCCACGATGATGGGATTGCGCAGCACCGACTGCGGTTCCAGCCGCCGCATCTTCTCCAGTGAGATCCCCGGCGGCAGTGTCCCAGGGCTGTACACTTCAATCCGATCATCGAACATGAACACGCGGATACGCTGCCCCCGCCGGCTGTAGTCGCGGTGCACCACGGCGTTGACCAGAACCTCCCGCACTGCTTCGTCCGGATACTCCCGGTACTCCACCCCCACGAAGCCCTCAATGCGTCGTCCCACCTTCATGTGCCGGTAGATAAACTGCTCGGCATCATCCACCAGTTGGTACAGAGGCCCCCGCAGATCCCGGCGATCAACGTAGCTCACCACGTCCGTACCCTTGAAGCGTACACACGCCACCTCCGCCTGGCCGATGAAGCGTTGGGGCTCCGCGGCGAAGAGCATGATCCCAGCGTTGGCTGGAACCCACGTCTCCCCTTGTTCCACCAAGCAACCCAGACCCTGCAGCGCTTCCTCCCACGACAGTCCCAATGACTGACCGCTGGTCTCCTCTCGCCGCCGAACGTAGGCCGCAATCAACGCCTCTGATAGGTCTGCGATGGTCGCGTTCCGGCAAGGGAGCGCCTCAAAGCCGCCCTCACTCCCTTCAATATACAGCCGCCGCACCTCCTCATCCTGAGCTTCCCGGTTGCTCGACCCTACCCGCACGTAGGGACGCGTCTCCCCGCTCACCAGATAGGGCTTGCGAGCGCCCTGTGGGCACGTCACCACTACAAACTCCAAGCCCTGGTTGGAAACGAACTCGATGGTGGGCATCACGTCCAGGGAACAGCGGTCCCGGATAATGTTGACGATCCCCTCTTCAATCCCTTGCGGAGCCGAACCGTATTTGACAAAAACGGTGAAATGTGCTATTATTCAAATAAGACCGGGTGCCCTGGTGACCCCTATCCTTCACCGGACGGCTGAGCCAGGGGATGGTCCTGATACGGCAATGACCCGCAGTGAGCGGCGAGCCGCCGGGATCCCCCGGTTGTTTTTATTTCAGCAGCCGTAGGAGTTCCCTGGCCCTCACTTTCCTGCCGGGTTGCTCCTCGCCCCGGTACACGGCCAATGCCTTCCGGTGAGCTCGTGACTTCTTGCCAATTCCGCGAAACACGATCTGCTCCTTCGAGAACGCCGGACGGGTCTTCCGGATGTGGTCGAGCAGCATGGCACGGATTTCCGCCTCTTTGCCAGGGTACTCCAAGTCTATGGTGATGATCTCGAGTTGATCCAGATAATCTTTCAAGAGTAAGAACAGGGCGGCAGCGAATAGCTTGAGGTAGAAAGTTCTGCCGCTTTCTCCCCGCTGCCTCAGCTTCCTGACACACATCCTCTTCTCCACTGCCAGGATCAAAATCGAGGCCTCTATCCCATCCGAGAACGCCAGAGCTGTGTTAATCTGAGTACGTTCAATCTTGCCACTCTGGTCGACCTCAATGTTGGACACTGTGACTACCCATTCGACGTTCTAACCCCGCACTACAGTCGCTAAGCCTACACAGACCTGCATCAAGTTGCGCAACCTCCTCATGCATCCCCCATCTTCCTCAGGCACTTCTTCTGGAAGGCCGCATCCCCCACCGCCAGCACCTCGTCCACCAGCAGGATCTCCGGCTCCAGGTGGGCGGCCACGGCAAAGGCCAGGCGCACGTACATGCCGCTGGAGTAGCGCTTCACGGGCGTGTCCATGAACTTCTCGATCCTTCGACAGGCTCAGGACGGCGTCTCGGCAAAGGCCACGATCCTTCGGCAGGCTCAGGACAGGTCTCGTCGAACTTGCGGTCAATCCTTCGACAGGCTCAGGACAGGTCTCCGCCTTCTTCATGCCCAGGCTTGCCCTGAGCCCCGTCGAAGGGATGGCCCCGTTCAGGTAGATGTTCTCCCGCCCGGCCTTCCCCCTGCCTGCGGGGGGACAGAGGGGGGTGGGGTGGAAGCCAGTGCCCACCCTTCGGTTACACTCAGGGCAGGCCTCCAGCAGAGAGCCCACCCTCCCGTGAATCTCGGCGAGGCCCTCCGTCGGCTCCGTGATGCGGGAGATGATCTTGAGCAACGTGGTCTTGCCCGCCCCATTGCGGCCAATGCTTGCCCTGAGCCTGGCCGAAGGGATCCCCACCACCTCGCCGCGCTGCACCTCGAAGGACACGGCCTTCAGCGCCCAGAAGGTCTCGTTGGAGACGGCGGACGACTGACCCTTGTCCTGAGCGTAGCGAAGGAACGGACGACAGAGGATAGGCGGCGGAAGGGTGCCCCCACCGCCTCGGTCAGCGACTCGCGGATCGTCTTGTAGGGCGCCTGCGGACCGCCGATGCGGTACTGCTTGCTCAGGTTTTCGACACGAATGGCTATATCACTCATGACTTATCCCAATCATCTAATTGGTAACTGGCGGACACGCACGGCAATGTCCTCTATCGTTACCGCGCAACCATCCCGAAGGGACTGTTCCATATAAGGCAACACTTGCAGCAGTCTTCGGGTAACTGTCTCTGGATCAGATACTGATAGCCGTAGGGTGATCAGACTTGGACGGTCATAACCACCCAATGCCAGCAAGGCCGAGAAGTCCAAATCCTGAGTAACTACCACTCGGTCTTCCCGGCGCGCCAATTCCAGGATCTCGTCATCAGTGGCATCCACCGGCAAAAGATCCGAGACCCGAATAGTCTCCCAGCCTTGCAGCCGTAAGATGGCCACAGTCTTCGGAGAAATGTTCATATTGGCCAGAAAGCGTATATCCGCCACAGTCACCCTTTATATGGCTGGCACCATGTGGAGCTGATCCGAGACGACCCAGGATGCATATTTGATGGCCTGTTGCACATCCTTCACTTCCAGCTCTGGGTAGGCTTCAAGTATCTCTTGAATGGATTTGCCGGCTGCCAACATCTTGAGAATGACACTCACAGTGATACGCATGCCTCGAATCGTCGGTTGACCCAGGCAAACGTTAGGATTCACTGTTATGCGATCCAGTTCTTCCATGTCTCTCCTTTCATTTTTCATCCCCCATCCACCACCAGCACCTCACCCACCAGCAGGATCTCCGGCTCCAGGCTTCGCCGTGAGTGCTCAGCCGAACGGTGGGCGGCCACGGCAAAGGCCAGGCGCACGTACAGGCCGCTGGAGTAGCGCTTCACGGGCGTGTCCATGAACTTCTCGATCCTTCGACAGGCTCAGGATGGCGTCTCGGCAAAGGCCACGATCCTTCGGCAGGCTCAGGACAGGTCTCGTCAAACTTGCGGTCAATCCTTCGGCAGGCTCAGGACAGGTCTCCGCCTTCTTCATGCCCAGGCCTGCCCTGAGCATCGTCGAAGGGACGGCGCCGTTCAGGTAGATGTTCTCCCGCCCGGCCTTCCCCCTGCTTGCGGGGGGATAGAGGGGGGTGGGGTGGAAGCCGGTGCCCACCCTTCGGTTACACTCAGGGCAGGCCCCCAGCAGGCTGGCCACGTGGTCCTTGATCTTGACCTGGCCCGAGGTGGGAGCGGTGACCCGCGACAGGATTTTCAGCAGGGTGCTTTTGCCCGCCCCGTTGCGGCCAATGCTTGCCCTGAGCCTGGCCGAAGGGATGCCCACCACTTCGCCGCGCTTGACCTCAAACGATACGTCCTTCAGCGCCCAGATGGTCTCGTTGGAGACGGCGGACGACTGACCACGGACGACGGATGATAGACGGCGGAAGGGGACCTGCACGGCCTCAGTCAGCGATTCGCGGATCGTCTTGTAGCGCGCCTGCGGGCCGCCGATGCGGTATTGCTTGCTCAGATTCTCCACGCGGATGGCGATGTTATCCATCAACAATCCCTCATCACCTACACACAGATGGCCTGTATAGCATCCGAGATACTGAATCGCCCCTCGCTTCTGTACCCACGCTAGGCTCCAGCCGTCGCATACACTCTCTCGGGTACACGCGCGGCCTGAAGTGTCACGCTGATCTCGCCTGTCTGAATCAGATGACGCACAGAAGCGTGCAGAAACTCCACGCTGACCGCCTCCCCATCCTCGCCGTAGCTGATGATCACACCTCCTGCTTCCTCCACCGCGTCCACCGGGGGCAAATCCCGTAGTACAAATAGAAGGATGTCGGCTTCAGAATCATATCGGATTTGCATCTTGTTCCTCCTGCCAATACTTCTCCACCTTGCTGGTCCAATAGACCGTCAGGATCTTGCGTCCTCTTTCCGTTTCGACAAAGGGAATCCTCAACAGGCCATTTCCTCTTCTTGCTTGAGCGACAAGAGCCTCGAGGTCACCTGGCACCACCTGTTCGGGATCCCTCAACAAGTTCTCCACCTCCTGACGAGTGATGCCCAACTTTTTCTGCCATTCCTCCTGGCGCTCTTCCGCATGTCTTGTCCAAATGATTTTCACAGCGCTGCCTCTCTGCTACTCCCACGCCCGGTCAGTTCGGGGTGGAAGCCCGTGCCTACCTCCAGCAATGAACCAACCCGGCCGTGGATCTCGGCGTAGCCCTCCGTCGGCTCGGTGATGCGAGAGAGGATCTTGAGCAGCGTGGTCTTCCCCGCCCCGTTGCGGCCGATGCCTGCCCTGAGCCCGTCGAAGGGATGCCCACCACCTCGCCGCGCTTAACCTCGAAGGAAACGTCCTTTCCCAACAAATTGAAAGCAACGCCCAACTTCTCCGAGAACCCTATCTTCGCAGTAAACCGCTCCGTCCCCACCTGTAATTGAAAGTCCTCTTCACGAGGAACACGGAAGACGAGAGGCATCGGTTCCAGACCTGCCTCACGGACTTCACGATACACGTCCACTTCTGAGCTACCGATGATAGCGATCCTTCCCTGATGGATGGCCACCACTTGGCCAGCATACTGGGTGACCAGTTCATCCAGATGATCAGCTATCCACTCATCATACTCTTGCAACTGCAGTGTCTCCATGACCTTTCACCTCCTGTTCGATTCGAAATTCCCAATTGCAGCTCGCAATTCACACTACATCGGCAAACGTCTTTTCCATGCGGCGGAAGTAGAACGCCCCGCTGATCAGCAGCCCCACGGCCACCAACGCCGAAACGAGAACAATGAGGAAATAGAGCAGCTCGCGGTACTCCCACAAGTCGCCCAACTTAAGGGATACCCAGCCTTTCGAGGGCTTGATAATCGTAACCGGCACTTCATCAACGCTTGCCGCGTCATTCCTGGTTTCAGTCAGCCTGGATACGAGCTCGCGGACGGTCATGTTTTGTCCACTCCTATGCGCTAAACGCCGGCACGTTAGAACGTTGAAGCGTTCGAACCTGTCCTTCGATCCACGGATACGTATACCCGATCCCCTCTTTGAGGGACACCCTCGCCTCCCACACTTCTGTGCAGGGCTGCGGAGGTGCTAGGAGCAAGGGTGAGAAATACTCGCCACCCTTGCTCTCCTCTGCTCTCCTGCTCCCCCACGCCTCTGCTCCCAAGCTCAGTTCGGCCACTGTCACCCGCTCATCGCTGCCGCTGTTCACCGGGCCTTCCAGACGCTGCCCTGAGCCTTGTCCTGAGCGTAGCCGAAGGGCTGCCCAGCACCTCGCCCTGCTGCACCTGGAAGCTCACGTCCCGCAGCGCCCAGACTTGTACTGAGCGAAGCGAACGTATGTACTCACCCTGCCGGTGGGCGTAACCCTCCTGGCCGATCCTTCGCTTACACTCAGGACAAGCCTTGAGCAGTGGGTCGGGCTTGCCGCGCACCCTGGCCCACCAGCGCTCCAGGTCGGCGCTCAGGGTGTGGCCGCCAATCAGCCCCAGGCGGTAGCGTTTACTGACGTTTTCGACACGAATGGCGATGTCACTCATGGCTTTGGCTGAACGGAGATCGAGACTCCCTCCTTGCGTCTTCCATATTCCCTCTGCACACGATGACCTTAAGCAGGTATCATCTCAGGCTGGGAAGGCACAAGCGTCACCTCAAACTGGACTTTTTGTTGCAACACTTCCGAGGCATCCAATACCTCGATACCGATTAGTCGCCCCTGCCTGTTGAAATCCGCATGTACGCCGGGCACCACCGTCTCGGTGTTGGCGGCTTTCTCTCCCGGGATACCAAACCAGATATACAACAGGTCTCGAACCGAGTCGTATTCAATCTTCATTTCAACCTACCCCCAAGGAAATCCTTGCCCATATCGGGCCTTCACCGTCAGCAAAATGATCTATCCAGCAATCACTTTGTAATACACCGTCACCTCCTTCTCCCGATAGAATCGTCCTTCCCATTCGGCTTCGTAAGGAAATACCAGCACCTTGCCTGAGGTTCCAGGCTTGGCATCCCTGGCCTCCCAGCCTTTGTTTAAGGTTTGTTCTATCTCTTCACGGGTAACGCCACGTTGTCTCATTCGGGCCCGGAGGGCGGGCCGCCGATGCGGTATTGTTTGGATAGGTTTTCGACTTGGATGGCGATGTCACTCATGGATGCCTCAAATCGAGGATTGCCATTCTTCTCGTGTGATACCGGACTGTCGCAGAAGCCGAACCAACAGGTCTACGCTAATGTCTCCCCGATGCGGGTTGGGCAGAATCAACCGGCGGTCTCCTCGGAGCATAAACTCGTGCTGGCCACCTGTGTAGGGACCTTCAAACCCCAACCTTTTCAAACGCTGAATCAGTTCGCGACGTGAAACAGGCGTGAGACGCGGCATTTAGGCTGGCACCTTCTCCGGCAGGTGAATAGCTACCTCCCCCAAAGCTGGGACCGGTAATCCTTTCGCAATGCTAAACAGCACCCAGTCCTCAATTGCCTCGGCCAGGTTGCGGCGGCATTCTTCCAGGGTCTTACCTGTCGCCCAGACCCCGGCTAGCGGTGGTACCTCGCCGTAGAACGGTTCTTCGTCTTCGATGATTTCATAATAGGCGTATTCCAGTGCACTCTGAATGTACTGCAATAACACGCTACCTCCTCCTTAAGTTCACCTTCCTACAGATTTGGACGCCTTTCCAGCATAACCCACCGGCAGGCCCTCCGGCTCCAGGCATCGCCGTGAGCCAAGTCGAACGGTGGGCAGCCACGGCAAAGGCCAGGCGCACGTACATGCCGCTGGAGAAATGCTTGACCGGCGTGTCCATGAACTTCTCGATCCTTCGACAGGCTCAGGACGGCGTCTCGGCAAAGGCCACGATCCTTCGGCAGGCTCAGGACAGGTCTCGTCGAACTTGCAGTCAATCTCCGCCTTCTTCATCCCCAGGTCTGCCCTGAGCATCGTCGAAGGGATGGCCCCGTTCAGGTAGATGTTCTCCCGCCCGGCCTTCCCCCTGCTTGCGGGGGGATAGAGGGGGGCGGGGTGGAAGCCGGTGCCCACCCTTCGGTTACACTCAGGGCAGGCCTCCAGCAAGCTGGCCACTCGGCCCTTGACCTTCACCTGGCCCGAGGTGGGAGCGGTGACCCGCGACAGGATTTTGAGCAGGGTGCTTTTGCCCGCGCCGTTGCGGCCGATGATGCCCAGTACTTCGCCCTGCTGCACCTCAAAGCTCACGTCCCGCAGCGACCAGACTTGTACTGAGCGAAGCGAACGTATGTACTCGCCTTGCCGGTTGGCGTAATCCTCCTGGCCGATCCTTCGCTTACGCTCAGGACAAGCCTTGAGCAGCGGGTCGGGCTTGCCGCGCACCTTCGCCCACCAGCGCTCGAAGTCGTCGTGCAGGGTGCGGCCGCCAATCAGCCCCAGGCGATAATATTTACTGACGTTTTCGACGCGAATAGCTATGTCGGTCATAGGCGAAGCCTTCCGAACAGTCCATGTTTCTAGGGGATGAGAAGCGCCTTTTTGAGGGCCTCCTGTACCAGAGCCATGATGTCTGAAGGCAATCTCCCTAACTTCTTTCGGAACACGGACTCATGAACAATGGCCATCTTCTCTGCTTTGAGCAGCGAAGTCTTCTTCAGCCCAGTTTGTGAAAACACGGGATGACCAGCCTCAATCCGCACCCAGGTCTTGCGCAATGCCCCAGCAGGCACTCGTGAGAAAATACCTATCACAATCACATCTTCTCCGTGAACCACCCACACCAACGCAGGTCTCAGCTTGGTGGAAGTGAGGTCAGTAAAGGGAAACCGTACCAACCACACCTCTCCCCGGTCAGGCTTCGGCATCGTAGATGTCCTCTCCCTCTTCCAGCCACTCCCGAAAACCCGTCTCTGCCAGCGTCATCATGGCAATGGTCTCTGCTCGCTCGTCAAAAGTATCAACCAGCGTTAGCAATTCCCGTGGCGGCAGTTGGAAGACAAGGTCTTTGATCTCCTCCATGCTCATGTCCAATGTCACTTTGGGCATTGTTCTCACCTCCAATATGAGTTTGACACACCCCACTCCTTTACCGCCAGCACCTCGTCCACCAGCAGAATCTCCGGCTCCAGGTGGGCGGCCACCGAGAAGGCCAGGCGCACGTACATGCCGCTGGAATAGTGCTTCACTGGCGTGTCTATGAACCTCTCAATTTCGGCAAAGGCCACGATCTCGTCGAACTTGCGGTCAATCTCCGCCTTCTTCATCCCCAGGCCTGCCCTGAGCATCGTCGAAGGGATGGCCCCGTTCAGGTAGATGTTCTCCCGCCCGGCCTTCCCCCTGCTTGCGGGGGGATAGAGGGGGGTGAGGTGGAAGCCGGTGCCTACCTCCAGCAGGGAGCCCACCCGGCCGTGAATCTCGGCGCAGCCCTCCGTCGGCTCGGTGATACGGGAGAGGATTTTCAGCAGCGTGGTCTTCCCCGCCCCGTTGCGGCCAATGATGCCCACCACCTCGCCCCGTTGCACCTCAAAGGAGACGCCTTTAAGCGCCCAGATTATCTCTTCCTCGGATGGGCCGCGCAGGGTGCGGCGCAGGTAGCCGAATGGCGAGGCTGCGAGATTACCCAGCGTTTCACGCAGGGTATTGGCCCGCTTCTCTCGGGCGCCGATGCGGTAGCGCTTGGATAGGTTTTCGACTCTAATCGCGATGTCAGTCATACTTCTTTGTTGCCACGAATTAACACAAATTGTCTTTGCCACGAATTTATCAATCTGTATGCATCTGTGCCCTCCAGTGCTGACGGCAGTTTGCCTTCTGGACAAAACCCGTGTATAATCTAAGCTGATTGAAAAAAGGCTCATGCAAACACGTGCATAGAAAGGCACTTCTGTGCATCCTCCAGGTGATGAGCACCACATAGACTTCGACGCACTTCGACATCAGGTGGCGGATGACAACTTCGCCTTGCGTCCACACGCCATGCAACATGCCGTTAAAGAAGGCTTCACGAGAGACCATGTGACTCACGTGGTTCTCACTGGCATGATGGTTGAAAGCTATCCTGAGCGCAAGCGTTGTTTGTTCTATGCCGATGTAGTTGTCGAGGGCGTCACCATGCCATTGCACGTCATCTGTGAGCACCACGAGCCGCAAGAACCAGTGGATGTAGTGACTGCATACAGCCCTTCTGAGGAAGAGTGGGAAACGCCAACCCGACGAAGGCCAAAGAGAAAGGGGCGAAGATGAAAGGATTGATCACCATCTGTCATGAGTGTGGGACGAAAACCGAACTCAGTCTGATCCGTATCGAGTTCGAGCGCAAGGGCGTTCACGCTGCCATGACCGGCATCCCGGCCATGGTATGCCCCCGATGCGGCACAGAGTATGTGCCAGCGGAGATCGCCGGTGATGTCATCGACACCGTCTCTCGCACTATTGACCAGACAGAGGCATTGCTCAAGCGCACCGAGGCACACCGGCGCACACTGGCGTCGCCGCAGCTCGTTCTGGGCCCCGAACGACTGGAACTGGCCCTCGCCTCGTAGTTCGCGCTCTCCCGTCTTTCCATCTCCATGTCCCCTTGTCTCCGCTGCTTCCCCGCCCCCCAGCTTCCCTGCTTACTGTCGCCTCCGCCAGAATCCCCACATAGCCAGTGTCCCCACCACCATCACCGCCGCCCTTCCTTCACCCCATCGCCCATCTTGCCCAGACACTTGTGTTGAAATCCTATATCTCCTACTGCCAGCACTTCGTCCACCAGCAGAATCTCCGGCTCCAGGTGGGCGGCCACCGAGAAGGCCAGGCGCACGTACATGCCGCTGGAATAGTGCTTCACTGGCGTGTCTATGAACCTCTCAATTTCGGCAAAGGCCACGATCTCGTCGAACTTGCGGTCAATCTCTGCCCGCTTCATGCCCAGGCCTGCCCTGAGCCCCGTCGAAGGGATGGCCCCGTTCAGGTAGATGTTCTCCCGCCCGGCCTTCCCCCTGCTTGCGGGGGGATAGAGGGGGGTGAGGTGGAAGCCGGTGCCCACCCTTCGGTTACACTCAGGGCAGGCCTCCAGCAGGCTGGCCACGCGGCCCTTGACCTTCACCTGGCCCGAGGTGGGGGCCGTGACCCGCGACATGATTTTGAGCAGGGTGCTTTTGCCCGCCCCGTTGCGGCCAATGCTTGCCCTGAGCCTAGCCGAAGGGATGCCTACCACCTCGCCTTGCTGCACCTCAAAGCTCACGTCCCGCAGCGCCCAGATGTACTCGCCCTGCCGGTTAGTGTAATCCTCCTGGCCGATCCTTCGCTTACACTCAGGACAAGCCTTGAGCAGCGGGTCCGGCTTGCCGCGCACCTTCGCCCACCAGCGCTCGAAGTCGTCGTGCAGGGTCCCGCCGCCAATCAGCCCCAGGCGATAGCGTTTACTGACGTTTTCAACGCGAATGGCAATGTCAGACATGGCTTAACCTGTTGTCTCTGTTCCCTATCTTCCCTTCTTCATTGCGTTTACCGCTGAACGTCGTGTTTCGTTGCCAAGTAGATCTCGACTGTTTCGAAAACTCGCGTGGCCTTCTGTAGAGTCTCATCCGCATCTGCTTCGGCATAACGCTCGGAGGGAATCCACACAGGCAAGTCCCGGCGCCCAAAGAGTGGATATTCCGTGCGAAAACCAATGCCTTCCATGGTCACTGCGATGTCCGCCAGTTCGTCACACAGCGACCAGTCAGCATAGGTCTGCCGAAAGTCTTCTGATACTTCATGACGGTCGGTGATGATCACATCCCTCACTGTTAACGCGGCTTTGAGCGCCTTTTCCACAGCGTGTTGGCAATGAGCCATACACCGGGCATAAACACCGGCCTGCTGCAACACTCGTGCCGCCTCCAAGTCGGCATATGCCTCTATCAAAAGAGCTCGTGCAATGTCACGGTGAGACAGCATATTCAGGAACCTCCCAGACTCCTGGTTTTCTCATTCGGATGCCCCGTTCTTTCATGAGGCGTCCCATGCGTATGATATTGTTTCTAAAGAAATCGTGGCGATCGAAAACAACCTTGTTAGCGTTGTAAATCTCCAGCATCAATGGCGCAGCCCATTCCACTGAATCCTCCACATCCTCTGGGCTTGCCAGCATGACTTGAAAGCGCTTCCCAAGCCGCCGTCCTTTACGTGCCCATTGATCCTCTAGGCGATGAATGATCCCCCAGTCTCGCGGCAATCCTCTCACTACCACCAAAAGATCAATATCGGACCCTGGCGTGGCTGTGCCGCGAGCATGGCTGCCGTAAACCACAACAGCCACTAGTCTCCCCCCATACTCCGCATAGAGATCCTGCGTCATGCGGCTGAGGGTCGTCTCAATGTCTTGCACGCTTAATCGAGAAGTCATAACTGATTCGTTCATGCTCGACAGCTCGCCACTCCAAACTTTTCCTGAAACACTACATCCCCCACCGCAGCACCTCGTCCACCAGCAGGATCTCCGGCTCCAGGTGGGCAGCTACGGCAAAGGCCAGGCGCACGTATATGCCACTGGAATAGCGCTTCACCGGCGTGTCCATGAATTTCTCGATCCTTCGACAGGCTCAGGACGGCGTCTCGGCAAAGGCCACGATCTCATCGAACTTGCGGTCAATCTCTGCCCGCTTCATGCCCAGGCCTGCCCTGAGCCCCGTCGAAGGGATGGCCCCATTCAGGTAAATGTTCTCCCGCCCGGCCTTCCCCCTGCTTGCGGGGGGATAGAGGGGGGTGAGGTGGAAGCCGGTGCCCACCCTTCGGTTACACTCAGGGCAGGCCTCCAGCAGGCTGGCCACGCGGCCCTTGACCTTCACCTGGCCCGAGGTGGGGGCCGTGACCCGCGACATGATTTTGAGCAGGGTGCTTTTGCCCGCCCCGTTGCGGCCAATGCTTGCCCTGAGCCTAGCCGAAGGGATGCCTACCACCTCGCCTTGCTGCACCTCAAAGCTCACGTCCCGCAGCGCCCAGATGTACTCGCCCTGCCGGTTAGTGTAATCCTCCTGGCCGATCCTTCGCTTACACTCAGGACAAGCCTTGAGCAGCGGGTCCGGCTTGCCGCGCACCTTCGCCCACCAGCGCTCGAAGTCGTCGTGCAGGGTCCCGCCGCCAATCAGCCCCAGGCGATAGCGTTTACTGACGTTTTCAACGCGAATG
>Ga0194110_10005456_pt1 | contig 15083 bp, 13 predicted proteins | sample TA2Kig1200mmetaG_FD_146192 | JGI IMG/M metagenome (GOLD analysis project Ga0194110, IMG submission 146192) | Freshwater microbial communities from Lake Tanganyika, Tanzania - TA2015032 Kigoma Deep Cast 1200m | ecosystem: Environmental > Aquatic > Freshwater > Lake | place: Tanzania: Lake... | reverse complement strand
CGTTGAGCTCGCTGGCGGATCGCAAGGATCCACGCCTGTCCGACGCGCTTCAGACGGCTTTGAAGGATCGATCCGGGGTCGTCCGCGCCGAAGCCATTCATATTCTCGGAACCCAGCCGGGCGGCGCCGCTCAGATCGCGGGCTTGCTCGAGTCAGGTTCGGCAGGGGAAAAGCAGGCCGTGTTCGAGGCTCTCGGTAATTCCAAGGAAACCGAGGCCGTGGCTGTGCTCAGCCAGTGGATGGAGAAATTGCTGGCGAAGGAGGTGCCGATCGAATTGCAGGTCGAACTGCTCGAAGCCGCGGCCAGACATGCCGAATCGCCGCTCGGCGAGAAATTGAAGAAGTTCGAGGACGCGCGCGACCTGACCAGCCCGCTGGGCCGTTACGTCGAGGTGGTGTCGGGCGGTGATGCCGCCAATGGCCGCAAGATTTTCCGGGAGCGCACGGACGTTGCGTGCCTGCGCTGCCACGTGGCGCAAGGCGAAGGCGGCACGGTCGGACCGCCGCTCGACGGCATCGGTTCCAAGCAAAGCCGGGAATACCTTCTCGAATCGATCGTGGCCCCCAACGCGAAGATCGCGCCCGGTTTTGAAACGCTGATTGTCGAGACCACCGAAGGCCGCTTGCGCAGCGGCGTGTTCAAAAGCGAGGACGCAAAGGGGTTGGTGTTGGTCCAGACCGACGCCGACCTGGACGCCAGCGAGCGCTTCCTGGCGATTCCGAAGGACCAAATCAAAGCGCGCGAACGCGGTCCGTCGGCCATGCCCGAGGGCCTGGTGTTGGCGCTGTCGAAACGCGAATTGCGCGACCTCATCGAGTTCCTGGCGAGCTTGAAGGACACGCCAGCGAAATAACGCGAGCGGCGCGTGCGAGAGGTTCAGCCAGTTCCAATGGGGAGCCCACGAACCACACGAAACACCCGAAAGGATGGGACAGAGTTTACCGAAAAGTAGCCACAGGTGTCGTCGAACCTCCCTCGTATTCGTGTGTTTAGTGTGTTTCGTGGGCCCCACCTGAAGGCCTCCCCGTGGCCTTGAGCAACTCAACACAAGCCGCCGCCACCTCCGCCGTGGGCACGCGTTGAATCATGGTTTCCTCGGATTCCTTTTGCGCCAGCCCCGCGGGCTTTACCACGCGGTGCGGCACTTGCCAGGGGCGCCATTGGCTCTCCGCGGAAGGGCCAAAGATGGCGACGGTCGGGCATTGGCACGCCGCGGCCAGATGCATGGCCGCGGTGTCGACGCCGACGAACAGCCGGGCGCGATAAAGCAGCCCGGCCAGTTGCGCCCACGACAACTCTCCCTGAGTGCTCAGCGCAGCGGGACCCAGCGCCTTCGCGATCGATCCAGCCAGCGCGATCTCCTCCGAATCCGGCCCGGAGCTGACCACGAGGCGCGGGATAAAGCGAAACAGTTCGCGTCCGAGTTCGATCCATTTCTCCTGCGTCCAACGTTTGCGAATCCAGCGCGTGCCTGGATGAATGACGGCGAAATCACGCAGCGCCTCAGCCGGAGACCACGGTTCCGTCCGTTCGCGCTCGAAGGCCAAGGGGGGAATTTCCGGCCCGAGAGGCAGGAACTCGTTCACCGTGTAAAAATCCTTCTCCACGCGATGGCCGTTCACCCAGACGTAGCGCGATTGAGCGTCAAATTTTGACCGCCACCACCAGGGGAGAGGTTTGAAAGCCACGTTCGCGCAGCGGGTCTTGGCGCCGCTCAACCAGGCCAGGAAACGGCCGCGGTCGCCGTCACTCAACTCGAATGAGTAGTCGAAGCGCTGCTGCCGCAACTCCCTCAAGACGCGGAGATCGCCCAGCCAGTTGAATGCGCCGCGCCGCTTTGCTTCCGGCTCGGCGGAAGTCAGAGTGCGGTCAATGCTCGAACAGCCCGCGAGAATGCCTTCGCCCCCCCGTCGAACCACGACCCAGATTTGCGCCTGCGGATATTCTGCCCGCACGGCGCTCAAGGTGGGCGTGAGCAAGAGCGAATCTCCGATGTGTTTCAGTTTGATGAAGAGCAAACGCATCGACGCGACGCGCGATGATACCTGGCAACCTCAGCTTCGAGAAGCCCGGGAGCAAAGCTGCCCGCGCTCCATTTACTGCTTGGTCCGCGGGATGGACGACAAAGCTCGTAGCGCAGAGTTGCACTCTGCCGTATCGCAGAATTGTATTCTGCGGGGTGTCTCCCAGTCCGAGCCCGCTGGGACTTGCCGGCGCCCTGCCGATTGGAAATCTGCGATACCGCAGATTGAAAATCTGCGCTACGGTTCTTCGGTCGATCTGTCGTCAATCCCACGGTCTGCACAGTAGAGTGCGCGCGATTGAGTTTGGAATCGGCCGGTCAATCCGGTAAGCACAGCGCCGTGGAAGTTGCCGGAATGTTCAATGTTCAAGCCTCGGAGCGCTGGAGCGTCGCAGCGATGAGCTTGTGCCGCCGGCGGCCCAATGCACTGAAATGACCGAGCGCTCTTCACGCGCGCGATGAGCACGGAACGCATCTATCAGGCGGTCCTCGACGTGGCGGCGGCCCACGGCGGGCAATTCCTCCGCCACCTGGACGTGGGCGCGGGCCGTGGCCAGTTGATCGAACTCGTCCGCGCCCGGTTCCAGACTCAATCGTGCGCTTGCGATTACACGGACGCGCTCATGAAGTTGCCGGGACAAAAAGTGGACGTCGCCAATCTGAATCACGAGCCGCTGCCGTACGCCGACGCCAGTTTCGATTTGCTCACCGCCACCGAAGTCATCGAACACCTGGAGCATTACCGCGAGACGTTGCGGGAGTTTTTCCGCGTGCTCCAGCCGGGCGGTCTCTGTATCGTCACCACGCCCAACGTGCTCAATGTGAACTCGCGCTTGCGTTTCCTCTGGTTCGGCTTTGCCAATTTGTTCGGACCGTTGCCGGTCCGCCACAGCGCGCTTTACTCCACCGGCGGCCACATCAATCCCGTGTCTTACTTCTACGTCGCGCACGCGTTGCTCGACGCAGGCTTCGAATCGGTGTCCGCGACCGTGGACAAATACCAGCGCTCCTCGCTCGCCAAATTGGTTTTGCTTTGGCCGCTGATCAAGATTTTCGGCGCCTGGGCGTGGCGCAAAGAAACCCGCCGGTTTCGCACGATCGACCCAGACAACGCGCCCTACGTCCATGCGATCAATTCCCTGCCTCTCTTGCTGGGGCGCACCATCGTCGTGGCCGCGCGCAAGCCGCTCACTTCAACCCTCCACGACACGTCTGTATGAAGAAGGAATTGGGGAGCACACGCGCCCCCGCGTGTTCCGACCGGCGCCTCGCCGGTCGGACGTCGGAGAAACCGGCTCATCATGCGACGGCTTTTCCGGACGGAGGAATGCGGCCGGCGGGGGCGCCGACCACGGCACGCGAGGGCGCGTGCGCTCCCCATCGCTCCGCTTGAAGTCTGAGGAAGACAAACGCCATGCAGGATCGCTCCAAAGAACAGGTCGCGGCGTTTTATGAAGAACATCAAAAGCGCGGCAAGTACGACTACCTCTACGGCGACGCGGCGCGCAAGGATTTGCTCGTGCGGTTGATTGGCCTGGGCAAAACGATCCTCGAAATCGGCTGCCGGGCGGGCAATCTCACGCAGCATTACATGACGGGCAATCAGGTCACCGGCCTCGATGTCGATCGCCAGGCGCTCGGGCTGTTCGAACAACGCCTCGGCCTGAAAGGCCATTGGGTGGATGTGGATGCCGAGCCGCTTCCGTTTGCGCCGGACGTGTTCGATGTGGTGGTGTTTTCCGAAGTGATGGAACACGTGCGGTTCCCGCAACGCGTGCTGGCTGAAATTGCTCGCGTGCTCAAGCCGGACGGACGGTTGGTCGGCTCGGTGCCAAACAGCTTCAGATTGCGAAACCGCCTGCGCTTTCTCTTTGGCCGGCCTTTCGAGACCGATCCATCCCACTTGCGATCCTACTCGCATGAGCTGCTGCGGAAGGAATTGTCCACGCACTTCGACCGGGTCGAAATCCATCCCGTGTCCGGACATCTCCTGGGCGGCGGACGAACTGGAATTCCGGTTTACCCCTGGCTCCCGTATCGCGTGCGGACTTTGTTTGCGCTGGATTTGGTGTTTTTCGGAATGCCGAGTTCGCCATGAAGCTTGCGTTGATCCGACGCCACTTTTCCGCCACGGGCGGGGCCGAGCTTTATTTGCAGCGGCTGTTGGCCGCCCTGGCGAAAGCGGGGCACGAATTGCATTTGTTCACGGAAAGCTGGTCGAACGCGCCCCAAGGCGTCATCGTTCACTCGATAGCTCCAGCCGGGTCCCGAGCGGAGCGTCCCCGCCAGTTCGCTGAAGCCGTTCGAATCGAAGCGGCGCGGGAGGCCTTCGGGTGCATCTTCAGTCTGGATCGGACGCTGAAACAGGATGTTTATCGCGCCGGCGATGGCGTGCACCGCGTTTGGCTGGAGCGCCGCCGCCAATTCGCGCCGTGGTGGCGGAAACCTTTCCTGGGTCGAAGCGCGTTCCATAAAACCATGTTGGAACTGGAAGCGGCAACTTTCAGCCCGGAGAATACGCGCCATGTCATCGCCAATTCTGAAATGGTCAAGCGCGAGGTTCTGGACCGCTTTCGCTTCCCGGCGGAACGCATTCATCTCGTCCGCAACGGCGTGGATGTTGCCCGATTCCAAAGCGGCGACCGCTCCGCCACGCGGGCTAAGTTCGGCGTCACGGCCGACGATTTCCTGCTTCTCTTCGTCGGCTCGGGTTGGGAACGAAAAGGGCTGGTCTTTCTTCTGGAAGCCATGGCTTGTTGTCTGAAGCACCCGCCCGGCTGGCTCCGTCACTTTCAAAGCGGACTCGAACGGTCCCGGTCCGCGTCGCCGTCCGCAGTTCCGCCCGGCGACGGTGGAGTCGAACAGGCTGCGCGGTCGGCTGCCCGAATCAGGCTTCTGGTTGTCGGGAAGGACCGCCCCCCGCTGCGATATCCAAAAAACGTGATTTTTGCCGGATCGATGGACGATATCGAAAACGCCTATGCGGCGGCGGATCTCTTCGCTTTTCTGCCGATCTATGAACCGTCTGCGAATGTGGTTTTTGAAGCGCTCGCCGCCGGCCTGCCGGTCGTGACTTCTTCGCTGAACGGAGCCAGCGAACTGATCCGGAATGGCGTCAGCGGCACGGTACTCGCCGATCCTTCAAACGCGGATGCGGTCGCCGAAGCGATCGGATATTGGTTTGCACGGCGCGCTCGGCCCGATGCACTCGCCGGCGTCGATCTCAGCCTGGAACGAAATGTCCGCGAGACGATCTCGGTCCTCGAACTGGCCGCGCGCGAAAAGTCGCGATGAAGATTTCGTTTTGCCTCATCACGCTGAACGAGGAGGAGAACTTGCCTCGATGTCTCCGCAGTTGCGCGGAACTGGCGGACGAAATCGTCGTGCTGGATTCCGGGAGCACCGACGCCACTTCAAGAATCACTGCCGACTTTGGAGCGCGCTGGCACGTTCAGGAGTGGGCCGGCTACGTTGGGCAAAAAAATCATGCGCTGGCTCTCGCTCGGCATGAGTGGGTCTTCAGCATCGACGCGGACGAAGAATTGTCGCCGCTGCTTCGCGAGGAACTCACCGCCTTGAAGGCCAACGGCCCGGAACCCGAAATCAACGGATTCACCGTTCCGCGCTGTGTGTGTTATGAAGGCCGTTGGATTCGGCATGGCGATTGGTATCCGGACCGTTTGCTCCGGCTCGTGCGGTGCGATCGAGGGGCGCGCTTCGTTGGCGGCAAAGTCCACGAGCGTCTGGAGGTTCAGGGAACAATCGCGCGCTTGAACGGCGATTTGCACCATTACTCTTTCAAAAACGCGGAGGATCATTGGGCGCGCTGCCAGAAATACGCGCGCCTCTGGGCGGAATCGGAGTTCGAAGCGGGACGAACCGCCGGACGACTCGCGCCGTTTCTTCACGCCGCGCACCGCTGGTCCCGAGGCTACCTGCTCAAAGGCGGATTTCTGGATGGCGCGCAAGGCTGGCGCATCGCTCGCCTCATCTCGCGGGAAGTGTTTTTGAAATATTCCATGCTGCGGGAACTCCAACAACGGAACCGGAGCCAGGCCCACACCTGACGCGAACGATGCGAACGCGCGCGCGTAAGGGGTCAGTCAGGTGAGGCGAGGCTCCTGCCAAGCCAATGCCGTCGAAGAAAAGCTCCGCAGGAGCGTCGCTCCACCGTCGTTAACTGAGGCATTCGCTGCGCGCGTTTATTCCCCTTGATTGCGCTGCTTCCGTGTGCTTGCTTATCTCGCTCGTGAAACTGACGGGGCGAGCAAATCCCCGGAAGAGTGAGAAGACCAAGTTTTCAATGTTGTAAGCAATGTATTCCAGTCGTCCGCACGCCGCCGGTTCCTCCCCTCGGTATTCCGCCAAAAATTTCGCGATCCCGGTCAATTTTGTTTATTACGCGCCCGAAGCAAAACATGTCTCGGTGATCGGCGACTTCAATGAATGGCTCCCGGACGCGCACCCCATGAAACGCCAACCCGACGGCGCGTGGATGATTCAGGTGGCCCTGACGCACGGGCATCATCGCTACCTTTTTCTCGTCGATGGCAAAACGCGCCTCGATCCTAGAGCGCAGGGCGTTGGGAGGAATGAGAGGAACGAAAAGATATCGCTCATCGCGGTGAGTTGAGGCCTGAGAGGCGAGTTCAAAGTTGTACTTGCGCGGTTTGACGTTCGGTGGAGAGCCCTGCTCGCTGATTCCAGTGGCCAACTTCCTGGTTTGTTTGGAGATGGGGACGTTCGAAATCTACGACGCTGCCACCACTGAGAATAGCGAAGAACCACTGCGAACCATCAATCCTGGCGGTCGCGGCGGTCCGCGGGCTTCGTCCGCTGCTCGGCGAAGAAATTCTGGAGCAATGACCGGCACTCGGCTTCTCGCACGCCGGGGGTCACCTCACACCGGTGGTTCAAAGAAGGGAATTGCAGCAGATTCAACACGCTCCCGGCGGCGCCCGCCTTAAGATCGATGGCCCCGAAGACCACGCGATCCAAACGCGCGTGAACCACCGCTCCGGCGCACATCGGGCAAGGCTCCTTGGTCACATAAAGCGTGCAGCCGTTCAATCGCCAATCGCCCACCGCTTCCTCGGCCTGAGTGATGGCCAGCATCTCCGCGTGCGCGGTGGCGTCCTTGAGCAATTCGACCTGGTTGCTGGCGCGAGCGATCACGCGGCCTTCCCGGACGATCACCGCGCCGACCGGCACTTCTTCCGCTTCATAGGCGCGGGCCGCTTGCCGCAACGCTTCCCCCATAAAGTAGTGATCGCTTTGCAGGTCGATGATCGGAGCGTCCATGGGGTTTGCGATTTCAAATTTCAAATTTCAAATTCGGCGCGGAAGCGTTTCCTCCAGAGTCCACTCGTTCCGCCCGTCCGGATGACCATGGCAATGCGCGGCGAAAAACCCGCCCCGGCAGCGCCAGAACAGCGGCCAGATTTGCTCGCGGTCGGTCTGCGGCAGCTTCAGCGTCTCCAGATCGTGGGCGGGGAAGAATCGGAAAACGCCTTCGCGGTTGCCGGGCGGGAGCGCGTTGAGGCGCGGTTTCACCTCGAACAAGAACATGAGCCAGTGCGCCTGCCCTGCGTAGCCGTGTTCGCTGATCAGGCCGGTCAGGTGCAAATCCGGCGGCTGAAGATTCAAACCCATTTCTTCCTGCGCTTCGCGGCAAGCGCATGCATAGGGCGACTCGCCGAGTTCGGTGTGCAGTTTTCCGCCGCAGGGACTCCAGAGCCCGCGATTCGGTTCCTGGCTGCGTTCCAGGAGCAGGACTTCGTCCCGCTCGTTGAAACAATAAAGCAGCGTGGCCACTTGATAAGGCAGCGCCATGCGCGGAGTGAACCATCAAACGGCGGCTGCTTCAACGCTGGATAGCGATCTGTCTCAAGATGTGGATGAGGTAAGGCAGCAACTGCTTTTTGCGCGAGACGATTCCGGCGAGCTCATAGACGCCGGGCTGCGCCTCCGGATAATCGATCCGCCGCCGCAAAGCGTCCGGAGCCGCGATCAGAAGCAAGGACGATTGGCTCACCACGTCCGTCACCAACACCCCGGAGAAAAAGCAGCCCTGGCTCCGGCGATGGATTTCCAGCGCCGCCAGGAGCAGCCCGGCGATGTTCGTCGGGATTTCGAAGCCGTGCTGCAGGAAGCAATTCGCCACGATCGTGCTCGTCGAACCGACCGGCTCGTTGCGAAAGAGAATCGGCTGGCTCGTGGCCAGGCCGATGCGGTGATGATCCACCACTTCCAGAATCTCGACCTGATCCGCGCCTTGCACGGCTTGCGACAATTCATTGTGATCCACCAAAATGAGCTGCCGTTCCACCTTTTTCAAAAAGTCGGACTTGGTCAGGATGCCGACCGTTCGCTTGTTCGCGTCCAGCACCGGGAAGGCATGGAAATTCTACTCGATCGCGATGGGGCGGGCGTGCTCCAGCGATTCGTCCTCCCGAAACACCAGGAACTCCTCGTGAATCACGTGGGGCACCGTGATCGACGCGCGGGACAGCATCGCCGTCGTCGCCGAATCATGAGGCGACAGAATCACGCTGACGCCGTTTTGGCGCGCCTCTGCGATGACGGAGTCCGCCGCGAGAAGCCCGCCCGTGATCACAATCACCCGGACGCGCTCGCGAATGGCCACGCTCTGGATGTCGGCGCGGTCCCCGGCCACGACGACAATTTTTTCGGGCGGGAATTTGGCGAGGCGTTGCTCGAACGATTCGACGCTCATGGCGCCGATCATAAGCACGAGTTCCTCTTCGCGATCGGGTTCTCGCGCCTGAACGATCTGTCCGTTCAAGGTCCGCGCCAGGTTCCGAACCGACGCGCAGATTGGTCTCGAATCGATCAGGCGGTTGGGAGTCGGGAAGAAGAATTTCCCCATCTTGAAAAGCGAGACCAGGCCGCGGCAGGTGCGATCCTCGTTCAGAACCGGGACGGCGCGAATGCTGCGCTCGTCCATGAGCGCGAGGGCTTCGGATCGAACGTGTCCACCTGCGACGGCCCGCCATCCATGTAGAGGAAAATCACGCTTCGGGCTTTGGCCCGATGATGTCCCATCCGGCGAGCCAGCGAGTGCGAAGCGGAGGACCCGTCGCCGAGAGAGCGCTCGGCCATTTGCGCCAGCAACGCGACGGCGCCGAATCCGTTTGCGCAGCGAACCAACATCTCGCGGCGGGTCAAGGGCTGGCCAGCGCAATGGGGACAAGCGTCGCTCGGCATAGGATGCCTTTCGGTTGAACTGTCTGAAGCATACGCGGGCCAAGCACTCGAAGCAATCGGCAATCCGGCGCGTCTCCCTTGGCTCCCCAGTCAGTCCGGCAAATGAACCGCCTGATTTCGTCCCATTCAGATGGTAGGGCGAGCCTGTCCCCAGCGAGCCGAGTCGGACGTGTTCCAAGCGCGCGGCTCGCCGGGACGGACTCGCCCTACCGGAGAGCTGTTCCAGGTCGGGCAGGCTTTCCAGCCGGCTTTCCAGCCTGCCGGTCGCGGGGACTTTCGAGTCCCCAGCCTCGCAGATCCGGAAACGGAGCTCGAAAGCTCCGTGAACCCGCAGGCTCGAAAGCCCGCGCTACGTCGAGACGCCATCGAGATGCCTGTCTGGCCTTGACGTGAATCAAGTCGCGCGGGTCTGATAGGGCGTACAGAGAAAACGACTCCTTATGAAATCCATCCTTCATCAAATCACCCGGCGCGAAGCCCTTAAGACCGGCGCCGCTGCGGCCGCTTTCACTCTTGTCCCTCGGCATGTCCTGGGCGGGCAAGGCCAGACGCCGCCGAGCGAGAAACTCAACATCGCGGGCGTCGGCGTCGGCGGCATGGGTTCCGGCGATATCCGCAGTGTCGCCGGCGAAAACATTGTCGCGTTATGCGACGTGGACGCGAACGCGCTCGCTCGCAACGCCAAGAATTATCCCAAAGCCAAACTTCACGCTGACTTCCGGAAAATGCTGGAGACGCAGAAGGACATCGACGCGGTCGTGGTCGCCACGCCGGATCACACGCATGCCGTCGTGAGCATCCTGGCCATGAAAATGGGGAAACACGTGCACTGTCAAAAGCCCCTCACGCACTCGGTCTTCGAGGCGCGGTTGATGGCGAAGGTCGCGAAGGAATCGAAGGTGGCGACGCAAATGGGTAATCAAGGGCAGGCCAGCGAGTCCGCCCGGTTGCTCGGTGAGACGATCGGGTCGGGAGCGATCGGCGCGGTGCGCGAAGTTCATGGCGGGTCCAACCGCTTTCCGCCCATCTCGCCGCGGGGAATCCGGCGGCCGAACGAGACGCCGCCGGTGCCGGCGCATTTGAACTGGGACTTGTGGCTGGGACCGGCGCCGGAGCGGCCGTATCATCCGTCGTATCATCCGTTCGCGTGGCGCGGGTGGTGGGATTTCGGGACGGGGGTTTTGGGCGACATCGGGTGCCATCAGTTTTCGGCGGTGTTCAAAGCGTTGAAGCTCGGGCATCCGGCCTGGGTTGAGGCCTCATCGTCGAATCATCAATGCCCGCCCGAGATCGCGAACGAGACCGCGCCGCTTTCGTCGATCACGCGATGGTTCTTCCCGGCTGCGGGAGATCGCCAGGCAGTGACGATGACATGGTGGGACGGCGGTCTCAAGCCGCCGTGTCCGGAGGAATTCGAGCCGAGCGAGAAGTTTGCCGAAGGCGACTGGCTGTTGATCGTCGGCGACAAGGGCAAAATGTACGGCCACCAAATCATTCCGGCGAGCAAGGCGCGAGAGATCGGCGCGCCGGCGCGCGTCTTGGCACGTTCGCCCGGCCATTACGTCGAATGGCTCCAGGCGTGCAAAGGCGGGACGCCGGCCGGCTCGAACTTTGTGGACCACGCCGCGCATCTGGCAGAAGTGGTTTTGCTGGGCAACATCGCGATCCGCACGAAAGGGAAGTTGCTCTGGGACGGCGCCAATCTGCGCTTCACCAACTCGGAAGCGGCGAACGAATTGATCAATCCGCCGTACCGCGTCGGTTGGGCGGTTTAGAGCACGTTTTTAGAATGCCTTTTGGGTGGAACAGGCCACTGGCCTGTTGCGGCAGGCTACCAGCCTGCCGCAATGTTCGGCGGCAAGTTGCCGCCGAAAACGGGCTGGTAGCCCGTTCCACCCATTTTCAAAACACGTTCTTAGCCGGAAGCGCCTCAGTTCAGCGCCGAGTTGCAGGCGGCGTTGTCGGACTTGGCGACGGCTGCGCAAATCCCCGGGATCAATCCAGGCGAAGTTCGCGCGGTAAACCTTCATGCTTCCAGGATCCTGGCGGAGATCAAGGGCACGTTGCGGCCACGGGCGCGGCCAAGAACCAGACTTCAAAGAATTGACACCGCGAGAAGCTCCGTCTTTGCTCAACCGGTGAATCGGGCTTGTTGCGTTCTCAGCATCCTCGTCCTCTTTCAAAGTCTCTGCGTGCGGAGCGCTCCTGCTTTGTCCTGGACGAAAGGCCCGGGATTCCAAAGTGCGGAGGTGCGCCCCGATCCGAATGGAAAAGTCGGCTTTGTTCTCATGCAACCCAAAGCCACCGGAGTCTGGTTTACGAACGCCCTGCAGGGCGACGCCTTCCTGACCAACGCCGTGGCGCACAACGGAGCGGGTCTTGCGATTGGTGACATCGATGGCGATGGCCTGGCGGATCTTTACCTGTGCAGTTTGCAGGGCCCGAATCGGCTTTATCGCAATCTCGGTGGCTGGCGCTTTGAGGAAATCAATCCGGGTGATGCCGCCTGCGGGGAACAACTCTCCACCGGGACTACCTTCGCAGACCTTGATGGCGACGAGGATTTGGACCTTCTTGTGAATGGCATCGCGGCGGGAACACGGCTCTTTCTCAATGACGGCAAAGGCCGCTTCACGGAAGCCAGGGATTCGGGGCTGTCGCGCACCGCATCGGCGACTTCCCTGGCGCTCGCCGACATCGACGGCGACGGCGATCTGGATCTTTACTGCGCGCATTACATCGACGTGATGCATCTGGCCGATCCGACGACCCGGTTTGCGATGGCTCGGAAGGGCGACCAGTGGATGGTGACACGGGTCAATGGCCAGCCGACGAGTTCGCCGCGGTGGAAGGATCGATTCGAAGCGCTGCCCGACGGACGCGTCCGCGAATTGCCGGAGGTCCACGGGCTTTATCGCAATGACGGCCGGGGCCGCTTCATGGCGATCCAATTCGAGGCGGGCGTGTTCCTGAACGAAGCGGGCAATGAGATTCCACCGTATCGGGATTGGGGATTGGCCGTGATGTTCCGAGACGTGAATGGGGACGGCGCTCCCGATTTCTACGTGTGCAACGACAATGCGTCGCCGGATCGCTTCTGGATCAACACAGGCCAGGGCGCTTTTCGCGCGGTAGATCCCCTGAAACTTCGGCACACGAGCCGGTCTTCGATGGGCATCGATTTCGCGGACATCGACCGCGATGGGATCGACGACTTCATTGTCGTTGATATGTTGGCGCGCGAGCACAGCAAGCGGATGACCCAGCTCGTCAGGGACATTCCCGACGCTCAGGAACTCGAGCAAATCGATGCGCGGCCGCGCTACAATCGGAACACGCTTGGCCTGGGCAAGCCGGACGGGTCGTACGTGGAGGCGGCGTTGATGGCCGGCGTGGCGGCCACGGATTGGTCGTGGTGCCCGGTGTTTGTCGATGTCGATCTGGATGGCTATGAAGATTTGCTGGTCACGAACGGCTTCAGTTTCGATGTGATGGATCAGGACAGCCACGATCAGTTGCGCAATCAGCGCCGGATGAGCCAGGAACAACTCAAGCGGTCGCGCCAGTTTCATCCGGCGTTCGCGACCCGTAACGCGGCCTTTGGCAATCGCCGCGACGGAACGTTGGAACCGATGGACAGGGAATGGGGTTTCGATCAGCCCGGCATTTCGTACGGCATGGCGTTGGGCGATCTGGACAATGACGGTGATTTGGATGTGGTGGTGAACAATCTGAACGCGGCGGCAAGTCTGTATCGCAACGACGCGCCGGCGGGCCGCGTCCAGGTCCGATTGAAGGGACGGCCGCCGAATGCGCAGGGCATCGGTGCGCGTGTCCGTCTGACAGGAGGCTCTGTTCCGCAGAGCCAGGAGATGATTTGCGGGGGCCGTTATATGTCCGGAGACCAAGCGCTGCGCGTGTTCGCAGCGGAGGCGAAGGACGGAGCGTCCTTGCGGCTCGAAGTGATCTGGCGAAGCGGCAAGCGGAGCGTGGTGGAAGGAGTTCAGGCAAATCGTGTCTATGAGATCGACGAAGCCGGGTCGGTCGTAGCGCCGCCTTTCCAGGCGGCGGGTTCGGGCGGCTTTCCAGCCGCCGGAATCTCCGGGCAGGAAAGCCCGGAGAACCGGCAGGCTGGAAAGCCTGCCCCACACCCGCGAACCATCTTCGAGGACATGAGTCATCTGCTCAACCACCTCCACACGGAGGATGCGTTCGATGACTGGGCGCGCCAGCCGCTCTTGCCGCGGCGCTTGAGCCGATTAGGGCCGGGCTTGTGCTGGTTCGATCTCGACGGCGACAGTTGGGAGGATTTGATCGTCACGCCAGCCAAGGGCGGCAAACTGACCGTGTTCGCAAACAAACAAGGCAAAGGATTTCAAAAGCTTGAAAGTCCATCGTCGGCTTCTGGAGACCACGGCGCGGTGGTGGGCTGGCCTGACGGCAAGGGAAGTAGAATTCTGCTCGTGGCCGAATCGAACTACGGGGCACCTCAGTCGGCGGAAAGCGCCGTTCGAGCGTATTCCCTGACAAACCTGGCGGAACCTCGACGCTGGCCCGCTGGCGATGGGAGCCTCGGTCCCCTTGCACTGGCCGATATCGACGGGGATGCCGATCTGGACTTGTTTGTCGGGGGACGATTTCTTCCGGGCCGGTATCCGGAGCCGGTCTCATCAGCCGTCTGGCTGAACGAACACGGAGAGTTGCGGCCGAGCCGTTCGCTGAGCGAACCGTTTGAAGCGCTCGGCCTGGTCAGCGGCGCCACGTTTGCGGATCTGGATGGCGACCGCGATCCCGATTTGGCGCTGGCCTTGGAATGGGGTTCTTTGCGCGTTTTCCTCAACGAGAAAGGAACCTTCACCGACTGGAACCCGGCAATCACGCCGGCGAGAGAAGCTCCAACGCTCCACGCTCCACGCTCCACGCTCCACGAACTCACCGGCTGGTGGACGAGCATCACGGCGGGCGATTTCGATGGCGATGGCAAATTGGACCTCGCCGCAGGCAATTGGGGGCGCAACTCAATTTACGAACTCCATCGCCCCGGCCCGCGGCGCATCTTTTACGAGGATTCCAACTCGGACGGGAATCTCGAACTGATCGAAGCGTGGCCCGACTCCAATTCCGCACTCCGCACTCCGCCCTCTGCGCTCCGGTGGTTTCCTGTGCGCGATCGCACCTGGCTGGCGCGGGGATGGCCCGATCTGCCGATTCGATTCGCGACGCATCAAGCGTACGGAAAAGCCACCGTGCCGGACATTCTAGGCGAGCGCTACCCGAAAGCCAGAACTGTCGAGGCTGCGCACTTCGAATCGGTCGTGCTGCTGAATCGCGGTTCGCACTTCGAGCGAATGACGCTGCCTCGGGAGGCTCAGAGGGCTCCCGTCTTTTCGGTCAATGTTGGGGATCTCGACGGCGACGGCATGGAGGACTTGTTCCTCAGCCAGAATTTCTTCGGGAGCGCCTCGGACTTGTCTCGCGACGACGGCGGGCGCGGTTTGTGGCTTCGCGGCAATGGAAACGGGACGTTCACCGCGATGGACGCGAGCGTTACGGGGATCGAAATCGAGGGCGAACAGCGCGGCGCGGCCCTCGCGGACATCAACCGCGATGGGCGTGTGGACCTGGCGGTTTCTCAAAGCAATGGACCGATCAGGCTGTATCTCAACCGACTTTCCCGGCGCGGTCTTCGCGTGGTGCTCACTGGACCGTCCTCCAACCCGGAAGCGGTCGGCGCGCAGATGCGCTTGCTCTACGCCGGGGACCGCAACGGCCCGTGCCGAACGGTGCAAGCTGGGTCCGGCTACTGGTCGCAGGACGGCGCTGTTCAGGTGC
>Ga0194110_10005454_pt1 | contig 15084 bp, 17 predicted proteins | sample TA2Kig1200mmetaG_FD_146192 | JGI IMG/M metagenome (GOLD analysis project Ga0194110, IMG submission 146192) | Freshwater microbial communities from Lake Tanganyika, Tanzania - TA2015032 Kigoma Deep Cast 1200m | ecosystem: Environmental > Aquatic > Freshwater > Lake | place: Tanzania: Lake... | reverse complement strand
CCGGCAGTCAACTGCCGAGCTATTTTCACGCTGTCCCTCCGGGACAACCATTTGCCAAAGGGCTTCGAATTACCGAAAGGCACTAGATTCCACTCGGTCCCGGATGCTGCGTGAGACACGCTCCTTTCCATGAATCTCCGGTACGACAACGAACACAGCTTTCAGTGACTGCGACTCACTCGAAATTTCCTTGTCTTTCGCCATGCAGAATTCCTGAATATATGGACATGAAACCCCAGCACGATTCCGCGATATCTCGACGTGATTTCCTTGCCACATCGTCTGGCGCGCTGCTCGCGAGCGCATTGGCGAATCGCGAAGTTTTGGCCGCGGAGAACGCTACGGCCGCGAAGCTCGCACTTGATGGGGGCGAGAAAGCTGTGAAACAAGTATTTCGATCACCCGTACGTTGGGGCGCCCCAGAACGCGAGCGCCTCGACGCTCTGCTGGGTCAAGAGGCGCTCTTCTATTGGAAAGGCCCTCAAACCGCGCTGTTGATCGAACGCTTTCGCAAGATTTGTCCGGCCAAGCACATTATGACGTGTTCATCGGGCACCGCGGCGTTGCACATTGCTGTTGCGGCCGCTGGGATTGGTCCCGGCGATGAAGTGATTACTTCGCCGATCACGGACATAGGGACGGTGATAGGAGTTATTTATCAGCAAGCTGTTCCAGTCTTCGCCGATCTTGGTGCTGACACTTACAATCTCGATCTAAACGATGTCGAACGGCGCATCACACCGAAAACCAAAGCAATCATCGCGGTGCATCTCGCGGGCAACCCATGTGACATGACTGCGCTGAAAGCTTTGGCAGACCGCCATCGTCTGGTCCTGATCGAGGATTGCGCCCAAGCTTGGGGCACTCGGTATCGCGGCGAACCCGTCGGCACAATTGGCCACATTTCGTGCTTCTCATTGCAGAACGCCAAACATGTCACATGCGGCGATGGCGGGATTGTGGGTTCCAATGACGAACGGTTCGGACCACTCTTGCAGCGGTTTGGCGACAAGGGTTTTGATCGGCTGAAATCCAGCGGGCTCTTTGAATCCTTCGCGACGAATTATCGGATGAGCGAACCGCAAGCAGCCGTCGCCGCGGCGCAGTTGGAACGCGTCGAGAACATCGCCGCTCAACGCGCGCGGCTCGGCAACTCGTTGACAAGGCGCCTTGAAAAATTCCCTTGTGTTCTGCCGCACGGCGTCGGTGCGGAAGATCGATGTTCCTATTGGTTTTACATGTTCCGCTTGAAGCAAGATTCCGTCCGGTGTGATCGCGCCGAATTCGTGAAGGCGCTTTCGGCTGAAGGAGTGCCGGCTTCGGCTGGATACATCCCCGTGCCGCTTTATCGGAATCCGATCTTTCTGAATCATGGATTCTTTAACGGTCGTTGGCCAATTCGCGAGTTTGGTCTGACCGCAATGGATTACGGCAATGTGAACTGCCCGGAAGCGGAACGCATTCTTCAAACCGGCATCCGCGTGACGATCCACGAAGCGATGACCGATGAATACATCCAAAGCGCCGCGCTGGGCATCGAGAAAGTAGCGCGCCATTACGCCGCGTGATGACATTGCAGGACGGCGCATCTCGTCACTGCGCCCCGTTTTCTCCAGACGCGGATGCCTTCGTCGTAGCGCAGAGTTTCACTCTGCGTTACGACGGAGCGCCTGTTTAGGCAGAGTGCCGAGATACGCCGGTGCCGTGCGCCGCGCACATTTTGGCATTTCGCTCGCAATTCGGGCGACTGCTGACTAAGGTACGCCGACTTGTTGTCCGCTCGTCCGAGGACTGAATATGATCAGACTTCAACTTCAGACGTTCGTAGTCGCCTGCCTATTGTTTGCTCCCTCTTGGCTGCGCACCGCCGCATCCCGAATTGTTGGATTACCTCGCCGGCGAATTCGTGCGCCGGAATTGGTCCATCAAAGCGATGCACCGGCTGATCATGCTTTCGAGCGCGTACCAGATCTCCAGCCAACCGGATCCCGCGCATGTCCGGCGCGATCCCGAAAATCGCTTCCTTCATCACATGCCCGTTCGCCGGCTGGACGCCGAAGTAATCCGCGACGCCATCTTAGCGGTTTCGGGCCGCCTGAACAAAACCGTCGTAGGCGGGCCGAGTGTGCTTCCGCACGTTACGCCATATATGGAAGGGCGAGGTCGTCCGAATTCTGGCCCGTTAGATGGCGAGGGCCGGCGGTCGCTCTATCTTAATGCGCGCCGCAATTTTTTGACGCCGCTGCTCTTGGCTTTCGATTATCCGGTTGACTTCAGCACCAATGGCCGGCGTGGCATATCCACGGCGCCCGAACAGGCGATGACATTAATGAATGATCCCTTTGTGGCGCAGCAGGCAGAGCGATGGGCCGAGCGAGACATGGCGGGACCTGTGCGCAGCATCGGACAGCGTGTCGATGAACTCTATCAAGCCGCTTTCACGCGGCCTCCGACCGAAGCTGAGGTGCGTGATGCTGAATCATTCATCGCTCAGCAAGCGCGCCGGTATGGTTCGACTGTGAATGATTCCAAGGTTTGGACCGATCTCTGCCACGTTCTGATCAATGTGAAAGAGTTCATCTTTATCAATTGACGTTCTTCTGCTCTTTCACAGCCGGCCAGCCTGCTTTAGCAAATCGGCTGCCCAAGCAGCGTCTTCGGCAGGCAATGGCGGGTCGAGTACGCGCTGGTAATCCGTCCGATCGTAGCGACCTTTCTCATAGGCCTCGTCCACCACTTCTTGAAGGTCCAATACAACGTCGCGATCCTGCGGTCGAAGCGGTATAGCAATCCGCGGCAGACGCTCGGGCAAAGGCATTCGATAGAACGCCCGCTCTCCAAGACGCGTCGAGCGAAACACGCAAACCATGTAAAGAGAGCGTTTGCGCGCTGGAAGCAGTGATTCGTCCACGGAGAACACCCATTTACCTTCGCGCACTAAATCAATCTCAACGAGATTGATGCCGCCCGCTAGGAAGTCACGCTGTTTGGATTGATACGCCGAACGCGCGCGCCCCGGTAGTTTGTTGGACGGACTTAGGACCTCGATGGCAGTAACGACTCGCCCGCCTGACGCAGGGTCAATAATCTCAACGTGCCTGTGCACTTCGGGTTCTGGAACTCGCAGAACGATCGGTTCAGCGACAGCAACTGGTGGTGCTGTGGAGACCGTTGCGCCATCGGGACCGTGCCACGCTTCAACTACTTCGACATCCGGGCGGACTCTGATTGAGGGATCATCATCGATGTCCACAAAAACGTCTTCTTCAGCTCGGGCAATGAGTGGATCGGGAAGCTGGCGCTGCAGATGATCAGCAATGTAAATGATTAGCCGCGCATGAACATCCCGCCACGAAAGCTCAAGCCACGGGTCCATGCCAGGAAAAGGACTTCTCATAGTGCGACACTCTATCGAGTTGGGTTGCGCGTTCCAATACCGAAACTCAACCGGCGTGCAGGATAGGCGTCCCGTCTGTCCAGCATTTGCGTACACCAAAAGCGGGACAGGCGGGACGCGCTGTCCTACCGCATCGGTTAAGCGAGGATGTCGGCGATGACTTCGCCATGCACATCGGTCAACCGTCGTTGGATGCCATTGTGATAGAACGTAAGCTTGGTGTGGTCGAGACCGAGCAAATGCAGAATCGTGGCGTGAAAGTCGTATGTTGTGACTGGATTCTCTCCCACGTTGAATCCGATCTCATCCGATGACCCGTAGGCGATGCCAGGCTTCAAGCCCGCGCCGGCCATCCAGCAGGTGAAGACCAATTGGTGATGGTCGCGGCCTTTGCCATTAACGCCTTGAGTAACTGGAGTTCGCCCAAATTCTGTGGACCAAACTACAAGCGTGTCCTCGAGCATCCCGCGAGCTTTAAGGTCCTTGAGCAGGCCCGCGACAGGTTGGTCCATCACCGCGGCTTGCTTGGCGTGATTTTCGGAAAGGTCTTCGTGTGCGTCCCAATTGATACGGGGTGAGCCGAACGCGCCGCCGTTGAACAATTGCACGAAGCGGACGCCACGTTCGAGCAGGCGCCGGGCGAGGAGGCAATTGCGTCCGAAGCCGGCCGTGACGTCGGAATCGAGCCCGTACAATTTCTTCACCGCATCGGTTTCGTCGGCGAAGTCGATGACTTCGGGGATGCTCACTTGCATCCGTGCGGCCAATTCGTAAGAGCGAAGTCGCGCCGCCAATGCGGAGTCTCCTGGGTTTGACTCAGCGAACTCGTGGTTCATCCTGGCAAGCAACTTCAGGCTGGTTTGGCGTGCGGCTGGAGAAACGCCATCCGGTATGTTCAAGTCTGCAATCGGTTCTTTCGAAGTCGTTCGAAAAGCTGTGCCCTGATGAGTTGCAGGTAAAAATCCTGCGGACCAATTGATCGCGCCGCCCGCTGGCAGTCCGCGAGGATCAGGCAAAACGACGAACGCAGGCAGGTCTTCATTCATGGAACCCAATCCGTAGGATAACCACGCGCCCAAACTCGGATAGCCATTCATCGTGAAGCCGCTGTTGGCCAAAAACGTGGCCGGCGTATGATTGTTGCTTCTGCCGGCCATTGAATGGACGAACGTGATGTCATCGACGCAACTGGCCAAATGCGGCAACAAATCGCTCACCCATAATCCGCTCCGGCCGCGGCGGTGAAATCGCCACGGGCTCTTCATTAACTTGCCCGGTTGGCCAAAAAAGGGATCGTACTTCACCGTATTGCCAAGAGATTGCCCATGGCGTTTCTCGAGCTCGGGCTTGTAATCAAAAGTATCGATATGGCTGACGCCGCCGGCGGCAAAGATATGAATCACGCGCTTGGCTTTTCCGGGAAAATGGGGCGGTTTGGCCTCGTAAGGAGATTGTGGTGTGCGGGGGGATTCGGCGTTTGCGGCGCGGTTCAGCAACCACGCCAGCGCAATTGCGCCCAAGCCGTGGCCCACCTGTGAGACAAAATCGCGGCGTGACACTGCCAATGCAGGCGCTTCATTCGATCTCATAGCTTTCGCGTTCCTTCGGACTAATGCGAATCGATTCAATTCAACCGACGCTTTCGAATGGGTGCGATCAGAACCTGTCGGCCAGCGAGCGCAGCGTTCACCCTGCAGAACGTGAAATTGCCTGACGACTCGAAACTCTCGGGAATGTTTCGACGTTGCGAACGTTCTGCAGCGTAAACGCTGCGCTCCCCGGAGCGACAGTATTAATCGGACGCAATCGAAATTGGCCAGCAGCAATGGTTAGTGCCGTCCGGGTAATCATTGCCAGTACTTACGCCGATAAATTCTTCGGATGGAAGTTTCTCGGAACTTTCAACCGGAAAATGTCGCCATGCATACGAGCCAGACCGATTCCTTGTGCGACGGCAGCCGCATCCATTTCCTTGCTGCTCTCGACGGCCGCCAGCACACCATATAACTTATAGCCTTTGAATTGCGGGAAGAACGCGAAGAATCGGCCCAGGTTGCGAATGAACTTTTCCAGCTCCCGTTGATTCAAGATGCTTTTGACTTCGGCGGCCACGACTGCTTTGGTCTGGCCGTTGGCCGCTCCAATCAGGTCCAATTCAATCTCATCATCACCTTTGCGCATCCGTCGTGTCTCAATAATTTGATCAACGCCAAATTCCTTCGCGAGAATCTCCATCAGGGAAGGAATGGCCATGCCCTCGGCAAAATCGCCGAACTTATTGCCTAAGCCGCCAAGTTGTTTCTTGGGGTCCTTGATCGTTTGCTTCAATTCCTCGTTCATTTCGGTCTGTGCCTGCCGGAATTCGCGCATCTCCTGCTGGCTTTCAGCCATAATACGACTGGTTTCCTGCAGCTGCCGATCTGTGGCCTGCAGTTGCCGGTTGGTTTCCTGCAGCTGCCGGTCCGTTTCTTGCTGCGCTCCAGCCAAGCTGGCGACCAATTCTTTGAGCTCTTTGTCTGTCACTGCGTCAAGCTATTCGTTTTGTTTACGCGCGTCAAAATCGTTGAAAAGATGACCCTCGTTTATCTCAAGTACAAGAACTCGCTCGCGTTCAGCAATACCCAGCAGACGTTCTCCAATCCTTGCTCGCGCGCCAACTCTGCCGCTTCCGCCGCTTCGGTGTCGGTCGGTTCCCGGCCAAAGGCCAGCTGATATGCGTGGTTGATTTGTGCCAGTAAATTCGGTCCGCTGTGTTGCGCAACGCGCTGGGCAAAATGCCTGGCTTGCCGCTGAACGAATTCGTTGTTCATCAAACCAAGCGCTTGCAACGGTGTGGTGGTGGTTCGCCGCCACGGAATTTTCACGGATGGATCCGGACAATCAAATGCATCGAGGAGCGGATTCTTGCCGGAGTTGATATTCATGCGGTAGATCGTGCGCCGGTTGAATTGGGGCGTTTCCGGGTCCGTCAGCGTATAAAAGATGGAGCCTCCAAAGGCGGAAGTTGTAAATGGCCGAAAACTCGGACCATCCATCTGGCCATTGAGTTGCCCACTCACCGAGAGAATCAAATCGCGAATGGCTTCACCCTCGATCCGTCGCGGGGCAAAATGCCAGAGCAATCGATTATCAGCATCGACGGCGGCGGCCGAGCTATTAAATTGCGAAGACTGCCGGTATGTATTGGAAGTCAGGATTAGCTTGTGCAATCGCTTGATGCTCCACTCATCATTCATGAGTTGAACGGCCAGCCAATCGAGCAATTCCGGATGGCTCGGCCGCTCTCCTATCAATCCGAAATCGCTGGGCGTGGTCACGAGACCGGCGCCGAAATGCTGCTGCCAAATCCGATTGACGATCACTCGCGCCGTCAGCGGATTTTCAGGGCTGGCGACCCATTCCGCAAACTTGCGGCGGCGCTCGCTTTCGGGAGCATCTGGTTGAAGTCCGAACTCGGAGGCTCCGAGCGTCGAAAGCGCGCCAGCCGCCATAACTTCCGCTTTGCTTTCGACGTCCCCGCGAACAAGCCGATGCGTCGGGCCAGGCTGTTGTCTTGTCCCCGCATAAGCCAGTGGAACCGGTGGGATGGTTTGCAATTTGGCCTGCTCCCTGCGCAACTCATCAAGAAGCGCAACGCGCTCCTGTCGTTGCTGATCGTTCAAGCTTTCGACGATTTCGGCCTCCGTAATGCTGGCTGGGCTCTTTCGATAAGCAGCCGTCACTTCGTCAGCGGTCAAAGCGCGATCATATAATTTTGCCTCTTCAATCTCTCCCGCGAAATGACCGTTGGCGGCGCCGGTGTGACGGAGACCGATCAGCACACGCGCGCGACCAGCGGAAAACGGTTGCAGGGCAGTATCATCGCCCTTGGGCGTATAGCGGTTGGCGTAAGCCACGCCGTTGCGGTAAATGGCAACGCTGTTGTCCGCGTTGTAAACTGTTACCATTTGGATGAGGTTGGTCGAAGTTTCTTCTGGCGCCATTAGATCGAGGGTGCGACGAAAAAACGCGCTGCCTGCAATCCATTTCTTGGGCTGTCGTTCGCCAAACACAATAGCATCGAACTCATTCCCGTCCTCCAACGAGATTGCCCCGCCGCCGCGCTGATTGAGTGTCGAAAGCTGTAGCGAGACTTCGAAAGTTTTTTCTCGAATTTCGCGTGTCAATGGATCGCTTCGAACATATGCCTTCTTGCCATCCAAAATGAGACGTCCGTTTGCGACTGACGCTCCACCGATTAACTCGCCGGCCAACTTTCCGGCCTGGTCCTTTGCGTCTGCCTCAAAGCTCCAATAAGCGTAAGGAACCGGAGCTTGGACGTTGGGCAATGACCCGACGCCACTGGAATTAGTTTGCGTCCTTCGCCGCTGCGCCACTGCCAATCGCGCGGCGCTTTCCAAGCCCGCTATCTTACTTTCTAGACTACGGATCTTCCGTTCCAACCCAGCCAGCTCATCGCGTCGGGTTTGCAGTTCGGACGGCGTGAGGATAGGGCGGTCTCCATAGCGAACCCCCTCGAACACGGCCTTGACCCTGTAGTAATCACTTTGCGGAATCGGATCGAACTTATGGGCATGACAACGTGCGCAATTAATCGTGATGCCCAGAAATGTTTGTCCGACCGCAGCAAGGATATCTTCAAGCTCCTCCTCGCGGACACGCGCTTTCATCAACTGGCTGACCTGATTATTGCCGACTTCATCCCAAGGCCCGGCGACCAAAAACGTAGTCGCGATGATGCCGTCGCGCGTGACTGGTTCCAAAACGTCTCCCGCGAGCTGCTCCTTGATGAATTGACGGTAGGACTTATCCGAATTGAAACTGCGAATCACATAATCCCGGTACGGCCAGGCGTGCTCGCGCATTTTGTCATACTCGAACCCATGGCTTTCTCCGAAACGGGCCAAGTCCAACCAAAACCTGGCCGCACGAACACCATACTGCGGCGAATTAAGGAGACGGTCGACCAACCTTTCGTAAGCATCCGGGCTATCATCTCTGACAAAGGCGTCTATTTCGGCGGCTGTCGGTGGCAAGCCGAGCAGATCAAGGCTGAGTCGCCGGATGAGAACGGTCGGATCGGCCTCTTTCGATGGAATCAGGCCTTTTTCATCGAGTCGCGCGAGGACAAAAGCGTCAACGGGGGTTCGGACCCAAGTTTGGTTTTTCATCCGAGGCACTGTCGGGAGCCTGGGCGGGTGGAAAGCCCAATGGTTTGCGGAGGTTTGGGGTTTGGTTGGCTCGGTTCCAGGCTTTGCGGCCAAGGCCTGTGAGCCCATGACATTGGCGAACACGAGCACTGTCAGCATCTTAGCAACTGGGCGGGCGGTCCGGGTCATAGTCAACCTTGTTGGACAGTAAGCCTCTGTGAGTGCTTTGAGAAGTTCAATGTGATAGATGAAGTTTTACCAAACCTTCCGGGGTCGTGATCCGTCAAGGAGTCTTATGGAATGATTCAGGACGGATCGGATTGCGGAATGTAAAATGCTCAAAGTACGCCGATTAGAGGATTTGCGTCGCAAGCATTTCCGACTTAATAAAGTTGAGGCGTCACAATATCGTTGCGCTGATTTGGAAGAATATGGCTTCATCTCCGCTTGATCGAGAGCTTGCTGTATCTTTCCGTGAACCTAAAGGCAGGGTTCATGGGCCCAGTGCGCGCTTGAGGCGAATCGAGGCTTCCCACGGTTCCGCCAGCGGGTGTTTGTGTTTGGGGGAAGGCGTATGAATCGATCTCGAATGCAAGTGTTCTACAGTGGCCGGGTGCAAGGTGTTGGCTTTCGTTACACCGTGAAAGGGGTCGCCACAGGATTTGAAATTACCGGAACAGTTCGTAACTTAGCGGATGGCAGAGTCGAACTGCTGGCTGAGGGATCGAAGGCCGAACTGGAAGCTTTTCAGCAGGCCATTCGTGAATCGGGCCTTGGTCATTTTATTGCTCAAGAACAAACTGTTTGGAGCGAAGCGACTAATGAATTTCGCGGCTTTGGAATTAGCGGTTAATGTAGGGATAAATAAGAGATGAAGTACGCCATTATTGCCGACATACATGCGAATTTAGAAGCGTTGCAAGTTGTCCTGGAAGATATCAAGAACGAGAGATGCACGCATTACGCCTGCTTGGGTGACGTCGTCGGTTACAACGCAAACCCGAAGGAGTGTCTGGACATAATCCGAGGGATGGGCATGCCCTGCGTCAAAGGCAACCACGATGAATATTGTTCGGTCCAAACGGATCTCGAAGGCTTCAATCCGCACGCCGCCGAAGCGGTCAGTTGGACTCGCCATCAATTGACCGAAGAAGACCGGCAATGGCTCCGCGACCTGAAATATCAGAGATTGGTGGCCAGTTTTTCCATTGTTCATGCAACTCTTGATGGGCCGCAGCGGTGGGGGTACGTCTTTGATAAGCTTGCGGCCGCCGCCAGCTTCACTTACCAGAACACCGGCGTCTGCTTTTTCGGACATACGCATGTTCCTGTCGCTTTTGTCCGGGATACCGTCGTTCGAGGGGGAACTTACTCGAAGTTTCGGATAGAGGCAGGCAAGAAGTATTTTATCAATGTTGGCAGCGTCGGCCAATCTCGCGACGGTGTTCCCAAGGCTACTTATGTGATTTACGACTTGGATGAGGGGTCCATCGAGCTTCGCCGGCTCGATTACGATATTCCAACCACTCAAGCGAAGATCCGGGCGGCGGGCCTGCCCGAGCGGCTGGCTGAACGTTTGGCGCACGGCAAATAAGCTGGCCTGGGGTCAGCCGCATCAGACGCGTCAGGAATTTTCTTCGGGAGCGTTCCGGCTATTTTCCCAAATTGAAGATACTTATTCTTAAATCCAGTTCACTCGGTGATGTGGTTCAGGCGTTGCCGGTGCTTCGCTTGATCAAGCAGCATCATCCAAGCAGCCAAATCTATTGGTGGCTCTCGGCAGATCTATTGTCATTGCTCGAAGGTGATCCGGATCTCGAAGGAATTTTTCGGTTCGAACGGCGGCGCTGGGCTTCGCCGCAGAATTGGGACGAACTCATCCGAAGCATCTGGCGAATCCGTGGGCACGCGTTTGATTGGGTAATAGACCTGCAAGCGCTGGCCCGGAGCGGGATTATCGCGTGGCTTGCCCGCGGCAAGTTCACGATCGGATTGGATGATCTGCGCGAGGGCGCCGCAGCATTATACGACATTCGCGTGGCTCGGCCCTCGTACTACACGCATGCCGTGGATTGGTATTTGGCTGTGCTGCCCGTGCTTGGAGTGCCCGTGCATCGGAACTTTGTCTGGTTCCCGCGCCGGAATGAAGTTGCGGCTGCCATTCAGCAAAAGTGGAAGGTTGAAGAAACGCGATGGATCATCATCAATCCGGGCGCCCGCTGGCTTAACAAACGATGGCCGGCGGAATTCTATCGACAACTCGCGCGAAGGATTGCCACCGAGCATCCGAAAATTCGTATCGCGATCATGGGCGGTAATGAAGATGCCGCCTTAGCCGAGGCGGTCATTGATGGCATTCCAAACCAATGTCTCAACCTCGTCGGAAAAACCTCGCTCGCCGAAATGATCGAATGGATACGGATGAGCGAGTTAATGGTCACCAATGACACCGGGCCAATGCATGTTGCGGCCGCCCTGGGCAAACCGGTCGTCGCGATCTTCGGACCGACCGAACCGCAGCGGACCGGACCTTACGGACAAGTCGATCGTGCACTCCGCATCCCGCTTCCGTGTGCGCCGTGCCTAAAATCCGTCTGCACCAACCACACGCCGTTGGAATGCCTATGGAATGTTTCGCCGCGGGCTGTCTTCGAACGCGTCCGAGATCACCTGACGAATGCCAACGCTGGCGCCTAATATCTTGCGGTTAATCGCCAGGCGCTCAAAGCTTGGGGGGGAGAGACTCCCATGAAACCGAATTCGCGCACTGAACCCACGAACCACTGCGTCGGGTAGGGCCGCGTTGCTGCGCCGCCAACATCGCGGGTTTGCCAAGGCGGCGCCGCCCTACCCTTAAATCCACGGATAGTCAAAGCACCGAGCCAACGGGTGGAGACGAACCGCCGCTGTGCGTTCAGGCTCGGAGTGACTCGAAGAGTTCGGACAGTTGCGGTGCTTGCATAAGTGCGCTGTCCGCGGCGGTCGCTTACCCTAGCTAGTTGTTACCCGTGTTAGGTTGAATAAACGCGCAAGCTTTCTCGTCGGTTAGCGAAGGAAGACCAAGGCTTGCGCAGGGCGTTGAACATTGAGTGTTCCAAAGTCGGCCTGGCCGAGACAGGATTTGCCGCTTGCCTGTGAATTGAAGCTCACTAAAGTCGCTGCATGAAATTTTTTCTAACGTTGCTCGGCAGCGGGCTGGCTGCATGGTCGGTCACTGCCCAGAGCATTGCGGTGGCTTTAACCAGCGAACAGGAGCAGTTCCTTCCCTACGAGGAACTGATTGTTAAAGTTCGAATTACCAATTATTCGGGACAAACTCTGAATTTAGGCAAGGAAGAGGATTGGTTGAGCTTCACCGTTCAAGGGCAGAATGGCGCCTTCGTCTCAAGGCTCGGAGCAGTGCCGGTCAAGGGAAACTATGTTTTGGACTCGTCACGAACCGGCACAATTCCCGTCGACTTGGCTCCGTATTTTGACCTGACCCGGCCTGGCAACTATAAAATCAACGCTATTCTCAAGATTGCGCAGTGGGATCAAGTGGTTTCGAGTGAGGCCAAGGGCATTGATATCATTTCCGGTGTGAAACTGTGGGAACAGGAATTTGGGATGCCGCAGAGCTCGGACAGTCCGCCAGAAATACGAAAATATGCGCTGGTGCAGGCGATTCACCTGAAACAGCCGAAGCTCTATTTTCGTCTGTGCAACGCTTCGGAATCGAGGGTCTTCAAGGTTTTTGCAGTAGGCCCGGTCGTGTCCGTCAGCAAACCCGAACCTCAATTGGACCGATTCTCGAACCTTCATCTGCTCTACCAGGTTGCCGCCCGAAGCTTTAGCTACTCGGTTATTAATCCGGATGGTCTCATCATCGCGCGCGAAACGCATGATTCGGCCGGGTCGCGGCCGCAATTACGCACAGCTCAAGAGGGTCGCATTCAAGTCACCGGTGGTGTTCGCCGCGTCACGGCGAGTGACTTGCCCCCAGCCTTGAGCTCAACGTTGCCCAGGGATGCCAAGCCCCCACGCCCATAGAATTCTCATCATCCGTTGGTGGTTGCTTCTGGCTTCGGCTGCTCTCCTCAACTCGGTATTCGCACAAGACCTCGTTCTGCATTTGCGGAATGGGGATAGAATTTCCGGGACGTTGGTTTCCGAAAGTAAGAATTCCATCACCATCGCCACGGCTTATGCGGAGCAAGTAACGGTGCTGACTCAGCACATTACGCGTCGAGATCTGTTGCCTGCGGTCGTGAGTGTGCCGGTGTCTGGAACCAATTCAACAACAAGCAGCGCAACTTCCGGGACGGCCTCGGTGAAACCGACGCCTCCTGCAAAGCCGCCAGCAGGTGCGATCACGGCAGCCGCGCCGAGCTCGACCGTTAAGCCCGCAACGAATACAGCGCCTAATCCAGCCGCTTCTGCTGCGGCCAAAACCAATCAACCATCAGGGTTTCGCAAGTTCTTAGACGACTGGAAGGGCGAAGCGCAGATCGGAGTCAATCTCGGGTTTAGTGAAAAGGACCGGCAGCTTTACACCGGACGCTTCAAAGCCACGCATAGCCGCCAGTCGTTGAGAAACATTCTGGATTACAGCGCGTCCTACGGCAGAACTGAGGGAATTCTATCAGACAATCGTATGGATGGCAGTTGGAAGGTCGAATACGACATTAGCAAGCGATTCCTGCTCTACAATGCGGCTGGGGCTGGCTACGACGAAATTCGGAGAATTGATCTGCAATATGACGTTGGTCCCGGTTTCGGTTACAAATGGATTTCCAAGACGAATTTTGTTCTCAAAACTGAACTGGGCGGCAATTACCAAGAACAGTTTTTTGACAATGACACCCATAAGAGGCGTTATTCGTTGCGTTTGGCTGAGGATTTTTGGTGGCAATTGAACGGGAAACTTCGATGGGATGAAAAGTTGGAGTTCTTTCCGAGAGTGGACGATCCCTCAGATTTCCGAGTCCGAATCGAAAGCAACCTAAGCTATCTGTTACGCAACAACCTGACGTTGAATTTGACTGTGATCGATCTTTACGACACTGCGGTGCCGGGAAATCTCAGTCACAACGACCTTCAGATTCGTTCTTCGATTGGCATCAAGTTTTGAGCATCGCGAGATAGCCCAACCAACCTCAATCGGACAATTGTCTCGGGAGCGAGCCACGCCATTTTCCCAAAACTTGCCCGGGCCAAAGACGGCCAGTTCGATCAGCGTCAGCTCTAACCTTCCTTCCTTGGGTGTGAGGAGCTGAGCCGTGGATTTTCCCGTCCTCTTGGCGGGGTCGTAACTATTCATTGGATTCCGCTGAAAAACCGATCGGCTACTTTTTCGCGCGAGGAGAGGCCGGGGGAGCGTGCAATCGGTGGAGTCGCAAGTCCGAGCGGCCGAGCAGTTGCCATTGGACTTGTTCGCCCCTCTGGATGTCCAAGGCGGCGGCCAGCGGGATGGGGAGGTTGACGTAAAAGCGCGGGGCCTGGCCTTTGGTACGGATGACTTGAACGCGCATGGGATATTCTGAGCCTGCCCAACTTCTCCACTCAGTCCGAACTGTTCTCCACCGCCAGCTTGTCGGCCCAACTCTTTGCCGAAGGCGACCGCTACCGGCTGTTTGCCAAGCTGGTTTACCCGAAGCTGGCGCGGGCGCGACCCGCGCTGGAGAAGTGCTATTGCGCGGATAATGGGCGCACGGCCCTTGAACCGGTGCTGAGGCTGGGGGTTAGTCTGCTGCAGGATTTGGACGGAGTGCCCGATCGGCAGGCGGTGGAACTGTTGCGCTATCATGCGGGGTGGAACTTCGCGTTGAACCGGCAGTTGGGCGATCCGGGCTTTCATCCGAGGAGTTTGGTCAACTTCCGCCATCGGTTGAATGAGCACCAACAAAGCGGGCTGGCTTTGCAGACCGTTTTAGATGCGTTGGTCATTGCCACGACTGCCTGCTGCGTGGAACGTGTCTGGGCAAGGATCAAAAGCATCGGACGATTGTGGTTGGGGAGCATCACACTCCGTTGCAAGCTCGGCGCAAAGAGCAGCGGAGCGAGGCTTTCCAGCAACGGATGAAACATCGCAACGGGATTGAAGGGACGCAGAGTGAGTTAGTGCGCGGACAAGGCATGCGCCGGGCGCGCTACCGGGGTTTGCCCAAGGTGAGACTGCAAAACTATTTTATTGCAGCAGCCTGCAACGTGAAGCGATGGATTCGGGGGGAAGCCTGGAAGCTGGCGCAAGCGGTGTCGGTCGAGGCTGCCGCAACTGGGGCGGCGGCGGTCCAATGAAGTGAAAAAGGGGGCGGATCGGCCCCGCTTTCTTTTGTGGCGGGCTGGCCGAGACGGTTCTGGCGCGACCGAGTCAGGATACCTGCAGTGCTCTGGACATTTCGGGTCGTATTATTTCCCCTGCCTGCTGCCGGGACGGGCGCCCGCGGGGCTCCACGGAGCCGAAAGACTCCTGCTGAAAAACCTATCGGTTCTATGCAGAATCCAATGCAGAGATGTGACCCCGATTTTATTGGAATAGAATTACATTGCAATCGTGCG
>Ga0194110_10005447_pt1 | contig 15091 bp, 18 predicted proteins | sample TA2Kig1200mmetaG_FD_146192 | JGI IMG/M metagenome (GOLD analysis project Ga0194110, IMG submission 146192) | Freshwater microbial communities from Lake Tanganyika, Tanzania - TA2015032 Kigoma Deep Cast 1200m | ecosystem: Environmental > Aquatic > Freshwater > Lake | place: Tanzania: Lake... | reverse complement strand
GTCGGATTCCAGGCTCGCTCTGTCGTCGGGGGTGTCTTCATCAAGATGCTCGATGATCCTGCCGTGTGGAGAAAGTGGTCTGAGCGGAGGATGCAATAGAGACGGCAGACGAGAGACTGACCAAAAAGTCATTCTGAGTCCCACTGCTTCCCAAGTGGGACGAAGAATCTGATTCAAAAAAGCAGATTCTTCTGAGCCGGAGGCTCATGAGCCTATGGCTCAACTCCGCTTCCCTGCCTGCCGGCAGGCAGGGCTCCGTTCAGAATGACATTTGGTCCTTTTTGGACAACCTCTCACCTTGGAAGTCACGGCGATACGTTGATTTTCCCCAGGCCTTTGAGTATCTTGCTCTCGCAGCGGTCCCTGCCAAATCCCAGATCTCTTCAAGTAGAGATCATTTCTAGCTCGCAATCAGGCCATGATCGGCCAGACCATCTCACATTACCAGATCCTGGAGAAACTCGGAGAAGGTGGGATGGGAGTGGTCTATAAGGCCAGCGATCTTAAGCTCAACCGGACAGTTGCGCTGAAATTCCTTCCTCCCCAGCTCACCGACGACCCTTCGGCGAAATCCCGCTTCTTGCAGGAAGCGCGAACAGCCTCAACCCTCGATCATGTCAACATCGGCACTGTGTACGATGTCGATGAAGCCAACGGCCAGATGTTCATCGCGATGGCGTACTATGAGGGCGAGACCCTTGGCTCCCGAATCCGTCGCGCACGCGCGGAAGGCCTCTTCGTGCCGGTGCCTGAAGCCCTTGACATCGCCGCCCAGGTCGCTCAAGGCTTGGCGGAAGCTCATCGGAAAGAGATTATCCATCGCGACATCAAATCGGACAACATTGTCCTGACCGGCGACCGCGTGAAGATCATGGATTTTGGACTGGCGAAGCTAAAAGACAGCCCACGCTACACACAGTCCGGAAGCCTTGTTGGTACTCTGGCGTACATGTCACCGGAACAGATACGCGGCGAGCCGGTCGATCATCGCGCCGACATCTTCTCGTTTGGTGTCCTCTTCTATGAGCTGCTAACAGGCGACCTCCCATTTCGGGCAGAACATCAAGCTGCACTCACCTACGCGATCGCACATTCAGCACCCACTCCCCCGCGTTCACCGAGAGGGTGGTCTTGAAATGTCTTGAGAAGGAGCGGGAGAACCGGTTTGCATCGATGGGGGAGGTAGCCAAGACGATTGAAACCATCCGGAGAGCGGAGCCAGAAAGTGAACGCCTTCCATCGAACCGGCGGATGATTGGCCTCGTTGCTGCTGCGGCAGCCCTCGTGATCGGTGTCGTAGTCACTTGGTACTTGTTAACAGACCGTTCATCTGCCGGAGCTCCGATTCGGCCGTCGATTGCCGTGATATTTCTTGAAGACCGAAGTGCCGGCGCGACCCAAAGAGAGCTTGCAACGGGCATTGCCGATGAGATCCAGACGGAGCTTTCCAACATCCCAGGCCTTCAGGTCATCTCACGCAACGAACTGTCACTGTTCCGAGACAAACCGATCGGCGCCCGAGAACTGGGTAAGCAGTTGGGTGTTTCCTACGTGCTTGGTGGTTCCGTCCGGGCTGAGGGGTCGCGTTTGCGGTTCATTTGCGAGGTCGTTCAAACGGAGGATGGATTCAACCTGTGGTCGCAAGGATTCACACACGAGTTGAAGAGCACGCTCGACGTCCAGACGGATATCGCACAACAGGTCGCTCTGGCGCTCAAAAAGAAATTTGCCGAGAAGACCGCTGAGCAACGACTCGGCTTACCGGCCAACAGCCTCGTGAGACGATAACCGGAGAACTCCATGCGCTGGGTCATCCTAACCTGCATTCTGGTGTCGGTTGCCTTTGTCGGCGTCTATGTCTCCACGCGTGACATCTGGTTCGCCACGAACGCCGCCGGCGTCATCATCGGTGTCTATCTTGTCATTCTGGTTGCGCGGGCAACCCGTGGAATGCAGCCCAAGTGGCGCTGCATTGCATGGCGCGCAGGTACTGCCGTGGTATTCGCCGGTATGACAGTTCACTGGGTGACAATGTATTCCATGACCACGTGGCAATATCAGACTCTCCACACGATTCGCAAAACGGTTTTCCATGCCGCCCTCTTTGACCAGCTGCAGAACCGCGGGATCAAGACACTGCAGGAGTACTATTCCGGGAAGACTCGATCGAACTCGCTGGCTGAGGTCTTCGACAGGCTCAACCCACGACTGGAGCCTCGCACAACTCTTCTGGACACGCTGCCAGCGGAGGACGGGATGAGAGTTCACGCGGTCTCTGTCTCCGATTCCGAAATCGTGCTCGTCGGTTTGTCCACGTTCATCGAGGGGGAGGAGCCGAACTTTCAGAACTACGACGGACGCCTCGGCAGAGTGCAGGATATGCTGAAGATTACCCCACGAGGGCTCTTGCATGAAATTCAGAACTGAATGGCAAAAGTTGCGCGCCGACCCGCTGAACGGGGCAGGAATCGCGGTGTACACCTTGATTCTCTTCTTGATCATCATTGTGATCGATGTCGGATTTCGTGCCATCGTCGGTACAAGTGAAGGAATGTGGAGTCGAGTCCTCACTCCGGCTCCGCATGTCTTTGCCGGTAGCTTGAAGATCGGATATGCGCTCGAACGCTGGGGGGGACAGCTTGAGCCGGATCTATGGAATGGCAGGCTTACATTCTTGATGGTTCTTGCTGGTTGTTCCCTACGTTATTGTCCCTGGGCTGGTGATCTGGGGAATTCGTGCGCGCAGGCAATGGCGCCTGGAGAGCTCACACCGTGGCTTCCCGTGGAAGATTGCCCTCGCTTTGGCACTTGGTTGGTATGTCGCAATCATGACTTGCCTGATGGCTCTGGCCGGATCGTTGATGGGTGTTTCGGTATACAGGTCCATTCAGATCGCGCAGACTGTTCGAACGAACAGGGATGCGCTTCTTGCCGATATGAATCTCGTCGTCAGCCGCGCGAGGACGGCCTTCTTTGTCCCGCGAGAGATCGGTGGGGCTGGTGGAAGCTGGTGGAAAGACAACGAATCCAAAGATCCTCAGATTAGCCTTGACGCACTGGCACCTACAACGCCTATGCTTGCACGCCATCTGGCAGCCGGATTCCCCCAGAAACCTAGCAAGTTCCTGATAGAGGTGACAGCTCCGGATACTCTCATCCTTTGGGGCATTGGCACGGAAATGGGAGATGAAGAGACATTTGAGAACAAGGACGGGCAGAGAGGCAAGATCCAGATTCGAGAGATCGTTACACCAAAGGGACAATCTGTTGAGTTTCAGAACTAGAGGTCATTTCAACGACTATTCCTTCCCACCTCAGTGAGGTGACCGTCACCTCGAACGTGACAATTACCCACGCCCGCCGCGCGTGAGATGTTGCTCACAGCACCTCTCGATCTAGGATTGTAGCATACTGGTGAGAGCCCATAAGGGGGCTCCCGTGATGACCGTCTAACGTCGTCAAGGGACAGAGCTATGATCAACCGCGCCGTCACCCTTCCACTGCTCTTCACCGTTTGCGCAGCCGTCGCCTTCCCACAATCTACAAGATTCCGCAGCGGAGTCTTTCTCCACCATTCAACGGGTGGATGCATCTGGGGTCCGAACGGAAGCGCGACGAGCGTCCCCAAGGAGATCACAGCGTACAACCAGCAGCGCGGCTTCACGGGGCAAGACGCCGTGTCACTGACAGAGAGCGGCTGGCCGACCAATCCCTGGAACAACGAATGGGAGCGCTGGCACAGGATCTTCGAGAACGGCGACACCGTCAACGCGGACATCCGTCCTATCCTCTCCTCGCAACGGATCATCGTCATCAAGTCGTGTTACCCTTCATCTGCGATGACGGGCTACGGGAGCGCAGCCGATACGCTCACTCCGACGCGCAAATCGATGTACAACTACAAATGGCATTGGCGTCACTTCCTGAAGGCAATGAAGGAGCGGACGCAGAACTTCTTCGTCATCTGGACGAACGCACCTCTCGTCGCCGCCTCCACCAACGATCAGGCAGCCCAGCTCTCCCACCAATTCTGCCTGTGGGCAAAGGATACTCTTGCCAACGGGCTCGACGCGGGATTCGGATCCTTTCCGGCAAATGCCTACGTCTTTGACTTCTTTCACAAACTGGCCGGGCCCGACGGCAAGCTCCCTGCAACGTACACCAATAGCTCCTCCGACAGCCATCCAAACGGGGCGGCGACGCTCCTGGTTGCTCCCCAGTTCGTGCGTGAGGTCTTCGACGCAGCTCTTGCCTATGAAGGCCTGACCTCGATCCTGCAATCATCAATTCCATCATCTGATCAGATCATACTGCAACAGAACTATCCAAATCCGTTCAATCCACGCACGACTATTCGCTTCGTACTTCCGAGATCGGAGAGGGTCTCGCTTCACGTGTGTGATGCGCTCGGGCGCCATGTGGCAACAGTTGTCGAGGCTGACCTGACTGCAGGGGTCCACACTGTTCCATTCGTCTCAAGGGATTTGACAAGTGGGGTTTATTTCTATACACTTGTATCAGGTCAGCAGGTCATTACCCGATCGATGGTTGTTCTCAAGTGAATTCTGAAGCAAGCGCCCCACGGTGGCTCTGGAAACTCGCCTCATTGGGCGGTGCTGCATTCCTTGCGGCACCGTGTTACATCTGGGGAGTCTGGATCAACACCTTCTCATCATTTTCGGGAAAGACGCAGCAAGAGCGGAGTGAAGCATTCTTCAGTCGCTTTCCGGCCTTTCTTCAGAACGCGCAAACGCTGACCCTTATTGCGCTCGCATCGTGTGTGCTTGCTGTTGTTCTCAGCACGGTGAGCCTCAAGCACTCTCGTGGAGTCTTCAAATCGATCTCTGTCCTCACGATGGTCGCCGCTGCCTTTCTCGGTCTGTTTACGTTCTTGACGATGATGTGACTTTCTGATCAATCCTTACCATCCCTAGCATTGGAGTACCCCTATGGCACGCCTCGCCTCCATCTGGAACCGATTGTTCGTGTTCGTCCTGTTCAGCTGTTGCTTTCTCTATGGGCAGACACGCCCACTGCAGGGATTTGACGCATACGTCACCAAAGCCCTCAGGGACTGGGGATGCCCCGGTCTTGCAGTCGCCGCGGTCAAGGACGACAAGATGGTTCTTGCGAAGGGCTATGGTGTGCGGAAGCTCGGTGAATCTACCGCGGTGGACGAGCACACCCTCTTCGGCATCGCTTCTTGTTCGAAAGCCTTCACCGCAACCGCGCTCGGCATGCTCGTGGACGAAGGCAAAATTCGCTGGGACGATCGTGCGATCGAATACTTGCCGGGCTTCGAGTTGCATGATCCCTACGTAACGCGGGAGATTACTATACGCGACCTCCTTTGCCATCGAAGCGGATTGCCGGCATTCGGAGGAGACCTGATGTGGTGGGGATCGACGAGGGAAACAAAGGAAATCCTTGAGCGCGCCCCAAATGTTGGACCGGTTTCGAGCTTCCGGAGCAACTATGCGTACCAAAACATCATGTTCATAGCGGCCGGAGCGGTTATCCCCGCGGCGACGGAAAAATCCTGGAGTGATTTCGTGGCGGAGCGAATACTCACGCCCCTCGGTATGAATTCCAGTCTCACCAAAATGCCAGCGCCCGGTCAGGTCGACAATCTCGCCACCCCGCACAAGCGAATCGACGGAAAAACAAAGCCGATCGCGTGGCGAAACACTGATAATGGCGCAGGCGCCGTGGGTGTGAATTCGAATGTCCTGGACATGGCACGGTGGATCCGCCTGCAGCTTGGCAGGGGCGTTTTTGAGGGAAAACGATTGTACAGCGCCGATGTCGCTCAGGAGATGTGGAGCCCGCAGACGATCGTGCCGATCTCACATCCGACTTCCCCGCTCCCCCCTTTCCTGAAGCCCAGGTGGTCCGCATACGGGCTCGGCTGGGGGATCAGCGAATTTCGAGGGAACGTCGTCGTTCGGCATTATGGAGAGACGGACGGGATGTCCTCCGTCGTCGCGCTCATGCCGGAGAAGAACCTCGGCGTCGTCATCCTTGCAAATCTTCATACGACTTCTCTTCATACCGCCTTGTTGTATCGTATCTTCGATGCCTTTCTCGGCGCCACGCCGGAAGATTGGAGCACTCTCTATCTGAAGGTCCGCACCAACGAGGAACTGAAAGAACGCGAAGAGTACAAGAAACGAGAAGAGGCGCGCGTGAAGACGTCAGTTCCGTCCCTTCCACTGAACAACTACGCTGGGACCTACCAGCACGCACTGTACGGTGAGGCCGCGGTCGCTGAAGAAGACGGCAAGCTTGTTGTTCGGCTCAGTTCCTCTCCGTCGTACGTTGCCGATCTCGAGCACTGGCAGTTCGATATCTTTCTTTCACGCTGGCGCGATCCCGTTGCCGGAACAACGTATGTTTCCTTCACCCTCAATTCGCGCGGCACAGTGGACGAAATGAGGGTCAAAGTCGATAGCTACATTGACCCTGGAGAGTACACTTTCAAGAAGAAGTAGCAGGATCAGAACAAGGGAACGGCTCCAACGGGTCCTGCGCAAGGGATGGACATGCTTCGATCAATCGACGTTAAATCGTCGGCCGACGTGGACCTGGCGAGGGATCTGTTCAGGGAGTATCAGAGTTCTCTCGGCATCGACCTCTGCTTTCAGGAGTTCGACAAGGAACTCGCTGAGCTTCCAGGGGAGTACTCGCCACCTGACGGTCGATTGATCCTTGGGTACTGGGCGTCAGATCTCGCTGGATGCGTTGCCCTTCGGAAGATCGATGATGCCACCTGCGAGATGAAGCGATTGTACGTGCGGCCAGCGTTTCGCGGAAAGAAGATTGGTAGGACGCTCGCGGAGATAATCATCGGCGAAGCGCGCCGAATGGGCTATGCTCGGATGCGACTCGATAGTCTGCCATCGATGAAGGAGGCGATAGCCCTCTACCGCTCTCTAGGCTTTCGGGCCATCGGACCGTATCGCTATAATCCGATCGAGGGATCGATGTTCATGGAGCTCGATCTGAAATGGTGAAACTCGGGCTTGCGGGATTCGGGTCTTGAGTTTCTTACCATCGCCGTTTCCTCTTTGCCCATCCCACCTACTTGCCCCTTTCCCACGCTTTTCCTACATTGGCGCAGCGCTACGCTCAAGAAACATCATTGACAGAGCGGGACGGGGTCTCTTCTCGCCGCCTTCGCGTGGCCTTGCCTCGTGCAGAACACGATCGAAAGGAAATTCAGCGGCATGTATGATCCGGATGAACCGATCAGCGCACCGATGCCGGAGAACATCAGCATTGAGCATGGGCCGGAGGGTCTGATACTCTCCTTCCGCTGGTTTTCTGGCAAATTCATCTTCCTCGCGTTCTTCTGTCTGATCTGGGATGGCTTCCTCGTCTTCTGGTATACTTTGGCATTCACCGAGAATGCACCCTGGATCATGCTTGTGTTCCCACTTCTCCACGTCGCGATCGGTGTCTATCTGACGTACTACGTCATCGCAGGCATCTACAATCGAACCGTCGTAACCGTCGGCCAAGAGAGACTCAGCATTCAGCACAGGCCGATTCCGTGGCCGGGCAGCCGAACGCTGCTGGCTTCCGAGTTGACACAGCTCTATGCGGAAGAGCGAGTGACGCGTGGCAAGCACGGTCCCCGAGTTTCATACGACCTGAGCGCCGTGTCGCGAGACAATAAGAAGGTCAAGCTCCTCACGGGCCTCGATTCACCCGACTCCATTCGGTTTCTCGAACGACAAATCGAAGAACAGCTCGGAATTCGAGACAGACGCGTAGAGGGTGAAATGCCGAGGTAAACGTGAGGCATTCAGCTTTCTGGACGAGATCACATGTTGTCGCATATCCTCAGGGGAGGCTCATTCCGCTTTGCTCTCCGTAGAGCCGCGCTCAGCGGGTTGCGCCACCCATGTTGCGGGCCACAAGTAGATCCTTTTTGGAAGTAGTTGGAGATGTCAAAGGAGGCCGATGAAACTCGTCGGCCAACATCGATTGCTGAAACACTCTGGAGGTTATCCAATGGGTACGGACAAGCTCAAGATCGGTTCACCTGCACCATCGTTTCACGCTCTGCCGGGAACAGACGGCAAGAACTATTCGCTCGCGGACTTCAAGGACAAGAAGGTGCTCGTCGTTGTCTTTTCCTGCAATCACTGCCCGTACGTGCAGGCATATGAAGACAGGATGATTGCGTTTCAGGGTGACTACTCCCCGCAAGGCGTCCAGTTGCTCGCCATCAATTCGAACGAGACTGCGAACTATCCTGAAGACAGGTTCGAAGAAATGGTGAAACGCGCCAAAAGGAAAGGATTCAACTTCCCTTACATCCGGGATGAGGATCAATCAGTGGCTGAAGCGTTCGGCGCGACCCATACCCCTGAGTTCTTCGTCTTCGATGAGCAGCGAAAGCTACGGTACTATGGCAAGATGGATGACAACTACAAGGATCCGTCGGCCGTGAAGGTAAACTACCTGCAGAACGCCGTCGATGCTGTACTGGCCGGCAAGGATGTCCAGGAGACAGAGACATACTCAGTCGGCTGCACGATTAAGTGGAAGTAAACCGCTCGTGGGATACCCACTGGAATACCCCGAAGCCATAGCCCGATTCTACGACGTCATCTACACCCAGCTCCGAACGGTCGATCGAGATTACTTCTTGAAAAGGATCTCTGAAGCGCGCGGCCCTGTTCTCGAAATCGGAGTCGGCACCGGTCGCCTTTTTCTTGAGGCGCTGAGCCGTGGGGCCGACATCGACGGAATCGACAACAGCTCACATATGCTGGCGAGGCTGAAACAGAAGCTCGACAGGAAACACGAGAGCAGGATGTTCCTTCAGGATATCCGGAGCATGCAGCTACCAAGGACATACGACCTCACCATCTTGCACCACGGTATCAAGGACCAGGTAGATTTCGTGGAAGAATATGAGCCGGGAAAGAAGCTCACACGTACCGTCTCAGCCAAAGCCAAGCTCGTCGATCAAATCAACCTTGTCACGATGACCCTCGCGTGGGACGAAGAGGGTGGAGAGAGAACAGAAACGTGGCAGACACCGTTGCGGTTCTTTTTCCGGTACGAGTTGGAGCATCTCGTGAACCGGTCAAAGCTGCGTCTGAAACATGTCTACGGCGATTATCAGGAACACGAGCTTGGCCCCGGGTCGACGGATTTCATCGTGGTGTGTGAACGAAGCGAATAGAAGTGCGCGAAATACCAGCGACTAGTAAAAGGGGTGTTCATCCTCATTCTCATCAAGAATCATTCGCCGGAGGTGCTCTATGGATCAATTTCAAGCTAACTACCTCGCGATCATCGTGTGCAGTGTCGTAACGTTTATCCTTGGCGCTGTGTGGTACTCCCCGCTCCTGCTCGGCAAGAAATGGATGGCGCTCCTTGGCAAGACGCCGGAGGAGATTCAGAAGGGATCCAGTCCGATGATGTATGTCATCGGATTCGTCTCCGGCTTGATATCGTGTTTTGCGATTTCGTGCGTCGTCAACGCCGCAGGGGCTGCAACATTGATCAATGGAGCATTGATCGGATTTCTCTGCTGGCTGGGCTTCGCCGGAGCGACGAGCTACAACAATCAGGTCAATTTCGTTGGAAGGCCTGCCGGATTGTGGGCGATTGACTCAGGCTATAACCTTGTCTCATTTGTCATCGCCGGGGCGATCCTCGCAGTTTGGAAGTAGGAAAGCTCTTCAGAGCAATCCTGCGAATTCCTTTGGATTGTGGAAAGATCATGAAGTTCGCACGCCAATCACTTTTGGGGAGCGGTCACTTGACAGAGAAGAATGTATCGAGAGAATACTATCGGCGCCGACTTCCTCACTACCAGCCGAGCGACGCCGTCTTCTTTGTCACGTGTCGGTTGACCGATTCGTTGCCCCGCGAAGTGATCTTGGACTTGATGAGAGAGCGAGATGAGCGGCTGGCTGCCACAAGAAAGGAGAGAGATCAGCCGAAGAGAAAACTACTGGAACTGAATGAACAGCACCTTTACTTTGAGGCCTTTGACAAATACCTGGACAATGTATCGACGGGATCCGATTGGCTGCGTCGGGACGATGTAGCAGGAATCGTTGCGGAGGCAATTCATTTCAGAGATGGGAAGGAATTTGAACTCCTCTCCTTCTGCATAATGCCCAACCACGTTCATCTCGTTTTGTCTATCTTAGACCAAGGAGCAACTGTTGTAGGGCGACGAGCCTCGTCGCCCTACAGGCTAACACGAATTCTCGAGTCGCTGAAATGGTACACTGCCAGAGAGTGTAACAAGCTCCTCGGCCGCAAAGGTGCTTTCTGGCAACATGAAAGCTATGATCATGTCGTCCGCGACGGTGCTGAACAGCAGCATGTCATAGAATACGTTGTCCATAACCCGGTCAAGGCCGGCCTGTGCCGAGAATGGAAGGATTGGAAATGGACGTATGTCAAGGATGGGCTCTTGACTGTGTAGATCGCCCGTCGTTGTGAAGCCAAAAGACAAGTTTCCCCAACAACCGCAGATATCATAGGAACTCAGGTATAGCACGATGAAGGAGTCGCAGGACATTATCAAAGCGTACGAAGAGGTCAAGCAAGCAGAAGCGCAGGCGGTTCTGGCAACCGTCGTAAAGGTCAGGGGCTCGACCTATCGACGGCCCGGAGCACGGATGCTGATACGCGAAGATGGGACAACTGTGGGCGCTATCAGCAGCGGGTGCCTGGAGGCCGATGTCGTCGAGCGGTCGAAGAAGATCAGGGAAACCCCGGAACCGACAACCGTTGTGTACGATATGACCTCCTCCGACAACGACGTATGGGGGCTCAATCTTGGATGCAGTGGTGTCATGCACATCCTCATCGAGCCGATTCGCCTCAGCGTCGCTGCGACGCATCTCAGATTCATCGGGGAATGCGTCCGTAGTCAGAAGCTTGGCGTGGCTGCAACCGTCTTTCGTGTCGATGGCGAATTCAAGGCCAAGGTTGGAACGCGGCTCCTGGTGAAGGAGGATGGTGCCGTTGCAGAGGATATCAATAACCCCGTCCTCTCGGCGGCACTCCTTGAAGACTGTCTGAGAACTCTGCGCTCCAGGCAGTCAGTGGTGAGAGAATACCGGTTCCTCGAAGGAGTCGTTGAGGCATTCATCGAACTTATTTGCCCACCAGTTCCGCTTCTCATCTTCGGGGCGGGACCAGATGCGATACCCCTTGCCCGGTTAGCGAAAGAGCTTGGTTGGCACGTGACCCTGGTCGACCATCGCCCCGGTCACGCGACAAAGGAGAACTTCCCCACCGTCGACGCATTGCTGCTCGCTCGGCCTGAAGAGATCGCTGATGCAGTCCCGCTTAAGCCGCATGCCGCGGCGGTGATCATGACACACAATTTCTCTCACGACCTGCAGTTGCTGCGAACTCTCCTTCCCTCTCCGGTCCGGTACCTCGGCGTCCTTGGGCCCTCAAAACGGACGGGAATGCTGCTTGAGAAACTTCGGGAATGGGGCTTCACACCTTCGGACAAACAGCGGACCCGACTTCACAGCCCGGTTGGGCTGAACATCGGCGGCGAGTCACCAGAAGAAATCGCCCTCTCCATCCTCGCTGAGATCCAGGCGTTCGTCAGCGGAAGACCCGGCGGATTCCTCAAGGACCATAGCGGACCGATACACGATTCTCATCACGACTGCTGAGGACCTTGTTTGTACCGGCGCGAGAATCCAGACCGACGCCGCATCCCTTTTTCCCTTGCCGTTTCCTCGTTCAACTCGTACATTGCCCGTCGCTGGAGTGTTTGCGGACTCCCATTATTCCAAAATTCCATTATTCCACTACTCCATCATTCCATCATTCCACCATTCTATTACTCCAAGACTTCATCCTTTAATGAAATCCCCGGTTTCCCCCCTCGGCCCCTCGCTCGCCACAGGTTCCACCGGATTCAGCCAAGAACGGGATCGCACCAAGATTCCGGATCTTTACAAATGGGATCTGACGCACATCTATCCATCCGACGAGGCGTGGAAGAGTGCGAAGGATCAGATCGTCGCTCAGATTCCGGAGATCGAGAGCTTCAAAGGCACACTCGGAACCTCCGCCAAACAGCTGTTGGGATGCCTGGAGCGCGCCACGACGATTGTCAAAGAGCTCAACCGGCTCAACAGCTACGCGAGCATGAGCTCCGATCAAGACACGCGGGACGCCAGATACCTGGCCATGCAGCAGGATATGAGTCAGGTCTTCGCCACATTCGGTGCAAAGGCAGCCTCCATCGAACCTGAAATTCTGAAGATCGATCAAGCGACCATCGATGCATTTCTCCAACAGGAAAAGGAGCTCGGCATCTTCCGCCATTACCTGGATGACATTCTGCGCAGAAAGGCACACACCGGCACTGAAGGGGAGGAAAAGATCATCGCTGACGCTGGTTTGATGGCCGATGCTGCTCAAAGCATCTACGGCATCTTCACCGATGCAGATTTCCCGTATCCGGAGATCGGGCTCAGCGACGGCCAGACCGTGCGCCTCACCAAAGCGGCCTATAGTCTCCATCGCACGACTCCAAATCGGGAGGACCGGAAAAAAGTGTTCGCTGCTTTCTTTGGCAGACTCGATGAGTACCGGAGAACGTTCGGAACGCAGATCAACGCAGAGCTCAAGAAGAATCTGTTCTACATGCGGGCACGCAAGTATGCCTCCTGCCTGGAAAGTGCGCTGGATGCCAGCAACATTCCAGCCCAGGTCTACCATAGCTTGATCAAAGGCGTCAATGATAACCTCGCGACGTTTCACCGGTACTTGAAGCTGCGAAGGAGGATTCTCGGGGTCGACGAGTTGCACTACTATGACTTGTATGCGCCTCTTTTGAAGGATGTCGACCTGGCGTATTCCGTCGAAGAAGCGCAGAATCACGTCGTCGCATCGCTCGCTCCCCTCGGTGAAGAGTACACCTCGGTGGTCAAGAAGTCGTTCGAGGGGCACTGGATCGACTTCTACCCGACCGATGGAAAGCGTGCTGGCGCGTACTCGAACGGCTCGGTCTATGACGTACATCCGTACATCCTTCTTAACTACAACAATAAGTACGACGACATGAGCACGCTCATGCATGAGCTCGGCCATACGATGCAGAGCTATTTCTCCAACAAGACCCAGCCGTATGCGACGTCGCAGTATCCGATCTTCGTGGCCGAAGTGGCTTCCACCTTCAACGAGGCGCTCCTCATTGAACACCTCCTGAAATCCATCACCGACGATCAAGTACGATTGTCGCTGCTGGGCAACTACCTGGAGGGAATCAAAGGCACGGTGTTCCGCCAGACGCAATTCGCCGAGTTCGAGCTGCGAATACACGAGATGGCAGAGAAGGGTGAGTCGCTCACCGGCGAGGTGCTGAACGATCTCTACGCCGGGATCACGAAGAAGTACTACGGACACGACGAAGGCGTGTGCATCGTGGATGATGAGATCAGAGCAGAATGGGCGCTCATCCCTCACTTCTATTACAATTTCTACGTGTATCAGTACGCCACCTCATTCACCGCCTCCGCCGCGCTGTCAGAGCGGGTGCTGGCTGGGGACAACGCAACGAGGAAGCGGTACCTCGAATTCCTCTCCGCCGGCGGCTCCGACTACCCGATCAATCTGCTCAAACAGGCAGGTGTCGACATGACGACCCCCGAGCCCTTTGAGTTAACAATGAAGAGAATGAACCGGGTGATGGATGAGATGGAAAAGATATTGGAACGGATAAAGAAGTAACACCTGCACTCAATCAAACGCGAAGGAAGGGCTTGTGGATTCAGCTGGCACTCCTTCCGGGAGGAACTCAATATGTATCGCATAGTACAGGATTTCCTTGACGACTGGAAGTACGAGACCGACGCGACACTCAAGATCTTTCAATCCCTCACAGACCCCTCGTTGGGGCAGAAGGTCACCGAGGAGGGCCGCTCCTTGGGCTACCTTGCCTGGCACATCGTGCTGACGCTGGGGGAAATGGGGGGAAGGGCTGGACTGCGCGTAACCTGTCCGCCCGAAGACGCACCACCACCATCGAAGGCAACGGAGATTACCGCAACATACGAATCGGCCGCGAAGTCGGTGGCGGACGAGGTTCGCTCGAAATGGACTGATAGTTCCCTGCTTGACGAGATCGAGATGTACGGCGAAAAGTGGAAACGCGGCTTCGCACTCTCGTCCCTGCTGGCGCATCAGATTCACCACCGTGCGCAAATGACCGTGCTCATGCGACAAGCCGGACTGAAAGTCCCCGGCGTCTACGGTCCGTCGCGTGAAGAGTGGTCCCAGTTCGGCATGCCGCCCCAGAAGTAAACCGAATGACCAAATCATCGGTCACAGCGATCATCCTCGCGGCAGGCGGCTCCACCCGCCTTGGACGGCCGAAGCAACTCTTGCCTTATCGTGATCGGAGCCTCCTCAGGTACGTGGCAGAGACTGCACGGGCATCCGTTGCCAAGGAGACTCTTGTCGTGCTGGGCTTCGAAGCTGAGCGGATGAACAGTGAGCTTCGCGGACTCGATGTCCGTTCTGTGGTCAATCCTCAGTGGGAGGAAGGGATCAGCTCTTCCATCCGCGCCGGCATCTCTTCACTTTCTGCGTCGATCAACGCCACTATCCTCCTGCTGTGCGATCAGCCACTGATCACGCCTGAGTTGCTTAATACCGTCATGAGCACGCACGAGATCAGCGGAAAGGCGATCATCGCTTGCGAGTACGGGGACACGATCGGCGTGCCCGCCCTTTTTGCACGCACCCTCTTTGTGGACCTGCTCCAATTGCGCGGTGATCATGGAGCAAAACAGTTGATCCTGCAGCATGCTGATGAACGTGCCGTCGTGCCGTTTCCGGGCGGAATCGTCGATATCGATACTGTGGCCGATTACGACCGCTCTCTTTCTTCTGGGAATTGATGTAGGTTTGGAACCCTCCGTTCACCGACACTCGACCTCCGCTCGCCGAAAAGCCCGCAACATTCCTTCGGAAGAGCAGTATGTTTGAGGTAGACGATCCCAAAGGAGATTTCAGATGAATCAGCATACCTCACCGCGAATGACCGCCCGCGTCATTGTCGGGGCAGCCGTACTTCTTG
>Ga0194110_10005445_pt1 | contig 15099 bp, 18 predicted proteins | sample TA2Kig1200mmetaG_FD_146192 | JGI IMG/M metagenome (GOLD analysis project Ga0194110, IMG submission 146192) | Freshwater microbial communities from Lake Tanganyika, Tanzania - TA2015032 Kigoma Deep Cast 1200m | ecosystem: Environmental > Aquatic > Freshwater > Lake | place: Tanzania: Lake... | reverse complement strand
ACTGATGGCGGAATTCATCTTTGATTTCGTCTTTGAACGTCGTCATCAACTTCTCTAACTTATCGGTGTCTGTGTTCGTCATAATCGAACTCCTTCAAAATAAAGTCTGTTGCGTCTGTTGCGTCAATTGATAAGGAAATAGGGCGCTGTCCCTAGTTTTCCTATTTTTTGTGCCAGGTCCAGGCGGTGCGGATCAGAGTTGTGAGGTCGTGATACCGGGGCTTCCAGTGTAATGTGTTCATTGCCTTCTCTGCGCTGCCGATAAGCACTGGAGGGTCTCCGTCTCTCCTTTCCCACGGTGTGGCTTTGATGTCTTTCCCGGTGATCCGTCGTGCCGTTTCAATGACTTCCCTGACGGAAAACCCGTTTCCGTTGCCGAGATTGAACGAATCGCTGCTGCCTCCGTTGGTGAGATACTGCAACGCCAGGAGATGGGCATGCGCCAGGTCCGTGACATGGATATAGTCCCTGATGCAGGTTCCGTCCGCAGTCTCGTAATCGGTGCCGAAGATCTTTACATCCTCCTTCCTCCCGGAAGCGGCGTCCAGCACCAAGGGGATCAGGTGGGTCTCCGGGTCGTGTCGTTCCCCGATTTCCGCATCGGGATCGGCCCCGGCGGCGTTGAAGTAACGGAGATTGACGTGTCTGATGCCGTAGGCCTTTTCGTAATCCTGCAGGATGTCTTCCACCGTGCGCTTGCATCTGCCGTATGGGTTGATAGGACGCAGCGGATGATTCTCGGGAATGGGTATGATCTCGGGGATGCCATAGACGACGCATGAGGAGGAGAAAATGAGGGTGCTCACATGGAATTCCCGCATGACATCCAGGAGATTCAGGGTATTGACGACGTTGTTCCGGTAGTATTTCGCCGGGTCAGTGACGGATTCTCCCACATAGGCGACGCCGCCGAAGTGCATGACCGCCTCGATGGGGTATGTGTGGAAACAGTGTCTGATCTGCTCCCTGTCGGCGAGATCGCCGGGGAAGAATTCACCCCATTTCACGAACTCCCGGTGTCCGGTGGAGAGGTTGTCAAAGACGACCGTTTTGTAACCGTTTTGGTTCAGGAGCTTGTTGGCGTGGGCACCGACATAGCCGGCGCCGCCGGTGATGAGGATCATGGTGTCAGGTCTTTCTGCTGGTAGTCAAGGTCTTCGAAATGGGATATTTTCACGGTCTGTTGCGTTTGTTGCGTCTATTGCGTATAGCGTCTGTGGCGTCCATCGTGTTCGTTATGCCGTAATGGTATGAGGAGTGAAGGCGGAACTGGGCTACTTGGCGTCTCTTAATTTGAATGCTTCCAGAAAGGCCTTGATTTGTTTTACAAACTCTTCGATGTCGTTGAGATTCTCGCTGATGATTTTGTAAAGCTCCTCGTTGCTTATCTCATGATACAGGTGGGTCATCCGGTTACGGTACCCGGCCATGAGCACCAGTTTTTCAGCGAGATCACGAGTTATAATTCCCTTCTCGCCGAGGCTTTTCGCGATCTCTTTGTACTCGACAAGCCCTTTGCCGGCGGTTCTTGCACTTATATGCCTTGCAATGTCAAACAGAGCCTCGAGACAACGCCTCAAATAGCTTTCAGCGACAGCGGGTTTGTCTTCTTTGAAAAAACTTTCCCGTGACAACTCGCGCAGGTTCTTCAATTTAGCGAGCGCAAGATTAATGAAACCAAGTCTATCTTCTATCAGCTTTGTATTCAAAGTCGAAATAACCATGGTCGATTGCCTCGAACAGATCTTTTTCGTTGCGCCTGAATACTTCCATCTCATCCGCCGAAAACATCATGACCCGTTCCTCATATTCTTCCCGGAAATTTTCATCCGATGCGTAGATGCATATCCCTTTTATCGCCTCAAGCTGAATAAGGTGATCCACTTCATGAAGAAAGAGCAGGTCCACTTTGAAAGGTGAAACGAGCGACTGAAACTCCAGACTTATGCGGGCATAAGTCTTTAAAGCATCTTCCGGACGCTCTTCAAACAGTACGGCAAAGTCTATATCGGCCTCAGGATCGGACGGGGTAAGGTTTTTCTCATCGAGAAATTGCTTTCCCATCTCGGCTTGAGATCCGAAAAGATAACAAAGAGCAATATTGTAGGATTTACAAATACTTTTAACGTTTTTCATAGCTTAATATATCACAATCCATATGGTGCGTCTAATTGCGTCATCGTGTTCATAGCGTCTGTCGTGTCATAGCGTCGATAGCGTCTGTCGTGTCTGTTGCGTCATCGCGTTCATAGCGTCTGTAGCGTCTGTGGCGTCTGTAGCGTCTGTTGCATCAAGAAATGCGGGGAATGCGCGAAGGGCAAAACAAGCGGGAAAGTGACTCTGAACCTATATCTTGAGATATTTCCTGATTGTATCGGCGAGGGCCCTATTAATTGCTTCGTCGGCTCGGTTAAGTTCTGCGAGAATGTTTTCCTTCCGGTTGTCCTCAGTCATATCGGAATACCCTCCCTCTCGATGTCCAAAGCGATCCGACGTTCCCGCTTTTTAAGTAAAAGATAATCTTCTTCAGACAGGATGAGCGTCGAAAGTGATCGGAGATAATCGAACTCAACATCAGCAACCCGGTTCAGTAACTGCTCTTTCATCTCACGGGTTAGCCCCCGAACGATAATGGCAATGTCCGTATCCGATTCTTCGCTGTAGTCGCCGCGAGACCTCGAGCCATAGAGGACCACCTTGATCAGACGATCCCCTGCAATCTCCTGAAGTCTGCTCTTTAAGTCAGCAAATATTTGTTCCATTTTTTTCCTCTATCGAGTTCATGGCGGCATCGCGTTCGTAATGTTTATGGCGTTTGTTGTGATTGTTGCTGCCGTTGAGTTTATTGTGTAAATAGGGAGGACAGCGCCCCTATTTTTTTATCTTTTCCCGGACTAAGTGTAATACCTGATCAGACATGCGTAATACCTCTTCTGCAACTTTCAAGGTGTACACTCTCGCTGGGATGCTATCCGGCAGGCTGTTTGGATAGCGTGTGGGGAGATAGTATCCGTCCAATGGAGCGACTGCCTCCCGTAATTTCTCGAAGTCTGCATCGAACTCGGCAGCCCAGCGGGACAGTGCTTCTACCGAATGGCCAACCACAATCTCCTCGCCCTGGGCATATATAAATGCCTTCAGGGCTTTTTCGGCGATTTGTTGCGCTATAAAGCACGCCAGATGATAACTTCCTCCATCTAAGAGCAACTGTGCCCCCTTCCTGTCTGCTTCGGCCTGTTCCAACCAGCGTAGCCCTTCCGCTCCGGGATCACGCTTCATACAGAATCCTCCCTTCTTTCAAAGCCTGTCTTACAAATGGAGTATGTGCCATGTGCTCCATCTCTTCCGGTGTGTAAACCAGGAGGTCTGTGGGCACCCTTGGTTGCAGACGACGGTGTAATTCTACCGTTCGCTCCAGAAAGCTGAGTTTGGTGTCCCAGACGATCAGCAAATCCAAGTCGCTACTCAACCCTACCTCTTTATTCAACAGTGAGCCGAAAAGGATGATCCGCTGAACTCCAAGTTCTGAAGCGACGGTCTTCATCCGTTCTACTTCATTCCAGAGGGCTTTCTGGTGGGCTTCTCTTCTGCGTCGCAGCCGTTGACGGATAGTGTCGGTCATATCCATGCAATTTGTGTTATGAAAAATAGGGCGCTGTCCCTATTTTTTTAGCCACTTTGCGGTGCGGGAGAGGCCGTGGTGGAGGGAACACACCGGTACGAACCCCAGGAATTTTTCGGCGTGGGAGATGTCGGCCCAGGAGTGGCGGATGTCGCCCGGCCTCGCCTCTTCGTGTATGGGGGTGATGTTCACCTTGAGGATCTTTCTCAGTTCATGAAGCAGCTCATGGAGGTTTACCCGCCGGCCGCAGGCCACGTTGAAAACCTTTCCCGCCGCATTCTCCGCAGTGCATGCCAGGAGGTTTGCCCTGACGACGTCATCGATGAAGATGAAGTCCCTCGTTTGGTTGCCGTCACCATAGATGGTTGGCTGTCTGCGGCGAAGGAGGGTAGCGATGAATTTCGGGATGACGGCGGCGTATTCCGAAGCGGGGTCCTGCCTTGGTCCGAACACGTTGAAGTAGCGCAGGGCGATCGTGTTCAGGTGGTAGAGTTCGGAGAAGAGCCGGCAGTATTCCTCGCCGACGACTTTGCTCACGGCATAGGGGGAGAGGGGAGAAGGTTTCGTCTTTTCCGTGAGGGGCCGGTTATTTTCTTTCCGGTGCCTGCGTGAGCCCGGGGCTGTTGTATCACCGTACACGGCGCAGGAGGAGGCGAAGATTAATCTGGTCACACCCGCGTCTCTTGCGGCGACGAGCATGTTAAGGGTACCGGTGATATTGATTTCATTATTCAGGAGAGGGTCTTCTACCGATCGGGGGATCGAGGTGAGGGCTGCGTGGTGGAGCACGTAATCAACTCCGCGGGCGGCCCTGCGGCAGGTATCCATGTCCCTGATGTCTCCTTCCATGATCTCCAGGCGGGATGAGCTTCCGGGGAGATTTTTCCGCGTGCCCGTGGAGAAGTTGTCAAGGATGCGTACCGATTCTCCCTTTTTCAGGAGGGCTTCCGCGATATTCGATCCGATGAATCCGGCGCCGCCGGTGATGAGAATCATGAGAGATTAAAAGTAGGGCATGATGAGGGAGGATACGTAACGGGCGATGGGGATGCATGCGGTCAGGCCCGGCGATTCGATGCCGATGAGGTTGATGAAACCGGGACGCCCGCATTCCTTCTCGTCCATGATCACGAAATCCCGGTACGGCTCACCCGGGCCCTGCAGTTTCGGCCGGATGCCGCACATGTCCGGATGAAGCGATTCCAGTGCGATCCCCGGCAGGTATTTTTTGATGGAGTGGTAGAACGAGGTTTTCCTCCCCTCATCAATGGTGTATTCGATCTCGTTGATGTACTGGCTGTCCGGCCCGAACTTGACGCGGTTCCCCAGATCCAGCGTGGCGTGGATGCCCAGGCTCACCGTGTTTTCGGGAGGCACCGGATAGACCAGGTGGTTGAGCTTCGGCGATGGCGATACGGAGAAATAATTCCCCTTGCAGTATTTAAGGCGGTAGTCATTTGCATCGATGTCGATTCCGGCGAGGGCGGCGATACGGTCGGAGCTGAGGCCGGCGCTGTTGATGACCACTTTGCTCTGGAACAGGTATTCTCCGGCGTTCGTTTCCAGTTCATAGGAACCGTTTTCGGTGTGGATCGCGGTGAGTTCCGAACGAAAGGCGATGATGGTTCCGTTGTCTTGAGCCTTGACGTAGAATGATCGCATCAGGCTGTGGCTGTCGATGATGCCTGTTGAGGGGGAGTAGATGGCGGCCTTTGCCCTGACTTCCGGTTCCAGAGTGCGGACCTGTTTTTTGGCGAGAAGCGTGAGATCGAGCACACCGTTCCCCTCGGCGTGTTTCCTGATTGATTCAAGTTCCGCACACTCTTCGTCATCTGTCGCGACGATCAGCTTCCCGATTTTTCTGTGGGGAATATTTCGTTCCCGGCACCGCTCATAGAGGAGGCGGTTCCCCTCCGTGCAGAGGGCGGCCTTGAGGAATCCGTGGGGATAGTAGATGCCCGCGTGGATGACCTCGCTGTTGCGGCTGCTCGTCTCCTGGCCGTAGCCGTCGTTTTTTTCAATGAGAAGCACCCGGTCATACCGGGCGGAAAGCTCTTCCGCGATCGCAAGGCCGATGACCCCGGCGCCGATTATGGTGATGTTGAATGTGTCCATGAATTGAGACCTTTGCACAATGTCATTTCGAGGAGCATAAGCGACGAGAAATCTTATAAGCCATTGATTAATCATAAGATTGTCACGTCGCTTCGCTCCTCACAATGACATTTTGAGAAGATTTTCAAAGCTCTCATGACAAATCGGGAGTTTTTCAAAGCTCTCGCATTAAAAGGGGACAGGCTGGAGCATATACAGCTGTCACTATTTTTTGAGGTGGGTCAGCGGCGGCTTGCCGATGGGGTAGACATTGAAGCCGATGTCAAAGCACTTCTTATGATCCAGGATGTTCCTCCCGTCGAAGAGGTAAGCCGGTGTGACCATGGTGTCGTAGATCTTCCGGTAATCGAGGGTGCGGTAGAGATCCCATTCGGTCAGTACCGCGATGGCGTGGCATCCCTCCGCCGCCCGGTAAGGGTCTTCGACAAAGCTCACCTTGCCCTTTGCGCCTGCCAGATCGGTTCTGGCGTTTTTCAGCGCCTTCGGGTCGGTGATGACGATTTCCGCCTTTTCCTCCATGAGCCTTTCGGAGATGAAGATCGCGGGGCTTTCTCTCGTGTCCCCCGTGTTGGCCTTGAAGGAAAAACCGAAGAGACAGATTCTCTTCCCGGCAAGGGTGTTGAACATTGACGAAAGCATGTTCACGATGAAGCGTTCCTGCTGGTAGCGATTGATCTTGACGACCCCCTCCCAGTAGTCGGCCACCTCGTCGAGCCCGTAGTACCGGCAGAGGTAAACCAGGTTGAGGATATCCTTTTTGAAGCAGGAGCCGCCGAAGCCCACGCTCGCGTTCAGGTATTTGCTGCCGATACGGCTGTCCATGCCCACCGCCCTGGCGACCTCGGTGATGTCGGCGTCGGTCTTCTCGCAGAGGGCGGATATGGAGTTGATGGAGGATATCCTCTGGGCGAGGAACGCGTTCGCCACAATCTTGGAAAGTTCGCTGCTCCAGATGTTGGACGTGATGATCTTTTCCCGGGGCACCCATTTAGCATACATTTCCACCAGCATTTCTCTCGCCTTCAGGCCGCTGGGAGTCTCCCGGGAACCGATGAGGACGCGGTCGGGATTTTCCAGGTCTTGCACCGCGGTCCCTTCCGCCAGGAATTCCGGGTTGGAGAGCACTTCGAAGGTAACGGAGCTGTGCACGTTGCGCAGGATGTTTTCCATCGCCTGGGCCGTTTTGACGGGGAGCGTACTCTTCTCGATGACGATTTTGGGCGATTCGGAGTACTGTAGGATCTGTCTCGCCGTTTTTTCCCAGTACTGGAGGTCCGCCGCCATGCCGGCGCCCGCACCGAATGTTTTTGTCGGGGTATTGACGCTCACAAAGATGATGTCGTTTTCCCTGATGCCCCCCGCGATGTCGGTGCTGAAGAAGAGGTTTTTTCCCCGGGTCGCCCGGACGATTTTATCAAGGCCCGGTTCGTAGATGGGAAGTTCGTCGGAGTTCCACTCGGCGATCCGGGTCGGGTTTATGTCAACGACGGTTACCTTGAACTGCGGGCATTTATGGGCGAGTACCGCCATCGTGGGGCCGCCCACGTAGCCCGCGCCGATACACAGTATGTTCTTCTCAAATTCCATAATCAAAAACTAGAAAAACTAGGGACAGCGCCCTATTTTTTTGTGACGGTTCTGGAAATACTGCCAGTCGAAATATTGTCTCAGTATGCGGTTTTCAATGTCGAAACGCATGTCTTCATTTCTGTCCATCAGGAGCTTCCCCTCTGTGATGATCTGGTAGCCAAGGAGCGGTGTGATTCTGGAATCTAATGCAATAACCTGAACCGTTGCTCCTATCTTCTGTGAAAGTTCTGCCTCGAGTTCGAAGACCGGCCAGCCTTTCTTTTTTTCAGGAGGACTGGAAAAGTACACGGCAATGTCCCAGTCACTCCTCTCATTGGCATGTCCCTTAACCCTCGATCCAAACAAGTAGGCAAACGCGATGAAAGGTTTTGACATGAGAACGGCGATAATCCTCTTTTTTATATCTGTCACAGCCTGTCCTCTATTTCCCTGATGAACCGTTTAATGTCTTTTAAACCTATCTTCAGGAAACGCTCTAGTTCCGGTATTGTGCTCTTCTGGTAATCGTGAGCAAGAAAATTTCTTAAACCGGCGACATACGCAATCTTGTAAGCAAATTTCTTTTCGAGAATGCCGTAATCGCCAAGTTTATAGAGTGAATCACTGTATGTTGATGATTTAGGATAACCTTTCTTGATAATCAGGAGGTCTGCAATATCGAGAGTTATTTCTGTAGCGAGATACACAGATCTTTCCACGATTTTTTTTGTTTCAACTGAAATGGGCAGATTTTGCAGAAATGCCCTCTTGTTGTCTTCAAGATACTTTATCTCTTCTTTCAACCTTTCCAGTTTGTTGCGAAGTATTTCCATAAAGCTTTACGAATCAGAGGACTTTGCGGAAGTAGGCGATTGTTTTCTCGAGGCCTTCCTCCAGTCCGACCTTCGGTTCCCACTCTAACATTTTTCCGGCGAGAGTGATGTCCGGCTTGCGCTGCGTGGGATCATCCTGGGGAAGGGGATTGAAGGAAATCTTCGACTTGCTTCCCGTCATCCTGATGATCGTTTCCGCCAGTTCCAGGATGCTGAATTCTTCCGGATTGCCCAGGTTCACCGGGCCTAAAAAGTCGTCGGGGCTTGCCATCATGCGGACAATCCCGTCGGTCATGTCATCCACGTAACAGAAAGCCCTGGTCTGGGAACCGTCACCGTACACGGTGAGATCCTTTCCCCGGAGGGCCTGGACGATAAAATTGCTCACGACACGGCCGTCGTTCAGCGCCATCCGCGGCCCGTAGGTGTTGAATATTCTGACAATCTTCACGGTGACGTTGTTCTGCCGGTGGTAGTCCATCATGAGGCATTCGGCGGCCCGCTTCCCCTCATCGTAGCAGCTTCTCACGCCGATGGGGTTGACCCTGCCCCAGTAGTCCTCGCTCTGAGGATTGACATCGGGATTTCCGTAGACCTCCGAAGTGGAGGCTAACAGGATCTTTACCCGGAGACGCTTCGCCATGCCGAGGGTATTGATTGTCCCCATGACGTTGGTCTTGATGGTCTTGATGGGGTTGTACTGGTAGTGGACCGGAGAGGCGGGACATGCCATATTGTAGATCTGATCCACCTCGATGAAAAACGGGTTGATGATGTCGTGCCTGATCAGCTCGAAACTGGCGTTTCTGAGCAGGTGCATGACGTTGTTCTTGCTGCCGGTGAAGAAATTATCCAGGCAGAGTACCTCGTTCCCCTCCTCCAGGAGCCGCTCGCAGAGGTGGGAGCCTAAAAAACCCGCGCCGCCGGTGATGAGTATTCGTTTCATGTGACCTCGTTTCCTTATTTAAGGGAGAATATTCGTTGCCAGAATGATGGCCGGGAAGAGGGCCTGTACATGGGAATGGGCTCGGCGGTGAGGACCGGTTCGCCCATAAGAATCCGCCCGGGAAGATCGCATGTCATCTCGCGGGCGCCCTCGGGACCGAGAATGTTTTCCACAACCTTGTATGCATCGGAGAGTTTGGGGGTTCTCATGCGCAGGCCATGGGCATCGGTCACCAGGACGTGCACCATACGGTGTTCGACAATCTGTATGGCGAAGTCCCTTATCTCCGGGGAAAATTCCTCCAGGAGGCTGGCTGCCGTGACCTGGGTGATGATTCCCATCTCGGCCCACCGGTAGAGCCGGATCGGGTCCTGCCGCAGCACGGGATTGCGCTCCACGTGGCCGATGATGGGTTTGATGTTCTGGAGCTGAAGCTGCCAGAAGAAGTCCTCAAGATTTCTGGGCAGCGCCTCTTCGGGTAATTCGATGAGGGCGTACGCCTTCCTGTCGTTCATGGTGAGAAGCTCACCCTCCTGGATTCGTGTGATGAGGCTGGAATCCAGGCGGAGCTCCATTCCGGGGTGCAGCCTGAGGGCAATGCCGTTATCCGAGAGTCTCTTTTTCAGTTCGTCCAGAAGGGCAAGGACTGTCCCGCGGGTATTTTCGTATTTGCCGGGAACCCAGTGGGGCGTACAGACGATGTCGGTGATCCCGTCCTCAACGGCAACGTGAGCCATGGCAATGCTCTGTTCCCAGTCCGTAGCGCCGTCGTCAATGCCCGGCAGTATGTGATTATGGATGTCTATCAATACACAGCTCCGCCCTCTCAATCACATACAAACCTTATAAAAAAGGTGATTATTCACGTTTCGAATATCTCGGCTGTATAATTGAGCGGTTTTAATGGTATTTTTTTGTCAGGTCTGCTATTTAACAACAACACCCTTACGGTGTCAATAGAAACCATCACCCGGGGACTTCTAATAATCCCGGAAAATGAATATTAAAATCCTTGCACGATTACCCTTAGGTCATCGCGGGGCCCGAAGGGCCGTGGCGATCTATCGATATGTGAGATTGCCGCGGGCTACGCCCTCGCAATGACAACGGACTTTATACAAAGGTTTCATATTGTTGGTTTCTATGAATCGGGAAAGTGATGTAAAGCAGGGTACATTGTACGTGGTCGCGACCCCTATCGGGAATTTAGAGGATATCACACTGCGGGCGATCCGTGTGCTCAAGGAGGTACAGCTCATCGCGGCGGAGGATACGCGGAGGACGAGGAAGCTGTTGAGTGCGTACCATATCCACACCCCGCTTACCAGCCTGTACGATCATGTCGAAGAGAAAAAGAGCGGTGTCCTGATTGACAGGATGAAGAAGGGGTTGGATATCGCCTACGTGTCCGATGCGGGGACGCCGGGTGTTTCCGATCCGGGGTATGTGCTCATCAGCCGTGCCGTAGCCCGGGGGATCAGGGTGGTGCCGGTTCCCGGTGTATCCGCGGTCGTCGCGGCCCTCAGCGTTTCCGGTCTTCCCATGGATCGTTTCATTTTTTACGGGTTTGTGCCGGCGAGGGCAGCCAGGCGCAGGAGCTTTCTGTCGGCCCTGGCGGAGGAAACGAAGACCCTGGTGTTCTACGAATCTCCCCGGCGGCTGCTGGCAACGCTTGCCGACATTGAGAGTATTTTGGGGGACAGAAACATCGTCGTGGTGCGGGAGCTGACAAAGGCCTTCGAGGAAATCCTTCGCGGCACTGTGAGAAATGTCATCGGTGAACTGCGGGAACGGAAGGTGAAAGGGGAGGTTACCCTGGTCGTTGCCGGGAAGGAACAGACGGTGTCTTCCTGTTCCGATGAGGAGATTCAGGCCCGGTTTGAACAGTTGCGATCCCGTTCGAATCTCTCCCGGCGCGACATTATCGAAAAACTTGCTAGGAATATGGGTGTCCCTAAGAAAAGGGTGTACCGGATCGTGATAAATAGTGAGGGATAATAAGGACGTTATCTTACTATTTCCTTGAAAGGTGGGGTGAGGTGTGGTAACTCTCACCCATATTTTTTATAGAGAGGCTCTCTATGGATCCAATATCGAAGAATGTCGTCGGAGGTCTCCAGGGAGGGAGAAACAAGCCCGCGGAAGAGGCCGGGGGTGGGAATATTCTTATCGATGGCCGTGTACTGAAAGCCGATGACAGGGTGTATGACCTTGTGGATGTGGTCGAAGATCTCAATGAAGGTGCTCATAAGAAGGACCAGGAGATTATTGTCATCGACGGGCGGGTGTACGAGAGGGTATCGAAACCCGGTGACCAGGTATACGACCTCATGGATGTGGAAGGTGAAGGTTCCGCGGTGCCTGTATCCGTTGCGGATATAAACGAGAGAATCATGAAGAGGGTGGATGAAATCACCGAGAAGATCGTGCGGGAGATGGTGCCGGACATTGCGGAGAGGATCATCAGGGAAGAGATTGAAAAGCTGAAAAAGTGAGAAGATCATCTCGCTTATGATGAGGGATAGAGTCGTAACACTGATTTTGATCGTGATCGCCGCAGGTGTGGCATATGGGTGCGCCTCGAAGATTCCCCACCAGGTGATACCCGACTATGAGAAAAAGGGTACAAGGCTGATTGCCGTCCTCCCTGTTCACAACAAGACCCAGGATGAAAAGGCGGCACGGATGTTGAGAATGAAAGTTCTCGACGGGCTTTATTTTAAGGGATATCCCCGGGTTCCGTTGAATGTGATCGATGAAAAGATAGCGGGGATCTACCGGGGAGGCGTTGATTTCAGGAAAGAAAATATCTCTCCGAAAACCGTGGGACAGCTTCTCGGTGTTGACGCGGCAATGTACATCTCGCTGGAAAAATGTTCGACCTCTTACGTCCTCATCTACGCACCCACTCAGGTTACGGCACGTTTCGAGCTTGTGAGCACAAGGACGGGTGAAACGCTCTGGAGCACCGGTTACGGTGTGGTCGAGAGGATTTACGGTTTTACGAAAAAACAACTGGAGATGGATTCATCCCAGGTGTTCGAGCCGGTGATCCAGGAAGTGGTGGAAAGGATAGTGGAGACCATTCCTGATGGTCCCGATTCCTGAGGGAGATGAGACGCCCGGTTTCTGAATGTGACGGGGTTAAGGGTATCACGCAGAACGGATTGTGAGGAAGGAGATGCGGATGATGAAAAGGATAGGAATAATCTTGTTCACCGTGTTTTTTATGATGGCTCTGTGCCAGTATGCGGACGCACGAAAGCTCATGGAACTGAAAATCGGGAAGGGTGAAGCGAAGGTGAACTATCTGAAGGGGCCTGCTCAGGCGCTCCCGGCCGGAAAAAAGACATGGCGTACCCTGAAGATGGGTGAATCGCTCCGGGGAGGTGACGAGGTCCGCACGGGGTCCAAGGCAAAGCTGGAACTGGTTCTGCCGGACTATTCGGCGGTCCGTTTTGCCGACAATTCCCATTTTAAGATCCTCCAGGTGCAATCGGGCGACGAAGCCACACCGAGGAATATGAAGATTCACATGGCGGTGGGCAGGTCCTGGGCAAACGTGACCAAAGCGGTGGGAAGGAACAGCAGGTTCGAACTGGTGTGCGATAATGCGGTCGCGGGTGTGAGAGGTACCGTGTACCGGATGAATGTGGAGGAGGATAAGTCGGCCCTGGTGAGAGTGTATGACGGTATCGTGCATGTTTCCGGGGGAGGACCGCCCACAGAGCCACCCAAGATGGGGCCTCCCAAGAAAATCGCCGGACCGAAGCCGATCCCCGGACCGCGAAAGGTAACCATGGAGGAATGGGTATTTATCATCAAATCGATGCAGCAGATCCGGATAGGTGCGGACGGAGTAGCGGATAAGCCCAGGGACTTCACCGAAGCGGAAGACCGGGACGACTGGGTTGACTGGAACAAGGAGAGAGACAAGGAGATTCAGTAGGAGTAAGAGCCCGAAAAATACATCCTGTGTAATCTGTAATCCGAACGTGCCGAGTCGATGAATATACCCAATTTCCTAACACTGTTGAGAATCGTTTTAGTTCCGGTAGTGGTGATCTTTCTCATGCAGGGCGCTTTCCTGAAGGCACTCATCGTCCTGATCATATCCGGGATCACGGATGCGCTGGACGGTTTCCTGGCACGCATATTACGGCAGCAGACGGTCTTGGGGGCATACCTGGACCCTATCGCGGACAAGGCCCTTCTCATAAGTTGTTTTGTGACTCTTTCGGTGAAGGGCATTATCCCCGGGTGGCTCACCGTGATCGTGATCAGCAGGGATGTGGTCATTCTCATCGGTATCGCCATCCTGACGCTCATGTCCGTTCCCTTTGAGGTCCGGCCGGCGCTTGTAAGTAAAATTACTACGGCTCTGCAGTTATTTACCGTACTGTTTTCCATCATGTTCCGCATATTTCCCGGAGCGATTGATTGCATTGTGATCATCGTATTAAACTGGACGACGGCTGTTTTTACCATCGTGTCCGGGCTGAACTATATGTTCAGATGGGTTACGCTGGACGAGTCCAGGGAATGATTGGGGGGCGTTACAGGAGTCGTCGGTCATAATAGTGCTTGACAGAGTACGGTTTTGTTGTTAGAAATCGAACCCTTCTTTCGTGAAGACCCTGATGTAGGCACGTAGCTCAGGGGGAGAGCGCCATCCTGACGCGGTGGATGTCCAGGGTTCAAATCCCTGCGTGCCTACCATTTTTTTATTCTGAGATAATGTAAGCCAGAGATGAAGTGTGAGTTATCGGTGAGGGCATCAGCAGGGTTATGTGGTGATGCCCTTTCTTATAGGAAGATGTTCTATGTGCGTGTGTTACGGGAAGTCGGATCGTGAGTGAAGTATTGATTACCCTGCCGGACGGCACTGCACGCTCGTTTCCCCGCGGTATCCCGGTGAAAGAGGTCATCGCCTCCTGGAAGAAAGAAGCGCTCGCCTCCACCGTCGCGGCGAAGATCGATAACGAGCCCGTGGATTTAAGCCGCACCGTAGAGAAGGACGCCGCGCTCTCGCTCATTGATGTGGAATCAAGAGAGGGGCTGGAAATTCTGCGGCACAGCATTTCCCATGTGATGGCCCACGCGGTTCAGGATTCTTTTGCGGGTGTTCGTGTCAGTATCGGTCCCTCCATTGAGGACGGTTTCTATTACGACTTCGAATACGCCGAGGCCTTCACGCCGGATGATCTGGAGAAGATCGAGGCCCGCATGCGGGAGATCGTGGCCGCGGATTACCCTGTCGTCCGCAGGGAGGTTTCGAAGGAAGAAGCGATCAGCCTTTTCCGGGAAATGGATGAGATATACAAGGTAGAGCTCATCAACGATCTGCCGGAGGATGTGCGCACCGTCACTCTTTACTCGCAGGGCGGATTTGTCGACCTCTGCCGCGGCCCCCATATCCCGTCTACCGGCATGATCAGAGCGTTCAAACTCCTGAGTGTGGCGGGTGCATACTGGCGGGGTGATGAGCGCAACAAGATGCTCCAGCGCATCTACGGGACGGGCTTCGTGAAGGAGGAGGACCTCGCGGAGTACCTCCGGGTTGTGGAGGAGGCAAAGAAGAGGGATCACAGGAAATTAGGAAGGGAACTGGATCTGTTCCAGATCAGTGATGAAGCCGGCCCGGGACTGGTGATCTTTCATCCCAGAGGAACCATGCTGCGCACCATCATCGAGGACTGGGAGAGGAAGGAGCATCTGAAGCGGGGATATGAAATGGTCATGGGCCCGCAGATCCTCAAGGTGGACATGTGGCGAAAATCCGGCCATTTCGACCATTACCGGGAGAATATGTATTTCACCGAGGTGGAAAATCAGATGTACGGGATAAAACCCATGAACTGCCTGGCCCACATGTTGATCTATAAATCCAGAATACGCAGTTACCGGGATCTGCCCCTTCGTTTTTTTGAGCTCGGAACCGTTCACCGCCATGAGAAGACGGGAGTGCTCCACGGTCTTTTGAGGGTGCGCCAGTTTACCCAGGACGATGCGCA
>Ga0194110_10005444_pt1 | contig 15107 bp, 11 predicted proteins | sample TA2Kig1200mmetaG_FD_146192 | JGI IMG/M metagenome (GOLD analysis project Ga0194110, IMG submission 146192) | Freshwater microbial communities from Lake Tanganyika, Tanzania - TA2015032 Kigoma Deep Cast 1200m | ecosystem: Environmental > Aquatic > Freshwater > Lake | place: Tanzania: Lake... | reverse complement strand
AAAAAACTCTGCTACAGAGGACTGAAACAGAGATATGGAAACAATCCTTCTGCGAATGTCTGCAGCAGACTGGAAAAAGAACTGGAAATAATAACAAAAACAGGCTTCTGCGGATACTTTCTTATAGTTGCCGATATAGCAGGATTTGCACATAAAAACAATATCCCTATCTGCGGAAAAGGTTCATCAGCAGGAAGTATAGTATCTTACATATTAGGCATCTCCAGTATTGACCCTGTAAAAAACAACCTTTATTTTGAGAGATTCCTTAACAGGGAAAGGAAAGAGCCTCCGGATATAGATATTGACCTTTCCGGTAAGAGGAGAACTGAAATAATAAAATATCTGACACTTAAATACGGTAAAAATAATATTTCCAGAGTATGCACCTTTTCTACTCTAAAACCAAGAGCAGCAATAAGAGAAGCAGGTAGAATCCTGGGATTGGCCAAAGAAGATATAGATCAGGCAACAAAAACAGCCCCTGATTCTTTAAGATACTTGAGCAGACAGGATACTGGAAGCCTGACTGAAGATCCGGGGTACATAGATGTAGAAAACATGCAGTATAAAAAAATAACTTACATTTCCGGAAAAATTGAAAACTACATCAGGCATATCTCCATGCATCCTTCTGCATTTATCGTATCCAGTTCCAATCTGGCAAAAAAGATCCCTCTTGCTTTATCTGAAACCGGCGAAATAATGAGCCAGTATGATATGGATAGTATAGAAGATTTAGGACTTTTAAAAATAGATCTTATAAATTCCTTAAGTCTTAGCTTGTTAGACGACGTAGCAGATATGCTGAAAAGTAAAAGAAATATAGACTTGAATATCCGGGAAATAAAATATGATGATGAGAAAACATTTAATCTCATAAAAAGTGGAAAAACCCTGGGAGTTTTTCAACTTGAAAGTTTTGGTATCAGAAAACTTGCAAAAAAAGTAAAACCATCAACTCTAAATGACATTGTACTTCTTATCTCCCTGTACAGGCCCGGTCCCCAGCAATCAGGCATGGTCAAAAATTTCATTGAAAGAAAATCTGGCAGGGAGAAGACTGCCTATCTGCATAAGGACCTGGAACCAATCTTAAGCGAGACCTATGGAATAATATTATATCAGGAACAGGTTATGCAGATAGCAGCCAGTATAGCAGGTTATTCGCTAAGCGAAGCTGATAGTTTAAGAAAAGCTATGACCGGACTTTCAAAGGAAGAAATGGAAAACCAGGCAGCACGATTTCTAAAAGGCGCAATCAGTAAAGGTTACCGTGCAAATGTTGCAAAGGAAATTTTTAAACTGATATCCAAATTCGCCAGTTATGGTTTTGTTAAAGCCCACGCTGCTGCTTACGCAGAGCTGTCTTATAAAACCTGTTATATAAAAGCACATTATCCAGCAGAACTCATATCGGTGATACTGACCAACAACTCGGGTTATTACAGCAGAGCTCAATACATTGAAGAGGCAAGGCGGTTTGGTATAAAGATAAAACTTCCCCATATCAACAAGAGCGGACTGGAATTTTCTGTTGAAGATGAGGGGGAATCTATAAGAATTTCCCTGCTTGCTGTAAAAGAATTAGGATATACAAGTGTTAGTTCTATAATAAATGAAAGAAGCAAAAATGGGGATTTTAAAGACTTTCCCAACTTTTATTACAGAATCTCAGAGAACTGGAGGATAACAGAAAAAGCAATTAAAAATCTTATAAAAGTGGGAGCATTTGATTTCACAGGACTGGAAAGGAAACATTTGCTGCTGACCTGTCATTATCTAAAGAATCTTAAAAATAATAAAAATATTCCTGGCTATAGCAGGCACCTTTTATTTCAGAATAAAAATTACTCTAAAGATTTTAATCTTGAAGAAAAGCTGGAAATAGAAGAAAAAATTCTAGGGTTTTGTGCAAGCCGCTCTCCCCTGCAGTACTTTAGAAGCGAACTTGAAGAATATCATACTGTAGGAAGCGGACATTTCCCAGACTTTATATCCAGTAAAAAAAATATATTTACTGCAGGAATTATCATTACCAGAAAAATTAAAAAAACCAGGGATGACAAAAATATACTGCTGTGTATTATGGAAGACGGAGATGGAATGTATGAAGCAGTGTTTTTCGCCGATGCTTATAAAAAGAACCCAAAAATAATAATGGACCAGTCAGCTATAATAATTGAAGGCAAGCTCTGTTTTAAAGATGGCGAGATATCTATAATTGGAAAAAATGTTATAAGCCTTATACACTTAAAAAAAATTAAAAACAGAACCAGAAAAGACAGTTTAAGAAATAATTTACTGACAGAAGTAAAATCAGCATGGGAAATTTGAGAAGAATAATACATATAGATATGGACGCTTTCTTTGCACAAATAGAGCAAAGGGATACTCCCCAGTATAAAAATAAACCTCTAATAGTAGGTGGACCACTAAATAGGGGAGTAATTTCATCTGCCTCTTATGAAGCAAGGAAATACGGCTTGCATTCAGGAATGCCCTTGACCAGAGCGAAGAGACTATGCCCTGAAGGAATTTTTGTTCCAGTGAATATGGAAAAATATCTTAAGGAATCAATGCAGATAAGAGAAATATTCTTTCAGTTTACTCCCCTTGTAGAATTTATAGGCTGTGATGAGGCTTTTCTGGATATAACTGGCTGCCAGAAACTTTTTGGAAACGAACTGGAAATTGCCAAAAAAATAAAGGGCAAAATATATGAACAGACCAACTTAACCTCTTCTGCCGGTATAGGACCCAACAAGTTTTTAGCCAAACTTGCCTCAAGTATAGGAAAACCTAATGGTCTTACAGTACTTGAAAATACTAAAGAAGTTTTAGAAAAAGTTAAGCTTCTTCCAATATCCTATATATGGGGTGTGGGGAGAGTTACAGACCAGGAACTTAAATCAATGGGAATTGAGACCATAGGCGATCTAGCCAGCGCTCCCCTGGAAATAATTGAAAATAAGTTTGGAGAGCCTGGCAGGATTATACATAAAATGGCAAACGGAATTGATAACAGGAAAGTAACACCAAACCAGGAGCCCAAATCAATAGGAAGAGAGGTAACCTACAGAAAGGATATAGATGATTTTGGAATACTGAGATCAACACTCCTTCTTCTTTCACAAAAAATATCCAGAAATCTCCGTCTAAAGAAATATAAGGGCAAAGCAGTTACTCTTAAAGTAAGATTTTCCGATTTTAAAACTGTTACCAGGAGAACAACCTTAAAAAAATATACTTCTGGTATATTTGACATACACAGATCTTCCGTCCTCCTGCTTAAAAATTTTGATCTGAAGAGAAAAAAGATTAGATTGATTGGAGTTTCAGTAAGTGACTTGAAATCAACTTTCATGCTGGAAAACTTACTATCTTCCAATGAGTCGAAAGACGAAAATTTGGCTGAAGCCATCGACAAAATATCAGATAAATTCGGTGAAGATAAGCTTACTATAGCAAGATTAGTGGATAAAGATGAAATAATGGATTAATTCATTTAAAAACTTTAGGCCTGATTATAAGTTCTTTCTATCATTTATGGATTTTTATTTTAAAATATATTATGGTTATTGTAGATAAAAAGAAATTGAATTAAGGTGTTATAAATGAAAAAAATAATTAAAATAATTTCTAAAAATTTTGAATTTCTGGTTGAGTTAAATGATTCAAAGACCTCTCAAGAAATAATAAAAAAACTGCCAATAGCATCCATAGCCAATAGATGGGGTAACGAAATATACTTTCAAATACCTGTGTATTCTGAGCTTGAAAATGGCATAGAGATCCTGGATACAGGTTATGTAGCTTACTGGCCTCCCGGAAATGCTTTCTGTATATTCTTCGGAAAAACTCCTGCCAGCACAAAAGACAAACCACAGGCAGCAAGTCCAGTCACAGTTATTGGAAAAATAATAGATAATAAAAGTCTTCCTGATCTTAAAAAAATTTCAGATGGAGATATAATAGAACTCAGAATTGTAGAATGATGTGGAAATCGTAAATTTAAAAAATAATACAGTTTTTTCTAAACAACTCCCTGTGCCAGCATTGCATTGGCTACCTTCAGAAAACCAGCTATATTGGCACCCGTGACCAAATTATCCTCGTCCCCATATTCTTTAGCTGTCATACTGATATTTTTTAAGATATTAGACATAATTTCTTTTAGTTTTTTGTCTACTTCTTCAGCAGTCCACTGTGTCCTTGTGCTATTCTGACACATTTCCAGCGCTGATACTGCTACTCCTCCCGCATTTGAAGCTTTCCCAGGAGCATATAATATTTTGTTTTCCAAAAATATTTTTACTGCCTCTGGTGTACATGGCATATTGGCTCCTTCACCAACTGCATAACAGCCATTATTTACCAGAATTTCAGCATCTTCCGAGTTTATTTCATTTTGTGTAGCACATGGAAGCGCAATATCGCATTTAATCTTCCAGATTTCTTTAGAATTTTCTTTATATCTGGCATCGGGATATTTATTCTTGTATTCTATAATTCTTTTATTATTTATTTCCTTAATTATTTTTATTTCATTTAAATCTAAACCCTCAGGATTATAAATATAACCATTTGAATCACTCATAGCAACCACTATACCGCCCAGTTCTTTTATTTTTTGGTGCGCATATATGGCAACATTTCCCGAGCCTGAAATAACTATTTTTGCTCCTTTTATTAACTTGCCCTTTTTTTCCAACATATTATTAACAAAGTACACAAGACCATAGCCAGTAGCTTCTTTTCTGAGCAGGCTCCCTCCATATTCTATGCTCTTACCTGTGAGGACACCTTCAAATGCATTTTTTAATCTCTTATATTGGCCGAACATATAACCTATTTCTCTTGCTCCGGTACCTATATCCCCTGCAGGTATATCTGTACAGGGACCAATATACCTGAATAGCTCGACCATAAAACTCTGGCAAAATTTCATGACTTCTGCATCTGATTTACCTTTTGGATCAAAATCACTTCCACCCTTTCCACCTCCCATACTGAACCCCGTAAGTGAATTCTTGAATATTTGTTCGAACCCGAGAAACTTTATTATTCCAAGATTTACTGAAGGATGGAATCTCAAACCCCCCTTATATGGACCTATTGCGCTATTAAATTGAACCCTGTATCCTCGGTTGACTCTTATCTTACCATCATCATCCATCCATGGAACTCTAAAAATTATCTGCCTTTCAGGTTCTACAAGCCTTTCTAAAATCCCTGCTTTTTCATATTCAGGATGTATTTCAAATACTGCTTCTATTGATGAAAGCACCTCCCTTACTGCTTGATGAAATTCCGGTTCCCCGGGATTTTTTTCTAAAACATTTGAAAGCACGTCTTGGGTGTAACCCATATCATATCTCCTTCCAATTTATACATAATAACAATGGTTTATTAAAATTTTTTAGTGATATTAAATCTAATAACTGCTCATCTGGATTTTTATATGCTTCTACTTTTTAAAAAATTCATAAATTGCAGAAGCACAAAAATCATCTTAACACAAAATCCTGGAGGCGGCACCCGGATTCGAACCGGGGATAAAGGTTTTGCAGACCTCCGCCTTACCACTTGGCTATGCCGCCTTATAAACAACAGGAGGATATTATAGAATAATTTTATTTAAAAGTTAAGTAAGCGAATTGCTTCACTTAAAAAGTATCCCAAACGGTATCGTTGCGTCATCTAAAAAAAGTATCTGAAAATTATTTAAAAAATTGGGATACTTTCCCTATATTTAAAATAAGATCTTCATCTTTAAATATAGGGGGTGGAAAGGATGCTGGCAATGAAACACAGAAAGGCAGTAACCAGTGAGGTTCAGGATAGGTATATAAAAGCTACTAAAAAAGGTAAGGCTAAGATTTTAGATGGATTTTGTACCACCACTGGATACAACCGGGTCTATGCAGCAAGAATACTGCGGCTTAAAGTTGGAAAAGTTATAGGATATGCAAGAATGGGCGGCAGGAGGATAAAATATGTAATAGGAAAGACAAAAAAGAAGAGAAAATCCAGGCCCAGGATATATACCTATGATGTATTTTTAGCATTAAAAAAGATCTGGGTAGTATTTGACTTTATCTGCGGCAAGCGCCTTGCTCCCTTTATGGCTGAAGCGGTGGCCAAGCTTGAAAAGCATAAAGAGATAAATATAACAGACAAGGTAAGAGAAAAACTACTGATGATATCGGCATCCACCATAGACAGGATGCTCAAACCTGAAAAAGATAAGCAAAGGCTGGGTAAGGGCCGGTCCGGTACCAAACCAGGATCGCTTCTTAAGAGTAAGATACCGATAAGGATGTTTTCTGAGTGGAATGAGAAAAAGCCTGGATTCTGCGAGTGTGACCTGGTGGGCCATGACGGTGGTAACTCTTCCGGAGACTTTGCCCAGAGCCTAAATTTTACCGATATAGCCACCTGCTGGGACGAGACGGCAGCAGCGGCCAACAAGGCCCAGAAGCACGTATTTAGGGCCATAAAAATTGTATCGGCAAGGTTCCCCTTTGGCATTGCAGGAATTGATTCTGATAACGGCTCTGAATTCATTAACGGCCTTCTTCTCCGCTACTGCCAGGAGAATAAGATAACCTTTACCAGATCCAGGGAGTACAGGAAAAACGATTCCTGCTATGTGGAGCAGAAGAACTACTCGGTAGTTAGAAGAGCTGTGGGGTATCTAAGATATGACACAGAGGAGGAACTGGATACCTTAAATGAGCTATACCTTTACCTGGGCAGGTACAATAACTTCTTTATTCCGGTTACAAAGCTATCCTCAAAGACAAGGACTGGAAGCAAAGTGGCAAAGAAGTATGATAAGGCAAGGACTCCCTTTAGGAGAGTTCTTGAATATACCGATATTGATGATAAGATTAAGAGGAATCTTGAGAAAGAATATGATAGCTTAAACCCTGCAGAGCTAAAAAGAAAGATAACAAAACTGCAGGATAAGCTCCTTAAACTGAATTTGCTCAAGCAGACAGCAAGAAAGGAAACGTTAGTAAATGAGCCGGCTTACGGATATATCAAGGGATAGTGTATCTTTCTTACTACCTGTGTATCACTACCCCTTAACATATTATTTTTCAGATACTTTTTCTGGTGAGGCAACGAATGGTCTTTCGAATACTTTTTTAAATGAGGCAACAGGGTAAGCCTTTATGTATTCTTTTTATATTTAAATTTAAAATTTTAAAGATTAAATGTCAGAATTAACCTTTTTAAAATATTCCATCTATCTTTTGACCGCAATTTGAACAAGAATTATGTTTTACTTTATTATTTGAAACTGAAAACCCGAATCTCTTGATCAATATGCTATTACAATTAGGGCAATATGTGTTTTCATATGTGTTTCCTGGAATATTTCCTCCGTAAACATATTTTAATCCTGCACTTTTTCCTATATCAATGGCAATTTTTATCTGTTCCACACTTGTGGGAGGTATATCAGACTTATACTGCGGATAATAAGCACTTATATGCCACGGTATGCCCTTATCAATCGCAGCTAAAAATTTTGCTGTTTCCTGTAATTCACCTTTGGAGTTATTAATTCCCGGTATTATTAGAGTTGTAATCTCAACCCATATACCAAGCTTTTTCATTAAAATAATATTATTTAGAACAGGCTTTAACCTCCCCCCCATTTTTCGTTTATAGGTTTCTTCTGAAAAACTCTTTAAATCTACATTTACTGCATCCAGATATGGTTTCATCATCATTATACATTCTTTGGTCATAAACCCATTGGTTACAAAAATATTTTTTAAGCCCTTTTCACTTGCCAGTTTAGCAGTATCATAAGCATATTCAAAAAAGATAGTTGGTTCGGTATAGGTATATGAAATGCTTTTGTCACCATTAGCCAGGGCATGGTTTATTAATTCTTCAGGTGAGATATCCCTACCCTCTATCCTATCCAAATCAGATGGGCTTTGAGAAATATTATAATTCTGGCAAAAAAAACATTTAAAATTACATCCAACTGTTGCTATTGACAGGGAGTATGTACCAGGTAAAAAGTGAAATAGCGGTTTTTTCTCAATCGGATCAGAATTTTCAGCAATTAATTTCCTGTATACCAGGGAGTATAGTGTTCCACCAATATTCTTCCTGACACAGCATTTACCTTTATTTTGATCTTTAATAAGACATCTATGGCTGCAAAGATCGCATCTCACCTTTTTATCATCAAGTTTTTTATATAGATATGCTTCTTTCATCTCTGGCTCAGTCCGTCCTTTCAAGTCCCCGAAAACATGCGCTTGTGGCATGTTTTCAATAATTTAACTTCATAATTTCAACCATATTTGTTAAATTTACTGGTGTCGGAAGGGGGACTTGGTCTTTCGTCTCACTTCGTTCGCTGCAGAGCCGCGGACTCCCTCGCCTCTGGCTCAGTCCGTCCTTTCAAGTCCCCGAAAACATGCGCTTGTGGCATGTTTTCAATAATTTAACTTCATAATTTCAACCATATTTGTTAAATTTACTGGTGTCGGAAGGGGGACTTGAACCCCCATGAACAATACTGTTCACAAGGCCCTCAACCTTGCGCGTCTACCAGTTCCGCCATTCCGACCTATTGCAAATTTAATTAAATTTAAATTTGAAGATATTACAATAACTTTTTGGCTTTTTCAATTCTAGAAATAATATTTGTTATTGTCAACAAACCATTTGATTGTTAGATGAAACCGAAAATTACCAGGCCTTTATAGTTCCTACTCCTCTTTTGGTTTCAGGCTGATAGCTAGATGCTCCAGTACATTACCCGGTTCCCACCATAAAGTGAGATCATTATTTTTCTCTATATCCCTCATTAAATCCAAATCTGACGGGATACTGAGTAAATCTATTTCGCCATCTTTAAGCATACTGATAAGGTTATTAATATCCGTATCAAATGAAATTCTAATGTAATCTATTTCTGGTGCTTCCCCAAAATAAAAATCGTTTTTTTCTAATAATAAATATCCTCTATCTACATACTCTGCTATTTTATAAGGACCATTGGCTATAATATCCTCCGCAGAAAAATTATTTATATCTTTTTCCTCCAATGATCCTTCTGGAAAAATAATGCCAAAAAGTTTCTTCCAATCTCTGACATTTTCTTTGAAAATAATACTGAATTCTTTTTCATTTATTATTTCTATTCTTTTAATTTTAGAGTAATCTTCATTAATATTTACAATACTACCATTCTCCAAAATGGTATCGTAGGTATACTTTACATCCTTAGAGGTGATAGGAGTTCCGTCTTCCCAGAATATCTTATCTTTAAGCGTAACCTTGACTTCCAAACTTGATATGCTGGTTATATTATGCTCAAAAGAACCATAATACTCTTCTACTAATATTGGTTCGTATTCTCCATTTTCATTGATCTCCCATAAGCCTTTTAATATAAGATTATTTATATAATCCAAACTGAATGGATTTGAAAGTTTACAATCTTCACCTTTATATCCAACAACAATTTCATTCATTTCATCTGCACCTATTTGTTCTTTATTAGGCAATACCCAATTTTTAATGTTAAAAAAGATTTTATTATTTTTAATACTAAAATCTATGTCCTTTATCTTTTTGTTATTGTAAGCAATTGCAAATAACCTGCTGTACATTGGTAGCATCACTGCATCATCGGCTAAAATATCCTGGAAATCCTGAAATAACTCTTTCTTCCTTACAGTATCGTTTTCATTCATAATCTTTTTTAAAATTTCATCAACTTTTGAATTCTCATACCAATAAAAATTTTCACAAATTTTATTTTCATCTGTTTTGTAAATAGGTATCTTATCTGAACTGAAATTAAAATTTAAACTGCTCCCATCAAAATTTTTAATTGCCCAGACACCAAGTTCATAATTACCTTTCATGACACAATTCTGATACCATTCTTCAGAAGGTTCATTTAAAATCACCTCTATTCCAATTTTATGTAAATCTTCTTTAATCATTTCTTTTATTGTTTGCCATGAATCTCTATCGCCAGAACCTATAGTAATATACAGTGGATTATCAACACCATATCCTGCTCTGCTTAAAAATTCTTTTGCCTTGCCTAAATCATAATCATACTCTGACCAGGCCGGGTAATAATAATATGAATCTTTTGTAAATAAACTATTAAGTACATCGCCATATTCACCAAGTAATTCATTAACAATTCTTTCCCTGTCTATTGCGTAAAATATAGCTTTCCTGATATCACGTTCCTTTAAAGGATTTTTATTTTTCTGCTTTGCCTTCAATTTAAGAAAATATTCATTACTACTAATATCCAATTCATCGGCAACATTTTTTCCATTACCGGTTTCTTCTTCACCGTCTAATGTAGTAAATAGTCCCAAATCATTATACTCACACGAATAAATATAAATACTTATAAATATCAGAATCAGTAAAACAGTTAGTATTATTTTTTTATTTGATTTATTCACTTTTCCTCTCATAAAAGTTTATTATTATAATTAATCTTTTTTAGTAAACCAAATTTTTATTAAAAATTCTAGCTTTTTTATCCTAAATAGGTTTTCCAGCAAAAAAACACGCAGCAAGATGCTCATTTTCGTTTTTTGAATAATTTTTTAATTCAGGTTCTTCCTTGCTGCAGATATCTTGAGCATTAGGGCATCTTTGATGAAAGCTGCAGCCCGAAGGAGGATTAATAGGACTTGGGACATCCCCCTCCAGAACAATTCTCCTCCTTTTCCTCTCCAGTTCAGGATCAGGTATAGGAATTGCAGATAATAGCCCCATTGTATAGGGATGAAGCGGTTTTTTATACAAATCTTCACTATTTGCAACTTCGAACAATTTACCAAGATACATTACACCTATTCTATCACTTACATGCTTTACTACAGAAAGATCGTGGGCAATAAAAAGATAAGTAAGGTTAAATTCTTTCTGCAGATCCGTCAATAAATTTAGTATCTGTGCCTGAACAGATACGTCCAGGGCAGATACAGGTTCGTCACACAACAGTAACTTTGGAGTTAAAGCCAGAGCTCTTGCCACTCCAACTCTCTGTCTCTGGCCGCTGCTAAATTCATGTGGATATCTATGTATATGCTCAGGATTAAGTCCTACCACTCTTAATAACTCTTTTACTTTTTTAATCCTCTTTCTTTTATCACCTATTTTATGAATTTCAAACGGTTCATTGATAATATCGCCGACTGTCATCCTGGGAGAAAGTGATGCATAAGGATCCTGAAAAATTACCTGGATTTCTCTTCTTATTTTAAGCATTTCCCTGCTCGTAAGTTTGAATATATTTACTTTATTATATATTGCTTCCCCACCGGTCTGGGGTACAAGCCTTAATATCACCCTTGCAACAGTTGTTTTACCACAACCTGTTTCACCTACAAGTCCAAAGGTTTCGCCTCTCCTAATAAAAAAACTTATATCATCTACCGCTTTTACAGAACCTGCAAATCTTTGAGACAAAAATCCGCTTCTTAAGTTAAAGTATTTTTTTAAATTTTTAACTTCTAATAAAATATTATTTTCCATATTTAATTACCAAATCTTTCAAGTATTCCATCCATGAATTCTTTTGCCCTGTAACATGAGACACGATGGTCTTTCTCTATTTCTACTAAAGGCGGGTATTCTTTTTTGCACTGATTTATAGCATATTTACATCTTATTCTGAATATACAACCCTTTGGCAAATCTATTAAACTTGGAGGCAATCCCTCGATTGGTTTTAATTTTTTTCTGTTTTTCTCATCCAGCCTTGTTATGGATTTCATCAATCCAATGGTATATGGATGCATCGGCTTATAGAATATATTATCAACATTTGAAAATTCAATAGGCTTACCCGCATACATTACCATTACCCTATTTGCATATTTTGCTACCACGCCAAGGTCATGTGTTATTATTATTATCGAGGAATTTGTTTTAGACTTGAGCTCATCCATTAATTCCAATATTTGAGCCTGAATTGTTACATCAAGTGCAGTTGTTGGTTCATCAGCTATAAGAACACTGGGGCTATTTGCAATTGCCATGGCAATCATCACTCTCTGTCTCATACCCCCGCTGAACTCATGAGGGTAGCTAGCAAACCTTCTTTTAGGTTCCGGTATTCCAACCATTTCCAGAAGTTTCAAACTTCCTCTCCTGGCTTCTTCTTTACTTAATTTTCTATGCACTACTAAAGATTCCATAACCTGGTTGCCAACTGTATATACAGGATTTAAAGAAGTCATTGGATCCTGAAAAATCATTGAAATTCTATTGCCCCTGAAATTCTGAAGCTCTTTTTGCCCAAGTTTTAATAAATCCTTTCCGTCAAAGATTATTTCACCTTCAACTATTTTCCCCATCGGCTCGGGAATCAATCTAAGTATCGAAAGAGCGGTTACACTTTTACCGCAGCCGGTTTCGCCCACTATACCGAGGGTTTCCCCCTTTTTAAGGTCAAAACTGACCCCATCAACTGCCTTAACCACTCCATCATCGGTATAAAAATAGGTCCTTAAATTTTTAACTTCCAAAATTTTATTATTTTCTGTTTCTGCCATTTTAAAAAAATTTAATTAAATAGAAATCTATAATTTTTATATTAACTATCTCCTTTAAAAACTACCTTAACTTCGGGTCAAATGCGTCTCTCAACCCATCACCAAGCAGTACAAATCCTAAAACTGTTATTAAAATAGCTAACCCTGGAAAAAACATCATCCATGGGGCTGTATCAATATAAGCCATAGAATCCGCAAGCATTTTACCCCATGCAGGTGTCGGAGGTTGAACCCCTATTCCAAGGAAGCTTAATGCTGCCTCTACTATTATTGCGATCCCAACATTCATTGTTGCATAAACAATTATTGGGGCAAATGAATTAGGAAAAATATGTTTAATTATAATTCTGTTATTGCTCGCACCCATTGCTCTTGCTGCTTCAATGTATTCCTTATTTTTAATTGTTAAAATGGAGCTCCTAAAAATTCTTGCAATTGAAGCCCACCCTAAAATCCCAATTGCTATAAATATATTTACTATTCCTGGGCCTAAAATCGTCATTATTGCTATTGCTCCCAAAATATACGGGAATGCAAAGAAAATATCTGCTACTCTCATAATCACTGCATCGGAAATACCACCAAAATAGCCCGAGAGAGCACCAAAAAAAAGACCTATAATCACTGATATGCCTACTGCTATAACTCCAACTTCTATGGAAATCCTGCTTCCATAAATAACTCTGCTGAATATATCCCTGCCCAGCAAATCCGTTCCAAAAAGATGATTCATGCCGGGACCAAGTGATGAATCTTCCTTTATTCTTGAAATGGGGTTATAAGGCGAGATTAAAGGAGCAAATATAGCTATTAAAATTAGTAATATCACTATAGAAAGCCCGAGCATGGCAAGTTTATTTTTCTTTAACCTCTTCCATGCATCTTTATAAAGCGATGTCCTTGAATATTTTTTTCCAGTTTCAATCTCTTCTAATACTTCTAATTCTTTTATACTTGCCATTTAAATTTGTATTTCCTTTTTCTCATATCTGATTCTGGGGTCAAGTAGTGCATATATAATATCTACAATCAAATTCATAACTACAAAAATCATAACCAGTATTATTGTTCCGCCGATTACCACAGGTGCGTCCCTCTGAAGGATTGCTAGATAAATTGTCCTTCCAACACCGGGCCAGTTAAATACGGTCTCTGTAAGAATAGCGCCGCCCATTAAGGCACCTAAATCCATTCCTATTAAAGTTACTACCGGTATTAAAGCATTTTTTAATGCATGTTTACCTATCACCATATTAGTTGACAGTCCTTTGGCATAAGCAGTCGTAATATAATCATTGGACAATACTTCAAGCATGGTACTTCGAGTCATTCTTGCTACAAAGGCAGTGGAAACTGAAGCCAGAGTTATTGCAGGCAAAATATAATACCTGATGCTTCCATCTCCCATTCCGGACATGGGAAGCCATCCAAGTTTCAGTCCAAACGAAACCTGCAGCATCATGCCGAGCCAGTATACGGGAACGCAGACAGCAATTGTTGTGGAAACCGTGACCAGCATATCCCAGAAACTATATTTTTTAACCGCAGATACAATTCCTGCAAATATGCCAATAATAATCTCAATTATAATAGCTGCAAGAGCTAATTTTATTGAATTGGGATAATGATCCGCAAGAATACTATTAACTGAGCGCCTGTACCGGTATGAAGTTCCCAGATCGCCTTTGGCTAATTTTTTTATGTATCTCCAGTACTGAACATAAACAGGCTTATCAATACCCATTTTTCCCCTTAAATTTTGAAGCGCCTCAGGCGTGGCACCTTTTTCAAGAATTAGTTTTGCAGGATCTTCAGGGATAATATACATTAAAGTAAAGAGGATCAATGTAACCCCGATAATGACCGGTATAATCTGCAAAATTCTTCTTATTATAAAATACAGCATTTTTCAATATTTCTTTCTTAAATTACAAATTTCTTCTTAAGATTATACAGCCTACATCTTTATTTGATGTAGGCTGTATTCCTCTTTGATTTAATCTCCAGACTGTATATTCAATCTATTTATCTCTTTTTATTTCTCCAGCCATACTGTACTTAAATCATAATTTTCCATGTTATTCAGCACAAATCCTTTAACATATGACTGTACTATCCTTCTTGTTCCATACCAGTAAATGTTTGCAAAAGCACTTTCTTCAAGAATCATATTTTCAACTTCTCTATATTTTTCAATCCTTTCATCTTCATCCAGGGTACTTCTTGCCTCAAGAAGCAGCTGGTCTACATCCGGATTATTATACTGGCCATAATTATCACTGGATGCTGAATAGAATAATGGAAACAAGAAATTATCCATTGTAGGATAATCTGCTACCCAGCCCAGTCTGTAAAATACTATTTCACCTGCCTGCGCCTTTTCAAGCATTGTTCCCCACTCATAACCGGTTATGTTTACGTTTACTCCAATTTCGCTAAGATCAGCCTGGATTGCTTCGGCTATTTGTTCATGGCCTGCACCTGTATTAAATCCAAATTCTAATGTAGGCAGGCCCTTTCCACCTGGAT
>Ga0194110_10005440_pt1 | contig 15113 bp, 14 predicted proteins | sample TA2Kig1200mmetaG_FD_146192 | JGI IMG/M metagenome (GOLD analysis project Ga0194110, IMG submission 146192) | Freshwater microbial communities from Lake Tanganyika, Tanzania - TA2015032 Kigoma Deep Cast 1200m | ecosystem: Environmental > Aquatic > Freshwater > Lake | place: Tanzania: Lake... | reverse complement strand
TTGTTATCGGTAAAAATGACGTTGAGTTCTGCATCTTTTTTTTCGAATTTCAGGACGTTTCTTACGATTTTTTTTATACTATTTTTGTCAATCGGATAGTATTTTTGCAGGTTTATAATTTCCAGCTTACAACTCATAGGCGTCCACAATATCCTGTACCAGCTTGTGGCGGACGATGTCTACCTTGGCCAGGTACACGAAGGAAATATTATTGATGTTCATCAACCTTTCCTGCACGTCAATCAGTCCGGATATCTCTCCTGCCGACAAATCAACCTGTGTAATATCTCCCGTTACCACCACCTTTGATTTCATACCGAGTCTTGTTAGGAAAGTCTTCATTTGTTTTACCGTGCAGTTTTGCGCCTCATCCAGGATAATGAAGGCGTCGTTCAAAGTCCTTCCACGCATATACGCAAGGGGTAGAATTTCTATGAGGTCACTTTCGAGATATTTTTTCACGTGTCCGACATCCATCATGTCCGCTATGGCATCGTAGAGCGGACGCAGATAGGGATTTACCTTTGCCCTGATGTCGCCCGGCAGATAACCAAGTTTTTCTCCCGCTTCAACAGCCGGTCTTGCAAGCACAATCCTTCTGATACGGCCGCTTTTAAGATACGAAAGCGCCATGGCAACGGCTAAATATGTCTTCCCTGTCCCTGCAGGACCTATACAAAAAACCAGATCATTTTTTTTGATCGCTTCTAAATATTTTGTTTGTCCCTCTGTTTTTGGTTTTATAAAAATACCTTTTTGGAAGACATCGATAGCCTGGATGGATTCTTCCGTCGTTTCGTTCTTTGCATCGATAATGGCTTGTTCCACGTCTTCCAGGTCTAATCTCCCTGTAGAACGGACAATTTCCAGCAATTTGTTCAATACTTCCTTGCCGGTGTCTACCCGTTGTTTTTCTCCTTCCAGTTTCAGTAACCCATGCCGGGCCACTAATTGTACCTGAAAAGCGTCCCTGACGAGCCGGAGATGCCGGTCGTGGCTGCCATACAAAATAGACGCCTCGGTGTCGTTTTCAAGAATAACGGTGTTTTGATACGTGGGGGATTCCTGAAGATATTCTTTGTTCGCATGAAGTTTTTGGATTTTTACTTTTTGGTTCATATTAGATGAATTTAAAAATAACCAGGGAATAATATGCAACCGGCATACTAATCAATAAACAATCGATAACGTCCAGTATCCCGCCAAAAGCGGGCACCAGGTTACCCGCATCCTTCACATTGGCGTCCCTTTTCAGAAGCGATTCTGCCAGATCACCCAGCAATGCTGAAAAACCCACAATTATTCCCAGCACGACCGACCACTTTAAACTGAATACCCTGGTTGCAGGAATCAGACTGAAAATTACCGCTATTAGAACGCTGAACGAAAGCGAGAAACATGCCCCTTCGATCGTCTTGTTCGGGCTAATAACCTTTGCTAATTTGTGTTTGCCGTACTTTCGGCCTAATAAATATCCCCCGATATCTCCAAACTTAGAGACTAACAAGACCATAACGAGTATGCACACACCATTATGAAGGTAACGGAGAGTAACGGCAAAGCTTAAAAGAAAGAATGTATAGAAAATCCCGAATATGGTTACCGAGATGTTTTTTATGGCATCCTTTGTGCCGCGCCTAAAGGCCTGGATGAGCAGGAGCCAGAAGATGAGCGCAACAAAGATTTCCTGCCTGAAAAAATGGTAATCTACCGAAACATTCTTGCGGACAGACAGCCAGTATGCCACAAACAACCATACACCCGTAATAATACCCGATATGCGGAACGGAGCGAACCCGTTCTTGCCTACGATATTGTAAAACTCATGTAAACCGATAATGCCGGCTAAGGTAGCCAAACATCCAAATCCTATATCCGTACCGATTACGGAATCAAGCGACAGAACGCCAAAGAACGCTGCGAACATGATAACGCCAAGTACGACTCTGGTTTGAAGTGTGTTCACTCTCGTAGCCCGCCAAAACGCCGTTCCCGGCGTGCATAATCTTTAAGCGCTTCTTCAAGATGCGCCTTTCTGAAGTCCGGCCAACAGACAGGAGTAACCCAGAGTTCCGTATACGAAATTTCCCATAAAAGAAAATTGCTCACCCGCATATCGCCGCCTGTCCTTATGAGCAAGTCCGGATCCGGCATATCACGCATATACAAATGTTTTTTGAAGGTATCCTCCGTAATTTCATCCAAATTTATCTTTCCGTTTCTCACGTCTTTAGCAATTTCTCTTGTCACATCTACGATCTCAGCGCGGCCTCCGTAATTGAGCGCAAGGCAGAGGATCATGCCGGTATTATTCTTGCTCAGTTCCATAGTAATGGCGAGTTCCTTCTGCACGTCTTCCGGCAATTCGCTGACCCGGCCAATTGCCGTCAGGCGGATATTATTGTCATTGATTTCTTTCCGCTCCTTAATAAGGAAATCCTTAAGGAGCTTCATCAATAAATTGATTTCACGCTGCGGCCTTTTCCAGTTTTCCTGGGAAAATGCATACAGCGTTAACTGCTTCAGGTGTTTCTTTGCGCACTCACGCGTTATTTCACGGACGGATTCGGCGCCCGCTCTGTGACCCCGGAACCGTGCAAACCCCCTGCGCCTTGCCCATCGTCCGTTTCCATCCATAATAATCGCAATATGCGAAGGTATATGCCCCTTTTCACTCATACAAGACTCACAACCTGACCACGATCCGGACCAACAGAAAGCATTTCTACTTTGACCCCAAGGATCTTTTCGAGCGTATCGATATAATTTCTCGCATGAAGGGGAATATCCTTTACGTTGCGTATCCTGGACGTATCCTTCTGCCAACCCGGCACTTCCTTATATACCGGCTCGCAACCGGACCGCGCCGCTAAATCCATGGGGAATAGGTCGTACGCCTCGTCGCCGAATTTATACCCAACGCATATCTTTATCGTTTTTTGTTCATCCAGCACATCCAGTTTCGTCAGAATAGCGCCATCCACACCGTTTATCATGATGGCATGCTTTACTGCAACCGCATCAAACCACCCGCAACGCCTGGGTCTGCCAGTCGTAGCGCCGTATTCTCCCCCCTTTTTCCTTAAAAATTCACCCAGTTCATCATTCAATTCTGTAGGAAAAGGACCGCTGCCAACGCGGGTTGTGTAAGATTTCATGATACCAAATACTTTGTGAATGTGCTTGGGGGAAACACCCACCCCAATCGTTGCGCCGCCGGCAGTAACAGACGACGAAGTAATAAAGGGATACGTGCCAAAATCCACGTCAAGCATCGAACCCTGAGCGCCTTCGAACAATATCTTCTTTTTGGTTTTTATGGCCTCATCCATGAATACCACCGTGTTACACACGTAAGGCTTTATCTGCTCTGCATACCCGCAATACTCGTCATAAATATCCTTCCAGGATAATTCATCGGTGTTAAACAAACGCACAAATATCTTATTTTTTTCCTCTACGATTTTTTTAAGCCGTTGTTTGAAGTGTTCGGGATGAAAAAGGTCAGCTATCCGTATACCGCTGCGAGCCATTTTATCGGTGTAGCACGGGCCGATTCCCCTGCGGGTCGTGCCGATCTTTTCATCGCCTTTTTCAGATTCGGAAAGTTCGTCTAATTTTTTATGATAGGGAAATACAAGGTGTGCTGTCTCGCTGATGCGGAGGTTGTTTCCAACTTCAATATTTTTCGTTCGTAACTCATCGATTTCTTCCAGTAACTGACGAGGATCAAGGACTACTCCGCTGCCGATGACGCAGTATTTGTTTTTCCTGAGGATGCCTGAAGGAATGAGATGCAATACAAATTTTTCATTGTTTACGACGACCGTGTGACCTGCATTACTACCCCCCTGGTATCTGACAATTATATCGAACGATTCCGTGAGAATATCAACAATCTTACCTTTGCCCTCGTCACCCCATTGCAAACCGACGAGGCAGGCATTCAAGCCCGATTTGGATATTCCATAAAATCTGGCAAAAACCCTCCGAATTCATTGAGAAATAAGCTTTTTTGAAAATTATAAAAGACAGGGTAATGAATGTCAAGGGAATACGGTTTTCAGGCTTGATAGCTCAAAAATACACACTAATCTCAAGAGGGGAATTATGAAAATCCCCTCTTGGGAGGGGACTAAGGGGTGGGTCTGGGTGAAGCCAGAATTCAAAGCTTAAGTCAGACTTTTCTTTAAAGAACTACAGTGTTGTTACAAAATTTTATAATCGAGCTAGGATTGCCTTGAACCATGGTTTTTCACGAACATTTTCCAAGTCCCTGTCCGCTTCCAGATGCTTACGTGATGGTATTACCCCTAAATTGATGCATTTTTCCAACCATTCTTTACATTCATTTTCTTGCCCCCTGATGGCATGCCAGCAGGCAATATTATATGCGGCGCTTCCCGGTAAAATCGATTCCGCCTTTAGCAACAAGTCTTTAGATTGGGCAAAGAGTTGGTCGGCCTTCTCTCCATTTTTGGTCTTTGCCTGATCGTACAAAGCAACACCCCAATTATTGAGGACATCGTGATAATCCGGCTTAATCTTAAGTGCCGCCTCATATTTTTCTCCTGCCAGAGCAAAGCGTCGGTCTGCGTTTTCACCCATTTTTGTCTTGGCCTGAATATATAAGGCAGTACCCCAATTAAAGAAGGCTTCAGGATACTCTGGTTTAATTTTGAGTGCTAACTGGTATTTCTCTTCTGCCTGAGCGAGGAGTTGGTCGGCATTATCACCTGTCTTGGTTTTGGCTTGGTCAGACAAGACAAGACCCCAGTTGTTGAGGGCCTCGCACATATCTGGTTTGATCCTGAGTGCTGCCTGGTATTTCTCACTCGCCAAAGACAAGAGTCGGTCGGCTTCCTCTCCCGTTTTAATTTGGGCCTGATCACTCAAGGTAAGACCCCAATTATTAAAGGCTTTGTACATGTCTGGTTTGATATTGAGTGCTGCTTGGTATTTTTCACTCGCCAAAGAGAAGAGTAGGTCTGCCTCCTCGCCTTTTTTGATTTTGGCCTGATCGGATAGTACAGTACCCCAGTTATTAAAGGCATCTTGCATATCTGGTTTAATATCGAGTGCTGCTTTATATTTTTCCCCTGCCAGAGCAAAGAGTCGGTCTGCCTCATTACTTGTTTTGCTTTTTGCTTGATAATAGAGAAAAATTCCTTGCATTATATATGCCCGTGATACAATTTTGACAAATTCTGGAGTCAAATTCTTTGCTTTTTTTGCAAACAATGCGATAACTTCATCATAATTTCCCTTCATTAAGTAGTTTCGTGCTGATAGCTCTTGTGACTTAGCCTTTTGGATTGTATGGATTGCCGTCTGTATCATTTTCCGTGCGTCATTTGTCACGTCTATTTTTGTTGTTTGTCCCGGCAATGTGTAAGGAGCAATCATTCCTAACAGGGAGTCAAGATGCGAAAAGGGCTTGCTGACAAAATCAGGGGGAAAGCTGTTGAGCCTTTGTGCAAGGGTGACAAAGAAGTCATCCGCATCGAATCCCTTGACATAAAAGGCGTATTTTCCCTCTACCAATAAGTGTTGACGGACGTGTTCGGCTGGTTCGCTGTCTTTATAAACAGCCCAGTATAGTTTATTGTCAAACCTCGGAACGTTAGCCAGGTGATCGAATACGGGATCGCTTTCTCCGCTGTAACCAACAACAACAATCCATACCCGGCCCTTTCCCGCATCTTCAAAGACAGGAGCGAGTAATTCCGAATGTTTTTTGCATTCCTCTTCGGTATTCATCAAAACAAAGCCTGTGCGCTGGCCGTGCAGATAGAAAACAGCCTGATCGGGGATATCGGCCGCCTTATATAATTGCGAAGCCGCAAAATCGTAAACTGCGGGAAATTGACCTAAAAGGGCACAAGCACGAACAAACAGCAAGTCAAAATTGGTCGTCAGAACACGATCTACAAAACCAGCTTTCATGAGTTGAGCTATAGCGATATGAGCCCAGTTAATCCTCGCTTTATCAACGTATGATGCGATGAGATCGCGTCTTTCGCTTACGGCAAGTTCTGCCATGCAGTGTGCGTAGGTCTTCTTTTTTGCCCTTTTGAAAGCCTGTGTATATTCCTTTTCAATAATTTCAACGAAGCCCCTTGCGGAGGGTATGTCAGCGGTAACTGAACAGCCTGCGCCAATCAAGAGCGTGCATTTCTTGCCCCTGTCTTTGGCCTTTTTCACCGTTTCTACAACATCGTCTATGTTATGTTGCATCTTATGACTCCTTTAATAAATATGGCTTTCGGAAATTCATATTTTTCTGCCGAAGACGATTAAAGGATTTTGTTTTTTCCCCTCACGATGCGATTTTATACCATGTAGAATAACAAAATCAAAGACAAAACAATTTTTAATGCGTAAACTCATTCACAAACTTTGTTCCGGGAATGGGTGTCGTTCTTTTGTTTTAGTATGTACAAATCGGAGAGAAAGGACTTGACAAATTTTTTGTAAAGTTATACAGTTATGTAAATTGGTATAACTTTATTAAAAGAGGTTGGATAATAATGGCTATTGTTAAAACTCTATCGAAAGGACAGATTGTTATCCCTGCTGAAATACGAAAGAAGTATCATATAAAACCAGGCACAAAAATCCAGGTATTGGAGTATAGTGGTATCATCTACCTTATTCCTCCGGTTGCAGATCCTATTAATGCGGCCTGCGGTATTTTACCATCTAAACCCTCTCTTTCAGAGGAACTTATTTTAGAACGGAAAGGTGAGTTCAAATAATGCCGAGAGGGCCGTTTATCTTTGACAGTCACGCCCTTTTGAAGTTCTTTCAGAAAGAAAAGGGATACGAAAAGGTTGTAAATCTTCTTGAAGAAATAAAAAAAACTGGCGTAACGAAATACATCAATGCCATTAACCTCGGCGAGATCATTTACTCCACAAAGAGGGAATTTGGCGACCAGAAGAAGCTTGAAGTTCTCGCAAATATCGAAAGGCTAAACTTCGCTATTTTAACGGTGTCCAATAACCTGATATTTCAAGCCGCAGAATACAAGGCACAGTACAGCATTTCCTATGCAGACTGCTTTATTCTTGCTTCCGCTATTGAACATAAGGCAATCATAGTAACAGGCGATCCGGAATTTAAAAAGGTAGAACATCTGGTTGATATTATCTGGGTATAGCGGGAAAAGCCAAGAGGGAAAAAAGTTGTGTAGGATGGATCAAGCAAAGCGGACACATCAATCATTTTAAACATTTCAATTGATAGGCGCGCTGGGGCTTCATCCATCCTACATTTGCTGGCGTCCATTCCTACATGCCTCATTTGGCGCTTCTATGGCCACTTTGGCTTGTTTTGTCAACCCCCATTTCTGGTTTGAGTATCTACCTTGACACCATACTGTTATTTTGCTACTATCCCCTCATTAAATTAAGCTGCCTTCAGAACAGTATATGACCCACAAAATAAACGAAAGGGATTTCGATATTCCCCGTTTACACGAGAACAAGTTTCGGGACTTTCGTGGGCGAATTGGGATTTTTACTATAAATCTTATGTTTACCAGTCTCATAAACCAGCTATCGACTCCCACCGCTTCATGCTCAAATGAGATTGTACCACAACAGCAAACCATGCAGGTGAATCAGCCACTCCAAAAATTATATGCAGAAGTGGTCGTCAATATTCCCTTAAATAAGACATTCCATTACAGCATCCCCCCACACCTGAGAGATAACCTTACAGCAGGTATGCGGGTAAAAATACCCTTTGGTAATAAAATAACCACAGGATTTTGTGTCGGATTTACGGATACCCCTTCCCCATATCAGATAAAAGATATTATAAATGTCATTGACAAGACACCGCTGGCCGACGATGTGATGCTCAGGATTACGAAGTGGCTATCATCCCATTACTACTGCGGCTGGGGAGAGGCGATTAACGCCGTGATTCCACCCGTTGCGCGCAGAAGCGTAAAGGAAAAGGAGGCGCTCTTTGTTACGCCTTGCGATGCCCTGACACAACTTGACCAGCAAACCCTCTCGCAATTAAAAACACGTGCGCCAAAACAGGCGAAGGTGCTTGAATTTTTCAGTGAAAATTTCCGGGAAATAGGCGCAAATGAACTCATACAGATCAGTGGTTGCAAGATGCCCGGACTTCGCCAGCTTGAAAGGAAGGGATTTCTTGCCATACAAAAAAAACCACAGCACGATGTTGATACATCTTGTGATTTTGGTCCATTGCAACAACATTTAACTTTTACCGGAGAGCAGCAAAATGCCTTTGATGTTATTAACAAAAAACTCATTGCACTCTATACTAGTAACTGGATTACTCCCGCCTTAACCACCCCTCAATCCCCTCCTTCGCAAGGAGGGGAAGGGGGAGGTCTTTTACATGAAGGAGAGGGAAGGGAGATAAACATATCTGATGGGAAAAACGATGCTTTACCGTGCGATGTTACACACAAGCATGGCGTTATCTTACTTCACGGTATTACCGGCAGCGGGAAAACAGAGGTCTATCTTCAATCAATTGCAAAAGTGCTTGAGCAAGGCCGCAAGGCTATATTCCTTGTCCCGGAAATATCTCTCACTTCACAGACTATTCAACGCATAAAGGCAAGATTTAACAATGTGGCCATACTGCACAGTCACCTCCAGGGTACATTCCACTATTCGCAGTGGATTGATATTAAGGAAAACAAGGTAGACATCGTCATTGGCGCGCGGTCATCCATATTTGCACCGTTAAAAAACGTCGGGTTGGTCATTATTGACGAGGAACATGAGAACACCTATAAACAGGAAAACAACCCGCGTTACAATGCAAGGGATGTCGCAATCCTGAGGGCAACCTATGAAAACGCCATGGTTATATTGGGCACGGCGACCCCCTCCCTCGAAACGTATTACCATGCAACGCTTGGAAACTACGAAAAGATCGTCCTTTCCAGAAGAATCGGCAATCAACAGCTTCCTCCAATCGAGATTGTAGATATGAGCGAAGAAGTTCGCAAACGAAGAGGACACCACATTATTTCTCAACGGCTGGGATATTACATGAATCAGGCGCTTTCACGGAATGAGCAGGTGATCCTGTTTTTAAACCGGAGAGGATTTGCACCGTACCTTCACTGCAAACGCTGCGGATTCGTATTAAAATGCCGGAAATGTGACATTCCCATGACCTTTCACAAAAAATTAAATACAGCCTTGTGCCATTATTGTCATGCGGAAGCCCCACCACTGGAGTCGTGTCCGGACTGCATGACAGGTAATATTAACTATCGCGGGTTTGGCACCGAAAAAATTGAGGACGAAATTATTGCCAAGTTTCCTCAATATAAAATTCTCCGGATGGACAGTGATACCATGCGTGCACGCAACGCACACGAAAAGGCGCTGACCGCATTCGAGCGTGGGGACGTTCAGATATTGCTTGGCACACAAATGATTGCAAAAGGGCTGGATTTTCCCAACGTTACCCTGGTGGGTGTAATCTCAGCGGATACGATACTTAACCTGCCAGATTTCCGTGCAAGCGAACGCACATTCCAGCTCATCTCACAGGTTGCAGGGCGCACGGGCAGAGGGTCAAAGGGGGGCAGGGTAGTTGTACAATCGTTCAACCCCAGACATTACAGCATCACGTATGCAGCAGCCCATGATTATGAAGGATTTGCAAAAAAGGAACTGGAATATAGAAAACAACTGAATTATCCTCCTTTTGGTAAATTGGCCAGAATTGTTTTTCGCAGTCGAACGGAAGACAAAGCAAAGGAAAAATCTTCCATCGTTACTGAAAAGCTGAAAGAGATTGCAAAAACAATCGGAAACCAACTGGAAATACTCGGACCGTCGCCAGCGCCCGTGATGAAAATTAATGACATGTTCCGATGGCATCTCTTATTAAGGGCTCAGAATCACAATAGTATCCACGATGCCCTTCAAGGAATATCAGACATGCTAAAACCGTCAAAAAGTGTGCAAGCAATAGTTGATGTTGATCCCTATATGATGTTATAATTTGCTTTTAATAGATAAAGAAACAGTAATTTACCATGATATTGGGAAGCACGAAATTTATAAATAACTATCGGAGGTAATAAAAAGTTATGTCACCCAACGGACTGGATGCGAAGACGTTTTTTGAAGGCCAAGGGGGGATCACTTATAATGATTTTATCCTGCTGCCAGGCCACATCGATTTTGCGCTTGATGCAATCACCCTAGAAACCAACCTTACCCGTAATATAAAGATCAAAAGACCACTGGTCAGTTCACCTATGGATACTGTGACTGAAGCCAAGATGGCGATCTGTATGGCGCTGCTGGGTGGTATCGGCATTATCCATTACAATAACACCATTGAGGAACAGGTGAAAGAGGTGCGCCGTGTCAAAAGATTCGAAAATGGATTTATCACCGAGCCTGTAGTGCTCAGCCCAAACCATACTATTCGTGACGTCGATATTTTCAAAGAAACGTATGGTTTTTCAGGTATTCCCATTACCGAGGATGGTACGTTAACCTCTAAACTTGTGGGAATTGTGACAAAGAGAGACATTGATTTTGAGGAAGACCGAACCAAATTATTAAAAGAGGTGATGACCACCCGGTTGATTACAGCGCCAGCCGGAATTTCTCTGGCAGAAGGGAATAAGATACTCAAGGAAAGCAAAAAGGGGAAACTTCCGCTTGTTGACAAACAGGGCCGTCTCGTATCTCTCATGAGTCGCACCGATCTGCTGAAGAATGAGGACTTCCCATTTGCCTCTAAAAACAAGGATAAACAACTGCTTGTGGGCGCTGCGCTTTCTACACGGGAAGAAGACAAGGAACGCCTGGCAGAACTGGTAAAGGCAGGGGTGGACGTTATCGTGATCGATTCGTCCCAGGGTGATTCTGTATTCCAGATCAATACAATCAAATATATCAAGAAAACGTACCCGCACCTTGAGGTAATGGGAGGGAATGTCGTTACCGCCAAACAGTGCAAATCATTGATTGATGCGGGCGCTGATGCCCTTCGCATCGGGATGGGGAGTGGTTCGATCTGTATCACACAAGACACCCTTTCTGTTGGGAGGGCGCAAGGCTCTGCGGTGTATCATACGGCAAAGTTCTCTAAAGAATACGCAAATATCCCCGTCATGGCAGATGGCGGCATAGCCCATATTGGACATATTGTAAAGGCATTATCTCTGGGCGCCAGCACCGTTATGATGGGCGGTTTACTTGCCGGCACCAGTGAGTCTCCGGGCGAATATTTTTACGAAGGCGGCGTACGCGTTAAAAAATACAGAGGTATGGCATCCCATGAGGCCATGGAAAAAGGCGGAGGAAAGAGATACCTCTCTGTTGAAGACCGGATAAAAGTTGCGCAGGGTGTTACCGGTACGGTCGTGGATAAAGGCTCGGTCATCCATCTTGTCCAATATCTCATGCAGAGCCTGCTCCATTCATTGCAGGAGCTTGGATGTAAAAGCATTCAGGAACTTCATAAGGGAATATATGATGGTACGCTCCGCTTTGAAATGCGCTCACCATCTGCCCAGGCGGAAGGCACCGTCCACAGCCTCTATTCCTTCAAAGAGCCGCATCTTGGCCTGTTAAGGGGGAGATAAGTAAGGATGCTTAGTAAATGTTAAAAGAGGGTTGTCATTGCGAGGAGGAACGACGAAGCAATCTCAAAACAGGGATTGCTTCACTGTCGCCCGCAATGATGTTTAAAGTAAACTTATTTAATACGTTACTATTGTATAAATTCCTGTGGTTTTGGCGGGCAATTCCCTTTGACGACCGCTATGCTATCCGAAAATATGCTGATAAGTGTAGAATAAAGATAAAAAAGAATGTTAAACAATCAAGAATGTTTGTTGCATGGCAATGAAACTAGAAAACGTCGTTCCGTTTGGTCGGTCAATGCACGAATACGAGAAAATGTTCCTGCTCTCTGATGAAGATATTAACAAGAAGATTATTGGTGTCGGCGACGGCCCGGCAAGTTTTAACGCTGAGATGTTTGCCCAGGGAAAATCAGTGATTTCCGTTGATCCGCTGTATGTTTTTCGCGCCGAAGAAATCGAAAAGCGATTCTATTCGGTTGTTGACAACATCATTGCTCAGGTGAAATCCACCCCAAACGATTGGATCTGGTCTTATCACAAATCGCCAGAACACTTGAAGGAAAATCGGCTAAATGTGTTACGCCGATTTGTGGCCGACTATGAAAATGGGAAAAACCAAGGGCGCTATGTTGTAGGGGAGCTACCGACTTTAGAGTTTGACGATAGCCAATACCAGCTTGCTCTATGTTCTCACTTCTTGTTTCTGTACTCGGATCATTTTACGTATGAGTTTCATCGAACGTCAGTTTGAGAAATGTTCCGTGTGGCCTCGGAGGTTCGTATTTTTCCGCTACTGACGCTGATGTTGAGGGAGTCTCCTTACGTGCAACCACTTATTGAGGAACTTACGTCCGAAGGTTTTGTAGTAAGTGTGGAAAAGGTGGGTTATGAGTTGCAGCGGTGCGGGAATGAAATGCTGCGAATTCGGAAGGCAGCCTAACAAGAGCATGGGACACAAATAAGTACAGACACTATTTTGTTTGACAAATGAGTCAAATTAATACGATGAGAGTTGTAACTCTTTGCAGGTCGTCCGCCTTGCTGGCGCTAATATGAGTGTGAACGCATGCGGCCGCTCTCTGCGCGCCGTCCACGGTTGCCGCTTAATTCCGTCATTAGCAAGGAAAACAATGAAAACTAAATTGTCGGAAGAAGAAAAACAAATCCTTGATAGTTTTGAAAAAGGTGAATGGGTTCCGGTAAAAAACCTTTCTAAAAGAAAAAAAGAGTTGATGCAGTATGCCCGGAACACATTAAAAAAAGAGGGTGAAATTATGGCAACAATCCTGAAGCGAAAGAACAAATTCTACAATGGTTCCAGATTCGGGCATCCTCAGATTCGGGTGTACCACAGGAAAGGCACAGGCAGGAAATCTCCACGATATCTGCTCAAATGCGGATGCTGTGATGAGAAGATAGAAATCTACTACGACATGGATGGGCTTGAAATTGGTGGTGTTAACGGCGCAGTCGAAGACTGGCGGGAAATTCTTCTTCCGCTCCTGCAGATCAAGCACTGAAAGATGGAACATTCTAAGACCGAAAAGGTAAGAGAAAAGAATGACAGTCAAGCAAAACGCCCTGGAAATTGTAAAAACCCTGCAAGAACACGGCTATAAAGCATTCTTTGCCGGTGGGTGCGTACGCGATATGATTATGGGAAAGGAATCCGAAGATTATGATATCGCCACCAGCGCCCTTCCTGAGGATATTATGAAATTCTTTGAGAGGACTATTCCGGTAGGCGTGCAGTTTGGCGTGGTTATTGTCGTCAAAGAGGGTCACAACTTCGAGGTGGCTACCTTTCGTACGGAAGGCTCTTACACTGATGGGCGTCATCCTGATTACGTAGCCTTCAGCACCCCCGAAGCAGATGTAAAACGGCGGGATTTCACCATCAATGGCCTGCTTTACGATCCCGTAAAGAATGAAATATTAGATTTTGTGGACGGACAGGCCGACATTTCTAGAGGTATTATCCGCACAATAGGAAACCCCGTCGAACGGTTCACAGAGGATAAACTGCGCATGATACGGGCAGCCCGCTTTGCATGCCGTTTTAATTTCCCCATCCATGATGATACAAGGCGTGCGATTATTCAGCTTGCCAAGAATATTCATGTGGTCAGCGCCGAACGTATACGGGAAGAACTGGAAAAGATATTAACGGGTCCGAACCCGCATATTGGCATTAAACTCCTGGATGAACTTTGTCTTTTGCAAGAAATACTACCAGAAGTATCAAGCATGAAAGGCGTACGACAGCCTGAAAACTTTCACCCTGAGGGCGATGTCTTTGTGCATACCCTTTTGTGTCTATCCAAGCTTACCCCTGTTCCTGAACAGGGGATGGAAAGACCGACATGGACGCTGGCAATGGGAGTGATCCTCCATGACATCGGAAAGACCGTTACTTTTGAGGAGTCAGACCGAATCCGGTTCAATCTGCATGAAAAGGTGGGCGCTGACATGACAGCAAAAATCTGCGATCGGTTAAAAACATCCAATGCCGAAAAGGATCGTATTGTCTGGCTTGTTTTAAAGCACCTGTATTTTAAGGATGCCCAAAAGATGCGGCTGAGCAAACTGAAAAGACTGTTAGCAGAGGAGGGTTATCCGGAACTGGCGGAGTTGTGCAGAATCGACGCTCTTGCCAGCAGTGGCGATCTATCGGACTACCACTACTGCCAGGAGATGTTCAGTAAACTGAGTCACGAAGAGGTCAAACCTAAGCCCCTTATTACCGGCCACGACCTCATCGCCATGGGATTAAAACCAGGTCCTGTATTTAAAGATATTCTGACGAAAATTGAGGATGAACAACTCGAAGGCAACCTGAAAACGAAAGAAGAAGCCATTGAGATGGCTAAATCACTGATTTATCAGATGAATACCTGACAAATTTTTTAGGTAAAAACACAAGAGTTCGCATTTGAAAAATAATCTCGAAATGGTGGAGGCGGCGGGAATTGAACCCGCACAACACCACCTTAAGTCTTTTATATTTAATTACTTACAAATTCAATTTTACCACTGGGGACACATTGGGGACGGTTTTATCTTCTTTCAATGATAAATTTGATACGTCAATTCTTAGTTTTCCTATATCACTATGAGCATATCTTTCCGTCATTTTTACACTGGAATGTCCTAACAAACGCGATACATTAATCAATGATACTCCCTGATTCACAAGCTGACTTGCAAAAGAGTGTCGCGTTGCATCATAAAGCCGAATTTCTTTTGGCAATCCAACCTTTTCCCTAATTTTATCCCAAAGTTTTTTAAGTTTATTTTCAGAATAATGATTACCTGTTCTTGAATTAATAAATATATATGCACCTGGCAGATTGTTTTCTACACGGTTTTTTATATATGCAAATAACTCTGGATGTATTGGTATTGTGACACTTTTTGCTTTTCTGCCTTTTCTCTTTTCACGATAAATATTCAGTGAGAAGGTTGCTGATATTGTAATTATCCCTAAATCTAAATT
>Ga0194110_10005435_pt1 | contig 15119 bp, 17 predicted proteins | sample TA2Kig1200mmetaG_FD_146192 | JGI IMG/M metagenome (GOLD analysis project Ga0194110, IMG submission 146192) | Freshwater microbial communities from Lake Tanganyika, Tanzania - TA2015032 Kigoma Deep Cast 1200m | ecosystem: Environmental > Aquatic > Freshwater > Lake | place: Tanzania: Lake... | reverse complement strand
CTTGCTATTCAAGGTTTGACCCTAAAAGTCCTTTCCATGACCTTCGCCAAGAAGGCCCTGATCTTTGGCACCACGGCCGTGATTGCTGCCGGTGCCGCTGTTTCGGCCCAGAGCACCCTCAATGGCGCTGGTGCATCGTTCCCTGCTCCCTTCTACCAACGTGCATTCGGCGATGCTGCTAACAAGGGCATCCGGGTGAACTATCAATCGGTGGGTTCCGGTTCTGGCGTGCGTCAGTACGTGGCTGGCACCGTCGACTTCGGGGCAACCGATGAGCCGATCAAGAGCTCTGAAGCCGCCAAGGTGAAGCGTGGTGTGGTGCAGTTCCCCTCCGTGGGTGGCACCATCGCGATTGCCTACAACAACCCAAGCTGTGCCAAGCTTCAGCTCACCCAGAAGCAAGCGGTTGACCTCTTCCTCGGCAAGATCAAAACCTTCGAAGAGCTGAAGTGCGGCAAGGGCAAGATCACAATGGCGCACCGCTCCGACGGCAGCGGCACCACCTTTGCGTTCACCAATTCCCTTTCGGCCTTCTCCCCGGAGTGGAAGAGCAAGGTGGGTGAGGGGAAAACTGTGAAGTGGCCTGTGGGCGTGGGTGGCAAGGGCAACGAGGGCGTGGCTGGTGTGATCGGCAACACCCCTGGTGCCATCGGCTACCTCAACCAGGCCTACGTGAAGGGCAAGATCAAGGCTGCTGCCGTTCAGAATAAGGCTGGCAAGTTTGTGATGCCCACCCTGGCCGGTGGAGCCGCCGCCTTGAACAATATCAAGCTCGACGCCAACCTCGCCGGCGAAGATCCCAATCCCGCCGGTGCCGCCAGCTATCCGATCTCCACCCTCACCTGGATCCTTGCCTACGAAAAGGGCAATGGAGCCAAAGCCAGTGAGATTCGCAAGGCGATGATCTACCTGCTGAGCCCCGCCGCTCAAAACCAGGCTGACAATCTGGGCTATGTGCCTCTCAAGGGCAGCATCCTGGCTGCAGCTAAAAAAGCTGTGGCCCGCATCGGTCAGTGATTGGAAACGTCACAAGAGTGACGCGATCGGGGGCCTTCGGGCCCCTTTTTTGTTGAGCGTCTGCGTCCACGTCCATTCAGGGCGTATTCAGCTCTGGTTCTCTGGCTACGGGTTCTCCGGCCGCAACACCCGATCAGCCACCAGGCTGCTGAGCCAAGCTCCCAAGGGTGCTGTGGTGAGGATGCTGAGCACGGCCACGGCCAGGATGATTTCACCAGGTCCGCTGGGCAGACCAGCGGCCTGCATCACCAGCAGCGGCATGGCTCCGATCGCCGCCTGCACCGTGGCCTTCGGGATGTAGGCCACCATGACAAACAGCCTTTCGCCGCTGCTGAAGCCACTGCGCGCCAGACACGCCTGTACGGCAACGCAGCGTGCAACCAGCCCGATGGCGAGCACCGCCAGCCCCGCCCGGTGGCGGTTGATTGGGCCGAGTCTTACCCGGGTTGGGAACGTTGCCGCGGCGGCGTGGGCAGCCGGGTGCTGGCCGCGAAGGCCAGGGCCACCAGCAGGGCCGAAGCCCACAGGCAGGCCTGCAAACCCCCCACCAAAAACAGGGCCCCGGAGAGCACGGTGCCCAACAGGCGGCCCGCCGCATTGGCCATGTAATAGAAGCCCACGTTGAGGCTCACCGACTCGGCATCGGTGTAGGCCAGCACCATGTAGCTGTGGATCGAGGAATTCATGGCAAACACCACCCCGAAGGCCGCCAGCCCCACCACCACGGCTACTCCCGGCTGAGCTACCTCACGCCAGAGGGCGATGGCGATCAGGGCCGGGATCGCGGTGAGCAGGGCACTCCAAAACTCCACCGCACTCACACCAGGCGGTGCACTCTGGCCCCAGCTGCGCCGCAGGCCCGGGGCGGCACCCTGCACGATCCCGTAGCCGATCACCCACAGGCCCATGAAGCCGCCCACCTCCCAGAAGCGCCAGCCCAGCGCGCTCTGTAGAAACACCGGCAGTGCCACCACAAACCACACATCGCGGGCGCCAAACAGAAAGAAGCGTGCCAGAGACAGCACATTGATGCCCTGGGATTTGGAGAACAGGGCCGTGAATTTCGGCTTGTCCTTCATGCGGCCAATGTCACCGGGGAGCACCAGGGTGAGCAGGAAGGCCGCAAACAACCCGGCCGCCATCGCGCCCACGGCGGCGTTGAAGCCGATCGTGGTGAGCAGCACCCCCCCGAGAAAAAAGCCCACACCCTTGAGGGCATTCTTGGAGCCGGTGAGAATCGCCACCCATTTGAACAGTTGCTGTTCCCCTTGGGCATGGTCGTCGGGGGTTTCAGGCACCACGGTTTTGATGGCGCTCTTGGCGCTCATCTTGTTGAGATCCTTGGCGATGCCGCTGATCGCCTGGGCCACCATCACATAGGCCACACTCCACCACTTGGGCCAGCTATCGGCCACGGGGATCAGCATCAACAGGGCCGCCACCTGCATCAAGGTGCCGCTCCACAGGGTGAGCCGCAGCCCGAATCGAGCCCCCAGCCAGCCGCCATAGAGGTTGGTGACGATGCCGAAGAATTCGTAGAAGAGGAACAGGAACGCGATCTCGAGGGTGCTGTAGCCCAGTTCGTGGAAGTGGAACACCACGAGCATGCGCAGTGCCCCATCGGTGAGGGTGAAGGCCCAGTAGTTGGCCGTCACGATCCCGTATTGCTGCAGGGCGCTCAGGGGCTGCAGCCCGTTCAATGTGACCATCACTTGTCGTCCAGGCTGGCTACGTGGCAGGCCAGATCGGCCATGCGGCTGCTGTAGCCCCACTCGTTGTCGTACCAGGCGTACACCTTCAGCTGGGTGCCGCCAACCACCATCGTGGAAAGGGCGTCGATGATCGCGCTGTGGCTGTCGTTCACATAGTCGACCGATACCAGTGGCCTGGTTTCGATCCCCAGGATCCCTTTGAGCTCGCCCTTCGCCGCTGCCGTAAAGGCGGCATTCACCTCGTCGTCGGTGACGCTGCGCTCCAGCTCAAACACCGCATCGGTGAGCGAAGCGTTGAGCAGCGGCACGCGCACGGCGTGGCCGTTGAGCTTGCCGAGCAGCTCAGGGAAGATCAGGCCGATCGCCTTGGCCGAGCCGGTGGTGGTGGGGATCAGGCTCTGCATGCAGCTGCGGGCCCGGCGCAGGTCGCCCTTGAAGCCATCCACCACCACCTGGGTATTGGTCACATCGTGCAGGGTGGTGATCGAGCCGTGGCGGATGCCGAAGCACTCGTGCACCACCTTCACCACCGGCGCCAGACAGTTGGTGGTGCAGGAGGCGGCGGTGATTACCCGGTGGCGGGCCGGGTCGTAAAGGCCATGGTTGATGCCATACACAATGTTGAGCACCTCCTCTCCGGCCACGGCGCCCTTCACCGGACAGGCCACGATCACGCGCTCCACTCCCAGCTCGGCGATGTAGGGCTCGAGCGTTTCCGGGGTTTTGATCTTGCCGCTGCACTCGAGCACCAGCTCCACCTCCAGCTGGCGCCAGGGCACGGCGGCCGGATCACTGGCCTGGGAATACGTGATGGCCTGCGAGTCCACCTGGATTCCGGTGGCGCTGGCGGACACCGCGTGCTGCCAGCGGCCGTGCACCGAGTCGAACGCCAGCAGGTGGGCAGCGGTGTGGGCACCGCCGGCCTTGTCGTTGATGTGCACCAGTTCGATGCCGGGCCTGCCCCACAGGGCCCGGAACACCAGCCGACCGATGCGGCCGAAGCCATTGATGCCCACTTTCATGCCCAGGTTGCAGCTGGACCCAGTTTTCCATCAAGTGGAGTTGATGGGTTTACGACGGGGTTAAGGGGAGGGGCGGCGTCTCGTCATTGCTGAGGGCATCGGTTGATGTCTAGGTTGATGCGGGATGAGGTTTGGATGTGCGCACCACGGTGACCCTCGATGACGGCCTTCTGGGCCAGGCCCAGCAGCTGTGCGGAGATCTGGAGCGCAGTGCCCTGCTGCGGGAGGCGCTCCAGGCCCTGGTGCAGCGGGAAAGTGCTCGCCGGTTGGCCGCTGGGTGGCAGTGAGCCCGATCTGCAGCCCATTCCCCGTCGCCGCAGCGCGCCTTGATCCTGGTTGACACGTCGGTGTGGGTGGATCACCTGCTCGCCTTGCTAGACGGTCTGCCGTCGGTCACCCTGGCCACGCACTCCGCTTTTTTCACACAGGCGCCCATGGCCCCACCACCACCTCGCCAGCGGCTTCGCGCTCGGCCAGCTCCAGATTCAGGTCGAGCAGGTTGCTGAGGAGGTTGTCGTTTTTGCTCCAGCCGTAGGCCTTCAGCTCCAGGGCGAACTGCTCCGGCGACAGCCGCAGCGCCGGATGCAGCCGCAGCGCTGGCCGGCTCCCCCGCGTCTCGGCGGGGGCCTGGGTTTGAACGGTGGAGGGGGCGATGCTCATCTCCCCGGCGGCGGTGGCACTTCGATCTAGGTAGGGCGGCGGGATCGGTTGAGGTGCGGCCTGAGCACCCGTTTGCAGCAACTAGATTTGATGGATTGCCCTGAGCAGCCCGTGCCCCTCGCCCCCTCGCCGGCGCCTGCGGCGCTGGATCCGCACCAAGCCCGCCAGCTGCTCAAGGCCCTGGCCGATCCGATTCGCCTCCAGCTGATTGAAGCCCTGGGTGGCGGCGAGCGCTGCGTCTGCGAGCTCACCGAAGAACTGGGGCTGGCCCAGTCGAAACTGTCGTTTCACCTCAAGGTGCTGAAGGAGGCCGGCCTGCTGGCCGACCGCCAGAGCGGCCGCTGGGTGTACTACCAACTGCAGCCCGAAGCCCTCGAGGGCCTGCGGGGCTGGCTGGGTGCACTGGCCACCAGTTGCAGCGCCCCCGCATCCCCCTGTTGTTGAGGCGCCATTGGGATTTTCGAACGCTTTTTGAGCCTGTGGGTGGCCAACCCGCTGGCGATCGCCCTGATTGCCATTCCGTTGATCCTTCAGACCTATCTGATCTTCTGGATCAGCGCCCAGTGGATGCGTTTCTGGCGACAACCTCAAACGATCGCCGCACCTGGCGCCATGATCGGCGCTTCCAATTTTTTTGAGCTGGCGGTGGCCGTGGCCATCAGCCTGTTTGGCCTCAACTCTGGCGCTGCCCTGGCCACCGTGGTGGGAGTGCTGGTGGAGGTGCCGGTGATGCTCTCCCTGGTGGCAATTGCCAACCGCAACCGCCGGTTGTTTCCGTTTCGCGCTCCCTCTTAAGCCAGCGCGATACGTGCGGCGCCAAGGCGCCACCCTTTGGATCCTGCGCGGCTCCCTGGAGAGCAAGCCCAAGGCCCTAACCGACCCTTAAACCCGGGACTACCCGGCCTTTGCCTCGCGGCGCTGAGCCCTCCATAGCGTTCCGTCAACCCAACGGCCTGCTCCGCGATGGTGTTCACACCCTCCCTTCAGCCGGGTCGCAGCGACAGCTTCCGTGACCTCCTCGAGACCAGCTACGAGAAGCGCAGCCTGGTGCATCTGGCGCCTGGTAGCCAGGTGCCCCTGCTGAAGCGCAGCGTGTGGGTGGTGGTGCGGGGCATGGTGAAGCTCTCCGCCATCACGATCCACGGTGAGGAGCTGCTGCTGGGTCTGGCCGGCCCGAACGAACCCTTCGGCGATCCGCTCACCAACGTGGAGGCCTATGCGGGCACCACCCTGGTGGATAGCGATCTGCTTTGCCTCACTTGCGAGGAGATTCAGCGCTCTCCCCACCTGGCGATGGGGTTGCTCCAGGGTATGGCGGCCCGTTATCGCCAGAGTGAAGCCCTGCTGGCGCTGCTGGGCCTGCGGCGGATCGAAGAGCGGGTGCGGGGTTTCCTTGAGCTGCTGGCCAACGACTACGGCCAGCCCTGCGACCAGGGACTGCGCCTGCAGATCAAGCTCACCCACCAGGATCTGGCTAGCGCGTTGAGCACCACCCGGGTCACCGTCACCCGCATCCTGGGCGCGCTGCGCGATGAGGGTTGGCTGCAGATCGATAGCCAACGGCGTCTGGTGGTGAGCCATCTCCCCCAGCAGCGCCATTCGCCTCGATGAGTCAGCCGTCGCTTCGGCTGCTGCTGGTGCATTCCGATCCTGCGGCAGCCCACCGGCTCCGCCACGATCTCGCCGAGGCGGGGTGTGAGGTGAGCCTTTGCCGAGATGCAGACGACGCTGCCGAGCAGCTGGCCGCCACCACAGCTCGGGAGCTGCTGCTCCTCGATGCCAGCCTCGGCGCCAAGGCCGCCGGGTTGTGCGCCCAGGTGCGGGCGGCCGAGACGCCGATCCCGGTGCTGATGCTCTGCCCGGGCAGCAGCGAAGCCGATCGGGTGTGGGGCCTGGAGGTTGGCGCCGACGACGTTCTGCCGGCACCCTTTGGTCTGGCGGAATGCCTGGCTCGCTGCCGGGCGCTGGTGCGCCGTCACCAGCTCGGGCTGGAGGCCACCACCGAGCTGCGCTGCGGGGCGGTGACCATGCGAGTCGAGGAGCACCGGGTGTGCCGGGATGGCCACGAGGTGACCCTCTCCCCACGGGAATTTTGCCTGCTGCAGTTTTTTCTGGAACATCCCGGCCGGATCTGGAGTCGCGATGCGCTCCTGGGTCGTGTGTGGGGTGAGGACGAAGCCGTGGAACTCGACCCCAAAACGGTGGATGTGCACATCCGCTGGCTGCGCCTCAAGCTGGAGGCCGATCCGGCCCAACCCGCCCTCATCACCACCGTGCGCGGCCAGGGGTATCGCTGTGGTTGAAGCGTCTCTGGTTGAAACAACCTTCTGGGGTTTCAAGCTCACCGGCGAGAATGGCGCCATGCAGCCGTCCTTGCTGGTCGTCGAAGACGACGAAACAATCCGCGAAACGATTCGCGATGCCCTCGAATTGGAGGGGTTTGCGGTGGAGGCCTGCGGCAACGGTCGTGATGCCTTGCAGTTGCTGCAGCGGGTGCCGGAGGGGCAGGGCTTTGCTCTGGTTGTGCTCGATCTGATGCTCCCCGGCCTGGGGGGGTTGGATGTTTGCCGTCAGCTGCGCCAGCAGAGCAACCAGACCCCGATCCTGGTGGTGAGCGCCCGCGACACGGAAACCGATCGGGTGCTGGGCCTGGAGGTCGGCGCCGACGACTACCTGGTCAAGCCGTTTGGCATGCGGGAGTTGGTGGCCCGCTGCCGTGCTCTGCTGCGCCGCTCCTCCAGCCAAACCTCCCGGGCGCGGGTGCTGGAGCACGCCAACCTCTGCCTCTATCCGGAGGAATGCCGGGTGACCCGGGACGGCCTGGAGGTGAGCCTCTCGCCGAAGGAATACCGCCTGCTGGAGCTGTTCATGCAAAACCCTCGGCGGGTGTGGAGTCGCGATCAGCTGCTGGAGCAGCTCTGGGGCATCGATTACTTCGGCGACAGCAAAACCGTGGATGTGCACATCCGCTGGCTGCGCGAAAAGCTGGAGGACAATCCCTCGGCTCCCGTGCATCTGATCACCGTGCGGGGGTTTGGCTATCGCTTTGGCTAGGGCCTTCAGTCGGTTGATGGGTCTCTGGCGGCGGCGTGGCGACTGGCATCGCCCCCTCCCCCCGGCCCGGCAGCTGCTCAGCTGGATGGATTCGTCGGCCACTGGCTGGATCCTGCTCGAACGCAACGGCACCGTGGGCCACATCAACCCAAGGGCGGAGCGGATTCTCCAGCTCGATGCGGGTCGGCTGCTGGTCGGTCAGCCCTTTGCCGAGATCTGTGCCGATCCCGGTTTGGCCAGCAGCATTCGGATCGCCCGCCGTCAGGATCGCCCCCAGCGCTTGGAGTGGCACTCCGGCGGCCAAGACCTCGACGTGATGGTGGTGCCGGGCCGCGACGGCTGGCTGGGCGTGCAACTGCAGAGTCGCCGCTCCCTCGATGCCCAGCTGGAGCAGCAGGAGCGCTGGGTGAGCGATGTGGCCCATGAGCTGAAAACGCCCCTCACGGCCCTGCTGCTGGTAGGCGACAGCCTCGCCGCCCAGGTCAACAGTCAGAACGCCCGGCTGGTGGAGCGCTTGCAGCGGGAATTGTTGCGTCTGCAGGAGTTGGTGGGTGATCTGCTCGAGCTCTCCCGCCTCGAGAACACGCTGCCGGGCACCGGGCAGCGGGTGAGCGTGGTGGATCTGCCCCAGCTGGTGGAGCAGGTGTGGGCCAACCTGCGTCCCCTCGCCGATCCGCGTCAGATCCACCTGGCCTTGGAGGCACCCGCTGCCCTGCAGTTACGTGGCGACAGCTCCCGCCTGCACCGGGCCCTGCTCAATCTGTTCGACAACGCCCTGCGCTACAGCCCCGATGGAGGCGAGCTGCGGGTGAGCCTCGACAGCCGTGGCGACTGGTGTCAGTTGAGCGTGGCCGACCAGGGCCCCGGCCTCAGTGAGGACGATCTTGCCCATCTGTTTCAGCGCTTTTACCGGGGGGACCCCGCCCGAGCCCGCAGCCAACGCATCGGCAGTGGCCTGGGGCTCTCGATCGTGCAGCAGATTGCTGTCACCCACGGCGGCCGCATCCAGGCCAGCAATCGCCCCGAGGGAGGGGCTCTACTGGAATTAATCCTGCCGGGGGTCGTGCGGCCTGGCGGGGCTGGCTAGCGTTGGAACCATGGGTTGATGGTTATGCACTTCTGGGCTCCTGAGATCGATCCCTCCCATCCGATGCATTGCACCCAGGCCGAGCGCTACGCCCTGCGGCGGCTCAACGATGGGTCCTTTGTGGCCATTGCCGGAGACGATCAGCGTTTGGTGGATGTGGGCAGCACCAGCGAAGCGTTTCTCTTCCATACCCATGAGGCAGCGCTACGGGCGGCCACCGAGCTCAACCACAGTGGGCGCGGCCCGCTGGATGTGGTGAAAGTCGAGTGGGAGCCTGCCTGATCAGGCCTGCCAGTCGACTCTGGGTGAGTGTCACCCCTGGAATTGTTGGCACCTTCCTGCCTTCGCCACCGCTGCGGGCGCTCATCGGGCCAGCTCGCAGCGGGCTCCCTCCACCATGTTTGGGGCATCGCTGATGCGCCCAAACAGATCCAGGCTCTCGGCATTGAGGTTCAACACCTCCACCTGGGAGCCGCCCTGACGCAACTTGCGGATCACCTGGTCAAGGGCGCGCACCCCGGTTTGATCCCGGATGTGGGCATTGCCCATGTCAATCGTGATTCGCGGGGGATGGCTGCGCAGATCAAATCCCTCCAGAAAGTACACCGTGCTGACGAAAAAGAGTTGGCCACGCACGCTATAGAGGCGGTGCTCAGGCTCGAGCCAGCTGGAGTGCACCGTGATCACCTTGGCCCCTTGGCATGGCGATCGGGCATCAGGCCCAGTGCCTGGTGGCCGCTCGCTGGGAGGAGGGCTGGGATCGCCCCATCAGCGCCTGGCGCGAGGAGCTCGGCATCCGCGACACCGCCGATGCCGAGCCCTACGGCCTGGGTTAGTTCAGGGCGGCGATGGCGCGCTCCAGGGCTTCGCGGCGACTGATTTCGGTGTGGTCGGCGGGTAGGAGCTCAAACATCTTGAGCTGCTCGAGGCGGCGGCGGGTGACGTCGCAGGCGCCCACGACGTACACCGAGCGGCCTTTCTCCACCGCTTCCTCCACCGCATTTTCCAGGGCCAGGGCGGCGGTCACCCCTAGGTGCGACACCTCGCCCAGATCGAAGATCACCGATTGGCAGCTGGTGATGGCGTTGTGTTCCCGGGCGATGGCCTTGGCGACCCCAAAAATCATGGCGCCGTTGAGCTGGAACAGCAGCACCTGCCCTTTGCCCTGATCCAGCAGGGCCTTTTCCTCGTCGGGAATCAGCAGGTCGCCATCGCTGGTGCTCACCGACTTCACCGCCTTGCTTTGCAGGGCGCTCATCTTGTCGATGGTGAGGATGTTGGCGATGAACACGCCGATGCCGACGGCGGCGATCAGATCCACCAGCACGGTGAGCACGATCACCAGATACGTGATCAAGGCGCCGCTGAGGGAGATGCGGTGAGCGCGCTTGAGGAAGCTCCAGTCGACGATGTCGAAGCCCACCTTGAGGGCGATGCCGGCCAGCACCGCCTGGGGGATCTGGGCGGCCAGCCTGGCTCCAGCCAGGATTACGATCATCAGCACCAAGGCCCGGCTGATGCCGGAGAGGGCGCTGCGGCCGCCGGCCTGGATGTTCACCACCGTGCCCATGGTGGCGCCGGCACCGGCAATGCCACCAAACAAGCCGGAGGCCAGGTTGCCCAGGCCCTGGCCGATCAGTTCTTTGTTGGAGTTGTGCTCGGTGCGGGTGACGCTGTCGGCAATCACGGCGGTGAGCAGGGCGTCGACGCAGCCGAGCATGCCCAGCGCGGCGGCATTCACCAGCATCAGCTGGAGCTGGGAGGCTTCGAAATAGGGCAGTTGAAATTTGGGGAAGCCCGAGGCGATTTCACCGATGCGGCGCACACCTTCACCTCCGGAGCCAATGTCGCCCTGCAGCAGGGAGAGCGACAGCAGGGTGCCGAGGATCAGGGCGATCAGCTGGGGGGGCGCCACCTTTTTGAGTCGGGCCGGGGTGAACCAAAGGATCGCCAGGGTGATCAGGGCCAGCAGCACCTCACTGCCGCGTGCCTGGCCGATGAGCTGGGGAATGGCCTGCAAGGTGCCGACTACGCCGCCTTTGGGAATCGCCTGGCCCAGGAACGGCCCGATCTGCAGCACCATCAGAATGATGCCGATGCCGCTCATGAAGCCCGAGATCACCGTGTAGGGCATCTGGGTGATGTAGCGGCCGAGCTTCAGCAGACCGAACAGGATCTGGAAGACGCCGGCCAGCATCACCACGGTGAAGGCCATGGCCAGGCCGTTTTCCGGATCCCGTGCCGTGAGGTTGGCGATCACGGCGGTCATCACCACCGTCATCGGGCCGGTGGGCTCCGAGATCAGGGTGGGGGTGCCGCCGAATAGCGCGGCGAATAGCCCAACCAGCACGGCACCCCACAGGCCCGAGGCGGCACCGGCGCCGGAAGCCACGCCGAAGGCCAGGGCCATGGGCAGGGCGATCACTGCGGCGGTGACTCCCCCAAAGAGGTCTCCCTTGATATTGGTGGTGCTGATGCGGTTGAACAGGTCGCTGAACCGCAGAGGCGGAGCCTGGGAAACGGCTGCCATCGCCGGACCTTGCAAGAGGTGGAGCGAACCTTAGGAATCGCAGCAGGCGGCGTGGTGTCTTTGGAGCCGTCTTCCCGCTGGCTCTTCACAATTCACCGGCCCCGCGGGTGGCCGGCACGCCAGCTATTCCTAGGCTGCGGGCCAAGAACGGCCGCCCCAATCGGATGACCAGCATCTACGCCGACAACAGCCTCACCATCGGCAAGACCCCCCTGGTGCAGCTCAATCGGGTCACCGAGGGCTGTCAGGCCCGGGTGCTGGCGAAGATTGAGGGCCGCAACCCCGCCTTCTCGGTGAAGTGCCGCATCGGCGCCGCCATGATCTGGCGGGCAGAACAGGAGGGCCTGCTGGGCCCGGGCAAGGAGTTGGTGGAGCCCACCAGCGGCAACACGGGCATCGCCTTGGCCTTCGTGGCAGCGGCCAAGGGAATTCCCCTGACCCTCACCATGCCGGAAACCATGAGCCTGGAGCGCCGCAAGTTGCTCACCGCTTACGGCGCCCACCTGGTGCTCACCGAAGGTCGCATGGGCATGCCCGGTGCCATCGGCACCGCCAAGGAGATGGCGGCCTCCGACCCCGACCGCTACGTGCTGCTGCAGCAGTTTTCCAATCCAGCCAATCCCCAGATTCATCACGACACCACCGGCCCAGAGATCTGGACCGATACCGAAGGCAAGGTGGATGTGCTGGTGGCGGGCGTCGGCACCGGCGGCACGATCACCGGCGTGAGTCGTTACATCAAGGGCACCCTGGGCAAGCCGTTGGTTTCGGTGGCGGTGGAGCCCACCAACAGTCCGGTCATTTCCCAGGCGAAGGCGGGCCAGGCGCTCAAGCCCGGTCCCCACAAGATTCAGGGCATCGGTGCCGGGTTTGTGCCCGCCAACCTCGAGCTCGATCTGGTGGATCGGGTGGAGACGGTGACCGACGAGGAGGCGGTGGCCATGGCCCGTCGGCTGATGAAGGAGGAGGGCATCCTGGCCGGGATCTCCTGCGGCGCGGCCACCACCGCTGCCCTGCGTCTGGCCCGGGAGGATGCCTACGCCGGCAAGACGATCGTGGTGGTGCTGCCCGATTCCGGCGAGCGCTACCTCAGTTCGGTGCTGTTTGAAGGCGTCTTCGACGAGAAAGGGCTGGCCGCTGGCTGAACCCCGCTTTATAACGAACCTGGCCTATTGCGGTTGGTGTCTTGCTAGACCCAGAGGAACAGGCGATCCACCCAGAGGCTCTGCCGATCACCCCAGAGATCAGCCTCGAGCCTGAGCCGGCAACGGAGCTCCCGATGCTGGAGATCCCAGTGGCCACGGCGGCGCCACTGGCCACAACTGAGCCTGCCCCATCCGAGTCGGGAGCCAGCCCGGTGCTGGGTCTGCCGCTCCAGTTTCTCAACCAGCTGCTGCAGAAGCTCGGTGCCACGCCGCTGGAGTCGCTGGCCGATCTGGTGCCGGCCCTGCAGATCCTGGCCCTGGCGGTGCTGGCGGGCATTGCCCTCAAGCTCACCGGCGCCACCCTGGGTGCTATCAACGAGATCCCCCTGGTGGGTGGTCTGTTGGAGCTGGTGGGGCTGGTGGCCCTGCTCAACAGCCTGGCTCGCAACGCCTTCAAGCAACAGCAGCGGGCGGAGCTGCTGGATCGGATCCGCAAACTCCGCAAGGATTTGCTGGGGTGAGCCCCGGGGCAGCGGCCGGGCTCAGGTGATTTGATCGGCGTCCCAATCGGTGGGGCCGATCACAAACAACACATCCCCCTGCTGAAACGCCAGCTCGCCAGGGGGATTGCCGATCGCGTCGCCATCGCGCGTCACGGCCAACACGTTGACGCCATAGTCCTCGCGCAGGCGACTGGTGGCGATCGTGGCTCCCAGCAGGGGGGACCTAGGACCCAGCCGCAGGCTGTGGGTGACCAAGTTGGGCACCGCCACCCGCAGGTCATGCACGGCGGTGGCCTCCTTGGCCAGGCCCCGGGTCATGCGGCGCCAGTCACCGCGCACATCTCCGATCAGGATTTTGATGTCTTCACGGGGCACCAGCATCCGCGCCAGCACCCGGGAAAACACCTCGATCGATACCTCCAACTCATCGGCGATCACCTCATCGGCGCCGAGGGCCATCAGCGCTTCCACTTCCCGCAGGTAGCGGCTGCGCACCAGGATGTAGGCGTTCGGGGAGAACCGCCGGCAGAGCTCCACCACCCGCCGCGCTCCGGCCGGATCATCGATCACCACCACGATGGCGCGGGCCCGATCGGCGTGCACCAGCTCAAGAATCGGCGGCTGGCTGGCGTCGCCGTAGTGGATTGGTTCTCCCTGGGCTCGGGCTGCCTTGACGATGCCGGCATTCACCTCCACCACCGCATAGGGCACGTCGCTGCGGCGTGCGGTGTGGGCCAGGTTGCGGCCGGTCACGCCGAATCCCACGATCAGGATGTGGCCGTTGTAGGCCTCGCTGGCCGGCGGATCGTCCTGCCGCCGCAACCCCTGCTGCAGCCGTTGCAGGGGGGTGTGGCTGAGCCATCCGGCCAGGGACGGCCCGCTGGCCACCAGGAAAGGGGTGGCGATCATGCTGAGCACGGCCACATCCAGCACGGTCTGGAAGATGTCCTGGCTGAGTAGGCCCGCCGTCACCCCGGCTTTGGTCGCCACCAGGGAGAACTCCCCCACCTGGCCGAGGGCCATGCCGGCCAGCACCGCGTTGCGCAAGGGCAGGCCCACCTGCAGGGAGGCGATCGTTCCCACCAGGGGTTTGATCAGCACCACGCCGGCGGTGAGCAGGGCGATCTGCCAGGGATGGGCCAGCAGGAAGCGCACGTTCAGCAGCATCCCGATCGACACGAAGAAGAGGCTCATCAGCACGTCGCGGAAGGGCAGCATCACCGCCACCGCCTGGTGGGAGTAATCCGATTCCGAGAGGATGAAGCCCGCCAGGAAGGCGCCCAGGGCCAGCGACAGCCCCAGTGACTGGGTGAGCACGGCGATGCCCACACAGAGCATGAACACCCCCAGCAGGAAGGCCTCCGAGCTGCGGGTGCGGGTGATGCGCTCCAGCACGAAGGGCACCAGCCAGCGGTAGGCGCAGAAGCCAAAGGCCCCCACCAGGGCCACCTTGGCCAGCAGCAGGCCGATGGCCCCGAGTCCGGATCCCCCTGCTCCGCCCGCCAGCAGGGGGGCCATCAGCATCACCGGCACCACGCCGATGTCCTGGTAGATCAGGATCGACAGCACCGAACGGCCGTGGGGGGTGTCGAGTTCGGCGCGCTCCTGGAGCATCCGCAGCACGATCGCCGTGCTGGAGAGGGCGGCGACGAACCCGAGGTAGAGGGCCTGCTGGCCGTGCAGGCCCGTGGGCAGCAGCACTCCGGCCACCACGGCGGCGGTGCCGAAAAATTGCACGCTGCCGCCGACTGTGAAGAAGCGCTGCAACCGTGCCAGATCGGCAACGGAGATCTCCAGGCCGATCACGAACAGCAGCAGCACCACGCCGATTTCGGCCAGCAGTTCGATCTCGTGCAAGTTGCGCACCAGGCCGAGCAGCTCAGGGCCCGCCAGCACGCCTCCCACCAGCAGGCCGATGGCGGTGGGCAAGCGCAGGCGATGGCACACCAGCGCCGCCAGCACCGCCAGCCCGAAGATGACAACCAGGTCGATCAGCAGGCTGAGCATGGGGATGGGTGTGGCCGCAGGTTTGGGGTTGCAGGCAGGGTAAGGACAGGCTGTTCAAGATGAAACAGTTCCCTGTGCAGGTCGTTGCGTGCGGCCGGTGATCCTGCAGGCGGCTGCATCCGGCATCTCGCTCGGCGTCTCGTTCGGCATCTAGTTCGGCAGGCTGTTCAATTCGGCATCGTCACGAACTCCTCGGCCACCGAGGGGTGCAGGGCCATGGTGCGGTCGAAATCGGCCTTGGTGGCGCCCATGCCAATGGCGATCGCCGCCATCTGGATGATCTCCGCCGCGTGCTCTCCCACCATGTGGCAGCCGAGCACCTTGTTGGTGGCGGTGTCCACGATCAGCTTGAGCAGCACCTTGGGATCCCGAGCCGGCAGGG
>Ga0194110_10005430_pt1 | contig 15128 bp, 11 predicted proteins | sample TA2Kig1200mmetaG_FD_146192 | JGI IMG/M metagenome (GOLD analysis project Ga0194110, IMG submission 146192) | Freshwater microbial communities from Lake Tanganyika, Tanzania - TA2015032 Kigoma Deep Cast 1200m | ecosystem: Environmental > Aquatic > Freshwater > Lake | place: Tanzania: Lake... | reverse complement strand
GCAACAGCGCCTCCTGCGCCGCCTCGGCTTCCCCGACCCGACCCACTACCTACGGCCACCCTAACCCACAACCCATGACCCGAACCGACCCAACGCGATGGACATCGACCCAAGTGCGGAATGTGCAACTAATCCCGACAATGCCTTTATCAACACAATCCACGCTGCGCCCCTACAACGGTTGTCGGGGGCCAGTGTAGGGGCGCAGCGTGCTGCGCCCGCCGTCCTATCCCTCCGCAATGACGCGGACGAGCGCCTCGTGCCATAGCTCCGCCATCCGCCGCACACCCTCCACGTTCGGGTGGACAGGATCGGCGCCGTACCAACGCTGCTGGTCGGCTGCATACGCCGCGAAGAAGTCGGGGCCGCGCGCCAAGCCCAGCTCACCCACGAGAGCATCGATCTGCTCGCAGTAGCTGCGCAGGGTCGGCTCCGCACCCTCGAAGTAGTCGTAGGAGGGCCTGGCGATCAGGATGCGGTTGGGTTGGGCGGCGTACTCCTCGGTGACGGTCTGCACGATAGCTCGGAGGTTCCCGGCGAAGGCCTCGGGCGGAACGTGGGCGCGCTCGTCGTTGACGCCCAAGTTGATCAGCCACACGTTGGGCTGGAGCAACCCCATGCGCGCCTGCCAGTTCGCGTCGGTGCGCATGAGGTTCAGGTAGGCCTCGGTCGTGTAACCGCCCCAACCCTCGTTCGCGATGAAGACCGGATGCTGCCACGAGTCGGTCAGGAGGTCGTTGAGGTCGGTCATCCAGCTCTGGAAGCAGTTCACCTCGGGAAGATGCCAGGCGGTCGTTGGCGAGAACTGCGGGAAGTTGCGACCGTCGCGACTGACCGCTTCCGGGGGGAAGTCCTTCGCGGCGAGGGCCGAGCCACGGCTGAAGCCGTGGCCGTAGTACCCCTCGGTGATGCTGTCCCCGATCGCCACAATCACGGTACCGATCCCAATGCGTGTGACCTCGGACCGGCACAGCTCCTCTCCGCCGCGCGACAGGCCCTGCGCACGCAGCACGTACTCACCAGGCCTCAGTCTGCGGAAGCTCACTTGCGGCTGCTTGCGCGTTGCGAGCTTGCTCGCGACTGGCTTGCCGCCTGCTGACAAGGACAGCCGGACGCGCACGATGTCGGGGCTATCGAACGCAGGCGTCACGTGCAGGGAATCGGCGGTCTGGATGTAGGGGATGGTGTACGTCCCGCTCGCGTCCTGCACGCTGAGGTACAGGGCGCTCGAGTCGAGGTCGGGTCGCAGAATGCCCAGGCCGATCTGCACCGCGCACAGGGCCATCACGGGACCACCACGACCTTCGCCGCAACGCGCTTGTCGCGCGCAGTCTGCATGGCCTGCTCGATCTCGGTCAGGCGGAAACGGTGCGTGATGAGCGCCTCACCATCCACGACGCCCTCGCGGAGGTACTGCAGCGCGAGCGGCGTGTACATCGCCGGCGAGGCGAACGAAGCGCGAAGCTGCAGCTTCTTGAAGTGGAAGTCGTTTGCCTCGAAGCGGCAGTACGCTCCCTCTCCATACTCGATGCCGATGTAGCTGACGATGCCGCCCTTCACCGCAGCCTTCAGCGCGCTCTCCAGCGTGCGCGGCGGGCTCGTCACGAGGACGCGGTCGATCCCGCACCCGAAGTCGTGCTCCTCCAGGGGCGCCTCCGTCGGATCGACCAACCCGTCCGCGCCGAACTCCTCGACGAGCCGTGCGCGGACCTCCTGGCGGCGGTACGCGGAGTAGAAGATGCGCCGCGCGCCCATGCGCTTCACGATCGCCAGCGCCATCAGCCCGATCGGCCCGGCGCCCATGAGGAGCACGTTGGAGTCGAGCTGGATGTCGGCGAGCCGGACCATGTCGATTGCGACGCCCAGCGGCTCGCTCAGGCACGCGACGTCGGGCGAGAGGTCCTCGCAGGGGATCGCCGAGATCGCGGGTGCGATCATCTCCTCCGCGAAGCCCATGTACCCGAGGTGGAAGAAGCTGCGGATGTCCGTGCACAGCTCCTGGCGGCAGTTGCGGCAGTTCGCGCACCGCCCGCACGCCGAGGCCGATTCCAGCACGACCCTCTGCCCCACCTCCAGCCCCTGCACCCCCGTCCCCAGTTCCAGGACCGTGCCCGCGATCTCGTGCCCGAAGCCGCTCTCGCTCCGATCCCCCTCCCGCACGTGCAGGTCGGTCCCACAGATGCCGCAGGCCGTCACACGCAGGCGGATCTCGTCGATGCCCGGCGGACGCAGGTCCACATCCCGCAGCGTGACCTGCGAGCCGCGCTTGAAGGCTGTCTTCATCGGCTGACCGTCCTTTCGAAAAAGAGGGACACCATACCAATTTCCAGGCGTGCACCTTGAGGATTCAGCGAAAACGCTCGCTGGAAATTGGTATGGTGTCCCTCTTTTTCGCCCCCAGCCTATCCCTCGCCACCTTCAGATCGATCGGCTTCCTCACATCCGTTGCGAGGCCCGGAGCGTCCACGGTGACGGCGGCGGCACTGAGGCCCATCGCCTTCTCAGCGGCCTGGGCGATGTCGCGCAGGCCCAGGCGGCCCGCGTTGAAGGACAGCACCATCAGCGGGCTGACCATCAGCGCCAAACGCCACGGCTCCCGGCGAATCTGCACGGCCCGCTCGATGAGCTCCGGGTTGGCGACCAGCGCCTCGCGGTTGACGAACAGCGCGTTTCCGCCGGTCACCTCGCCCTCGGCAAGGCGGAGGCAGTTGCGCCGCAACTCCGGGAACGCTGCCTCGCACGCCTCGCGCCGCACCATCGGGTAGACTACATCCGCCCGGGTGCCGATCGCGGCGGAGAGGAACTGCGCCAGCTCGGCCTGCGTCAGGAACGGGAGGTTGCCGGGCAGGAGGACGGCGTGGGTGCAATCCTCGCAGGCCATGAGCCCCGCCAGCAGGTTCGCGGCAGGCGAGTCGGAGGCGGGTAGGCCGAGGTCCGCCCCGAACGGCGCCGCCGGCGACTCCTCGCCGCCGACCACCACGACTCGCCCAAGGCCTTCCGTCGCCTGGGCGACCGCCACCACGCGCTCCACGAGCGTCCGGCCCGCGATCTCCACGAGCGGCGCGCTCTGCTCGCCGAGTTCTGAGGCCGCGCTGAAGCCCGTCTCGCGTGTCGCCAGGATCACCGCGCCGAGCGTGGTCTGCGTCAAGCTGGGGTCCCTTCTGCCGGGGCGCTGAGGTCGTGGACCGTCGGCTCCCAGCCGATCCGCGTGAGCGCGTCCTCGTAGTCGGCGATCGTCAGCGTCGCCGGGTCCTTGCCAATCGCCGCAACGAGCGCGGCCTCGAAGATGTTCGTCCCCGGCGAGCGCCCGCCGAGCGACGGCGTCGTCGTCACCAGCAGCTTCACGCCCCGCGCGCGGTACAGGTCCTGGTCCTTGGTGGTCGTGGTGTTGGTGACGATGATCTTGCCGGTGAGGTCGTCAGGCATGTGGCGCCGGATGTACTTGTTGTCCCCGCAGACGATGTCGGCCCATGCATAGTGCTTGGGGAACTTCGGCACGATCTTCCGCTCCTTGCTGCCGGTCGGATACATCCAGTGGATGGGCATCTGAACGATGACCGGCAGCGCCAGCCGGGCGACGATCCGCAGCGTACCCAGTGAGCGGATTGGGATCGGTATCCCCAGTCCGAACAGCAGGTCCCCGTAGATGACCTTGCCGCCCTGCTCCCAGATCGCCTCCGCCATCCCGAAGCGGTCCACCGCACAGACCAGCATCGTGTTCGAGTGCCTGAAGTCGGCGAGCCCCTTCTCCTGGAGCCAGCAGATCGTCGAGCGCTCCAGGCTGTTCTTCAGCCCGCTGCCGTCGAGCACCGGCGTGTGCTGCACCTTCTGCAGGAGCCGCTTCGGCTCGCGCCAGGCGTACTTCCGCCCGCGGCACCACAGCCAGATGTCGAAGCCCCCGAACCCAATCGCATCGACCTTCCCGTCGTTCTCCTCTAGCAGCTGCACGTACCGCTTCAGGTCGCCATCCGTGCCCTGCCGCCGGATGTGAACGCTCTCCCCGAGCAGCTCCACCGTTGCCTCGAAGTCGGTCTCCGACGCCCCGAGGCTGATACCCAAGACCTCTTTCATCGCGAGCGCCCCCATGCGCTGCCTCGCGCCAACCTTGGTAGGTTCTGTCGCCCCTTCGGGGCTAGAGAGGGGAGAGGCTCCCTGGTCCGTGGGCTTCGCCCACGGCTATCCATCCTCTGCCCCTTCGGGGCAAGAACAGGCTGTTCGCCCCGTCAGGGGCGGAGGATGAGTAGCCACGGGCGCAAGCCCGTGGAACCGGCCGCCCCCACCCTCCCTCAAGCCCCGCAAGGGGCGACGGAACCACCCGAGCGACGGCCCCCTCATCCCCCCGCCGGGAGCATCGCCCCAAACGGGAACTTCGCATACTGCGCGTACAGCGAGCCGGCGGCCTCCGGGTTGCGCCCCGCAGCGACGTCCTCCAGCTTCACCAGGCACAGCGCGGCCCGCCAGCGGAAGTGATCGTAGTACGCCAGGAGCTGCGCCGGATCCCCCGAGCTGCCCGCCTCGGCGCCTGTCTGAAGACCGGTGGCCGGGTACATCGGCGCAACCTGGGCGATCTCATCAAGCAGCGCATCGGCCTCGGCCCTGACCTTTGCAGCCTTCCCCCCTACCTCCCTCAGCTCCTCCCTGAGCGTGTACAGGTAGCGGTAGTCGTCGATCCCCTCCCGCACCCACTCATACCGCGGGGTCGGGATGATCCGGTCCGGGAAGCAGTAGGTCGGCCCGCGCCCCGTATTGCTCTCGCCGGGGTTCTCGGAGCCCCCGACCGGAATCGGCGAGTACGGGTCGCTGCTCCCCGCCCCGAAGTAGGCCCACTGCCAGTTGCCCCGCGCCCCCAGCTTCCACAGGCTGAACCCCCACGCCAGCCGCGAGTACCCGTTGTTGTACACCCAGAGGGTCTTGTCGAGCCGCAGCGTCTCGGAGATGAGCTTCGCCGAGCCCTTCCACGCGTGGGTGTTGAGCACGTCCACGAGTCCGGCGAAGGGGGTGTAGTCCACGCTGCCGCCGCTGTCGCCCATCGGGTTCACCGAGATCACCAGTCCTGGCACCTGCCGGCACAGCTTGATGTAGGCCGCCGTCTGCTCGAAGTTCCGGTTCCACGGGTTCAGCAGGCTCTCACGGGGCTCGTCGTAGATCGTGAACGCCACGCGGAAGTCGGGATGCGCGTCGAGCCACTCCTTGTGTTGGCGCATGGCCGCGATGAAGGGGCCCGAGAACTGCGGCGACAGTTCCGGGATGCCCGCCCGCAGTATCGCCGAGGTCACGTGGTCAACGCCGGCCTGGTGGATGCCGGTCATCCCCATCTCGCGCAGCAGGTCGGCGTACTTCTCCCACGCGGAGAGGTCGATCTCCGGCTCGCCCTCGGCGGCGATGCGTGTCACAGTAGGGGACGGCAGCGTGATCGCATTGAAGCCGTGGGCGCGCATGTCGTCGAGTTCGGCATCCAGCGTAGCCGCGCTCGAGCTGCCGTAGTACCAACCGAACTGCGTCTCTGGGTCCTCCAGTAGTCGGAAGGGCAAGACGACGACGGTCAGCGCTAGCGGCGTCGCGGGCGCATTCCCCGCCTGGAAGGTGACCGTGCCCGCGTACTGCCCGGGCGTGGCCGTCGGCGGCACATGAACGGTCAGCCAGAACTGCGTCGTGCGGCCCTGCGGTATATCAACCTTCGCGAACTCCTCGAGCGCCTCCGGGCCCGGCATCCACACGAAGCTCTTCACACCCCGGGCCAACTGCCGAACGAAGCGTACGTCCACGGCCTCGCGCGGAATGGTCACGCCCTTCGCCGACTTCAGCTCCGTGCAGGTGACCGTCGCCCCGCTCAGCGGCGCCAAGGGCTTCACAGCGAAGGTGACCGGCTCGTATTCCCCGGGCGTCGCGAACAGCCGCAACTCCGTCCCGATCTCCCGCGGGCGCGGGTTCGAGTTGTAGTACGTCTCCTCCAGGTAGCTGCGGCCGAAGACGATGTAGCCCGCGCGTTTCTGTTCGTCGCTGGGAGTCGGCGCCGGCGTGGTTTCCTCGTGCTCGACGAGCGAGAACTTGCCCAGCCGCGTGAGCACGCGCACCGTTGAGGCAATGTCCGGGTTGTGGAGCAGGGCAAGCTGCTCATCCAGCAGCGCCTGCGCCTCCCCGGCCCAGACCCGCCCGGCCAGCATCAGTAATGCCAGAGAGATGAGGGGACGTGCCCTCATCGGAAGCACCCCTCCCCGGTCTCGGGCGCGGTGAACCGCGCCCCTACATGGGGGCGTGATGAATCACGCCCCTACCCTACGACTCAACCCATGGGCACGCAGTGTAGGGGCGCGATTCATCGCGCCCAATCGCGTAGGGGCGCCATTCATGGCGCCCACGAGCCCCTACTTCTCGACCCGGAAGCTGGCGAAGTAGACGGTCGTCGCCTGATCCACCGCGATGTACCACTGCGTGACATGCGCCTTGTCGAGCTGCTTGCCGGCGTTCGTGGCAATCGTCGAGATGGGCAGGTCCACCTTGTTGAGGCCCGGCTCCAGCTTGAACGTCATGTCCCCGCGCGCCTCGTAGCCCGGCGTCTGGTCGCGAATGGCGATGTAGCAGTTCACGACCTTGTCGCCCGCGTTGAAGGCCTCGAAGCGCAGGGCGTTGTAGCCGGTCCAGTTGTTCGGGTGCTCCCCGCCGCCCCAGTAGCCCATGCTCAGCACCGACTCCGGCTTCACGAACTCCACCTTCAGCGCCTTGCCGCCCAGCTCTGCCGCATGGTCATCCGACAGAGTGAGCACGGCGCCCTCGACAGCCTCGAAGGGCAGGGGCTCGGCCAGGTTCGCCAGCAGGAGCTTCTGCGTGCCGGTCGGCGCCGGCGCGGGCGCGGTTGTCGGCGTCGCAGCACCACCGCCGCCCGCTGCCATGAGCTTGTCGAAGGTCACCCGATCAACCTCGATGCGGATTCTCCCCTCCAGCACAATCGTCCCACCGCCCGGCGCACCCGCCGTCACCGCCGGTGCCGCGGGAGCTTCCGCAGCGGCGCCCCCGCCCTCGAGGTTGATGTCGCCGAAGTAGACGATGTAACCATCGCCCTCGGAGGTCTTCGCGATGTACCACGAGGCCATCGTCGAGAAGTCGAACGGTGTCGCGCTCTGGTTGCGCTTCACCCGGCTGAGGTCGATGCTCACCTTGTTCGCGCCGGGCTGAAGCGTGAACGGGAAGTCCGCGCGCGTGCCGTAGTCCACCGTGCTCTTGTCGCGGATCGCCAGGTACATCTCCAGCGGCTTGTCCCCGGCGTTGTGCGCGAAGAACCGGAAGTTGGGAAGACCCGTCCAGTCCTTCAGCCGCGGGTTGTACTGCCCGATGGCCCCCTCGCCAAACGTCACCTTCAGACTCACCCCGTCGGGCTTCTCGGGGAATTCCGTCGTAAGCGCCATCGGGACACTTGCGTCACTCGGCAACTCGCCGTTCTGCACATTGAGCACGACAGCCTTCGCCGGCTGCGCCACCGAGCACGCGGCCATGTAGACACTGAGAACCAAACCCAGAACCATGGCTGACCCCCCTGACAGTATGGAGTTCCAGCAGGACGCGGACGAGCACTTCGCCGTGGGAAGGGGAGAGCCCTTCGGGGATGCCTCAGCGCCGCGTGGGAGGGGCCGTGTGCCGTTGGGAGGGGCCGCATACGAGGTCCCGCCCTCTGGCGGGGCCGAGTATCCGGCCCGCCGCTCCCGTTGAACGGCGTGGGCCGCATGGCCCTGCGGGCCATGCGGCCCCTCCACAAGGCTACCGGCGCTTGAGGAGCGTGGCGCGGAGGCGGAGGACGGCCTGGGCGTCGAGGCGCTCGCCCGTGAAGATGATCTGCTTGCTCTGCTTGTCGGCGCGCGTCCTGAGGTACTGGGTGACGTTCATCCACCGGATGTCGTGACCCACCCTACGAGCGCGACGCGAGCCTACACCCGCGCTATGCGGAGAACCGACTCCTCCTCCAGGACATCCAGCATCCGCCAGTGCTCCGTAGCGCGGTCGCGAAGCACGTCAATAGGCGGTAGCGCGTCACTGGTGACCCCGCCGAAGAGGAGTTCCTGCACTTGCCCGGGCCACCACAACCGGAAGGGCGTCACCCGCTGCGCACGGTACGGATCCCCCGTTGGCGCATCTGCGGAGACAGCGTCTTCCGCCCCTGCCGCGGACCCGATCCTCCGGTTCACCCACTTGTGCAGTCGGCCGAACGCCTCCTCCGCCTTGGCGCTGCCCTCGGGCCCGTCCCGCAGAACGAGGTAGCCTCTCGCCTGGCCCAGCAAAGCCACCGGCTGGAGCTGCGCCTCGCGGCGGGCAATCTCGCGCCACGGGCCGGTGACGTCCCGCTCCGCTACCGCATCCAACTGCCGGCCCTGTATTCTCGCCAACTCGCGCTGGGCCCGCCCCAGGGCATACCGGACCCGCACGCTCCCGGGGAACCGCCGGCAAGCCTCCTTCAGGAACGCCAGCGCCCCCTCTGCCTTGTCCTGCGCCAGTTCCAGCAGCCCCAGCTCGCCCGCCGCGCGCGCGCTTCCCTGCTCGCAGACCTGCAGGGCCTGCAGCAGTTCGCGCGCCCTCTCGCGAAGGTCGCCCGGCGTCTCTCCCTCCTGCCTCCACGCCAGCCCCCAGCGCCGCAGCAAGTAGGTGTCGCGCACGACTCTCTCCACGTCCTCCCGCGACAGAGGCTGCTCGCTGGCCCCCTTCCCCTCGCGCGCGCTCACAGGTTCCCCCGCCTCAGTCAGTGGGGCCGGCGGGAGAGGTTCCAGGCCTGCGTCCCGCAGCTGTTCTCGCCATTCGGGCCCTGCCGGCGCCGGCTCGGATTGTGGTCGCTCGTGGCGTTCCTCCGCCTCACGCGCGCTTGCGCGTTCCACCACTGCGGCCGGCGGAGCGGGCCTGGAGGGAATGGCTCCGTCTTGTGGCTGTTCCAGCCGTTCGGGCCCTGGTTCCGGCGGCTCGGGTTCTGGCTGCTCCGCCAGCAGCGCCTCCAATCCCGCCCTTGCCACCTCGTTCCGAGGATCGAGTTCGAGCGACTTCCGGTACAGCCACGCGGCCTCCTCGTCGCATCCCCGGGCCCTCCGGATCCCTGCCAGCTGACACCAGGCGAAGCTGTCCCTCGGGAACTCCTTGGTCGTCTTGAGGCACTCGGCCTCGGCCTCGGCCAGGCGTCCCGCCGTCCGTAGAACAACCACCAAGCCGTTGCGCGCAAGCACATCGTTCGGGAAGTCCTCCACCGCCGCCCGGTACACCGTCTCTGCCTCGGCCAAGCGGCCCTGCGCCCGCAGCACGTTGGCCAAGCCGCTTCGCGGGACCGCCTCGTTCGGGAAGTCCTCCACCGCCGCCCGGTACACCGTCTCCGCCTCGGCCAAGCGGCCCTGCGCCCGCAGCACGTTGGCCAAGCCGCTTCGCGGGACCGCCTCGTTCGGGAAGTCCTCCACCGCCGCCCGGTACACCGTCTCCGCTTCGCCCAGGCGGCCCTGCGTCCGCAGCACCTCGGCCAGACCGCTTCGCGGGACCGCCTCGTTCGGGAAGTCCTCCACCGCCGCCCGGTACACCGTCTCCGCTTCGCCCAGGCGGCCCTGCGTCCGCAGCACCTCGGCCAGACCGCTTCGCGGGACCGCCTCGTTCGGGAAGTCCTCCACCGCCGCTCGGTACACCGTCTCCGCTTCGCCCAGGCGGCCCTGCGCCCGCAGCACCTCGGCCAGACCGCTTCGCGAGACCGCATCCCCACGGAAGCGGGCTGCCGTCTCCCGGTACACGCCCTCCGCCTCCGCCAACCGGCCCTCGGCTCTCAGCACCTCCGCTAGACCGTTGCGAGCAGCCGGGTCCTCGGGGAAGCGCAACACTCTCTCGATGGCCACCTGCAGCGCCTCGGCGGCGCGTCGGAGGCTTCGGAGCGCCTCCGCGGTGTTCCCCCACGCGTGTGAGTTCCCGGGCTCGTAGCGACGAGCAAGGCTCGCCCACGCCAGCGCCAACTCAGGTCGTCGCTTGCGAACCCGTGAGGAGAGGTAGCCCCCAGATTGGGCAACGAACTGGGTGTCCCCGGTCGCCTCAGCATAGCGGGCCTGCTCTTCCAGAAGCCGCTGCGCGTCCTCGACAGCCGAGGGCTCGCCTCGCTCCAGCCTGCGGGCGACAGCTTGCACCTTCTTGCTCCAGAGGAGGTCGGGCTGGCTCCAACGCAGGGGCTCGTGTTCGGGAGGCTCACGGTGCCGTCTCTGCCGCGACAGGTCCACCAGCTCGCCGATCCACGCATCGGGGAGGCTCCTGTGCTTTCTCTGGGCCTCGCGCCGCCAGAAGGGCTCCCAGTAGTTGCCATCGAATCGGTAGGCCGCCCGCGTTAGCCTCGCGGTTCGCGCAAACTCATCACGGGCGATGCCCTCATCAAGCCAGCCCTCCTCGTAGCGCCGATGCAGGCTGGCCCCCAACAGCGCCAACCCCTCCGCGACCTCCGGCAGCGGCCGCCCCTCCTGTCCTGGCTCCGCCGGGAGCCCCCGCAACCCGTGAATCCCATACGGGCCGCGGTACCAGGGCTCGTCGGGTGGCAGCGAGCAAAGCCGCCACCAGTCGTCCAGCAGCTCCCGGTTCGTCTGGTACCGCGCCAGAGCAAGCCACGCGAGGCCCTGCGGGTCCCGGCTCGGACCTTCCGTCAGTGCGTCCAGGAACCACCGGTCCTCGAGCACGTGCCACTTGAGGACCTCGGCCGACTCCTTGAGGTGGCGGTCCCCCGCGATCACGGAGGCCACGTTGCACCAGAGGGCCGCGCAGAGCGACGCGCTCTCGTCCATGGCTTTGGGGGCCGGGTCGCCCCAGAGCTGCCCCATCCACGCCGCGAGGTTCGAGTCTACCCGCGACCGGAAGCCATCGCGCTCGCCAAGGACATCCAGCCAGTCGAGGAGCAGCGTCACCGGGTCGGCCGCATTCAGCACGCCGAGGCTAGCCCAGCCGCCGAGAAGGGCCTGGAGGGCCTCACCCGGTTCGGCCTCGAACCGGCGCAGCCAGGCGCCGGCCGGCCCCTCAAGGAGTGTCTCCACCAGATCGCTCGTCATGCCAGTAGGTCCCGGTCCGTCTTTGCCGCGTAGTCCTTGCGTCCCGTCCTGTCCTGAACGCACATCAGGTGCCAACGCCTGGCCTTCGGCAGCGTGTCCTTCGGCACTGGCCGCTCAATCCTGCCAACCCGCCACACATGCCGTGCCTCGAACCGCATGTGAGGGTGCAGCAACTCGGGGCACAACTGCAGGTCGAGGGTGTCCTGGGCCGCCAAGTCAACCGTGTGCCCCGTGTTCTCCCCCAGGGGCGCGGGACAGAAGGCCGGCGAAAGGTCGCCATCCAGCACCGTTGGCACAACCAACGGGCGCCACTCGCGCTGCCCCTGGAAGCGTGGCACGTCGGCCACCGCGCACCGGAACGCCAGCACATCCATCGGCTTGCCGGAGGCGTCAGGACCGTAGTGTGCCAGACCGAGGCGGTCCCTCAGCCGCTCCGCCCAGTCGGTCCGATCCCAGTCCGGCGCGTCGCCAAACGCCGCGCAGACGTCTTCCCAGAACCCTACGAACGCCGGCCTGGCATCCATCTGCTCGGCGCATCGGGCAAGGACGTCGTCCAAGTCCACGTAACTCGCGTCCCGCTTCCATCCAGAAGCGATGACGGCCGAAGCGAGTTCACCCACGCGCGCTGCCGTGCTGTCCCCAAGCCGCGCGATCGTCTCCACCTGTTCCATCCGCACGAGGTCTAACGCCAGGTCACTGTGGCGGAAGTCCCAGGCGGGGTCGATGAACCGGAAGGTCTCGGGGCAGTCGAGGGGGTCCCCGGGGTCCACCACGGAGGGCGAGGCCCCTGCGGCCCGCTTGGCCCAGATCCGCTCCTGCAGGTAGCGCTTGTGCCCCCTCCGCCACGCCTCGACGTCCGGGTGGCCCGCTACTGCCCTCGCATCGCGGTAGCTCTCGCCGCGTTCAGGGAGTACGCCCTCGTCGAGGAGGAAGTTGCGGGCGGGGTATGCCGTGTCAGGGTCAGATCCGCTTCCCGTGTCACTCAGGAAGTCGGCGAAGGGTGCGTCGAAGGTGGAGAACAGGCCGTTGCCCCGCATGCGGCCCCTGAGCGCCCAGTCACCACAAGCCGCCCCGGCGCCTACGCATCGGGCCGGGGGTGCGTGGTTCGTGGCGCAAGCCTACCGGTTCTCCCGGCGGCTGTCAATACCCCGCGGCCTCTCTCTGTTCCGCCACACACGCAGAGGCAGGCTGAGGGGGGAATGGCGACGGCGCGGGTCTAGTGACCCGCGGACACAAACGACAACGGCAACGGCGCCCTCGCGAGGACGCCAGCCCCCCTCTGTCGAATACCCTCCCCGAGGTGACTTCGCTTGGCGGGATCGCGTTCGGAGCGGCGGCGGTTGGTGAGCGGGTTGGCGTTCTGCTCGCCGGTGATTGTCGGGTTGCTGATGTTCATGGCGTACCCGATCGTGGCGTCGCTCGTGTACAGCTTCTGTCGGTACAGCGTGCTGCGGCCGCCGACGTTCGTGGGCGCGGGGAACTATGCGCATCTGGCGCATGACGACCTGTTCTACAAGTCGCTGGTCAACACGGGCTTCTATGCGGCCATTGCGGTGCCGATGGGGATCGTGGTTGCGCTGGGGCTGGCGCTATTGCTGAACACGAAGATACGCGGGTTGCCGCTGTACCGCACGTTCTTCTATGTGCCGTCGATTGTGCCGATGGTCGCGAGTTCGGTCCTGTGGATCTGGCTGTTCAACCCGCAGTCCGGCGCGATCAATGCGGTGCTGCGACCGCTGATGGCGGCGCTGCACTTGGGGGAGCCGCCGGGCTGGCTGGCCGATCCCGCGTGGTCGAAGCCCGCGATCATCCTGTGGAGCGTGTGGGGGATCGGCGGGGCGATGGTGATCTACCTGGCGGGCCTGCAGGATGTGCCGCAGGAGCTGTATGAGGCGGCGGAGGTCGATGGCGCGGGTCCGTGGCGCAAGTTCCGCAACATTACGCTGCCCTTCATGAGCCCCCACCTGCTGTTCACCTTCATCATGGGCCTCATCGGCGCGTTCCAGTTCTTCACGCCGGCCTATGTCATGACCAACGGCCAGGGCGGGCCGGTCGATTCGACGCTCTTCTACTCGCTGTACCTCTTCCAGGTCGCGTTCTTCGACTTCAAGATGGGCTACGCGTGCGCGATGGCGTGGATTCTGTTCCTGCTGATCCTCGCGGCGACGCTGCTGATCTTCCGAACGTCTGCAAGGCACGTCTACTACGCCGGCGGGGAGAGGGGGTGACGGGGTGAAGGACTCCGGCCGGCGGCGTCCGCTGGTGCAGAGGATCATCCTGCACGCGGCGCTGATCGTGCTGAGCGCGATCTTCCTGGTGCCGCTGATCTGGCTGGTCGGCTCCAGCCTGAAGAGCGATGACCAGATCCGCGCCTTCCCGCCGGAGTGGCTGCCCGACCTGCCGTACTACTCATCGGGGTCGCCCTACGTCGATCGGCACGAGCTGGCGAAGACGCTGCCGAAGGGGGCGGATGATCAGGCGCGGTTCAAGGCGGTGGGGGCGGCGTGGCGGGCGCTGATGGTGGGCGAGGTGACGCTGCGCGGGGAGACGGAGGGGGCCTCGGGGGAGGCGCTCGCCGGCCTGAAGTGGCAGCGGGCGACGGGCACGGTGGATGTGGGGCCGGGCCTCGAACAGGATGGGCAGAAGGGCGACCTGATTGCCTACGGGGCCCACCGCAACGTCGGGCAGATCAGGCAGCTTGGCCTCGCCATGCTGATGTACCGCCGGGACGACGGCAGTGTGGCGACGGCAAGGCCCGCCGCGCTCCAGCCCGGCCCGGCGCGCCCGGGCGCGTACGGGTCGGTGGCGGCGAGTTTCCCCTGGACGGCGCAGCTCGCGCGCTGGGGCAATGTCACGCTGCGGCTGCACGGCGATCGCTCGTGGCGGTACGTGAGAGTGCGGATGGCGACCCCGGACGGTACGTACAGGACGCCGAAGCCGATCCTGCTGTCCTTTGCGAACTGGACGGACGTGATTCTGATCCGCGACGCGAAGGGCGCCATCCCGTGGGGAACGTACCGGCTGGCGGAGGACCGCATCAGGCAGACGACGACGCTGTCGGGGAGAGGAACGCTGGAGCTGGAGGTGCTGAGCGCCGCGCGCTGGCAGGTGATCCTACGCAAGCTCCTGTACAACTACCCGGCGGGGCTGACGTTCATCCCGTTCGGCAGGTATCTGCTGAACACGCTGCTGATCTGCGCGCTGGTGGTGTTCGGGACGCTGATCTCGTGCTCGCTGGTCGCGTATGGGCTGGCGCGCATCGGATGGCGCGGGCGGAACGCGCTGTTCTACGGGATCATCGCCACAATGATGCTGCCCTTCCAGGTGACGATGGTGCCGCTGTTCGTGGTGTTCGCGCGGCTGGGGTGGGTCGATACGTTCCTGCCGCTGATCGTGCCGGCGTTCTTCGGGAACGCGTTCTTCATCTTCCTGTTGCGCCAGTTCTTCCTGACCATCCCCGACGAACTCGCCGACGCGGCGCGGATCGATGGCTGCCGCGAGTGGGACATCTACTGGCGCGTCGTGCTGCCGCTGGCGAAGCCCGCGTTGGCGACGGTGGGCCTGTTCGCGTTCATGGGCACCTGGAACGACTACGTCGGCCCGCTGATCTACCTCTCGGATGCGAGCAAGTACACGCTGTCGCTGGGGCTCGCGACCTTCTCCAGCCAGTACGGCTCCTACCCGGGGATGCTCATGGCCGTGACGGCGGTCATGACCATCCCCATCATCGTCCTCTTCTTCCTCGCGCAAAGGACGTTCATCCAGGGGATCACGCTGACGGGGATCAAGGGATAGCCGATACCATGCACACTAACAGACCGCCAGGAGCACTGCTGATGCGCACGTTCGCGACTGTTGCCCTTCTGATCTCTGCGTTCATTCTCGCGGGTCCATTCGTGCCCACAGGCCTCACCTGGGCTGCTGACGAGGAGGCGTTCTGGCCGCAGTTCCACGGGCCCTCGCGCGACAACACCTCGCAGGAGACGGGCTTGCTGAAGTGGTGGCCGGTGGGAGGGCCCAAGCTCCTGTGGACTGCCCGGGGGCTCGGGCATGGCTTCTCGACCGTCTCCATCGCAGACGGGCGAATCCTCACGGCCG
>Ga0194110_10005418_pt1 | contig 15150 bp, 13 predicted proteins | sample TA2Kig1200mmetaG_FD_146192 | JGI IMG/M metagenome (GOLD analysis project Ga0194110, IMG submission 146192) | Freshwater microbial communities from Lake Tanganyika, Tanzania - TA2015032 Kigoma Deep Cast 1200m | ecosystem: Environmental > Aquatic > Freshwater > Lake | place: Tanzania: Lake... | reverse complement strand
GCCGCAGGCTTCAGCCTGCGCCGGCACAGGCTGGAAAGCCTGTGCTACCGGATATTTCTTTAAGCAACATTGGGAAAATCGCAGCCTCAAAATGAATTTTGCAAGAGCCTCTTATTTTACTAAAATAAATATTAATAAAATAAGGTCTAGAAGATATTCTTTCTAAAACCCGATACAACAGCCACCCAGCCATGGTGTTGTTGAAGTTTGCAGTCCGGAATGGTGCAGGACTGTGGGGTTAATAATGGGAGGCGGCATTTGTTGGGGGAAGGCAGGCGGCTCGCTGTCCCCCGGCCTTCCCCTTAAATCAACCCTTTACCCTCCAGGTAGTACCCTGCGGCGTGTCTTCCAGGGTAATATCCATCTCAGACAGCTCCTTCCGTATTTCATCCGCCCGGGCCCAGTCCTTGTTTGTCCTGGCTTCCGCTCGTTCGGTGATCAGGCGTTCGATCTCTTGGGGGCTGATCTTAAGCTCCGCGCCCTTTTGGCGCAACGCGGCCAACATCTCCTGGGGCTCGGCTTGCAAGAGGTTCAACACATAGCCCAAATCCACCAGGTTATGCCGCACTTCAGCTAATAACGCCACATAGCCGGGTTCCGCGGCAGGGTGCTCCAGGAGCCGGTTGGTCAGGCGCACCGCCTCGAACATATATCCCAGGGCCTGGGCGGTGTTGAAATCGTCATCCATGGCCCCGGCGAAGCGTTCCGGCAAAGTCAGGAGGCGGTCGATTTCCTCGGCGGTCAGCGCGGCCGCGGTGAAATCCGCCGGCGCCGGGCCGCGGACGCCGGGATAATGCTTCCGTAAGTCCTCCAGCCTCCCCAGGGTAGAGTACAGTCTGAGCAACGCGGCTTCCGCCTCCCCCAAAGCCGCGTCGGAAAAGTCCAGGGGGCTGCGGTAGTGGCTGTTGATGAGAAAGAAGCGCACCACCTCGGGATGGAACCGGGCCAGGACCTCTTTGATGGTGAAAAAATTCCCCAGGGATTTGGACATCTTCTCCTGGTCGATGGTGAGCAACCCGTGGTGCAGCCAATAGCGCACAAAGGGTTTCCCCGTGGCCGCCTCGGACTGGGCCAGCTCGTTTTCATGGTGGGGGAAGATCAGGTCCAGCCCGCCGCCATGGAGGTCCAGGGTTTCCCCCAGGTACTTCATGCTCATGGCCGAGCACTCGATGTGCCACCCCGGCCGCCCGGGCCCCCAGGGGCTGGGCCAGGCCGGCTCCCCGGGTTTGCTGGCCTTCCACAGGACAAAATCCAGGGGGTGTTCCTTGTGAGGGTCGATCTCGATGCGGGCCCCGGCCTGGATATCTTCCAGGGATTGGCCCGAGAGCTTGCCGTAGCCGGGGAACTTCCCCACCCGGAAATAGACGTCGCCGCCCGGGGCGCCCTGGTAGGCGAAGCCCTTGTCCACCAGGATCCGGATAATTTCCAGCATCCCCGGGATGTGCTCCGTGGCCTTGGGCTCTATCTGGGCCGGGGGAATCCCCAGGGCCGCCATGTCCTCCTGGAAGGAGGATATGTATCTTTCCGCCACTGCTTCCCAGGAGGTGTGGGTTTCATGGGCCCGGCGGATTATTTTGTCGTCGATGTCGGTGTAGTTGCGGACCCAGGTGACCTCATAGCCCCGGCGGCGGAGATGCCGCACCATGACCTCAAAGGCCACGCAGGAGCGGGCGTGTCCCAGGTGGCAGTGGTCATACACCGTCACCCCGCAGGCATAAAGGCCCACTTTGCCGGGGTGCTGAGGCTCGAAAGTTTCCTTGCGTCGGGTTAAGGTGTTGTAGATCTGCATGGCGAAAAAGGGGTTGACAATCTCCGCAAGATAGGTGAAGGATTTTAGTTGACAGTTGACAGTTAAGGTTTAATGGTTATCAGAACTGTGAACTGTCGACTGTGAACCGTGAACTGTTACCAACCAGGAGCGAAAAATGTCCCAAGTCATCAGCCGGGTCACCAAAAACGCCCGGGAAGTAATATTTTTATCTTTATCGGAGTTTAAAGGCCGCCGCCTAGTTGATATCCGGGTCCACGTGCCGGGGGACCAGGAAGGCGAATGGGTTCCCACCCGCAAGGGCATTTCCTTGTCCGTGGGCCTTTATCCCGCCTTCAAAGAAGCCCTGGGCGAGTTGGAAGAGGCCCTGCTGGCCCAAGGTCTCATCGATACAGAGGACCTGCAACCCCAGGAATAAACTCTTAGACTAAAAAATATAATCTAAATATCCGGCCCTGGCAATGAAAAGGGGAGCGGGGCAAGGACCGGTTTGGTTTCATTTTAGCCGGGAATCAGGGTAAAGGAAAATTTACCCGCTTGGCTTTTTGGGGGGAGGGCCAGGGACCTGAAGTCTCAGGACGCTTGGCGCCTTGGCGTCTTGGGGGTGAATTTTTTACCTGAGAAATTTCGGCCATCCAATTGAAACTTGAAATTGTCTCCTCTAGAATTTTTCCCCTCCTTCTTGATTTGCCCGGCAGCGCTATTATCTTCAAGAAAAACCATGGTGTATGAAGGATTTTCCTTATTCAGACCAGAAGGAAAGGAGGTAAAAGGTGCTGAAACCAAAACTGAAACGCAAGAAATACCGCCCCAACATCCACTTCGACACCCCGGAAGGTATTCGCTACTATCCGAAGATGTCTCAGGACGCCAACGGCGATTGGAAGATGTCAAATCCCGACTTGTGGAAACCGTTGACAGAGCGGCTCAGAAGGGCCGGAAAGGGAGGGCCTGTGGCTTATACCGCCAAGAATTATTCCAATCTTTTAGGTATGCCGGGGTTCAGCGACACCCTGCTCAATAATCATTTCACCCTGTACCAGGGTTATGTGACCAACACCAACAAGCTCATGGAGCAATTGGGGGCCATGCTCAAGGAGGGCAAACAGGGGACCCCGGAATTTGCCGAACTGAAACGCCGCTTCGGCTGGGAGTTCAACGGCATGCGCCTCCACGAGCATTACTTCGCCAACCTGGGGGGCGACGGCGATCCCGCCAAGGCCCCCACCCTGGTGAAAAAGCTGGCGGCCCAGTTCGGCTCCTTTGACGCCTGGGCCACGGATTTCAAGGCCACCGCGGCCATGCGGGGCATCGGCTGGGTCATTCTCTACGAAGACATCGAAGCCGGGGCGTTCTGCAACCAGTGGATCAATGAGCACGACGTGGGCCACATCGTGGACGGCAACCCCCTGCTCATCATCGACGTCTTCGAACACGCCTTTATGATCGACTACGGCTTGAAACGGGCGGACTACATCGCCAGCTTCTTCAAGAACCTCAAGTGGAACGTGGTGGAGCAGCGCTCCATTTAGGCCTAGGCGGAGATCCCACCGGGGCGGTTGCCAAACCGCCCCGGCAATTATTTCTCGGAGCGATTAATTGTTCCCATTATCCAATGCAGGACTGAGTGATGAGGACTGAGGACTGAGTAATTTAAGATAGAGATGGCGAAGACTCAGTCCTCAGTCCTAAAATTTCAAGTAACTGATTTGGCGAAATGAGAACAACTACGTGACCTGAGTAATAAAGTAGGTATTGGGCAAGGCGAAGCTGAGGGCCGGGCTGCGGCTGAGCCGCCACGGGCCGAGAGCACTACTGGACGTTTTTGCGGCCAAAGCGCGGTTGCCCCCCCGTTGCCGCAGTTCGGCAAACCGGGTCCGGCCCCGCTGCCATTGCCGCCAGAACACCAACCGCAGGCGACGCCGCAGCCACGAGTCAAGGTTGCGCCGCACCGAGGGAGTTTCGCAAAAGCCAGAGTAGCCCCGCCAGCCGGTCAGAAAGAGTTTGATACTAAGGTGCATTCAATTGAGTATTTCCGTAGGGCGCAATTTATTGCGCCCGAAAGGCGGGCGTGATAAATCACGCCACAACTGTTGCCTTTCGACTGCGACTTGGTATCAGGTCGCGGCTTTGCTCCACGCTTCCTTCATAGCAAAATGCAATCTACAGGTAGCACAGGCTTCCCAGCCTGTGCCAGCGCAAACTAAAGTCTGCGGCTACCGAATATAGCCGATTGAATGCGACTCGGTATCAGACTCCGCCTCACGACGACGCCCTTGCGCTTCGCTAACCCTTCACCTCCAACAGGTTGGGTAGAGGACTTCCACCTCCAAGCTGCGGTGCATGCTCGGCACTCACATAATACCGTTTTCGGTTTTCGGTTTTCGGTTAGGAAAACCTGAAATACCAATAAGTTACAAATGGTATTTGTTGCATTTGAAAAGGAATAAAGTATAAAAGGGCGCAATCATTTGCGCCCCTACATGCAACCTCTAATAATAGTTAGTTTTTTTAGCCGATAACCGGAAGTTGTCTTAAACCGGCGCGCCCACTTCGTCCTGGGTTTGGAAGTAGATCCGGCGGATGTCGTCCAGGCGCTGGCGGAAGCAGAGGCCCAGTTCCATGCAGGCGGTGTAAAAGGATTCCCGGCTGAATTCCAGGGCCATCAAGCGGGCCATGGCCTCTTGAGTTAATTCCTGTTGCAGGTCTTTAAGCTTCTGGCGGGCGTCCTCCAACCCCTGCCATATGGGCAGGATAATCAGGTCGGCCTTGGCCTGGAGGCGGGCGATTTCCCCCCGCACCGCCTGCAAGGGACCGGCCGCGGCCTCTTCCCCGGCGGATTCCAGCACCACTTCCACTCCCAGCCGCTCTAAGAACTTCATTAAAAAATCCCGGGGACCCTGATCCCAGGGGCCCAGGTTCCAGGCATCCGCGGGGATGCCCACCCGGCGGACCTTCTCGCCCCCGGGCAGCCACTCTCTAACTTGGCGCACCCGGGCGAAGAGCTGGCGTTTAAGCTGGTTCACGTAGTTGCTCTTATCCCACTGCGTCTTCCACATGAGGAAGCGGCCGTAAGCCTTGACCTTGGCGTAAAAGAGATCCCGGGTGATGAGGCGCTTGAGCACCGAGGGCCAGGAGTAGAATTTTTTCATGGCCCGGATGGTTTCTGCCTGGAGTTCGTAAGGGCTGAACTGTTTGGGCTGGAACACCGCGTGGTGGCCGTCGTAGTTGCTCCAATCCCGGCAGATGATGCGGTTTTGGGCCTCCAGATCCTGGTAAAACTTGGTCCCCGGCACCGGCGTCAGGATGAGGTACTGGAGGGAGTCCAGGTCCAATTTCCGGGAGAATTTCACGGTGTCCCGGATTACCTGGTAGTGGTCTTCGTCGGAGCCGAAGACGAACATGCCGTGGACCTTGATGCCATGGTGGTGGAAATTGATGACGCAGTCCCGGATGCCTTCCACGGTCTGGGACTTGTTGTAGGCTTTGAGGGTGGCGGGGTTGATGGACTCCAGACCCACGAAAACTACGTAACAACCGCTGCGGGCCATGAGTTTAAGGAGTTCCGGGTCCCGGGCCGCCTCCACCCGCACCTGGGCGCTCCATTCGATCTGGAGATTTTCCTTAATTATCCGTTCGCAGAGGTCCTTGATGCGGTCCTGGTTGGCGGTGAAATTGTCGTCACAGAAAAATATATGAGTGGCCTTCAGGGCGTTGCGGCGGATTTCCTCCATGACCCGGTCCACGGAATTGTAGCGGTACTTGCGGCCGAATAACATGATCACCGAGCAAAAGCTGCAATTGAAAGGGCAGCCTCGGGAAGTGGCAATGGACACCCAGTGGCGCTTTTTGGCCCCCCACCCATGGATGAGGTGGTAATTGGGGATGGGAAGAGAATCCAGGTCCTCCACAAAGGGGCGCCAGGGATTTTGTTTCAGCTCGCCGTCCTCTAAATAACAAAGATTTTGAATGTCGCCGGGGGAGCCACCTTCCCGGAGGAAGCCGATGAGTTCCGGCAGGGCTTGCTCTCCCTCGCCGCAAATGATGTGATCGGCGTGATTCAGGCCTTCGGCGGGGAGAAAGCTGGAGTGGGCCCCCCCCAGGACCACCGGCACCCCTCGCTCGCGGTAGAAGTCTGCCAGCTTATAGGCTCGGGGGATGGTGGAGGAGATACTGGAAATGCAGACCAAGTCCGGCCGGAAATCCAGAGTGGCGTAATCGGGGCAGGAGAGGTCCTCCACCACCACTTTCGTCTCAATACCCTGGCGTTGGAGAATGGTTCCCAGCAATACCGGCCCTAATCGGGGGATAACCACTCGGCTGAAGATGTGGGGCCGGGGCGCCCGGGGTTCAATGAACAGGACTTTGTCGATGGGGCGAGCCATGATTTCACTTCCTTACAGAATTGCCCAAGTGGTTGGGGCCGCGGCGGGCAAACCTATCTAGATTCCTTCCCTTGAATGGAGACGTGCTTTCAGAGGATATGCCTTGCGGGGAGTGTATCGGTAGGACGGGTAAAAGTCAAATAAAACTTTACATTTGACTTGCTGGATAATGCGTGAAGCAGATTCCCCGGTAGAGAGGAATCTGCTTCACCAAACCAAATTTTAGGCGACCGGTAGGGGCTAAGCTTATACGCAGCCGGTGGGCTTGGCCAACCCGGCCATTTTGCAGGCGCCTTTGCCCGGGCCGGAGGGAAACAGTTCGTAGATCTGCTTCAATTTGAAGCCGGTGACCTTGGAGAGAATCCGGACCATGGGAGCGATGCCGTTCTTCTTATAATAATCCTGGAGCATGTTGATGACTTTCCAGTGGTCATCCGTAAGCTCCGAGATGCCTTCGGAATCTTTGACGTAATCCACCCACTCCTGGCACCACTGGTCCAGATTGGCCAGGAAGCCGTCTTCGTCAACCTCAAAAACCTTGCCTTTGAATTCTACATTGGGCATGCCGATATATCCTCCTTAAAGATTTGTGGGCCTGAAGGTATGTCATGACATAAGTATGCCATTGTGAAATTTTTGTCAAGCATTAAAAATTGCTAAACCTGATATATCCATATGGTTTTGGTAATATTATTATTACCCCAATGCAGAAAAATTTTTTAAGGGTTTTCCCGGGACAGCGTCCTAGGGGGGCGTGACACGCCCCCTCCCAGGGGGAAAAATCTTCCCCGGGTTCATTATGTTATTGGGGTCGAAAGCCCTCTTGAGGCGCTGCTGTAAGGCGATGGCCTCCCGGGAGAGTTCCATTTCCAGATAAGGGGCTTTGGTGAGTCCCACGCCGTGTTCGCCGGAGAGCGTCCCGTCCATCTGCCGCACCAGGGAAAAGATGTCCTCCACGGCCTGGTGGGCCGCCTCCTTTTCCCCGGGGATTTTCTGGTCATAGAGCACGTTGACGTGAATATTGCCGTCCCCGGCATGGCCGTAAGAGGCCACGGGCAGGCCCCGGCGCCGGGAGACCTCCTGAAGCGCGGCCACCAACCGGGGGATGGCGCTCAAGGGGACGGCCACGTCCTCGGAGATTTTTTGCGGCTTTACCTGGCGAAGGGCCGGAGACATCACCCGCCGGGCCTTCCACAATACTTCGGCCTCCGCCGGGGTCCGGGCCCGGATGGCCATCCCGGCGCCTTGCTCCCGACAAAACCGCTCCATGGCCCCGGCCCTTTCCTCCACATCGTGGGGATGGCCGTCCACCGCGATGAGCAGCAGGGCGGCAATCTCCTGGGTCATCCTAAAGGGGAGCATCTCCCTGACGCAGTTCAGGGTGGTGCGGTCCATAAATTCCAGGGCCGTGGGGACCAGTCCGGCCCTTAAGATGAGGCTTACCGCCCGAGCGGCCATCTCCAGGTCCGGGAATCCCGCGGCCAGGGTCTGACGGGCCGGGGGCCGGGGGGTCAGGCGCAGGATGATGCGAGTGATTACGCCCAGGGTGCCTTCGGAGCCGGTGATGAGCCGGGTGAGGTCGTAACCCACCACCCCTTTCATGGTGCGGGCGCCGGTTTCAATGATTTCCCCGGTGGGCAGCACCACCTGGAGACCCAGGACATAGTCCCGGGTTACGCCATACTGCACCGCTACGGCCCCTCCGGCGCACTCGGCCACGTTGCCGCCCAGGGTGCAGAAATCGGCGCTGCTGGGGTCCGGGGGATAATAAAGCCCTTGCTCTTCCACCGCGGCCTGGAGGCGGCCGGTGATGACCCCCGGCTCCACCACGGCTACCAAGTCTTCCGGGCTAATTTCCAGGATGCGGTTCAACCGGGTGAGGACCAGGACCACTCCGCCGGGGGCCGGCACCGCGCCCCCGGAGCGGCCGGTGCCCGCGCCCCGGGGGGTCACGGGAAAGCCATGGCGGTTGGCCAGGCGCAGAATCTGGGAGATTTCCGCGGCACAGCCGGGAAATACCACCGCGGCCGGCACCTGGATATGGTCGGTGGCGTCAAAGGCGTAGCACCAAAGGTCTTCCTGGGCGGAGAGGAGGTTCCCGGGTCCTACTAGGGCTTGAAGCTGGCGGATTTGGTCTGGTGGAACCATTTTAGTTCCCAGTGGTTAGTGCATAGTAGTCAGTGATCAGCGGCTAGTAGTCAGTGGTCTCTCCCTTTTGGCAACCGGCTCCTGGCCTCTGGCAACAGAAAACAGAAATCTCACCCCTTCATAATAATATCCTGATTTGCCGGGAAACCCAAGCAGGGCCAGGCGCCGTTTATAAGAAAAATTCTGACAAGAAAATCAGTAAAAGCCTGACTTTCAGTTGCTCCGCTCCTATTTTAATATTAGCCACCTGGTTTTTTATGGGCGCCAGGCGGAAAAGATGGGGCGCTCGGCTCCGGTATCTTCCCAACCCCCGCATGTTTCTGATAAAATGAGATCGGCGCACCATCTTGGGGGAGGAAACACCGCGGCTAACTCCTGGTTATTTAATGCCTATCTACATATAACCAAAGGGCAGGGATATGATTGAGATTCGCTTTCACGGCCGGGGCGGGCAAGGCGCAGTGACCTCGGTGGAACTGCTGGCCCTGGCGGCCATCAATGAGGGCAAGTTCGCCATGGGCTTTCCCAGCTTCGGGCCGGAGCGCCGGGGCGCGCCGGTAATGGCTTTTTGCCGGGTGGATGATAAGCACATCCGCCTGCGCTGCAAGATTTTGAACCCCGATGTGGTGGTGGTGCTGGACCCCAGCCTGCTGCGAATCCAGAATCCCCCGGCGGATTTGAAGGAAAACGGCATCATTGTGCTCAACACCAACAAAACCCCTGCCGAAATCCGCCGGGAATACGGCTACAAGCACACCCTGGTTCTGGTGGACGCCAACAGGATCGCCCGGGAAGTCCTGGGAGTGCCCATCGTCAACACCACCATGCTGGGGGCGCTTCTCAAGGCCACCAACGTGGTGCCTGTTGATTCGCTGGACCATCCCCTGAAGGAACGCTTCGGCCCCCTGGCGGTGAAGAACTTTAACGCCCTGAAAGTGGCTTTTGAACAGAGCATCATTGAGGAGCGGCGGCCATGAGCAAGCCCATGGACCAATATGCCTGGCAGGAAATTGAGATCGGCGGCGTCCTGACCGAACCGGGCAACGCCCGGGAGTATAACACCGGGGACTGGCGCTCCCAGCACCCGGTGTGGACCAAAAGCCGCTGCATCCGCTGCGGCGTCTGCTGGACCGTTTGCCCCGAAGCCGGCATCTCCGAAGAGCCGGGAGGCTATTTTGACATGAACACCTACTGCAAAGGGTGCGGCATCTGCGCCAAAGAGTGCGTTACGGGCTGCATCGCCATGGTGCCGGAGGAGGAGTGATGGGCCATCGAGTCGGAATGGAAGTCTCCATCGCAGTAAGCCACGCGGTGCAGATGGCCCGGGCCGAGGCCATCGCCGCGTATCCCATCACCCCCCAGACCCATATCGTGGAGCATCTGGCCAGCATGGTGGCCAACGGCGAGCTGGAGGCGGAATTTCTCAACGTGGAGTCGGAGCACTCGGCCATGAGCGCCTGCATCGGCATGTCCGCTGCCGGCGCCCGCACCTACACGGCCACCAGTTCCCAGGGGTTGGCCCTGATGTACGAGATTCTGTTCATCGCCTCGGCCATGCGGTTTCCCATCGTCATGACCGTGGCCAACCGGGCTTTGAGCGGCCCCTTGAACATCTGGAACGACCACGGGGACATCATGGCCGCCCGGGACATCGGCTGGATCCAGATCTTCGCGGAAAACGGCCAGGAGTCTTACGATCACACCATCATGGCCTTCAAGATCGCCGAAAACCACAAGGTGCTGCTGCCCACCATCATCAATCTGGACGGGTTCATCCTCACCCACGTGGTGGAGGCCCAGGAATTCCTGGAGCAGGAGCAGGTGGACAAGTTCCTGCCCTCCTACCATCCCCGGTTCACCCTGGACCCCAAGCGCCCGGTGACCATGGGGGCCTTTGCCATGCCGGAGATGTACACGGAAGTGAAGTTCGCCCACGAGATGGCCCTGCGGAATTCCTATGACCAAATTCTCAAGGTCTGGAAGGAGTACGGCGACCTTTCCGGCCGTTATTACCACCCGGTGGAGCGCTACAAGACCGAGGGGGCCAAGGTGTTGCTGCTCATCATGGGTTCCCTGGCGGAAGTGGCGGAAATTGCGGTGGATGAACTGCGGGAGGCCGGAGACGAGGTGGGGCTTTTGAAGCTGCGCCTGTGGCGGCCTTTCCCCTTCCAGGACCTCCGGGAGGCGGTGAATGGCGCGGACCTGGTCATTGTCTGCGACCGGGCCCTATCCCTGGGAGGCGCGGCCGGCCCCGTTATGGCGGAAGTGCGCAGCGCCCTGTACCCCTTGGCCGAAAAGCCTGCGGTATTGGGCTATACCGTGGGTCTGGGGGGCCGGGACATTCAGCCCTCCACCTTTAAGGATGTCGTGCGTCTGGCCCGGGCTGAACTGGCCCAGGGGCCCCAACAGGAATTTCATATCTTTGGAGTACGCGGCTGATGGAAAAATTCGGTTACGCCCAGAGCCAGAAGTTTGATACCTACGCCTCCCGGCTGATGCCCCGGAAGGAGTATTTCACCTCCGGCCACCGGGCCTGCCAGGGCTGCGGCGAGGCCCTGGCGGTGCGGTGGGTGACCAAAGCCATCGGCGAGGATGCGGTCATCGCCCACGCCACCGGCTGCATGGAGATCGTCTCCTCGGGCATGCCCCAAACTGCCTGGATGCACCCCTGGATCCACGTGGCTTTTGAAAATACCGCGGCGGTGGCTAGCGGATTGGAGACGGGCTTCAGGATCCTGGCCCGTAAAGGCAAGCTGGCAAAACTCCCCAAGGTAGTGGCCATGGGCGGCGACGGCGGCACCACGGACATCGGCCTCCAGGCCCTGTCCGGGGCGCTGGAACGGGGCCACAATTTCACCTACGTGTGCTGGGACAATGAAGCCTACATGAACACCGGCATTCAGCGTTCCAGTTCCACGCCTTACGGCGCCATGACCACCACTTCGCCGCCGGGGAAGCTGAGCATCGGCCAGACCACCCAGAAGAAGAACATGGTGGCCATTGCCGTGGCCCACGGCATTCCCTATGTGGCCACCGCCTGCCCCAGCTACCTTTTTGACCTGTTCTTTAAGGTGAAAAGGGCCATTGAGACCCCGGGGCCGGCTTATATCCACGTACTGTCCGTGTGCCCCACGGGCTGGCGCTCCGCCACGGAGCTGAGCGTGCGGTTGGGCCGCCTGGCGGTGGAGACCGGGGTCTTTCCCCTTTTTGAAGTGGTGAACGGCAAGTACCGCCTCACGGTGGAACCCCCCAAGCTCCGGCCGGTGAACGATTACCTCAAGATCCAGGGGCGGTTCCGCCACTTGCGGGACAAGGAGCGGGCCTTCATCCAGCGCCATACCCTGGCCGCTTACCAACTGCTCCTGGAAAAGTGCGGCGCTTCCTATCCGGAGTTCCCGGTCATTTCTGAGACGGAAGAAGAGAGCGAATAATGGACCAGCCACGCATTGAAGGGATTTTATCCCGGTATGAGGGGAGCTCCGCGGACCTTATTCCGGTGCTCCAGGACATTCAGGACCAGTACAACTATCTGCCCAAGGAAGAACTGAACGTGGTGGCCGAGCGCCTGAGCGTGCCCCTGACCCAGATATACAGCGTGGCCACCTTCTTCAAGATGTTCTCCCTTATCCCCAAGGGCAAGCATCAGATCAAGGTCTGCCTGGGCACCACCTGCCACTTGCGGGGCGGGATCAAGATCGTGGAGTCTCTGGGCCACCGCCTGGGGGTGGAGCCCGGTTACACCACCAAGGACATGATGTTCACCCTGGATACCGTGGGCTGCCTGGGCTCCTGCGCCCAGGCGCCGGTGTTGATGATTGACGACAAGTATTTCGGGCGGGCCGGGGTGGACAAGGTCTCCAAGATTATCAAGCAGTTCAAGTAAAATAAGGGCATGGCTCGCCATGCCCCTACGATAAACGGGTAATCATTAATTTCCCATGATTAATAAACTCGAAACTCGAAACTTGAAACTCAAAACTGAGACAAAGCCATGCCAAAGTTTGAATCCGTAGATCACTTGCAGCAATACCGCCGCCAGCTCCAGGCCAGCCGGGATCCCAACCAGCCCCAGGTTCTGGTGTGCAGCGGCCCGGGCTGTCTGCCCATGGGCAGCATCGAGGTGGCCGCGGCCTTTCGGGAAGAGCTGGGAAAGAACGGCCTCAACGGCAAAGTTCTTCTCAAGGAGTGCGGCTGCCAGGGTCTCTGCGCCCGGGCGGTGAAGGTGCTCATCCGGCCCCAGGAAATTGCTTACCAGGAGGTGACCCCGGAGGACGTGCCGGAGATCGTGGAGGCCACCTTGAAGAACGGCCAGTTGGTGGAGCGCCTCATCTATGAGCACCCCCTGACCCAGGAAAAGGCCGCGTTCAAGGCGGACATTCCTTTCTATAAAGGACAGATGCCCATCGTGCTGCGCAAGCTGGACATCATCGACCCCCAGAGCCTGGACGACTACCTGGCCTTGGGGGGCTACCGGGCGTTGCGCAAGGCCCTCACCGGCATGAGCCCCGACGAGGTCATCGACGCCGTAGAACAGTCCGGTTTAAGGGGCCGGGGCGGCGGCGGCTTTCCCACCGGCCGGAAATGGCGCGTCTGCCAGGAAGCCCTGAGCGATATCAAATTCATTATCTGCAACGGGGATGAAGGCGACCCCGGGGCCTTCATGGACCGGGCGGTGATGGAAGGCGACCCCCACGCGGTGCTGGAAGGCATGATCATCGGCGGCTACGCCATCGGGGCCAAGCAGGGTTATATCTACGTGCGCCATGAATACCCCCTGGCGGTGACCCACCTGAACAAAGCCATTGACCAGGCCCGGGAGTGCGGGTTCTTGGGGAAAAACATTTTAAGGTCCGGCTTCGACTTCGACATCAAGATCAGCCGGGGCGCAGGGGCCTTTGTCTGCGGCGAGGAAACCGCGCTCATCGCCTCCATTGAGGGCTACATCGGCGAACCCACCCCGCGGCCGCCGTACCCGGCGGAGAGCGGCCTCTTCGACTACCCCACCATCATCAACAACGTGGAGACCTGGGCCAATATCCCCGAGATCATCAACATGGGGGCCGAATGGTTTGCAGCCATCGGCACCGAAAATAGCAAAGGCACCAAGGTCTTCTCCCTGGTGGGCGCGGTGAACCAGACGGGGCTGGTGGAAGTGCCCATGGGGACAACGCTGCGCCAGATCGTCTTCGAATTGGGGGGCGGCCTCCGTCCCGACCGGCAGTTCAAGGCGGTGCAGACCGGCGGCCCCTCCGGCGGCTGCATCCCCGAGCAGTTCTTGGACCTGCCGGTGGACTACGACAGCCTCCAGTCGGTGGGCTCCATCATGGGCTCCGGCGGCATGATCGTCATGGATAACACCAGCTGCACGGTGGACGTGGCCCGCTACTTCATCTCCTTCCTCCACGACGAATCCTGCGGCAAGTGCACCCCCTGCCGGGAAGGCACCAAGCACCTGCTCCATATCCTGGACGAGATCATCGCCGGGCGGGGCGAGGAAGAGCACCTGACCTTGATGGAAGAGCTGTGCGACACCATGGCCTCGTCCTCCATCTGCGGCCTGGGGATGAGCGCGCCCAACCCGGTGCGCTCCACCATTAAGTATTTCCGGGACGAGTATTTGGCCCACATCCGGGACAAGAAATGTCACGCCCTGGTGTGCCGGCCATTGCTGAAATACACCATTGATCCGGAAACCTGCACCGGCTGCCTGGCCTGCGTGCGGGAATGCCCCGTGGGGGCCATCACCGGCAAGAAGAAACTGCCCCAGGACTTGGACCAGGAACTCTGCGTCAAATGCGGGCTGTGCTACGAGGCCTGTCAGTTTGAGGCGGTAAAAGTGGAATAATCAAAGCTGCCGGCAGCCAGCCGTCAGCCGCCAGCAAGCTTGAGCAGAATCCGACGCTGGCAACTCAGGAGAAAAACATGGTCTGGCGAGTAACCGAAGAAGTATTCCCAACCATTTCGGAAGAAGTGATTGTGACCATCAACGGCATCACGGTGCGGGCGCCCCAGGGCCAGAGCCTGCTGGTCACCATCCGGGACCTGGGCATCGACATCCCCACCCTGTGCTATCACCAGGACCTGAAGCCCGAGGGCCAGTGCCGGCTGTGCGTAGTGGAGATCGGCGAATGGCCCCGGACCCGCCTGGTGAATTCGTGCACCTACCCCACGGAGGGGGCCCTGATGGTGCAGACCCATTCGGAGAAGGTCATGCTCGCCCGGCGCATGGTGCTGGAGCTGCTCCTGGCCCAGGCGCCGGCTGCGAAGCTCATCAAACAAATGGCCGCGGAGATGGGGGTTTACGAGACCCGGTTCAAAAAGGGCGACTCTGAGGAAAGGTGCATCCTTTGCGGCCTGTGCGTCCGCACCTGCCGGGATATCGTGGGGGTGAGCGCCATTTCCATGGCCAACCGCACCCCGGCGAAAGAGGTGGCCACGCCTTTCAAGGAAGCCGCCGAGGCCTGCATCGGCTGCGGCTCCTGCGCCTTCGTCTGCCCCACCGATGTCATCCCTTACACCGAAAAGGACGGGGTGCGCACCATCTGGGGCCGGAATTTTGAACTCCAGGCCTGCAACGTCTGCGGCAACTATATTGAGCCCAAATACCAGTTGGAACACTGGGCCAAACTCACCGGCGACCCGGTGGAGTTCTTCTTTGTTTGCCGGGACTGTAGGTAAGAGAAAAGATATCCACTATAGCGTTTGCCAAAAGTTTTTTCCGGTCAAAGACAAAAATAGTTTACAAAAAACTAGACTTTTTATGAAAAGTATGTTTTCCTTCATTTGTGCCCAGACGGATTGCGCCCAACCTGGAGAATTGTTCTCTGGCAGAACTGGAAGTTGCCGCTA
>Ga0194110_10005417_pt1 | contig 15151 bp, 12 predicted proteins | sample TA2Kig1200mmetaG_FD_146192 | JGI IMG/M metagenome (GOLD analysis project Ga0194110, IMG submission 146192) | Freshwater microbial communities from Lake Tanganyika, Tanzania - TA2015032 Kigoma Deep Cast 1200m | ecosystem: Environmental > Aquatic > Freshwater > Lake | place: Tanzania: Lake... | reverse complement strand
AGCACGCGCGCGCGTCGGCGGAGGCGCAGGCGCGCGCGGCGGGGCTGGCGGCGGCGCAGGACGAGGCGGCCGCGGCGCGCGCCGCGTTCGAGGCGGCCTGGCGCGAGGGGGTGGGCGAGGGCGTCCCCGGGATCGAGCCGCTCCGCGCGATCATGATCGAGCACGATGCGGCGGAGCGCACGGCCTTGCAGGAGCTGGGCGCGGCCGGCGAGCGGCTCAAGCACGCGCGCGGCACGGTCGCGGAGGCGCAGCGCATGCGCGAGGAGGTCGCCGCCTTCGAGCGCGCCGCCGCGCTCGCCGCGGCGCTGGAGCAGGAGCTGCGGGGCAACCGCTTCATCGCCTACGTCCAGCAGGAGGCGATGCAGCTGCTCGCCGCCGACGCCTCGCACCACATCGCGCAGTTCACGAGCGGGCGCTACGAGCTCGTCGCCGAGAAGGACGAGTTCCTCGTCGTCGACCGCCTGAACGGCGACGAGCGGCGCTCGGTGAAGACGCTCTCGGGCGGCGAGACGTTCCTCGCGAGCCTCGCGTTGTCGCTCTCGCTCTCCGAGCACCTCCCGCAGCTCTCGGGCACGGGCGGCGCGATCGCGCTGGAGTCGCTCTTCCTCGACGAGGGCTTCGGCTCGCTCGACGCGGAGTCGCTCGACCTCGCGGTACAGGGCCTGGAGACGCTCGCCGGCGGCCAGCGCGTGATCGGAGTGATCTCGCACATCGAGGAGCTCTCGGAGCGACTCCCCGACCGCATCGAGGTGGTGAAGCAGGGGAACTCGAGCACGGTGCGCGTGCGCTAGGGCGCAGGGCGCCGACAGCCGCGCGTGAAGACGCGCGGCTCGCCGCGGGCGTCAGATCGCGGGCGCGATCCTTGGGCACCGCGACGCGCGCACGGCCGCAGGACATCGCGTCAACGCCGAGTCCGGCGCTACCATCGACGCGTGCCCGAGGTCGTCCGCCTCTACCGCTTCCCCGTGAAGGGGATGACCCCCGAGCCGCGCGAGCGGCTACGCGTGCTCGCCAGCGGCGCCATCGAGGGCGACCGCGTCCTCGGCTTCCTCCACGCGAGCGCTGCCGGCGCCCCCGACCGCGAGCTGCCCGCCGGCGAGTGGTGGCGCAAGCAGCGCTTCACCGTGCTGATGAACACGCCGGGCCTCGCGCGCCTGGGCGCCGCCTTCGACGCCGGCGCCCGCCGGCTCACCGTGCGCCTCGGCGACGAGACGCTCGCGGAGGGCGCAGTCGACGGCGAGGCCGGCCGCGCCGTGCTCGCGGACGCGGTCACGCGCTACGTGCGCACGCTCGGAGACTCCTCGCTGCGGCGCGGCGACGCGCTCACGCTCGTCGGCGACGGCGTGACCCCGCGCTTCCATGACCGTGGCCCGCGCCACGTGACGCTGCTCGGCAGCGCGAGCGTGGCCGCGCTCGCCGAGGCGATCGGGGCGGAGGTGGACGAGCGCCGCTTCCGGATGAACGCCACGATCGACGGCCTCCGCCCGTGGGAGGAGCTCGCATGGATCGGGCGCCGCGTGCGCATCGGCGGCGTCGAGTTCGACGTGACCGGGCCCGTGATCCGCTGCCTCGCGACCCACGCGAACCCGATCACGGGCGAGCGCGACCTCGAGGTGATGCAGACGCTGACGCGCCGCCTCGGGCAGGACGAGCCGACGATGGGCGTGCTGGGGGTGCCGCGCGCCGCCGGCGAGATCGCGGTCGGCGACGCCGTGGAGCTGTCGGGCTGACGCGCGCCTCGAGCGCGGCGCGCCGTCCGCGGCGGTGGAACGTCCGTTCCGACCGGCCCCTTACAATGCGGTCATGACGCCGGCGGGCCGCCGCAACGGCAACGGACGCTCCGAAGAGGACGCCGCCCTCGAACGTGCGCGGGCGGCGATCGACGCGCTCCCGCGGCGCAAGGACCAGCTCCTCCCGGCGCTCCAGGAGGCGCAGCATGCGCTGGGCTGGGTCACCCGCGAGGCGATCGAGCACGTGCACCGCCACACGCGGGTCCCGCTCTCCGAGATCTACGCGACCGCCACCGCGTACTCGGAGCTGCGGCTCGAGGCGCCCGTCCCCGGGCGGTGGCACGTCTGCACGGGCGTGAGCTGCGACCTCGCGGGGGCCGCCGCGCTGCTGGAGGCCGCGCCGGAGCGCACCGCCCGCATCGACTGCCAGTTCCTGTGCGCGCTCGCGCCGGTCGTCGTCGACGCGCGTGAGCGGCTCTTCGGCCGGATGACCCCGGAGGCGCTGCGCGCGCGCCTCGAGGCGGAGGCGGCGGCGGCGACGCCGCAGCCCCCGGTGCGTCGGCGCGCGCGCTCGGGCACGCGGACCCGCCGGAGGCCGTCGTGACGCGCTTCCCGCCGACGGCTGCGCTGCACGCGCTGCGCGAAGCGCATCCCGCTCCGGCGCGGCCGCGCGTGCTGCTGCACCTCGGGACCTGCGGCGAGGCCGTGGGCGCCCCCTCCGCGAGGGAGGCGCTGCGCGAGGTGCTCGGCGCGCGCGCGCCTTGGGTCGTGGAGGCGGCGTGCGACGGCGCGTGCTGGGCCGCGCCGGCGGCAACCGTCGTGCGCGAGGGCCACGTGCACCGCCATCCGCGCCTCGACGACGGGGGCGGCGACGCGGTCGCCGCGTGCCTGGACGCCTGTTGCGACGCGGAGGGCTACGCGGGCACCGGCGAGCGCGGGCTCACCGCGCGCATGGGGCGCAACGACGGCTCGCTCGGCGACGCGCTCGCGCAGGGTGCCTACGCGGCCATCGCCCACGCGATCACGCGCCCGGCGGCCGAGACGATCGAGGCGATCGAGCGCGCGCGGCTCACCGGCCGCGGCGGCGGGCACTTCCCGGTGCCGACGAAGTGGAAGCTCGTCGCCGCGCACGGCGGCGAGAAGTGGTTGCTCGTGAACGCCGAGGAGGGCGAGCCCGGCGTCTTCAAGGACCGCCACCTGATCGAGGGCGACCCTCACCGGCTGATCGAGGGGATCCTGCTCGCCTGCCACGCGACCGGCGTGACCCGCGCCGTCGTCTACATCAACGGGCAGGCGCGCAACGCCCGCGCCGCGTTCGAGCGCGCGCTCGCCGACGCGCGCGCGGCCGGCATCGTCGATGGCGACGCGCTCGGCCGCCGCATCGAGGCCGCGATCGAGGTGCGCTCTGGCGCCGGCGGCTACGTCTGCGGCGAGGAGTCCGTGATCATGAACAGCGTGGAGGGCGAGCGGCCGGTGCCGCGCTACAAGCCGCCCTTCGCGACCGATCACGGGCTCTTCCGCTGGCCGACGATCATCAACAACGCGGAGACGCTCTGCGCGGTGACGACGGTCTTCGACGAGACCCCGCCGCCGACGAAGCTGATCCCGCTCTCGGGCGCCGTGCCGCGGCCGGGGCTCTACGAGGTGCCGGTGGACGGCGCGACGACCTGGGCGGGCGTGCTCGCGATGGCTGGCGCGAGCCCGGGGCGGGCGTCCGCCGTGCTGCTCGGCGGCCCGTCGGGGCGCTTCGTCCCGCCGGCCGAGTTCGACCGCCCGCTCGAGATGCGCGCGCTCGGCGCCGGCGGCGCCGTCGTGCTGCCGCGAGACGCGGACATCGCGAAGATCACGCGCGACCTCGCTGCGTACAACATGCGAGAGTCGTGCGGCGAGTGCACGCCGTGCCGCGAGGGCACCGCGCGGCTCGTGGAGCTGCTCGCGGACCCGGGCGCGAACCGCGCGCGCATCGACGAGGTGATCGAGGTGATGACGGAGGCGTCGCTCTGCCAGCTCGGCGGCCTGGCCGGCCGGCCGGTGGCGTCGGCGCTCGCCGAGTTCCCGGTGGCGTTCGAATGATGAGGACGAGTGGCCCCTTCGGCGGGCTCAGTGCAGGCTCGCGTGAGCGGGCTGAGCCGCCGGGGCGACGAAGCTCTCGCTCGCGCCCAGGACTGGAGGTGATCCGATGACGCTGCCCGGCATGCCGGTGGTGGCGCCGCCGGTGACGGTGACCGTCGACGGCCGCGAGGTGAGCGTGCCGCGCGGCTCGATGCTGCTCGAGGCGGTGCTCGCCGCCGGCGTCGACCTTCCCCACCTGTGCAAGCCCGACGCCCGCGGACCGCTCGGCGCCTGCCGCACCTGCCTCGTCGAGGTGGAGGGCGCGCCGCGGCTCGCGGCCGCCTGCCACACCCCGGTCGCGGAGGGAGCCGCGATCCGCACGCAGTCCGAGAAGGCCGCGCGCGTCCGCCGGGGCGTGCTCGACCTCACCGTCGGCATGTCGGCGGACGGGCGCGGCAAGGGCCTCGCCGCGCGCCACGCGCAGGTACACGGGATCGAGACCTCGTCGTTCGAGCCGCGGCCGCGCGCCCCGCTCGACGAATCGAACGTCTTCTTCACGTTGAGCATGGCCGACTGCATCCTCTGCGGCCGCTGCGTCGACGCGTGCCAGCGCACGCAGCACATCGGCGCGATCGGCATCAACGGTCGCGGCAAGACCGCGCACATCGGCGCGGCGTTCGACTCGCTCTGGGAGGAGTCGATCTGCACCTCGTGCGGGCAGTGCGTTTCACAGTGCCCGACGGGCGCGCTGATGCCGACGACCGGCATCGCGGCCACGGCGAGCAGTCGCCAGCCCGAGACCATGGTCGTGCACACGACGTGCCCGTACTGCGGCGTCGGCTGCGGGCTCGCGGTGCACGAGCGCGAGGGGGAGATCGTCTGGGTCGACGGCGAGCCGGGGAACGGCTCGTCGCAGGGGATGACCTGCGTGAAGGGGCGCTTCGGCCTTCCCTTCGTGCACTCCGAGGAGCGGCTGACGCAGCCGCTCGTCCGCAGGCGCGGCCGGCTGTGGCCGGCGAGCTGGGACGAGGCGCTCGACCTCGTCGCCGAGCGCTTCGCCGACTCGATCGGGTCGTTCGCGGCGATCGCGTCTGCGAAGGCGACGAACGAGGACGGCTACGTCCTCCAGAAGTTCGTGCGCGCGGTGATGGGCACGAACTCCGTCGACCACTGCTCGCGGCTCTGCCACGCGCCGTCGGTCGTCGCGCTGATGGAGCAGGTCGGCTCCGGCGCGACGAGCAACTCGTACGAGGACTACGACCACGCCGGCACGCTGCTCGTGGTGGGGAGCGACACCGGGCAGAACCACCCGGTCGTCGCGTCGCGGCTGCGCCGCGCGGTGGAAGATCGGGGCGCGGCGCTGATCGTCGTCAACCCGATCCGCATCGACCTCTGCGACGTCGCCGAGGTGCACCTGCAGCCGCGACCGGGCACCGACGTGGCGCTGTTCAACGCGATGGCGAATGTGATCCTCGAGGAGGGCCTCTGGGATCGCGACTTCGTCGCGAGCCGGACCGAGGGGTTCGAGTCGTGGCGCGCCGTCGCGTCGCAGGTGAGGCCGGAGGACGCGGAGGCGATCACGGGCGTGCCCGCGGACGACATCCGCGTTGCGGCGCGGCTCTACGCGCGCCCGCGCCCCGAGCACGACGGCCAGCCGCGCGGCTCGTGCCTGATCTGGGGCATGGGCGTCACGCAGCACACGAACGGCTCGGACAACGCGCGCTCGCTGATCAACCTCGCGCTCCTGTGCGGCCAGGTCGGCGGCTTCGGCAACGGGATCTCGCCGCTGCGCGGGCAGAACAACGTGCAGGGGTGCTCGGACTCGGGCTGCCTGCCGAACGTCCTCCCCGGCTACGAGCCGCTCGACGGCCCAGCGAACGAGAAGTATTCGCGCGCGTGGGAGACGGAGATCGGGCGCGAGCCGGGGCTGAGGTCGACGGCGATGATCGAGGAGATGCTCGAGGGCCACCTCAAGACGATGTACGTCGTCGGCGAGAACCCGCTCATCTCCGACCCCTACCTCGCGCACGCGCGCGAGGGGTTCGAGGCGCTCGACTTCCTCGTCGTGCAGGACATCTTCATGCACGAGACCGCGGAGATCGCGGACGTCGTGCTCCCCGCGACCTCGTTCGCGGAGAAGGAGGGGACGTTCACGAACAGCGAGCGGCGCGTGCAGCTGATCCGCCCGATCGTGGAGGCTCCGGGGGAGGCGCGGCACGACTGGGAGATCACGAACGAGATCGCCCGTCGCGTCTGCCGCCTGCTCGAGCGGCCGGCGCGCGGCTTCGAGCACCGCTCGGCATCGGAGATCTTCGACGAGATGACTTCGCTGATGCCGATCATCGCCGGGCTCTCGCACGAGCGGCTCGATCGCGAGGGCGGCATCCAGTGGCCGGTGCCGGACGAACAGCACCCGGGCACCCCGCGGCTCTTCCAGGAGGAGTTCCCACGGGGGCTCGGCAGGTTCGTCGCGGTGGAGCAGGGGCCGCCGGCGGCTGACCTGCCGTCGCGGCGCTTCCCGTTCACGCTGATCACGGGACGGTCGCTCTACCACTGGCACACCGGCGTGATCACGCGGCGCGTGCCCGGTCTGCTCGCGACGGTGCCGGTGGTGGCGGTCGACATGCACCCGGCGGACGCCGACCGGCTGAAGGTGAAGGAGGGCGACGTCGTGCAGCTCGCCTCGCGTCGCGGCGAGATCGCGGCGGAGGTGCACGTCGTCGACCGGATGCGGCGCGGCGAGCTGTTCGTGCCGTTCGTGCAGCTGCGCGGAGCAGCGGCGAACTTCCTCACGAACGACGCGCTCGACCTGGCGTCGGGCATTCCCGAGTACAAGGCGTGCGCAGTGCGCGTGGAGCCGCCGGGGACGCCGTCGCGCGCGGGCCGCGGCCCGCGCATGCAGCGCAAGGGGAAGGCGCCGATCGGGCCGCCGGCGTAGGGGGTATCGCGGTCCGTTCGCGCCGAGGTTCGTTCGAGGGGCTGCGTTCGCCGTGAGCCTGTCGAAGGGCGCCCGCCAGAGGTGGATCCGCACGTGGCGCGTTCCGCCGAAGCTCGCTCGCCCCCCCTTCGACGAGCGCGGGGGGCGCGCTACCGCCCGACCGGTCGTCGCACCACGATGCTCGCGAGCACCGAGACGAGCGTGATGATCAGCGCGCCGAAGAACGCCGACCAGAACCCGTCGATCGTGAAGTTGAGGTCGAGCTGGCCGGCGGCCCACGCCGTCAGCGCAAGCAGCAGCGCGTTCACCACCAGCGCGAAGAACCCAAACGTCACCATGATCAGGCAGAACGACAGGAAGTAGGCGAGCGGCCGCAGCAGCATGTTCACGATCGCGAAGATCGCCGAGCCGGCCAGGAGCGACTGCCAGTCGCCGATCCGGATGCCCGGCACGATCGCGGAGGCGAGGAAGAGGCCGCTCGCGTTGATGATGAGCCGCAGCACGAGCGTCTCGATCGACCAGTCGGGCCCCGGGCCGTCGAAGCGGACGAAGATGCCTCGGCTCACCGGCGTGCCCCTCCCTCGATCGACCGCGCGAGTCTAGCGGCGCGGGCGCGGATGGGCGGTAGAATGAGCGCGGCCTCGGGGACCGTCGGCGGTCCGCATCGAGGCCGCCGCCCCGCGCGAGCCCTGAGAGGAGCCTCCCGGATGCCCTACGAGTACGCGACCTACGAGAAGCGCGGCCACGTCGCCTACGTGACGATCAACCGGCCCGAGGTGATGAACGCGCTGCACCCGCTCGCATCGCACGAGCTCTCCGGCCTCTGGGACGACTTCGCGAACGACGACTCGGCGTGGGTGGCGATCCTCACCGGGGCGGGGGATCGGGCCTTCTCGGCGGGGAATGACCTCAAGGCGACCGCCTCCGGCACGGGGCGGCTGCCCGAGGGCACGGTGCCGCGCGCCGGCGGCTTCGGTGGCATCACCGACCGCTGGGACCTGCACAAGCCCGTGATCGCCGCGGTGAACGGCTGGGCGATGGGCGGCGGCTGCGAGATGGCGCTCGCGTGCGACATCATCGTGGCCTCCGAGCGCGCTCGCTTCGGGCTGCCGGAGCCGCGCGTGGGGCTGTTCGCGGGCGCCGGCGGCATCCACCGTCTCCCGCGCCAGCTCCCGCTCAAGATCGCGATGGGCATGATCCTCACGGGCAAGGACATCGACGCGCAGACCGCGCACCGTTACGGTCTCGTGAACGAGGTCGTGCCGCACGACCAGCTGAAGGAGGCGGCCGACCGCTGGGCGAGCCAGATCCTCGAGTGCGCGCCGCTCTCGGTGCGCGGCTCGAAGGAGGGCGCGATGCGCGGGCTCGACCTGCCGCTCGAGCCGGCGATCCACCGCAGCTACTACTGGCTGCAGCGCCACAACCAGAGCCCCGACCGCATCGAGGGCCCGCGAGCGTTCTCCGAGAAGCGCCAGCCGGAGTGGAAGGGCGTCTAGCCGAGGTCGAGCGCGCCGCGCGCGAGCGCGCGCATCGCCGGGAGGTGCTCGGCGATGTGCCCGAAGGTGTTGTTCGCGATCACGTAGCGCAGCGGGAAGCCGAGCCACGGCGCACGGGCCTCGTCGTTCAGGTCTTCGTCCGAGAGCCCCGCGATGAGTCCGAGGAGCGCGTCGAGCGACTGATCGAAGCGACGCCACGCCTCGTCCGCCGGGAGGTCACGGTCGGCGTCCATGTCCCGCTCGTTCAGTGCGTCGTCCTGCTCGAACGTGTACCCGGGCTCGGGACCCGCGCGACGCTCGCCGGAGAGCCCCGCCATCCACCATCGCACGAGCCGCGCCTGCCAGCGGCCGACGTGCGCGAGGTAGTCCTTCGCGTTCATCCCGTCGGGGTCGCGGCGCTCCCAGCCCGCGCCGCCGAGCGCCTCGCGGAGCGCATCGCTGACCTCGCGCAGCCGCCGCAGGCACTCGTCACCCGAGAGCGCGTCGTCCTGCGGCACGTCACCCTCCGCGGATCAAACCTCCGCAAGCTCCACCGCGCGGTGCCCGGTGCGGCTGCGGTAGACCGCCTCGGTCACCCGCATGTAGTGCAGCCCGTCGTCGAAGTTCGTCAGCTCGACGGGCCTCCCCTCGCGGATCGACTCGATGAAGTCTCGCTCGACGCGCCACTCGCCGGCGGTGCCGGGGTCGGGCTCGAGCGGGGCCGGCTGCTCGCCGCGGCGCGCGAAGCTCATGCGGTCGCCCATCTCCCAGTGCAGCGTCCCCTCGGAGCCGTACACCGAGATGCCGTTGGCGTCGCGCGGCGCGTGCAGCACGGTGCTCACGCGGAACGTGACGCGGCCGCCGCGCTCGAGCTCGGCGAGGACCCCGAGGCTGTCGGGGACGTCGACCGGCGTGGACCGTCCCTGTTCGCCGCGGCGCTCGCGGACGAACGTTGCGCCGTCGGCGAGCACGCGGCGCATCGGGCCGAGCCAGCGGCTCACGACCTCGACGAGGATGCCGAACTGCATGACGTTCATGCCCGAGAGGTCGCCGCGCTCGCGCCAGTGCAGCGGGGCGTCGGGGTTGAGCGCCTGCCCGTTGAGCAGTGTCACGTGCACCTCGCGGATCTCGCCGAGCGAGCCGTCGTCGACGAGGCGGCGCACGGTGCGCCACGAGCGGAGGTCGAACGGCGCGGGCACGAGCTGCGCGACGCGGTCGGGGCGGGCCCGCGCGGCCTCGTGCATCGCGCGCGCCTCCGTCGCGTCCATCGCCATGCGCGCCTCGCAGAGCACGTGCTTGCCCGCCTCGAGCGAGCGCACGCTGAACTCGCGGTGCATGTACGGCCAGGTGCCGATGCAGATCGCGTCGATCGACGGGTCGGCGAAGAGCGCCTCCGGGTCCGTCTCCACGCGCGCGATCCCGAACTCGTCGGCGACGCGCTGCCCGCTCTCGCGCGAGCGGTTGCAGACCGCGACGACCTCCACGTCGGAGATCGCCTGGAAGCCGGGGATGTGGCGCAGGCGGGTGTTGGCGCCCGCGCCGATCAGCCCGATGTGCAGCGGTGCCGCCATCGCGCGCCTCCTATCGTCCGAGGCGCGGCCGCGGCGGCAGCGGCTCCATCGGGAAGGCGCCGCTGAGCGCGGCGGCGGGCGGCATGGGCACCTCGATCAGCGCGGGCTCGCCCGCCGCGAGCGCGGCGCGCAGCGTCGTGCGGAACGCCTCCGGGCCCTCCGCGCGGTAGCCGGCGACGCCGAACGCCTCGGCGAGCGCGACGAGGTCCGGGTTGTGCAGCTCGGTCGCGATCACGTGCTCGTTGAAGCGCAGCGTCTGGATGCGGCGCACGTTGCCGTACGCGTTGTCGTTGAACACGACCGTCACGAGCGGGATGCGCTGCTGCGCCATCGTCGAGAGCTCCTGCACGTTGTACATGAAGCCCCCGTCGCCGTTGATCGAGACGACCTTGCGGTCGGCGTTGCCGACCTGCGCGCCCAGCGCGGTCGCGAAGCCGTAGCCGAGCGTGCCCTGGTAGCCGGAGGTGAGGAAGGTGCGCGGCTCGTACACGGGGAACGCGCCGCCGTTGCACCAGTACCCCACCTGCGTGCTCTCGCTGACGAGGATGCCGTCGTCCGGGAGCTCCTCGCGCAGCACCATTCCGTAGCCCGCCTGCACGGTCGCCTCCGACCAGCGCCGGCGCGCCTCCCCCCGGATCGCGCGCAGCTCGGCCTCCCGCGAGGCGCGCGCGCGGTTGTGGCGCGGCACGCGCGCGACGAGCCCGGCGAGCGCCGCCTTCGCATCGGCCGCGATGCCGAGCGTGGGCGCACGGTTGCGCCCGACCTCCTCCGGGTCGACGTCGACCTGGATGAGCTGCGCGCCCTTCCCCAGCGAGCCGCCGAGCCGCGGGTTCGTCGCGACCATGAAGCGCGTGCCGACCGCGAGCACCACGTCGGCCTTCGACAGCAGTTCGCGCGTCGCCACCATCCCCGAGAAGGCGCGGTGGTCGCGGTCGGAGAGCGCGCCCCGGCCGTTGCTCGTCATCAGCACGGGCGCCTCGAGGATGCGCGCGAGCTCCGCGAGCTCCTCCCAGGCGGCCGCCGCGAGCACGCCGCCGCCGCTGCAGATCAGCGGGCGCTCGGCCCGCCCCAGCATCTCTGCCGCGCGCTCGAGCGCGTCCTCATCGGCGGGGTGCTCGGCGGAGCGCACCCACGCCTCGGGCTCGAGCAGCGTCACGTCGCCGACCCGCTCGAGCACGTCCGGCGGGATCTCGATCTCGACCGGTCGCGGGCGGCCCGTATGCAGCGCCCCCATCGCGCGGCGCACGATCCCCGGAATCTCCTCGGGCCTCGAGGCGCGCTCGGCCTGCTTCACGACCGAGGAGATCGTCTCGAGCTGGCGGTTGATCTCGTGGAGCGCCCCGCGGCCGAGGCCGATCTGGTCCGACTGGATCTGCCCGGCGATGCACAGGACCGGCGAGTTGCACGCGTAGGCGGTGGCCAGCCCGGCGGCCGCGTTCAACAGCCCGGGCCCCGGCACGACGAGGCACGTGCCGACCTCGCCGGTCGTGCGCGCGAAGCCGTCGGCCATGTATGAGGTCGCCTGCTCGTGCCGCGTGTGGACGAGCGAGAAGTGGTCGCGCTCCTCCCAGAGCGCGTCGACGGCGAAGTCGAGCTGGATGCCCGGCAGCGCGAAGATCGTCTGGATCCCCTCGACCTTCAGCGACTGCGCCAGCGCCTGCCCGCCCGTCATCTGCATCTGCCCGCTCCCTCCGAGAGCCACGGCGCGACGCCGACCGAGGACGATACACGATTCACCCGGCACGCCCGTCGCGCGCGGCCGCGGTCATGCGCGACGCGGTGTGCGCGGCGCCGGCGCGCAGCTGTCCGCGGCGCGGAGCGGCGCATCCATCGGCCGTCCCGCCACATCACCGCGTGCAGCTCACGATCGCGAATCGGGGGCCGTAACGCGGGGCGCGCCGACGCTGAACCGAGACGCGGCGAACCCGACGGCTGACGCGCGGGGCGGGAGATGCGCGGGGCGCAGGCTCCTAGCGCGATCCGCGCAGGCGCGGGTCGAGCCGGTCTCGGAGCGCGTCGCCCAGCATGTTGAAACTGTAGACGGTCAGGAAGATCACGAGGCCAGGGAAGATCGCCAGATGCGGCGCCCGCACGAGCTGCTGGCGCGCGTCGTTCAGCATGCGCCCCCAGCTCGGGGTCGGCGGCTGCACGCCGTAGCCGAGGAACGAGAGCGACGACTCGATCAGCACCGCGTTCCCCACGAGGATCGAGGCACTCACGATCACGATCGCGAACAGGTTCGGCACGATGTGCCTCGCCATGATGCGCACGTCGTGCGCGCCCAGGGCACGCGCCGCGTCGACGTACTGCTCCGTCGTGAGCGAGAGCGCGACGCCGCGGATCGTCCTGGATGAGCTCGTTGCGATCAGCAACGAGAGGGAGAGGACGATGGCGAGCATGTCGCCGATGCGCCCGGCGAGGGTCTGCACGACGAGGATGATGAAGACGAGCCCGGGCACGGCGATGCCGATGTCGATGATGCGTTGGAGCAGCGTGTCGAAGAGCCCGCCGTAGTAGCCGGAGATCGTGCCGAGGACGACCGAGAGCGCCTTGCTCAGCAGCACCACGCCGAAGCCGATGATGATCGACGTGCGCGCGCCGAACACGATGCGCGCGTAGAGGTCGCGGCCGAGCTCGTCGGTACCGAACCAGTGGCTCGCCGACGGCGCCTGCAGCCGATCCCCGATCGACTGCCTGAGCGGGTCCTGCGCCTCGAGCGGCGTGAAGATCGCCGGCACCGCGGCCATCAGGATCAGGACGACGACGAAGAACGCCCCGAACGCGCCGAGCGGGTAGTGGCGGATGAATCGCCACAGCGCCACCGGGTAGCGCCGGTAGAACGGCGCGGGCGGACCGAGACGGTAACTGTCGTCGAGGGCGCGTGCTTCGGTGGCCATCAGGAGTACCTAATCCTCGGGTTGAGCCACGAGTACGTGATGTCGACCCCCAGGTTCGCGAAGACCACGACGAGGGCCGAGACGAGGTTGATCGCCTGCACCACCGGGAAGTCCAGCTGGTTGATGGAGGAGACATAGTACCGGCCCATCCCGGGAATCGAGTAGACAGTCTCGATGATCACCGAGCCGCCGACGATCCCGGGGATCCCCAGCCCGATCACGGTGATCACCGGGATGAGCGCGTTCTTCATGGCGTGGCGGATGATCACCACGCGGTCGGTGAGGCCCTTCGAGCGCGCCGTGCGGATGTAGTCCTGGCGCAGCACCTCGAGCATCGCCGTGCGCGTGTAGCGCATGACGCCACCCGACGACGAGCCGCCGAGGATGATCGCCGGAACGAGCATGAGCTTGAGGTTGGCGATGGGGTCGTCGGTGAAGCCGACGTACGTGGTTGGGGGGACCCCCCAGCGGAAGTAGCGTCCGGCGAGCGCGATCAGGAGCAACGCGATCCAGAAGTTCGGTGCCGCCAGCAGGCCGATGGCGGCGCTCCGTCCGACGTAGTCCGCGGCCGTGTTCTGTTTCACCGCGGAGAGGATCCCGATTGGGATGCCCATCGCGACCGAGACGACCAGCGCGAGGATCCCGAGCTCCATCGTGACGGGGAGCCGGGTCTTGAGCTCGCTCTGCACCGTGCGACCGCTGATGAGCGATGAGCCGAGGTCGAACCTCCCGATCTCGCCGAGCCAGAGGACGTACTGCTCCGGGATGTTCCGGTCGAGCCGGAAGTCCTTCAGGATGGCGTCCCGGGTCTCCTTGCTGGTGGCCCCGAAGTCGCCCGCGATCAGCGCGACGATGTCGCCGGGCACCAGGCGCACCATCGTGAACACGAGGATGGAGAGCCCGAACAGCGTCGGGATCATCAGCGCAAGCCGCCGGATGATGTACTTCTGCATGGGCCTCCTGGTGGGCCGCGGTGCGCATCGCTGTTGTGATGCCGTGCCCGTTGCGGGAGCGGGGCGAGTCTACTGGACCGGCCTCCAATACACACATGCGAGCGGTCCCGGCCGGGCTGGGACGCTCGCGCCGCACGCCAGAGCGGATCGCGGGGGCGCGGGCGATCGTAGTGCGTCGCGGCCGACCGGAGCGGTTCCACCCGAGTCGCGAACGCGGGTTTGGTGGTCGGGGAGACCCCGGTTTCTCAGGGGCGATATCGATCGCTACACTCAACACAATGCGGGTACTCGTAATCGACGACGAGCCTGACATCGTCGAGGTGGTGCGACTCACGTTCGGACTCCGGTGGCCGGAGGCGGACGTGGTTCACGCTTCGGGGGGCGCTTCCGGCGTGGAGGCGGCCCAGATGGACCCCCGGCCGTCATCATCCTCGACATCGGGCTCCCCGACATCGACGCGTTCGAGGTCTGCCAGCGTATCCGGCAGTTCTCCGAGGTGCGGTGATCACGCTGACGGCCCGCCACGAGGAGCTCGACAAGGTGCGCGGGCTCGAGATGGGGGCGGACGACTACATCACGAAGTCGTTCTCGCACATCGATCTGCTCGCCCGGGTCCGCGCGGTGCTGCGCCGCACCGGCTTGCAGGTCCCCATCAACGAGGGACCGCCGTTCAGCGACGGGGTGCTGCGCATCGACTATCAGAGCCGCGATGTGAGCATCCGGGGGGATCGCATCAAGCTCACCCCGATCGAGTACGGGCTGCTCTACCACCTGACGCGGAACCGCAACCGGGTGCTGACGTTCCGCACGCTGCTCGCGAAGGTGTGGGGGCGGGAGTACGTGGAGGAGAGCGACTACCTGAAGGTGCACATCCAGCACCTGCGGAGGAAGCTGGGGGACGACCCCCAGTCGGACCCGATGATCGTGAACGAGCGGGGGGTGGGGTACAAGTTCGTCCCTCGGGGGCGAACGCACAGCGGCTAGCGGCGGGGACAGCGGGAAGCCGATGTCCTACGATCAGCGGTGGCGGACCGGGACGAGGGCGGAGCAGGGTCGTGAGCGCGCAGCGCCGACGGCCGCGGAGCGGCTGACGTCGATCCTCCGGGCGGTAGGGGCGCTCCTGGCGACGCTGGGTGGCGAACCGGCGCCCGCGATGCCTCGCGGCGCGCGCCGCTCGAACGGGTCTCGCCCCCGCACCCGCCGCGCGAGGTGGGACCGAGCCACCCGCCGATCGACGGAGACGCCCGATGCCCGACCGTCTCCCCGGCAAGCAGCCCGACCTCGACCGCATCGAGCTCGTGCTCGAGGATGCCCGCGAGCACGCGCACCGCATCATCGACGAGTCCGTCGAGCAGGCGCAGGAGCTCCTGGTGCGCCGCTCGGGCCACGACCCCTTCTTCGACGCGCTCATCGGCTCGCTCACGGGCCTGAGCGAGGACGTGCGCGACCTGCGGCGGCGCCTGGAGCGCATCGAGGCGCTCCTGCGCTCGCCCGCCGCCGCGCCACCCGCGGAGCGCGCGCCGGCGGCCGAGCCG
>Ga0194110_10005416_pt1 | contig 15151 bp, 12 predicted proteins | sample TA2Kig1200mmetaG_FD_146192 | JGI IMG/M metagenome (GOLD analysis project Ga0194110, IMG submission 146192) | Freshwater microbial communities from Lake Tanganyika, Tanzania - TA2015032 Kigoma Deep Cast 1200m | ecosystem: Environmental > Aquatic > Freshwater > Lake | place: Tanzania: Lake... | reverse complement strand
TGGAAAAATATTATTTGCTATTAGTGAAAGGAATCATCCTCAAAAACTCCTCATAAGCATGGGTTGGAATTAACCTTTTCGGTGACGAACTTTTCGCCCTGACTGACGCTTAAGCCAGGCCTAGACCTCCGAGGGGTCGGACTGCTCCACCAGGCGGATCTGGTCCTTGATCCAGAAAAATATCTTGAAGCGCACTTGCACCCGGACCTCGCCCCGCTGGTTGTGGGCCCTGGCCTCACTGATCTCATTGGAGCAGGGGTACAGGGTGATGAGCCTGTTTCTCTGGTGCCTGTGGGCCGTGGCCCCTGGCTGGGCTGGCCCACCGTCCCCCCAGATGATCACCGAGGCGGACGCCGGACGCACCATTGCCGTCCAGCGAGGGGAAAAGTTTGCCCTAAAAATCCGCAACCCTGCCAGCGGCGGCTATGATATCGTCACCCCCATTTATGACCCGGGCATCCTTAAATTGGCCTCCAGGAAAGCCATCCCTCCGGAACCGGCGCCGTTCCCCAAGTTGGGGGATTTCGGCGAAATCGTCTTTGAATTTGATACGGTAGGCATCGGGGCCACAGACCTGGCGATCCAGATCGCCCGCCGAGGGGAGGTGAAAAAGCCATCGGAAGAATATTTGAAAGTCAAGGTTAAGGTGAGGTGAGGTGTAACCACTGGCAACATGAGATGGATTCAGGCAAAACTTGGCCATTCCCAGTTTCGGCCTTATGAAGGAGAAGCCATGAGAAAAATACATGCATTATCCGTGGTAGCGGCGTTCATCCTGACACCCTTGCTTCTCTTGATGGTAGGGGTAGGCTACACCAGCGGTGAGGTGCTTGAGGTTGCCCCCCTTAATCCCGACTTTGAAGAAGTATCCATTGAAATGGCCCAGGGGACCTATAGGGCGGCGGTGACCGAGGAGGGCCGCCGTTTGGGTTATTTGCCGCCTCCGGTGGACCTGAGATTCCTGGAACAGCACCCGATGGCCCTCAGAATCGCGCCCCAGGCCGTGCCGACGGCCTGGGATCTGCGCAGCGTCCTGGGCTACAACGCCATCACCCCGGTGAAGGACCAGGGCTCCTGCGGTTCCTGCTGGGCCTTCGGCAACCTCGGCGCGGTGGAATCCAAATACAAGATTGAAACCGCGGGCCACCCTAACCTCGATTTGTCGGAAAACAACATGATCTCGGATGAATGTAAATGGCCCTTTGCATGGAAGCGGTGCGACGGCGGCAACACCAACTTGGCCACGGCCTACCTTACGATGGTGTTGAAGAAGAGCCCCAGCACCGGCCCCAGGCAAAAGGGGGCCGTGCTGGAAAGCGCCGATCCTTACAATTCCTCCAGCATTTTTGTTGATACCAAGTGCGGCTGGGGCAGCCGTCCCAACCCCAGCCGGCGGATCAACGGCACCCGCTGGGTCGCGAAAAACACCGCGACGATGAAAGACGCCATGTATTCCAGGACCACCCCGCTGGTGACCGCTTTTCATTGGGACGGCAGCTTCTACAATTCCACCACCCGGGTTTATTATCATCCCGGGTGCACCCATTCCTCCAACCATGAAGTGCTCATCGTGGGCTGGGACAACAATAAGGCCCATCCGGGAGGCCAGGGCTGCTGGATTGTGAAAAACAGTTGGGGGGCCACCTGGGGCGGCACCGCCACCAACCCGGGGGATGGCTACTTTTACATCCCCTATGACACCGGCAACGTCGGCAGCGACAACATGTACTACAGGGGGTCTCCCTGGGCTGCGGCCACCCGGGCTTACAACTCCGCCGAATATTTCTACATGGAAGACCTGCCCGGCCTGGTGAGTGTTATTGGATGGGGTTCGACCACCAATCCCTATGGGTATGGGGCCACGGTCTTTGCTCCAGGCAACACCGGCGAAAAGCTGGTCGCCGTGGAGTTCTTCAGCGTCATGAACAACATGCCCTATGAAATCAAGGTCTATGGCACGGTTACTGATGTTTCTCCTGGCGTGGTGGCCTTTTCCAACCTCCTAACCACCAAAACCGGCACCTGCGAGGAAGCCGGGTATTACTCCATCCCGGTGAGCCTGACGTCTCTCCTGACCAAGGGGCAAAGGTACGGGGTGCAGGTCAAATTTAAAACCACTCTCAGTGGAGGCAAGTATTACCCCGTTCCCGTGGCTTACGAATTGGCCGGGTACACCTATAATTTCGTGGGCAGCGGCCTGACCAACTCCACCAGCTACGCCAGATCGGGAGACACCGGCAATTTTGGTCGAGTGGTGATCGGAGGCACTACCAGCGTCCCGTGCGTCCGGGTCCGCACCAATATCCCTTTGTGAAGTAGGAGGAAAGCAGGGGCGTTGAAATAAAGGGCGGACAAAAGGGGCAAAGCTGATTAAACCACCACCGGGCGGCCAAGATGCCCGGGGTGAACCCGCATTATAGCGATTGCCAAAAGTTTTTTCCGATTGTTTTTTGACGTAGGGGCACAGCGTGCTGTGCCCCTGTGCCTTGGGCACGGCTCGCCGTGCCCCTACGAGGAAATTACTTTGGGCAACCCCTATATCTTTCGGATGCCAAGAAAGTCAGGCGCAGGCCCCCGGCAAGCCACAAGGGCGCAAGCGTGAGCATTTTCCCTTGTTTTATTTGGCTGGGCCCGGGTTGGAAATGAGGTGGGGAATCAAAAGAGAGGGGTTAGGCCGATTGACCTAACCCCTTGATTTTACTTGGCGGGGACGACGAGACTCGAACTCGCGACCTCCGGCGTGACAGGCCGGCGTTCTAACCAACTGAACTACGCCCCCGGACATAAAAGTTCAAGGTTCAAGGTTGAAAGTTCAAAGTTAGAGTTTCAAGATCTCTTCCCAAGTTTGCAAAAACTTTGAACCTTGAACTTTGAACCGTGAACCCAAAATTGGTAGGCGGAACAGGACTTGAACCTGTGACCCCCGGCTTGTAAGGCCGATGCTCTCCCACTGAGCTATCCGCCCGCGTCCGTTATAGTCTCAAATGGCGGGCCGGGTGTCAAGTCGTAAGTGAGCCGTGAGCCGTGAGCAGAAAAATCCTCGGTCCAACTGCTCACCGCTCACGGCTCACTGTTTTAATGCGCTTGGATTTCCTCCGGAACCGCGGGAATATAGGCCGGTTCCGGGGGCACCGGCGGCGGGGCCGGTTTGAACAGGCTCTCCGGGTCTTCCAGGACCAGGGCCAATTTAAGCACGTCATCGGCGTTGTCCACCAGCACCAGGTCCACGGCCTTCAAGATGCGGGCCGGAATCTCCTTGATGTCTTTTTCGTTGTCCCGGGGAATTAGCACCGTCTTGATCTGGTGGCGATGGGCCGCGATGATCTTTTCTTTCAGGCCCCCGATGGGCAGGACCCGCCCCCTCAGGGTGATCTCCCCGGTCATGGCCACGTCCCGTTTTACCGGGATTTTAAGCAGGGCGGAAACGATGCTGGTGGCAATGGTGATGCCCGCCGACGGCCCGTCCTTGGGGATGGCGCCTTCCGGCACGTGAATGTGGAGGTCGATCTTGCGGTAGAAATCCTCCGGCAGCCCCAGGTTCTGGGCCTTGGAGCGCACGTAGCTCAGGGCGGCATGGGCCGATTCCTGCATGACTTCGCCCAATTTGCCGGTGATGAGGAGTTTCCCCCGCCCCGGCAGCACCACCACCTCCGTCTGGAGGAGTTCACCGCCGAACTCGGTCCAGGCCAGGCCGGTGCTGAGCCCCACTTCGTCTTTCTCTTCCGTGGTGCCGTAGCGAAATTTGGCCACTCCCAGGTACTTGGCAATGGCCTGGCTGTTGACCTTGACCGCGTGGTCTTTGCCTTTTTCCGCCACTTCCCGGGCCACCTTGCGGCAGATGGAGGAGATTTCCCGCTCCAGGTTCCGCACCCCCGCCTCCCGGGTGTAATAGCGAATGATGTTGTAGATGGCGTTTTCCGAGAAGGTGACGTTTTCTCCGCTCAAGCCGCTGGCTTTGAGCTGTTTGGGAATGAGGAACTTCTCGGCGATGTGCACTTTCTCCACTTCGGTATATCCCGGAATCCGGATGATCTCCATGCGGTCCTGGAGGGGGGCCGGAATGCCATACAGGTTATTGGCCGTGGTGATGAACATCACCTCGGAGAGATCGTAGTCCAGGTCCAGGTAATGATCGTTGAACGCGAAATTCTGTTCCGGGTCCAGGACCTCCAGTAGCGCCGCGGAGGGGTCGCCCCGGAAATCCATGCTCATTTTGTCCACTTCGTCCAGGCAGAAGACGGGGTTGTTGCTCTTGGCTTTCTTAATGGACTGAATGATCTTGCCCGGCAAGGCGCCGATATAAGTGCGCCGGTGGCCGCGGATTTCCGCTTCATCCCGCACCCCGCCCAGAGACAGGCGCACGAAGTTCCGTCCCAAGGCCCGGGCCACGGACTTGGCCAGGGAGGTCTTGCCCACCCCGGGGGGGCCCACCAGGCAGAGAATGGGACCCTTGATCTTTTTCACCAGACTCTGCACCGCCAGGTGTTCCAGGATCCTTTCCTTGGGTTTCTCCAGGCCGTAGTGGTCTTCTTCCAGGATGCGTTCGGCTTCCGCGATGTCGTAGCGGTCCCGGGTCTTGTCATACCAGGGCAGGGACAGAATCCAGTCGATGTAGTTCCGCACCACCGTGGCTTCGGCGCTCATGGGGCTCATGAGCTTGAGTTTTTTTAGCTCGTGCTTTACCTTGGCGGTGGCCTCCGGGGACATCTTCTTCTTGCGGATGCGCCGCTCTATATCCTGGATCTCCCCCTTCATGTCCTCCTTTTCGCCCATCTCCTTTTGGATGGCCCGCATCTGCTCGTTCAGGTAGTACTCCCGCTGGGTCTTTTCCATCTGCTTCTTGACCCGGTTCTTGATGCGGCCTTCGATCTGGAGGATTTCATTTTCCCGGTTGACCAATCCCAGGACCTTTTCCAGGCGGCGGGGGCCGTCCAGGTTTTCCAGCAGCGCCTGCTTTTCGTCGGTTTTGATGGCCAAGTGGCCGGCGATGATGTCCGCCAGCCGGCCCGGGTCATCGATGCCGACCACGGCCTGGAGGGCCTCCTGGGGGACCTTCTTGTTCAGCTTGGCGTAAGTCTCAAACCCGGTCACCGCGGCCCGGCGCAGCGCCTCGGTTTCCGAGGAATACTCCCAGGTTTCCGCCATTTCCTCGACTTCCACCTGGAAGAAGTTGGCGCTGGGCAAAAACTGGCGGATCTGGGCCCGGGTTTTACCTTCCACGAGAACTTTAACCGTGCCGTCGGGCAGGCGCAGAAGCTGGAGAATGGAGGCCAGCGTCCCCACCCGGCGGATTTCCCCTTCCCGGGGTTCATCCTTGCGGGGATCCTTCTGGGCGCAGAGGAGGATATACTTTTCCTGGCCCATGGCATACTCCAGGGCATTGATGGAGCGTTCCCGGCCGATGAACAGGGGCACCACCATGTGGGGAAAGATGACGATGTCCCTGAGGGGCAACATGGGCACTATGAAAACGTTCCGTCGGTCGCCTTCGCCTCTGGTGCGGTTGAGTCGGAAGATCATTGCTGTGCGGCCCTCCCGGGTTTATCCCAGCCTAAACCTTCGGCGGTGCGGTATTTCAAGATCGGCGCACCATGATGGAGAATGAAGTCGTCGTTGATCAGACATTCGGAGACTTCCTTCTTGGACGGCAGTTCATACATCAGATCCAGCATGGCCCGCTCCAGGATGGCCCTGAGGCCCCGGGCCCCGGACTTGCGCTTCAAAGCCTCCTGGGACACGGCCACCAGGGCCTCGGGAGTGAATTTGAGATTCACCGCGTCCATTTCCAGGAGCTTCTGGTACTGTTTCACCAGGGCGTTTTTGGGCTCGGTGAGGATGCGCACCAGGGCTTCTTCATCCAGTTCGTTCAGAGTGGCGATGACCGGCAGCCGTCCCACAAATTCGGGGATGAGACCGAACTTGAGCAGGTCCTGAGGATGCACCTGGATCAGAATCTCTCCCAGGGGCCGCTGCGTCCGGCTCTTGATGTCCGCGCCGAAGCCCATGGACTTCTTGCCGATGCGGGAGCCGATGATGTCCTCCAGGCTGTTGAAAGCCCCCCCGCAAATGAACAGGATGTTGGTGGTGTCCACCTTGATGAATTCCTGCTGGGGGTGTTTGCGTCCGCCCTTGGGAGGCACCGAAGCCATGGTGCCCTCGATGATTTTTAGCAGGGCCTGCTGCACTCCCTCCCCGGAGACGTCCCGGGTGATGGAGGGGCTGTCGGATTTGCGGGCGATTTTGTCCACTTCGTCGATGTAAACGATGCCCCGGGAGGCCTTCTCCACATCGTAATCCGCCATCTGGAGGAGGTTGAGGATGATATTTTCCACGTCCTCGCCCACGTAGCCGGCTTCGGTCAAGGTGGTGGCGTCGGCGATGGTGAAGGGCACGTTCAGAATCTTGGCCAGAGTCTGGGCCAGCAGGGTTTTTCCCGAACCGGTGGGTCCGATGAGCAGAATATTGCTCTTCTGGAGCTCCACCCCGTCCATTTCCACCTTGGCGTTGATGCGCTTGTAGTGGTTGTACACCGCCACCGACAGGATCTTTTTGGCCCGCTCCTGGCCGATGACATACTCGTCAATCTGCTTCTTGATGGCCGCCGGCTCCGGGATGGCCAGGCGGGCCAGTTTGGATTCTTCCTTTTCATACTCCTCGGCGATGATATCGTTGCACAGCTCGATGCACTCGTCGCAGATATAGACTCCGGGACCGGCGATGAGCTTTTTTACTTCGCTCTGGCTCTTACCGCAAAAGGAACACAGCAAATCGGCACTCTTATCGGCGCCACGCTTGCTCATTTGATATAACCTCCGCAAACCCCGGGGGAATGGATTCGCCTGGGGGTTTGGCTTTCTGGGTTATCTCCTGCCCGCTGGGGCTTACCTTTAATATCGTCATTCGACGGCGCTACTTCAAGTCTATCAATGTCGGGGAATAAGTCCAGCTTTCTTACGGGTCATCCGGAAACCGCCCGGCTCGCTTCCCGGCGCAGAATAACATCGTCCACCAGGCCGTATTCCTTGGCCTGCTGGCCGGACATGTAAAAATCCCGCTCCGTGTCCTGGTAGATACGTTCCAGGGGCTGGCCGGTGTGGCCCGCCATGATCTGGTTCAATTCCTCCCGCAAGCGGAGAATCTCCCGGGCCTGGATTTCCACGTCGGTGGCCTGGCCGCCGAAGCTCCCCATGGGCTGGTGAATCAATATCCGGGCATGGGGGAGGGAAAAGCGCTTGCCCTTTTCCCCCGCGGCCAGCAGCAGGGCCGCCATGGACGCCGCCTGGCCCATGCACAAGGTGGCCACCGGCGACTTGATATACTGCATGGTGTCATAAATGGCCATGCCCGCAGTCACCAATCCTCCGGGAGAATTGATATAAAAATTGATCTCCTTGTCCGGGTCTTCCGCCTCCAAAAAGAGCAGCTGGGCGATGACTAGGTTGGCCACATCGTCACTTATCACGGTCCCCAGAAAGATAATCCGGTCTCTCAGGAGCCGGGAATAAATGTCATAAGCCCGTTCCCCCCGGCTGCTCTGTTCCACTACTATGGGTATCAATGGCATTTTTTATTCCTGCTCCTGCGGCGCCGGAGTTTCCGGCGCCTTAATTTCGGCCTGGTCCACCAGCAGCTTCAAGGTCTTCTCATCCCGAAGCCGCCGCCGCAAGGCCTCCAGGAGGTTGTTATCCTGGTAAAACTGTCTCACCTGGGCCACGTCCCGGCCGCTGTGGGCGGCGATGCGGGCCACGCCGGCGTCCAGTTCGGCGTCGTCTATGGCAACGCCCTCCTGGGTGGCGAGGCGCTCCAGGATGAGCTTGGCCCGGGCCCGGCGTTCGGCTGACGGCCGCATGGCCTCCAGCATCCGGTTCCGATCCAGCCCGGCCACGTTAATCCCTTGCTCTTGCAAGCTCTGCCACTGGTCCCGCAGCATGTTTTCCTGCTCCTGTCGGGCGAGCGCCTCGGGCAGTTCAAAGGTTGTTTGGCCTATGAGCTTATCCAGAATCTGGGCTTCCAACTTCGCCTTTCTGGACAGGTCCTTTTCCTTAATAATATCCTCTTGCACCGCGGCACGCAAGTCGGCCATGGTTTGAAAGTTCCCCCCCAGGGCCTGGGCGAAGGCGTCGTCCAGATCGGAGGCGATCTTTTCTTTCACTTCATGAATCTTGACTTGAAAATCCAACACCTTGCCGGCCAGCAGGGGGTTGGCGAAATCCGGGGCGAAGCTCACCGTGAACCGGGCCTCGGCTCCGGGAGACAACCCCAGGAGCTGGCGTTCAAACTCCGGGTGGAAGCGACCGGACCCCACCTGGAGGTACTTATTCTCTTCTTTGGCTTCCTTTAGCTCCTGGCCGCCAAAGTAACCTTGGTAGTCCAGGACCACAAAATCGCCTTCCCGAACTTCCCGGGGCTCCACCGGGGACCGCAGCACCGCGTTCATCTGGCGGATGTCCTCCAGGCGGGCGTCGATCTCGGCATCCGTGGCCGCCACTTCCTGGGCTTCCAGGGGCAGGCTCAGGTAGTCTTCCACGGTGAACTCCGGGGGGATTTCCAGTTCCACGCTGTAAATGTAGTCCCGGCCTTCCACCACCCGGGGCGCCGGCTCGGGCCAGTTGATGTCCACCGGCTCCAGGGCCTTTTCCTTCAGGGCCTCACTTAGGGAGCGGCGCACCAGGTTGTCCGCCACCTCATCCTCCGCCTGCTTGCGGTAATACATCTCCAGGACGGACCGGGGCGCTTTCCCGGGGCGGAATCCTTTGACCTTGACCTTTTTCCCCAGGGACCGGTAAACCTGGTCAATTTCCTGGTCCACCTGGGTGGCGGGCACTTCGATTTTCAGCTTCCGTTTAACCGGACCGATATCTTCCACTTCTACCTTTACGGAGGTTTCTGCCATTATTATCTCTCGCCGAAGTTATTTTTTTCCCCCAATGCATTCCATCGCGCCTTTTTATAGGGGGCCGATTGCCTGCGCCTTCGCGGGGGCGTGATAAACCGCGCCCCTACAAATTATGCCATTGATGGAGCTTGGTATTTTCACGCTGAACTGGTTGTCCCCCCCTTTGGCTCCCCCAGGAGGGTGTGCGAGAGGGGGGACTCGAACCCCCACGGGATTCCCGCTGGATCCTAAGTCCAGTGCGTCTGCCAAATTCCGCCACTCTCGCAGGTTAATTAAAATTTATTAGATTTCCTTCCCCAAGTCAAGGAGTTAGCCGCAGCCCAAAAGATGCGCGGTCGTTGTTTGCCAATGGAATTTTTGATATTAAATTACCGTAGCGCAATCTTGGAAACGCAATTTATTCTGCCCGAGGCCCAATAGAAGAATTAACCGCAGAGACACGGAGTCCACAGAGATTCACAGAGCAAATAATAATGGGGTCCTGGGACTCCAGGACGCCAATAAGTAGTTTCTCTGTGGTCTCTGTGGTGAGATTTTATATTCTTTTTCGGTCTGCAATTTCAAATACGGAGGGAGCCATGGAGGCCCAGGAGAAAAAAGACGAACTTAAAGAACTTCGGGAGCGGTTGACGATCACTCAAAAACTGGTATGGGATCAGGTGGACGAGGCCACCCGGGACGCTATTTTGGCTTACGGCGAGCGCTACAAGGCTTTTCTGGACCAGGCCAAGACCGAGCGGGAAGCGGTGACGGTTATTGAAACCATGGCCAGGGCCCGGGGATTTGTGGACCTGATGTCCCAGGCTCCCGGAGACCGGGGCTACTACAATCATAAAGGCAAAACCATCGTCCTGGCGGCCAAAGGCCGGCGGCCCCTGAGCGAGGGAGTGCGCATCGTGGCCTCCCACATCGACTCCCCCCGCCTGGACTTGAAGCAATATCCCCTTTATGAAGATACGGACCTGACCTTTTTCAAAACTCAATATTACGGCGGCATCAAGAAATACCAGTGGCTGGCCCGGCCCCTGGCCCTCCACGGGGTGGTGCTCAGGGCCGACGGCTCCCGGGTGGAATTCAAAGTGGGGGAAGACCCCGGCGACCCGGTGTTCACCGTCCTGGACCTGCTGCCCCACCTGGCCCGCAAGACCCAGATGGATAAAAAGGTCACCGATGCCTTCGAGGGCGAAAAGCTCAATGTCCTGGCAGGGTCCCTGCCCCTGGGGGACCCGGACACCAAGGAGCGCTTCAAGCTTTATCTGCTTAAATACCTGGAAGACCACTACGGCATCCGGGAAGAAGATTTGATCAGCGCCGAGCTGGAGGTGGTGCCCGCCGGCCCCGCCCGGGACATCGGCTGGGATCGCAGCCTGGTGGCGGGCTACGGCCAGGATGACCGCTCCTGTTCCTTCGCGGCCCTGGAGGCCGTATTGGAGACCTCCCAACCGGAGTACACCTGCCTGGCCATGTTTTATGACAAGGAAGAAACCGGCTCCGATGGCAACACCTCGGCCAAGTGCTGCCTGCTGGAAGAAGTCGTGGAACTCCTGCTGGAGCAGCAGGGGGAAAGCCCCCTGGCCCGGCGCCGGGTGCTGATGAATTCCCGGGCCATCTCCGCGGACGTCACCGGCGCCCTGGACCCGGACTACCCGGAAGTTCACGAGAAGCGCAACGCCGCCCGCCTGGGCTACGGCGTGGCCTTCAACAAGTACGGGGGCAGCGGCGGCAAGTACTACACCAGCGACGCCAACGCGGAGTACGTGGCCTGGATCCGGCGCATTTTCCAGGAGTTCGGGGTGGTGTGGCAGGCCGGCCAGTTGGGCAAGGTGGACGAAGGCGGCGGCGGCACCATCGCCAAGTACCTGGCCATCCACGGCATGGAGATCATCGACTGCGGCACCCCCCTCCTGTCCATGCACTCGCCCTTTGAGGTGGCCTCCAAGGCCGACCTGTACATGACCTTCAAGGCCTACCAGGCGTTTTTTAATGCCAGGGAATAGGGGTCAGTTTAGGTTTCAGGTTTCAGGTTTCAGGGAATAGGGAACAGTGGTTAGCGCTGGAGATCAAATATCTGCGTCGATCCGCGTGCATCGGCGGGTAAAATTAAACCGCGGATGCACCCAGATAAACACCGATACGAAAACTGCTTGCAAACCTCAACCCAATATGTTTTGCTAGACGGTACTGTTAATCTGAAGCTACCTATGCTCCGCCCCGGCCTTGGCTAAATCAAGGGATGAACCTTAGAAATTCCCTCCTTGAGGAAAGGGTCAGGCAATGAGCATTTTTTTCACCGAAAACCGAAAACCGAAAACCGGCATTAATATGGGCAAATTTTTCTCCCGCTTCAAAACCGCGCCTCCGGACGCCGCGGTCTCCTCCTGGAGCAATCTCTCGCAATTTTACAGCCTGCTGATTTTTTTGATCGCCGTGCCTTTTGTCCTCATCGTGGCCCTGGTGTGGCTCACCGGCATCCTGGGCTTCAGCGCCTGGATCCTGGCCGGCTTTTTGGGGCTGTGCGCCTGGATCGCTTACCGGGTCCATCGCCGCTGGGGCGACCTCAAGGCCAAGATGGCGGCACAGGGGAGCGAATTCCAGGACCTGATGCGGGATGCCGCCAAAAACGGCAAAAACATGGAAATTTCATTGCTCAACGGGCTCTTCACCGTGCGCTACCATGGCGCCCAGGGATTCCCCCAGGCCCTGCCGGGCCGGGCCCAGCCTCTGGCCCTGGAAGGGCCGGTGGTGATGGACGCCGCCGACGCGGACTATGCCGCCGGCTGGCTCCCCCCGGACCGCCTGCGGGAAGAACTGGAGGAATTTGTCCGCCTCCGGGACTCCGGAATTATTAGCCCCGAAGAATTCGACCGCATCAAGGCCGGGTTGTTGCAGCGCCTTTCGGCCTAACTTTTTCCTCATACCACGCAAAGACGCCAAGGCGTCAAGGATTAAAAAACAAGAGGGGCACGGCAATGGAATAGCCGCGCCCCTCTTTCTTAGCGTCTTGCCGTCTTGGCGTGAGGTTTATTTACCTTGCCTTCCCAATTTACTTCACTTCTTCGGGACGCAGCTCTTCGGTCCCTAAGGCAAAGGCCGGGCCGGTGTTAAGAGAAGAGCCTTCCCAAAAATCCCGGCGGCAGCGGTAATACAAATGGAGCCGCCCCAGACCCTGGACCAGATTCCTTAGGGGCTCGTCTCCCAGATCATCCAGACAAAACTGCAACAGGGCCAGAAAGGCTCCCGGGAGATAAAGCTCCTCTTTTCCCAGGCTGCCTCGAAAATCCAGCCGGCATTGATCGCCCTGGAGCTGGTAAAACTCCGCTTGGTAGGTCCGCACCGCGGGAGCCATGGGAGGCTCGGTGCAATACTGCAATTGTCCCAGGGGCAAGCGAAGCCGCCGGGCTGGCTCTTCCCCAGGGACCGTCAAGCGCTGGCGCACCTGTTCCACAAACTCCATTAGTTGACGGGCCACCTGGACCTTGTTCAATTCCGCCAGTTCGTAAAGGACTTGGGCGTAGAGATGGACCACCAGGGGAATGGCGTCATTTTGAGGGTCCTGGGAGCGGTGCCACAGGATGGACGGATATACCAGGTCGTTGGCGTAAAAGTCAATCCGGGCGGTGGCTTTGTGCAGACCCCGGTCCCGGCGGAATCGATCCAGTAGCTTTTTAATCATGAGTATCCAGCAGGATATCTGGTTGCTTAAGGGAAGGCGAGGTCGAGAAAGAAAGGATGATTCCCGCCCCTCAAACCGACCCTGATAGAAGTCGCTGAAATACTTAAACAAGCGTACATTACCCAAAGGCGTCAAGAAAGTCAACGGTTTCTCATGCCTGACTCCTGGGAAGAAGAAAAAATATGGTTTACTTCCGACTTAGATTAATTTAGAAATAGTTGATGATATTGCATCTTTGAAGGCCGACAACCAACTCGGGCCGGGATGCGCCTAACTATTTGAAGAAAGGCGCATCTTCCCGGAAAGACACCCAGCCCCGGCCTGACGCCGGGGTTGCTGGTTCCGGGTTGGCGGGACGATGCGGCGAAATTTTTAGGTTCCCATGAGCATGAACGAAGCGGATTATTATCATATCCTGGGCATCTCTCCGGAAGCCCCGTGGGTGGAAATCCGCCGGCGCTACCGGGTTTTGGCCCGAAAATACCACCCGGACCGGAATCCCAATGATCCGGAGGCCGCGACCCGTTTCCGCCAGGTGGCGGAGGCTTATGAGGCCATCCAGGAAATCAAGGCCCGGATCCGCCGACGTCCTCGACCCGAAGCTCAAAATTACCGGCGTCCCCGGGCCTTCGATCAAGGCCAGTTTTTTGAAGAAATATTCGGCATACCGAGCAACGGCGCTTCCCTGGAGGATGCTCCGGGGGCGGACTTCCGCTATGACTTGCAAATCCCCTTTGTGGCGGCTATCCAGGGAATGGAGACGGACATCGCAGTATTTCGCACCTGTCATTGCCCCCACTGCCGCAGCACCGGTCAGACCCCGGGGGCCGGCTACCGGACCTGCCCTGACTGCCAGGGCCGGGGCCGTTTGTTGGGAGGACCGGGAATGCTTCGTTTCGGTCCCATATGCCAAAGTTGCCGGGGCCGGGGAAAGAGGGCAATTCAGGTCTGCTCCCGCTGCCACGGCCGGGGGTCTTGGGGAGAAACCCGGCATTACCACCTCTCCATTCCTCCCGGCACCCAGGACGGTGCCCGGGTGCGCATCACCGGCGAGGGGGGCCAAGGTTTTCAGAACGGCCCTCCGGGGAACCTGGAGGTGGTCATCCACGTCCAGCCCCACCATTTCTTCAGCCGGGTGGGAGACGATCTTTACTGCCGGGTGGAGGTCTCTTTTGTCCAGGCGGCCCTGGGGGGTCCTATCCAGGTGCCCACCCTAAACGGCTTCTTCATTTTTGACTTGCCCCGGGGCACCCAGAACGGCCGGGTTTTCCGGTTTCCCGGGGCCGGCGCCCATGAGGGGGATCAGGTGATGGAAGTGGTGGTCACCACCCCTCAATCCTTTAATCCCCGGCAGGCGGAGATTCTCCAGGAAATGTTGGCCCTGGAGCAAGAGAATCTTTTTTGAGTCGGTCATGACGGAATTTACCCATTTAGACCAGGAGGGGCGGCTGCGCATGGTGGAAGTGGGGGACAAACCCGAAACTCTGCGTACCGCGGTGGCCTCCTGCCGGGTGGTGGTGGGACCCAAGGTCTTCCCCCGCCTCCTGGAGGGAACTCTTCCCAAGGGCGACGTCTGGGCCGCAGCCCGCCTGGCCGGGATCATGGCCGCCAAAAATACCGCGCAACTTATCCCTTTGTGCCACTCCTTGCCCCTCACCGGCATTGACGTCGAGTTCATCCCCCATCCCCAGGATTTTGCCGTGACTATCCGGACCCGGGTGCGGACTTACGCCCGGACCGGGGTGGAAATGGAGGCTTTGACCGCCGCCGCGGTGGCCGCTTTGACCATTTATGACATGTGCAAGGCCGTGGACCGGGGTCTGGTTATCCAAGATTTGCTGTTGTTGGAAAAAAGCGGGGGCATCCGGGGCGATTACCGCCGGGAGGGCGCCCCGCAGGATGTGGCAAGACCAACGGGGCAGTCAGGAGTAAGATGATGGAACCGGAACGTCTGGAATTTTTCCGCAACCTCTTGCATGAAAGGTTGCAAGAGATCTTGGGGGAGGCCGATAAAACCCGAACCGATATGACCGGCACTGGAGCCGCCGCGTTTCCGGATCCCGCGGACCGGGCCACCCTGGAAACGGATCGCAACTTCACCCTGCGCATCCGGGACCGGGAGCGAAGGCTGATCGCCAAGATCCGGGAGGCCCTGGAACGCATCGATGACGGGTCTTACGGCATCTGTGACATCTGTGGCGGCGAAATTGCCGAAAAGCGTCTCATCGCCCGGCCGGTGACCACCATGTGCATTGCCTGCAAATCCAGCCAAGAGGCCCTGGAGCGGGGCCGGGGCGTTTGAAGATCAGTTTTCGGTTTTCGGTTAAGAAGGAAAAGAAAGTTTATGAGGCTAAGCCGACATAATCCTGAATTTCTGCACGCCAAAGATCAAATGAAGCTTGCGCCCCCCTGCCCGGATTGACCCCTCTCTTATACGGTTTTCGGTTTTCGGTAAAGATAATTACGGATTATTAATAAATTATACCAATTTCTAATTGACATTTAACAAACATCGGCTTACTCTCCAAGGGAAAATATATGGAGGGTATGAGCATGGCCCGTCCGAAAAAGGTGGTGAATGT
>Ga0194110_10005407_pt1 | contig 15161 bp, 17 predicted proteins | sample TA2Kig1200mmetaG_FD_146192 | JGI IMG/M metagenome (GOLD analysis project Ga0194110, IMG submission 146192) | Freshwater microbial communities from Lake Tanganyika, Tanzania - TA2015032 Kigoma Deep Cast 1200m | ecosystem: Environmental > Aquatic > Freshwater > Lake | place: Tanzania: Lake... | reverse complement strand
ATGGCTCACCGTGTCCATCATCTAGTGAAGAAATAGAGCTGTCTACTATGACTACCTCTATTACCATCGGACCTGCGAAAATGTTACTTGAAGATGCGTTTTCTGCGGATACGAAGAGGTTTGCGTTGTGGGCTGCAGTTGCATTTGGCATTACGCCAGGAATGGCAAATGTCAGTCCGCCTGCAAACATTATAGTAATTAGTGTAAGACTAGTTAGTTTCCTTACAATTTCGTTTTTCAAACAGTATTTTGAAATGTTTTAATTATATAAAGGATTAGCTAAGCATTATTTCAATAGCTAAGAATTATTTCAAATCACGTGGGAGTCATAATCTTTTAATACCCATTAATCAGAAGTGCTGATGTTGAATAAATTCATAATTCCAGCAGCATTATTTGCTACAGTTGTAATTGCAGGCATATTTGCATTCATGCCAGTAGAAAAAGCATCAACTGTTCATGGTGCCCTCACTACCAGTATTAGTGGACAAAATAGATACCTATTTTTCGACAAAAATTATACAATGTTTGAAATAAAATCTATGCCATCACTAACTATGATGGTAATAGATGCTACAGAAACAGTGACTGTATATACTGTTGTAACTGCAACAAGAAACAGTGCCCAGACGACGGGAGGACTTTTAGAATGTGGTGCGTACTCAGGAAGTGTGAATCTTACAACAACTAATGCAACTCATGGTTCAGCTACAACTGCGGCAGCTGGAACTACCGTGAGAAATGCTACAAACACTATATCTAATGGAGCAGACATTATGTTTGGCCCAGATGGTAACTCTTCCACAATTGGCGGAGTTTGTACTCTCATGATAGAGATTGATACAAATAACGGCTAAAATCAAGTTTTTCTAACACTATTTCTTTCATTGAATTTATGAAATTAGATTAATGATGTGTTATGTCATCAAGTATTTCATTCTTAAATGGAGCGATTATGGGTGGAGGTGCCACTTTAGCGATTTTGTCTGCCATACTTCTTGCATCAATTGGATCTCTTGAAAGTATCTTAGGATTTACTGTGATGGAGATTCGTGCTGCTATTTTTTTAGGCACTCTTGTAACGGTTATAGCAATAACTTACGAGATATATCTACAAAATAAGTCTAAACTGCATAAATCAAAAAACAAGTTTTAAACTAAAGTTAGATGAGTGTACTAATACATCATGAATAAAGCATATGTTTTGATACCGCTAATCATAGCAGCAGGATTGCTAGTATTTCCGTTTATTATCGGCTTTGGGAATAGCATAATGGTTGTTAGTTCAGACAGTATGCTACCTGTTCTGTATCCATACGACATCATCGTAGTTCAAAAAGAACCTATTAAAAATATCAAAGTTGATGAGATTGTTGTTTTTAATTCTCACACAGACGAAATTGGAATCATTGCGCACAGAGCTGTTGTAAAACTTGCACTAGATAATGAAGTTGAGATCCACACTAAAGGCGATAATGTTTCAGAAATAGATCCATGGACAGTATATGAAGAGGATCTTATTGGCAAAGTCATTAACGTTATACCAAGATTAGGTATTTTACTTATTGACCCAATACGATATTCACTTGTAGCAGTGATAATTATTACTGGAATTTCTTTTCTTAAAGAGATATCAACTGAATCCAAAATAAAAAGATAGATTATATCATGTTCTCAAGACAAAACAGTTGTAATATGTAATTCTGTCGCATTTATCATAATCTGCTAAAAATTACATTTTTTTTGGGATCATTTTGAGGGTGTATTTCCATTTTTATTCCTATCATGCCAAAATCTTCATGGTCAACTACAAATGTAACAGGCATTGATTTCCATCCATATTGAGGGATTGAGTCAATATTCACTCGGTCTATAAAGCTTGGTTTAGTGAATATTTTGTGGTATGATTTTGGCATCCCTAAAATTTCAAGTGTTATAGATGATGATTTTTGCGATTTATCGTCAAAGGTTATTTCTACATACTTTTTATCTTCATAGTACACAGCATCAACTTCAAAAATATTTGCAATAGATTTTTGATCAAAATAATAAATTTGTTCAAAAATCGATATAGTGAAAATAATAGTGAACGCTATTATTATAGTTACAAATATTTTTTTATTTTTTCTTAGCATCGATTTGTTTCTTGGTCACATCTAACAAGTAACTTTAGTTTTGAACTCTTCTACATTTAATCGAGTTATCAGTATAGATTTTTTAATATGAGTGTTTGTTATTTCTTTTCTTTTAACCATAAAGTTACGAAAATTGTGCTTAAATTCTAATTCATGATTTAATGTGCATGCATTCAATGCATAGCGTTAAAATGATGGATTTATTAGATTTGCCAGTAAAAACTCTGTGAAATGCAAATAAAGGTTTTAAAATAAAGAAAGATGACAATATAATATGAAACAAAAAATCGCATCTCGTAAAATCAAAATTTTAGTTGCCAAATTAGGCTTAGATGGACATGATAGAGGAGCATTAGTTCTGTGTAGAGCATTTAGAGATGCAGGAATGGAGGTAATTTACTCAGGACTTTTTGCAACTCCTGAGAGAATTGCTCAAGTTGCAGAAGATGAAGATGTAGATGCAATCGCATTGAGCCTTCTTAATGGTGCACATAACACATTGTTTCCAAGGGTAGTAAAGTGTCTTAAACAGAAAAAAATCAATGATGTACTGGTTGTTGGGGGCGGTGTCATTCCAGATGAAGATAAAAATGGATTAGAAAAAGCGGGCATAAATGGGGTATTTGGGCCAGGGACACCTTTGCCTACAGTGATTGATCATATTGCAAAACAAGTATCAAAAATTAGAAAAATTTAGTTATTCTTTAGAGTTAGGCCACATCATCTGACGCATCTTACGCCCTACTTGTTCTATTTGATGTGCATCTAGTTGTTTCATATATTTTTCAAACGCATTCTTGCCATTTTTTTGATAATCTGAAATCCATTCCTCATTGAATGTTCCATCTTGGATCATCTGCAAAACTTTTTTCATTTTTACTTTTACATCTTTATCCATAACAAGAGGCCCTCTTGTGAGGCCACCATATCTTGCAGTTTCACTTACTCGACGCCACATGCCATTAATTCCGTATCGTTGAATCATGTCTACAATTAATTTTAGCTCATGTAGTACCTCAAAGTATGCAATTTCTGGTTGATAACCTGCCTCAACTAGTGTTTCAAATGCATTAACAACCATATATGCAGACCCACCACAAAGATCTGCTTGTTCTCCAAACCAATCAGTTTCAACTTCTTCTTTGAAGGTCGTTTGTATTACTCCTGCACGTGTACTTCCTATACCTTTTGCAATTCCAAGTGTTCTTTCCCAAGCTCTTTTTGTAAAGTTTTGATGTACTGCCACAATTGATGGGGTGCCAAAGCCTTCAAGATATGTTTCTCTGACTTTAGAGCCAGGACCTTTAGGGGCGATCATTATAATATCAACAAAGTTTGGCGCTTTAATCCACCCCCAATGAATTGCGGCAGCATGTGAAAATGAAAGTGCTTTGCCTTCTGACAGGTTTGGCTCAATTTCGTCTTTGTATACTTGAGCTTGCATCATATCAGGAATCAATATGTGAATAATATCTGCCTCTTTACAGGCATTTGCAATAGCCATTACTTTATGACCATCTCGCTTTGCCTTTTCCCAACTTTCACCATTAGCTTTTAGCCCCACTATTACTTTAAGACCAGAATCACGAAGATTGTTTGCTTGTGCGTTTCCTTGAATCCCATAGCCAATTATTGCGATTGTTTCGTTTTTTATTGGATCAAGACTTACGTCTTTATCTTTCCATGTTTTTGCCATGTTTGATTCTAAAAATATTGCAAATAAAAACTAACAAGATAGAGAGATAGTTTTGTTACAAGAAAGACATCTAACCTTTACTTCACTACCTTTTAGTCGTTCAAACTTCTTTGAACCACAGTTTGGACAGATAGGACACGCTCGTAACCCTTTCAACTTAAATTCCGTATCTTTATGTTTGTGCATGCTATATTTTAGTACTATTTGTGCTAATTTTATTAATTATTTCAATAAAAACTAAATCCAATCTGTCATTGTTTATCAAATATTTATTTACAAATTGTAGTTTATTAGTTGATAATGAAAAAAATTCTAACAATATCGGCATTAATATGTACAATGTTTTTTATTCCACAAAATTCATTTGGTGAAAATCAAACTAGCGTTGAAATAAATGGATTAAGCCAAATTGGTATGTCATTATTACAACAAGGAAAATTCAATGATGCACTAGAATATTTTGATAGAATTTTAGCTATTGATCCTAATGATGTAATAACATTAGGAAACAAAGGGGCGGCGTTAACACAACTAGATATGCATGAAGAAGCAATCGGATTGTACAACATGGCTCTTCAAATTGAACCAGCAAACATTACCATCTTAAACAATATGGTTGCGTCGCTTTTTGAATTAGGAAGAAGTGATGAATCACTTCAAATACTTGATAAGATTTTAGAAACAGATCCAAATAACGTAGATGTTATAATTCTAGAGGGCAAAATACTTTCAGAATTAAAAAAACATAGTGAAGCGGCGTCTGCTTTTAAAAAAGCATTAGAAATTGAACCAGGAAATGAAGATGCAAAAAAACGATTGTATTATGAAATAAATGAAATTATGTTAATCCCAACTACAAATTCAAAATATTTGGGAAATGTGATTCTGGAGCTGCGCAATTCAGATGGAATACTTGTGGGAGTTACCGTATCTGATGCTTTGGGATACTTACCACATGAAATTACAGATGAATACTTGGATTCCGTTCCGATAAAAGAAGTGGTACATTTGAATGGCAAGACTTATGAAAAAAGAGAGTTTCAGGAAGTGTTTAATTCTGTAACAATGACTTTTGTTGGAAGATCTGTACTCGGATATGATAAGTTAGGATTTAACATATTCGTATTTGATGTTTTACCACATGCAATGATTGTTGAAAAAGGAGAGAGACTAGTAGCTGATTGGACAATACTAAGACAAGTAGACTAGTTATTCTTTGATAAGAAAACACCTACGCCCATTGAAAAAAATACGATAAGAGGCACAAATCTGTAAGGCAGTATGGCGTAAAAGTCTGTTAGCAATACTAAAGCAGGTCCTGCGAGAATTGTGCCCAAGATTAAGATCAAAATAGAGTCAGATATTTTGATGCCTTTTTTTGATTTTATAAAAAGACCTAATGTTAGTGGTAACAATGTTAGGATTAAAAAATAATCAAAACGTAGTTGATGTGATAAAACGGTAAATCCAATCCAGAATTGAAAAGGCTTGATCGTAATTAATTCACTGTATATTGTATCAGTAAATGTGAAAATCATTAATGCGGCAACTATAATGATGGCATACAATCCAATTGTTAGTAATTTTTTCTTTTTTGTAAGCGAACTTCTATAAATAAAAAACATGCTCATAAACACAAATGGTGCAGCGAATGCCTTTGTAAATATTGAAAGCAAATACAAAACAGGTGATGAGAGGTACCATTTTTTATTGATCACATATAAAGACAAAACATAAAGCAATATCCAAAAATTTTCGTAAACGGCAATAGTATCATACGCTAAGAATGTATAGCTTTGTAATAAAATAGCCATAGACACCAAACCTGCAAATCTTTTATGTGAAAGCTGAAATGTGAAAAAATAAGTAAGTATAACTAAAAAAATGCTTGCTAGAAAAGGTAGCACTTTGATATTTTGAAAAATATTTTGTGATATGTAAAGTAGAAAAATACGCACATACCGATCATTTTGTTCTTTTACGTAGATATCATCAGAATCGCCAAAAGGCCAAAGATCAAGCGCTTTTTTTAAAATTAGGTAGTCACCATATTGGATTTCTTCATCCAAATTAAGTTCTGGAATTGAAAATCCAATGTAGATAGCTAGCATTGTAACTCCTGTAATTATTGCAACTCGTTTTGATACTTCATAATTGAGGATGAATTCAATTGGTGTGACTAGATGCTTTGGTAGTTTTTGTTTATAGTACGCAATACCAATTCCAATCAAGATTGAATTTGCAATTATGAGAGGTATTGTTAATGTTCCAAATTCAAAAGAGTCTAAATTAATTTCGTATGGACTTACTGCCTTTACTATCAGTACTGGAAAAACAACCGATGCCAAGCTTAATGCTACAACAAAAAATGTCGATACAAATACGGCAGTTGATAAAACTGAGATATTTCTCATTTTATTTCATTAACACACACAAATTGGTGTTAATTAAACTGTTTATTAAAAAACAAAAAAATTATCTGATTGTGCCACTGCCAAGAATTCTAATATTTTCAGAATCTGGTTTCAGTATAACACAAATATCATTATCAAATATTGCAGGTTTGTCTAGTCTAAGCTTTATGGGATTTATTGATACAAATTTTGCTGCTTTTATTTGCATATCTATACTTACCAAACACATCTGATTTTCTGAAATTTCGCCTTTATAGAAAGGATTTTTCTTAAAATCAAGTTCAATTTCTGACTTTAGTTGATATACACTAGGATCTTCACATAAAATGTCGCCTCTGTTAATCTCATCGGGTTTTACTCCTTTGAGCGAAAGACCAACTCGTGCAGGCGATACAGCCTCAGAAGCAGGATCATCATGCATTTGGATGGATTTTACAACAACATCAATTCCTGCAGGCAAAAGTTTCAGTGTATCATATTGTTTTACTTTTCCTTGTGCGACTTTACCTAAAACTACAGTTCCAACACCTTTTACATCAAAGCAATGGTCAATTACGATTTTTGTTTTTCCTTCTTTTGAAATAGGTTCAAGTTTATTGATGAATTGTTTTAGCTCAGACGAATTTACTAATGTGTATCGTTCAAGTACAGTTCCTTTGATCATTGAATTTAATCGACTTTCATCCACTTCATATGTATGACTTAAGATACCTTCTCTTTTCTTTAGCATATCAAGCGCAATTATTTGCTCACCAGTAAATTTGTCAAGTGAGCCTACATAGAATACGACATATTCACCAAGACTGATTGCCTGAAATAGTGGTTGGATTTTATCAGGAAAGCCGTTTGGAACAACCCATGTTCGAATTATATCAGATTCTTTTCTGTCATATAGTGTGATATCGGTTTTTGTTCCTTTTTTTCCAAACTCATCAGCTATTGATTGTTCACCCAAAACTACAAAGTTAACAGATTTCATTACTTTAACAAAAAATCACATCTAATTCAACGTTATCAAGTGAAATCTTTGTTATGTTTTATTTTGAAATTTCTTTTTATAGTTTTGTATATCTGAATCCTCAACTTTTGAAAACAGCGGAGTTACGTTGCCAATATTATGATCTTTTTTTATTAAAAGATCAGATACCGATTTCCATGATTGTTTTGAGATACTGTAATTCATTCCAAGTTGTGACCATATCTTTTCTGCTGATGAAGGCAAGAAAGGGCACAATACAATTGCAAGAGTCGCAACTGCATTTACAGAAAGATAGGTTGTTGTTTTAGCACTGTTACTATTTTTCCATGGTTTTTTATGCTGGAAATATTGATTAAAGTGTGCTGTAAATTCAAGTATTTTTTTTAATGCTCTATCAAGATGATTTTGTTCTAATAGAATACCAACCTCTGATGATAGTTTTTTGATTTTTTCTTCTGCGTCTTTATCTTGAGCGTCAAATTCTTCTGGTTCAGGAATTTTTCCATCAAAACTTTTTTTTGTAAAGCCTAGTGCTCTATTTACTAGATTTCCAAGATTGCCAATCAATTCTGAATTTATCTTTGTAGCAAATTCATTCCAATCAAAATTTAGATCATCCTGTGAATATGGAGTTATAGAAATAAGATAGAATCGTAGATAATCTGCTGGATAATATTCTAAAAATTCTTTTAAACCAATGTACCAATTACGGCTCTTTGATATTTTCTTTGACTGTAATGTGAGATGACCACGTGTTGGGATATAATCTGGAAGCTTGTACTCTTGTTTTATTCCAATTCTCATTGCAGGTAAGAAAAGATAATGATGATATACAATGTCTTTTCCAATAAAGTGATAGATATCAGCAGAATTCCAAAACTTTTTTCCATCTAAACCCTTGTCATTTAGAAATTTTATAGCAGATGAAATGTATGCCAAGTGGTTATCAAACCAGCCATAGAATACCTTTCCTTTTGCGTCACCTAGAGGTATTTGAACACCCCACGAAATATCTCGTGTGATATCCCAATCAACTAGGCCACCTTTTATCCAGTTTTGGACATACTTTTTTACATCTTTTTGGAGGTTTTGGTTTTCATAAAGCCACTTGTAAAGTTCTTCTGAGAAATTTTTGAGTTTGAAAAAATAGTGTTTTGTTTTTTCTTTTACTGGTGGATTATGGCATAACGCACATTTTGGATTTTCAATTTCTTCTGGCACTCTGCCGCATTTTTCGCAAAGATCAGAATACTGATCCTCTGCTTTGCAGTATGGACAAATTCCTATCACATATCTATCAGGAAGAAATTTTTTGTCGATATTACAATAAAACTGGATAATGTCTTTTTCGTAGATATGACCAGCGTCGTATAGTTTTTTAAAAACATCTTGAACAAATTCGATGTTTTCTTTTGAGCTTGTCTTGTAAAAAAAATCAAAACCAATATCAAATGCAGTAAAGTCTTCGTAATCGCGCTTGTTCCAATGTGCTACATATTCTTGTGGACTTTTTTTTTCTTTTTCTGCTTGAATCAAAATTGGTGTACCAAAATCATCTGACGCACAAATGTAATAGGCCTCAACTCCTTTTTGCTTTAGAAATCTAGTTGTAATATCTGCTGGCAGATAAGTTGATGCAACATGACCTAGATGAATCTCGCCATTTGCATATGGTAACGCGCTTGTAATTATTGCCTTGTCTCTCATACTAAATTCAGAATTAATGTAGCTTAAGAAGCTACCAGCTATTCATATATGAAATCTGTTCTTTTGTCAGAGTATCTGTTTTAACACCCATTGCTACTAATGCGTCCACTGCAACCTGTCTGTCAATTTCTTCTGGTACCTTCATCACACTCTTTTGCAGTCTTTTGTGATTCTTTAGAATGTACAAAATTGAAAGAAGCTGGTTTGAAAATGATTGAGCCATGACCTCAGGGGGATGGCCTTCTGCGGCAACTAAATTAGCTAGTCGACCTTTTCCTATCAAGTAAATTTTCTTCCCATTATTCAACACACACTCATCAAGGTTTGGCCTAACTTCCCTGACAGATCTTGACTTTTTTAAAAGAAAGCTACTATCAATTTCTACATCAAAGTGACCCACATTTCCAAGTACTGCACCGTCTTTCATCTTTAGTATGTGCTCTTTTCTTATTACTCCAGTCATCCCAGTACATGTGACAAAAATATCACCAATTCTTGCAGCCTGGCTCATTGGCATTACCTCAAATCCATCCATGTGAGCTTCCAGTGCTTTTATTGGATCAACTTCGGTTACTATAATCTTGGAACCCATGCCATGGCATCTTGCTGCAACTCCTTTTCCAACCCAGCCATATCCAACAACTACAACTCTTTTTGATGCAAATAGTAGATTCATTGCTCGAAGGTATCCGTCAACTGTACTTTGTCCTGTTCCGTATCTATTATCAAAGAGGTGTTTTGTGTATGCATCATTTACTACTATGACTGGATAGCGAAGCTTGCCTTGCTTTTCTATTGCTCTAATCCTATTTACTCCTGCTGTTGTTTCCTCTGTTGCACCAAGAATTTTTAGTGATTTGTATTTTTTGTCAAAATGAGCTTTGACATTCATGTCTGCCCCATCATCTGTAAGAATTGTCGGTTTGTGATTTAGTACTTGGTCAATACACCAGTCATACTCTTTTACAGTCTCGCCTGTCCACGCATAGATGTGAATTCCTTGTGAGGCAAGAAATGCTGCAATATCATCTTGAGTCGTCAATGGATTACCACCACATGCGACTACTTTGGCGCCAAGTTCTTTTGCCCCCATCAATAAGACAGATGTCTCTTTTGTTATGTGTAAACAAAATCCCAAAGTTATGCCCTTGAATGGTTGTGATTTTTTTAATCTTGAGATAGTATTATCAAGAATCTGCATGTGACCTCTTGCCCATTCATAGGAAAGTTTACCTTTTTTTGCAAGTTTTATGTCTTTTACCTTACTCAATACACATCACATCGATCAACACTATAAAATTCTATCAAATCTATTGCCAACCTAAATAAATCCAAGTTTCAAACAAGATTTCATGGTTTGGAAAAAGATTGCAGAAAAAAATTCAATTGAAAAAGGAAAAGGAAAAGAGTTTAAAATCGACGATAAGCGAATTGCAGTCTTTAATCAAGATGGATATCACGCACTAGATGCATTATGTGTTCATCAAGATGGTTCAATAGCTCCAGGAAAACTAGAAGGCAATATAGTTGAATGCCCATTGCATTTTTGGCATTATAATATCAAAACAGGCAAGCTTCTTGACTTTCTTAAAGACGTTAATCTACAGACATACAAAGTTGAGGAACGAAAAGACGGCATCTATGTGGATGTCTAATCCCAGTACAACTTTTATGCCAACAATCTGCTATGGCTTTAGTGAATCAAGTACTAGATGAAATCAAAAATCAGGATTATAATAAAATCATCCAGTCAATAGAGTCTTTTCTTAAAAATAAAATTTTAGAAAGCAATGCAAATGGAGTAGTTTTTGGATTAAGTGGTGGCATAGATTCTGTTGTTGTTGCATACTTGTGTTCAAATGTTTTTAAAAAAAATTCACTTGCATTGATAATGCCTGATTCTAAAATTTCACCAAAGACAGAGACGCAAGATGCATTAAAAATTGGAGGAATGCTTGGTCTTGATTACAAACTACTAGACATTAATCCTATTCATGCTAGTTTTTCAAAATATCTAGAGCCTAACGAGAAAGCACTTGGGAATCTAAGAGCAAGAATACGTGCAGGTATCTTGTATTATTATGCAAATGCAAAAAACTATCTTGTTGTAGGAACTAGTGATAAAAGCGAGTATCTAATTGGATACTTTACAAAATATGGAGATGGTAGTTCAGATCTAATGCCAATTGTCTCATTATACAAAACTCAGGTAAGGGAGCTTGCAAAGAAGCTTGGAATTTCAGATGATATAATATCAAAGAAAAGCAGCCCACACCTTTGGAAGGAGCACACCGCAGAAGAAGAGATTGGATTTTCATATGAAGTAATTGATTCTGTGCTATATTGTATTGTTGATAAAAAACTAGCATTAGACGATACTGCCAAAAAAACTGGAATTGATAAAACCACTGTAGAGAAAATCTACCAACTATACAAAAAAAGCCAACACAAGAGAATAACTCCTGATAAATTGGAATGAAAAGTATCTGAATTGAAAATCTTTGATACATTAAGTGAGTCTGAAAAAGAACTTGATGCTGCAAAAATACGAATCTATCTTTGTGGCGTAACCGTTTATGATGAAGCACATATTGGCCATGCGAGGACCATAATCGTATTTGATGTATTGAGACGATTTCTTGAATCAAAGGAAAATAGAGTTGAGTTTATACAGAATTTTACCGATGTTGATGACAAAATAATAGAACGTGCACAAAAAGAAGGCGCTACAGCATACGACATTAGTGTGCGATACATTGAAGAATACTTTCATGATTTTGATGTACTTAATGTAAAAAGAGCAACAAGATATCCAAAGGCTACAGAGCACATCAAGGACATGATTTCCTTGATTGATTCTCTTGTAAAAAAGAAAATTGCCTATGTATCAAAAAATGGAGTGTATTTTGCAGTTTCAAGCTTTGCAGAGTATGGAAAATTATCAAAGAAAAAAATCGATGAGTTGATTTCGGGCTCACGGGTTGATGTTGATGAGACAAAAAATGATCCACTTGACTTTGCATTATGGAAGTTTTCAGAAGAGCCGCCATTATGGGATAGTCCATGGGGCAAAGGGAGGCCAGGCTGGCATATCGAGTGTTCTGCCATGAGCATAAAGTACCTTGGCGAGAATTTTGAGATACATGGTGGTGGGCGAGATTTGATATTCCCACACCATGAAAATGAAATTGCCCAGTCAGAGTCTTTTACATCAAAGACATCTGCAAAGATCTGGATGCATGTTGGAATGGTCACAATAAATGGAGAAAAAATGTCAAAGTCACTTGGAAACATCAGAACAGTCAAGTATGTTTTGCAAAAATATGGTCCAAATATCATTAGACTGTTTTGTCTTTCAGGACATTATTCAAAGCCAATTGATTACTCTGAAGATCTTTTAAAAGAAAACATTGTAAAGTGGAGACAGGTTGAAACATGCTATTATGAATTGTTACTTACTGAAGAAAAAAGTGAGACCAAAACAATCCAAGAAATAATTTCACAATGCAGTTCTGAATTTGATTCTGCGCTAAGTAATGATTTTAACACATCACTTGCACTGACAGCATTTTTCAAGCTTGTAAAGGAGATAAACAGGCTTGCTGCTGACGAATTATTATCAAAATCAATTGCTGAAAAAGCACTTCCAGAACTCGAAAGAATGCTTTCGATATTAGGGTTAGACATTCCAAAAATTACAAACGAGGAAATCAATTCAATAAATGAGTTAATTAAGAAACGAGAGTCATTAAGACAGCAAAAAAAGTATCAAGAGGCTGATAATATCAGAGAACAGATTTCAAAGATGGGAATTGAATTAATTGACCATAAAAATAGAACCGCGTGGATGAAAAAAGAGAAAATCCAGTCAGATATTTCCTAAAGATTCAAAGAATTTTATGACGTTTAAGATCTAGTTCGAGTTTTTTTGCATTTGTATATTTGATGCTTTTTATTCCAATAGAATTTGCAACATGAACATTTGATATTTTATCATCAATAAAGAGAATATTGCATGATTCAAATGACACATTATTAAGCACATATCTGAATATTCTTTTGTCTGGCTTTGCAAAGCCTATCTTGTGAGAATAGAATTGAAACTCAAAGATATCTAAGAGACCAAATTCTTCAAGAATTGCATGTGTAGTTTTTTCAAGATTTGAAAGCACACCTACTTTGATTTTGTTTTTCTGTATTTTTTTTACCATTTTTAGTATAGCGTTGTTTGGTTTGGCTTTATCTTTGAATGTGCCATAAATTAGCGATTTTTTGACGTTCTGTAATTCTAAACTGTTTATCTTTTTACCTATTTTTCGCCAGAATTCATTTTCAGGCATCTTTCCTGTGTGTAAATTTACAATTTCTTTTTCACACTCATTAGTCAGAGTCTTTTCTTGAATGCCAAAATTTTCAGAGACAACATGGTATAACCACACATCATGCCAATTGACTAAGACTCCACCTATATCGAATAATACTAGCTGAACCTGTGACATAACTGTACTTTACAATGTAAGTTTAGTTGAGTCAGGTTTTTTTCTTTGAAGCACTGACAAGCGATATTACGTCTCTGTCACGTAGCTGATAATTTGTTGGAAGACGCAGGTTATACCTCAAGTCCTTTGCATATAGCAATCCTTTGAGCAGATCTGTATGAATTTCCTTTGCCAAGTCAGTTACAGTAGAGCCATCTTTCATCAAGATAAGATCTGGCAGGATGCGTCCTTTTTTGTCTGATAATTTTTCTTCGTTTGCAACTGGATAAATCGAGTTCATTTTAAGCAATTTGAATACAGTCACATTGATTGCGAATTGTACGCCTGTTCTCATATATTCACCCATGATATCTTTTTTGATAAAATTCAAGGCGTCTTTTTGCTTACTATTGAGATCTTGTGGTTTTAAAATATCAAACTGCTCAGATCCTGGCGAATATTTTATCAGACCTTTTTGTTCTGCCCTCCTAAGACTAAGCTCGCTGTCTGCACTTGCAGGAACTATAATAGTATCAGTGTATCGTTCACGCAGTCTTGCAAAGTTTTTGTCTGCGCCTTCAATATCGATTTTATTTGCAACAATTAGTGTTGGTTTTGAAACCTTTCTAAGATATGATGCAAGACTTTTGCTGTCTTGGAATTCAAAGTTATCAAAGTCTTTTTCTTCAAGTCCAGTTACTTGAAGTGCTTCTTTTACATGAGATTTGTGTACGCCTATTCCACGATAAAGATCCGTTATAACATCAATTAGCTCAGCACCAGAATGAACAAGCTTTGATACCTTGTCTCTGTTTCCTTCAAGGATTTTATGATACCACATTACAAGCTCTTCTTCAATGTCTGCAAAATCAGAAATTGGATCACCGGCACCAATCTCTGTTATTTTTCCTGTAGAGTCAACGCTGCCGGATACATCAACTATATGCAACAAGGCATCTGACTGTGCCGCAACTGTAAGAAACTGGTCCCCAAGCCCCTTTCCTTTCCATGCATCCTTGATTAATCCTGGCAGATCAATTAGCTCAATTGGGATATAACGCCATCCTTCACTACACTTTGAGTTGTTTGGATTATCAATCACATTAAATTCTGGATGAACACAAAGGGTAATTGCATAGGCTGTTGCTTTTTCAGGTTTTTTTGTAGTAAATGGGTATGTAGAGATTTCAGCTGACGATAATGTGGCTGAATTAAAAAAAGTAGTCTTGCCGGTATTTGTTTTGCCGATAAGACCGATTTTGATCGGCATAAATGAAATTTCCTTTCTGATTATTTATCTCTGACTAGATTCACGCAGTTTTTTACACATGTTTTTAAGCTCATCAATTGACCACTCGATTTCATCTAGTTCCTCTTTTGTTATTTTATCATCCCATTTTTCAAGTGCGATTTTTGATATCTGTGAACAATGATAGAGTAATCCCCAGTATGGGTGATGCTCTGCTGTTGTGTATGCAAGCTCAGATACATCATCAAGGCCCGTTTTTGCTCTTGCTAAGGCAGTGATGTTTTGCCCAAAAACTCGTATAATATTTGTCTCTAGATCCTCTTCGATTTTTAACATTACGTTATTTTTTTCAAATGACTTGGCAAGCTCTAAAAGTGAGTTGTAAAACTCTGAAAAAGAATTAGACATTTTAGAATAAGCGTTGGTGTTCTGCAAGCATGCATCTATTGAAAACTACTTTGATTCCAGCCTTTTTTGCTAGATCTTCTGCCTCTTGATTGTGT
>Ga0194110_10005398_pt1 | contig 15173 bp, 12 predicted proteins | sample TA2Kig1200mmetaG_FD_146192 | JGI IMG/M metagenome (GOLD analysis project Ga0194110, IMG submission 146192) | Freshwater microbial communities from Lake Tanganyika, Tanzania - TA2015032 Kigoma Deep Cast 1200m | ecosystem: Environmental > Aquatic > Freshwater > Lake | place: Tanzania: Lake... | reverse complement strand
TCGCGCCTCGGTGCACTTCATCGTGAACATGCTGGAGGCCTACTACTTCGGCGATGCCAAGGCCGTCAACGAGGTGCTCGGCACGAGCCTGAGCGACTGCGCCGATGACGTGGAGGACACCCGGAATCCCAAGGCCGCGTTGCGGCAGCTTGCCCCAGGCTTTGACGAAAGGCTGCACGGAGCGCAGATCGTGAGGAAGCTGGATGTCCCCCACGTGTTGTCCCGCGTGGATACATGCGCGTCCTTGAGAACCCTCTTTGCCTGGTGTGCAAGGGCGATCGGACTGGAGGCAACGGAGCTCTGGCAACTGGAGTGTGGCGCCCAGAGCGTGATCACAGGGCCACAGTTGGCAAGTCTGCCATCACCTCTGAAGCAGGAGTGAGAGCATGCGTGGCGCGAAGATTCTGGATGCTTACAAGGTGGAGCCCCGCGATTACCCCGACCCCGTGCCCCAGGGGGAGGAGGTGGTCGTGAAGCTGGAGGCCGCGGCTATCTGCGGCTCGGACCTCCACGGCCTCTATCAGCGCCCGGGCGAGAAGGGGTTTATCCCGGGACACGAGGGGGCGGGCGTCGTCGTCGCCGTGGACAGGCCCCGCTTCGTCAAGCCCGGCGACCGCGTGTGCATCGTCCCCATCTACTACTGCGGGGCCTGCGACAACTGCCGCATGGGCTACGTCATCTACTGCCGCAACAGCCGCGGAACCTATGGCTTCGGCCTCAACGGCGTCCACGCCACCCACGTGCGCATCTGCGAGCGCTCGCTCCTGCCGCTGCCCGACTCGATGTCGTTCGAGCAGGGCTGCCTGGTCCTCGACCCCGTGGGCACGCACCACCACGCGAACAAGCGGATGGGCACCAACGCCCGCCACACGGTGGCCGTGTTCGGCCTCGGGCCGATGGGCCTCGGCGCCACGTGCGTCACCGCCTTCCTCGGCGCGCGCGTCATCGCCGTCGACCCCATCGCCTTCCGCCGCGAGCTCGCGAAGACGCTCGGCGCGACCGACGTGGTGGACCCCGCCGCGGGCGACGTTGCGGCGCAGATACGCGAGCTCACGAAGGGCTACGGCCTCGACCGCGCCTTCGAGTGCTCCGGCAAGCCCGAGCCGCTCTACACGGCGCTCGACCTCGTGCGCCACTTCGGCCACGTGGCGATAGTCGGCGAGCAGGGCGAGGCCAGGATCAGCCCCTCCAACCACTTCAACCGCAAGGAGATCACCCTCAGCGGCTCCACCTGCTTCCCGCTGGGCGAGTTCGACGAGATCGTGCGGCTCTACGAGGCCGGCCTGCCCGCCGTGAAGATGATCACCCACCGCTTCAGCGTCGAGCAGGCCGCCGAGGCCTACGCCACGTTCAACACCGGCAACACGGGCAAGGTCATCTTCGTGCCCGCAGCTACTTCGCCGGCTCGGCCTTGACGCCGCGCAGCACGATGTCGTCGAAGTCCCCCGTGTCGTCGAAGGAGCCGACGCCGATGCGGCCCCAGGCGAAGGTCTTGTCCCGCACCCGCATGATCGGCTTCGCCATGTCGTCGAAGTAGACCTCGATGAGGCCGTCGGCGACCTTACGAACGATGCGGACGTTGTGCCACGCCTCCCCCCACGCGATGCCCTTGGTGCGGAAGGCCTCGCCGCCAATGTCCTTCCCCGGCTCGCCGATGAGCGACACCCTCGGCTTGTCGTTCACGATCATCACCGAATGCGCATTCGGGTCCGCCGCCACCGCGACGTGGACATAGTAGTAGTGCGTCGGGTCCTGGTAGCCGAAGAAGAAGCAGAGGTCCTGGTGGCCGTAAGGCTTGACGGTTGACTTCGCCTTGAGGTCGAGGACGAAGTCGCTCACCACCACCTCGCGCAGGAGAGCGAAGCTGAAGGGCGAGCGCACCTTCGTCTTGTAGCTCGACTTCTTCTCAAAGAGCGAGAGCACCTTGTTCTCGCCCTCCGCGCCGATCTTCCACTGCGCCGCATCGGTCGGCTCCCACTTCTCCAGCGCCCCCTCCTTCGCAAAGTCGTCCTGGTAGATGGCCGGCAGATCGCCCTCTGCCGCTCGCGCGGGGGCCGCCGAAGCCCCAGCCACACACAGCATGAACGCAGTCACAGCCATTCGTCGCATTGCCTGATCCTCCATCACTGCTAGTCATCCTCGTCGAAGAGTTCCGGCTCTACTCGGGCACCGACTGCCAAGTCCTCACAGGAGAACCGCGTGAGGGCATTGAGCACACGTCCTTGTTCCTGATCGTCCCCAACAAGCAGGTGCCATTCCCCCGGCGGCTCAAATCTCAGAGCGCCGGGGACGATCTGCTCGAGGCTGGACATCACGGCGTCCATAAACTCCCTGCAAAGGCGCCTCATATGCCTTCTGGCGCCTGGGTTCTGCCAGTTGGCATACGTGCCGAACATGGCATCGTTGAGAAGCCGGTCACGCTCGAGAACCAGGTCGGAGGGGGGGATTGCCCGGCCCGTGGCGGCAACCACACTGGCCAACAGCCGCTCGAACAGGACACGCTTGCAGTGTCGTTTCTCCGCTGGCGACTGGTCCAGGTCCGGATCATATGGGATGAAGTACAGCGGGCGGGGACACGTCTCTGCATCAATCCCGATGAACGGGGTTGGCCGCCGGTGAAGGCCAAAGAACGCCGCAGCCTTGTCGTCCGGTCGCACCGCGATGGCCTTGGGCAGCAGACTCAGCCCGAGGAGGCAGGGTGGTCCGGGTGATAGCTGTGCGTTGGACAGCTCCCCGCCAAGTGTCTCCAATGTGGTGGCGAAACCCTCCAGTTGGTCCTCCGGCACAACGAAGGCAAGAACGGACTCTGAGAGCGTGCTGGTGGCGATGGCCAGGACCTCAGCGCAGCGCGGGCCGCCGGCGATGAGCAGGCTCCGCGCCTGCTCAGCAGTTGACGACGCCGGGCCGAACGACGCCGCCTTGCACTCGACCAGCGCAAAGCGTCCCTCGGCTTTCTTGGCGACTATCACGTCAGGGCTCACGGACGCCTGAAGCACAACGCTTCGCTCCTGGGCGCGAAGACGAAGGTCGGGCGGGACCGTCAGAAGCGGAGCAATGGCCCAGACGGCAAACCCCCGCCTGTAGAGCAACGGCTCTACGTCCGCGCCCCTGGGCAGTGGCTGTGCCATCCAAAGGAAGGCATTGAGTTGAAAGAGCGGGTCGCGGATCAGTTCGTCAGGTTTGCACGTCATAGGGAATGCCCTTAGCGGAGCCCTGGATCACTTCCTCGTACGGGGTTTCCCCAATGTGGACCGCACAGCCTGGGTCCAGATATCGCTGGATGTTGGTGACCAACCGATGCACGGTGTTGCCGCACGTTTCCTTCGGCACAATGGCCGTGCATCCCTTTGCCGTGGCCTCGAGGAACATGGGCTGCCACAGATGGCGGTCTACTCCATAGACGTGAACCTTCGTGGGGCCGAGTCGGATTGGGTTGCCCCACAGGCGGAACCTGTTCCCGGCCGGGCTGAAAGTCGAGTCCACCCAACGGTCAAACACCTCTTTCGACAGCCCATCGCCTTGGAACCTGATGGAGACCGGCGCGCCCACGATGCGATGGAACTGGCCGGGCGAGCCAACATCCTCTGTTACCGAGTACCACGCGCGCTGCTCGGTGGACTCCAGAAGTTGTTGGTAGATGCGGACAACGAAAAGCAGGTGAGACCTGTGATCGCGGAAGCTCTCGCTTCGGTTGGTGACACGACCGTTGTCGTAGAAGTCGTGGCCTCCCCGGCCGACAGGCGAGGGGAAGCGCAATTGGCTGATCGCGTGAAATGGCGGATAGAGGCCCTGGAGGCCCGTCAGCTTCTCGTCAATGATCCCCACGCGATCCACGACTCCCAGGCGGGTCTCGCGCTGCTCCCGAATCTCCCGCCTTCTCTCGTTCAGAACATCCGTCTCCTCGTCCACCGCGTCCTCCGAATCGTCGCCTGGAGTATCGATGTCGTAGAGCCTCTCGTGGGTGAAGACGAGCCGCGTGAAACGGTGCCGATCACTAAGCCTGACCATGAGGCGCCAGAGGACGCCGAATGTCTGCCCGCTGAGCCACACGTGGTCCAGTTCAGGGCTGTTTCTGATTGTCCTGTTCACCCAATGAACCAGTATGTCGCTCTTGAGCGTGCTGTACAGGGCAAGGATCCTGGTGGTGAGTCGCTCGAGGAAGCCGATCTCCGTGTTCTCCGTGTCGCGCACCAGGAAGAGACCCTCCTCCTTCTGGGTGAGTGCCATGCCTCTGCGGGCTAAGATCTGCCTCAGCTCCTCATCCCGGCATTGCCGGTGGCCATTCAGCAACTCGATGAGGTGACTCTTCACGAGCTCCCGCCTCAGCTTGCGTTCCCTCAACTCCTCTGCCCGGTCAGCCGAGTAGCCATCAAGGATACGGACCATGTCGTCTCGGCCCGCGATATTCGGAAGGGTGAGCGTCTCCATCTTATCCGCCTCCTCGTACGCCAAAGGAGGAGTCACTGCGCGCTTCCACCATAGTATACCATCAGCGAAGGTGTCGTGCTACAGCAGCCCAGCGGCCGGCATCTCATTCCTCCAGCGCCGCGAGGGCATGGGGGGTGAAGTGGATGAGCTGGGCCAGGCTCTTGCCGTGGTCTTGGCCAGCGCCCTTGGGGATGGCGGCTCGCAGGCCCTCGCGGAGGATGCGGAGGTGTTCCTTGTTGCCCGTGAGGGCGATTTCGTAGGCCATTGCCTCGGCGGCAAGGGTCGTGTAGGGCGTGGGCTTGGTCAATGGGCAGGGGGTGTAGCGGAACGCCTTGGCGTCCTCCATCCAGCACTCGCGGATCATCTGGTCAATGCCGACCGAGATGGCCTTGAGCACCTCGGGGTCGGCTGTGACGCGATGGTAGCGGGCGAGGGCGCAGAGGGTGAGGCCCGTCATGAACGGCACGTTGCCGTAGCAGCGGCGGTCGTCGTGCAGGCAGTGGCCCTTGGCGAGGCGGACGACCCAGCCCTTCTGCCAGTCGAAGTTCTTCTTCAACACCTCCCAGCACTTCGTCGCGGCGTCGAGGTACTTCTTATCGAGCGTAGCGTCGTAGGCGGCGAGGACGAGTATGATGGGCCAGCCGAGGCCGCGGATGTGGTCGCTGTAAGCCGTCGGGCAGTGGCGGGCCATCGTGTCGGCCACCATCAGCGCCACCTCGCGGGCGCGGCGGTCGCCCGTCAGGTAGTAGTAGTCCAGGTCGCCGCTTATCCACACGTGGCCGTAGTTGGTGCTGTGGCCCATGTGATACGTGCGGTCCACGGGGAGGCCGGAGGTCTTTTCGTCGAAGTAGCCGCCGGTGTGGTTGAGGGCGTGGAGCCAGATGTCGCCAGCCTCGGGCGGGCGGCCCCAGGGGTTCTTCAGGTGCGGGTTCGTCGCGTGGACAACGTCCACGTCAATATGGTGTCGGGCGGCCTGCTCGGCTCGGGCGAAGAAGCGGCGGTCGCCCGTCCGCAGGTATTGGATGAAGAGGCCGTGCTGGAGGTCGTACTCCAGGTTGCCCCAGTTCACCTTCCGCTCGCCGAACCAGTCGCCGTAGTTGAGCATCCCGTATTCGCGTTCGCGCTCGCGGCGGGCGAGGTGGGCGTCGAGTGCGCGGCTGAGCCAGGCGTCGTAGCCCCCATACTTGCCCGGGTCCGCCGGCGGAAACTCCCCCGCCGCCTTCGTCGCGCTGACGTACGCCGGCTCGCACACCGCCAGCAATGGCTCCTCGGCGGCCTGGAAGAAGGCGGTTAGCTTCTTCACATCGGGCTCGCCCTTGTAGTAGGTCGCCCACAACTCATGGGTCTTCGCCACCCCGACCTTGAAAGTGTGAACGCCGTCCCGCAGGGGATAGTAGAGCCTGTTCTCCTCCTCAAGCGGCTTGCCATCATAAGGCCCCTTGGGGAACCAGGGGCAGATGCCGACGCGGATGGTGCCGAGGATGCCCTCGCTGCGGCCGTGGAAGCCGACCATGCACTGGATGGCCTTTGGCCAGTTCTGCCAGAACTCCCGCACGCCCACGGCCAGGCCAGCCCTGTCGCCGCCGATGGCTGCCCATCCGGCCGCGCGGCCAGTGGTCGTCTCCGCCTCGGACGCCTTCTCGTCCACATCGAGCTGGTAGTGGTTCTCGTCCCGCTGGAAGACGCGGCGGAGGCCGCCTCCCGTCTTCTTGTCGGGCGCGGCGCCGACGAAGCCGTACGGCTTGGCGCCCATGCCGGGCCCGCCGTTGAGGTTGAGCCGCAGGGCCGCCAGCTTCGCCATCAAGGCACCCTGGTTGTCGTTGATGAACGTGTAGAAGATGCGAAGGAACGGCTGGCCGCGGAAGGCGTGGACTCGCAGCACGTAGCGTAGCACCGGGCCTTGTTGCGATGCGTGGCGGCCCTCGATGCGCACGCAGGCCCGCAACGGCCCGTTCTGCTCGATGGCGATTGTGGTCGGGCCTGCGTCCGCGTCGTACATCGAGAGTTTCTGCTCGGGCGTCAGAAGCTCTAGGTCGAGCAAGCCGCGCGAGGAGGGCGACGGTGTGACGCTCTCAAATCGCCCGTCGCCACCCAGGTCCAGCAGGGCATGGTCGAGCACGTTGCCCAGCCCCCCGCGGCGCCGCAACTGAAGAGGGCCTGTGCTAAGCGTGAAGCCGTCCTTCGCCTCGCTCACCTGAATGGGTTGGCCGACGGGCGCGCGGGTGACGCCCGGCCCGTGGCGCAGCTCGAACGCCCTCTTCCCATTGGGCTTCAGGTCTACCTGGAAGTCGAGCAGGAGCCAGCGGACCGAGCCGTCGGGCCACTTGGCGAGGACTTCGGTCTGGAGCGGCAACTCCTTGCCATCGGGGCCGAAGAGCGCCACGGTGCCAGGGTCGGCGAGGGCGCCCTTGGCAAAGGGCACGCCAGAGGTGACGGGCCAGCCCTTGCGCTCGACGCCGGAGGGCTCCTCGACTGTTAGGTTCATCGTGGCCCCCTTCGCGCTGAGCGCGGCGGAGAGAAACAGTGCAATTGGACCGGACAAACGCATGTTCCCACTCCTCGCCGATGTGGCTACTCCAGCGCCTTGCGAATCCGCAGGACCTGGGCGAAGCCGCCGAAGAACTGCCGCCCGCCGCCGTAGAGGTAGAGGTCGTCGCCCAGGAAGAGCAGGCGGGCGCCCCGCGGCATCTCCAGCACCTTCTCCACCGTGCCATCACCCGGGTGGATGCGGCTGAGCCACTTGTCAATGAAGAGCCAGCCACAACTGTCGGGGCCGACGCAGAAGCGGCAGTCGGGGCCGCGGAAGTCGAACTCGGTCGGGCCGTTGAAGGCGTTGCCGGGCACCTTCCGCTGGTAAGCCACCTTCTCGGTGGTCAGGTCGAGGCGGTAGACGAGCGATTCCTTGATCTCTGTCCCTTTATCATCTTTGCGGTCGAGTTTGACGAGGCCGAGCACGTCGTTGGCGCCGCAGGGCATGATGAAGCCGGGATGGGGGGCCTCGATGGCGGCGGCGAAGTGCTTGAGGAGCTTGCGGGCCTGGGTGTCGTAGACGGCCAGGAAGCCCTTCTCCTCCTGCATGAGGGCCTTGAGGCTGGTGACGATGAGGCGGCCGCCGTCAACCGCCACCATGTTGCGAACTGAGTACTTCTCCAGGTTGAGCTCCTTGCGCAGGCTGTCCGACTTCTCGGCCGCGGGGTCGAAGATGAGGATGTCGGAGCCGTCCTGGTGGCGGCCGTGGTTGCCCGCGTGGTAGATGCGGCCGTCCGCGCCCAGCGCGAGGTCCGCCGCCCATTTCACCGACGGGTATCGGGCTGGGTTGATGTCCTTCGAGAAGTCGTACTGGTTCTTGGGACTCAGCGTGTAGGGCCTCGTGCGGTCGTAGACGGCGAAGAAGGCGGAGTAGCCGCACATGTAGACGCGGTTCCCGACGGGCAGCATGTCGTAGAGGCTCCCGGGCGACACGCCGAGGTACTCCGTCTTGCCCGTCGTGGGGTCGAGGAGGAAGAGCGGCCCGTACCAGTTCCCGAACCCCAAGAGCTTGCCTTCGGGGAGGGCGACCATGCGGTATGGCGGGTTGGGGGTGATCTCGACGCCTGAGAAGGAGGCCGAACGCCAGTTCGCCTCGCCTTTCTTACGCCACTTCACTGTCACTGTGCCGTTGTTCCAGTTGTTGGGGTTGATGTCGTCGAGGTCGAGCTCAAGGCCGAGCTCTTTCTCGGCCTCGTGGAAGGCCCAGATGCCTTCGTTTCGGGCCGGCTTGGCGCCAGCGGGCGGGCGCTCCTTCTCCCACGGCTTGCCGTCGCGGAGCCGCAGCCCGTTGTAGTAGAGGTTGCCGTCGGTGTAGCGGGCGACGTTTCCGCCGCCGCTCTTCTCGCCCTCCTTCGGCTTGAAGAAGCACGCCTGGGTCCGGGCCGCGATGTCGCAGGCGACGAGATACCACTGGCCGTGATGGGCGATGCCGGCGTAGACGAAACGGCCGTCCGAGCCGATTGTGTAGACATATGAGTTCGCCTCGCCGTCCATGCCCCCGAAGTCGTCAATCCTGTCCGTCTTCGGGTCGTAGCGGCAGGCGTGGCGCCCGTAGAGGCCGAAGTAGAGCGCGCCGTCCGGCCCCTCGTCAGTGCACTGGACCGCGTGGAAGTAGTCTCTTGTGAGCTGGCCGACGGGCCGTGCCTTGCCGGTGGCGGGGTCGTACTCGACGACAGCGGGCGGGCGGCCCTGGCTGATGTACAGCTTCCCATTCGAGTGGAGCCAGGCCCTTCCGCCGCTGCCTTCGATGCCCATCGTCGTCCGCACGCTCGCGTCTTCCAGGTTGAAATCGAGAATCTGGTATGGCGGGTCGCCCCCCAGCTCGTTCGCCCCGGTGAGGGTGAGGAAGAGATGAATGCCCTTCGTGGCCGGGTCGCGGTAGAGAAGACTCGTCCCCAGCTTGCGGCGCCTCACAGGTGTGCCGAGGTCTTCGACCTTCAGGTCCTTCCTGACCGCGCGCACCGCGTCTCCGCTGGCTTGCGGCGCGCCCAGCGCCAGAGCCGCGCTCGCCCACAGCCCGATCGAGCGAACACCTTTCATCGCTTGCCTCCGAGTGTGGTTGCGGTCGAGGGCACTGAAGTCATATCATACTAAACTGCTCGCCTGATTGCCCACTCGTTCCGCAAGGAGGCTCAGTATGGCGAAGTGTCTCGCCTTGTTCCTGGTCGTGGCGTCAGCGGCCGGGGCGGAGGGCTGGCAGCCGCTCTTCGAGAAGGAGGACTGGTACAAGCAGCAGACAGGGAAGGAGATCACCTTCCGCGGAAAGCTCGAGGCCATCAAGGGCGCGGGCGGCCCGAGCACGCTGATGCGCACGTCCTACTATCGCCTGGGCGATCGGACCATCTATACGGGAGCCAGGCGCATCGCGGCCATTGATGCGCTCGAGGGCAAAGAGGTGGAGATCCGCGGGAAGGCGGTGGACATGGAGCTCGAGGGCCAGTCGCTGCGCGAGATCTGGCCCGCCGCAGTCCGTGCCGCGGCGCCGGCTGCTGCGCCCGCCATCGAGCGGATCACGCTGCGCGACATCCAGGGCCTCTGGGGCGGCCGCGACCTCTCCCTGGGCGGCAACGGCCGCCTCATCGTGACCGTCGTGGACCCCAGGAGGGGCGACAAGGCGGTGTCCCAATACGGCCTTCAGTTGCCCGACGCCCAGGCCGCAGAGGTAGGGAAGCTGGTGGCCGAGCGGGGCTTCTTCAAGATCGAAATCCCCGCCCGCCCCGGCGTGCCCGACGAGGCGCGGCCCACCATCGCCGTCCGCCTCGCCGACGGCACGGAGAAGTCCGTGGCCAAGTGGGCGAACGACAAACACGCGGATTTCGACGCCCTCTACAAGCACCTCCTCTCCCTGTGCGACCTGGCGGCGAAGAAGGGCAAGCTCCTCTTCCAGGGGCCGCGCGGCTCGGCCCCCAAGCCGCCCGACGATGCCACCCCGCTGCCCAAAGCGGATTGACCCAGGACGCGCCAATGGTGTGGCAACTGCACGGTGAGCTCTGGGTGATCGGCCTGGCTGTTGCGCTGAGCGCGTGCGCGCCGCGCGGCACGGGGCGGTGGACGCCCACGGCGCGGGACCGCGTGGTGTGCCTGGGCGATTCGATCACGGATGGCTGCACCTATCCGCAGATCGTGATGCAAGCGCTGCGCGACGCGGGCCGGCCCGCACCACCATTCATCTGCGCCGGCGTGGCCAGCGACACTGCGCCACAGATTGCCGCGCGCGTCGAGAGGTCCGCACTCGCCCTCAAGCCGACCTGTGTGACCTTCCTCGCCGGAACCAATGACGCGCTCCGCGGGGTATCGCCCGCCGACTACGAGAGGGCCATCCGCGAGGCCGCCGCGAAGGTGAAGGCCCGCGGCGCCAGGATGATCCTCATCACTCCTTGCGTCATCAACGCGGGCAAGGGGGCCGATGCCGCGGCAAGGGCGAAGGCTGACGTGACGGTGATTCCGCGGTACGTGGCGATCATCCGCAAAGTCGCTGCGGAGGAAGGCTACATGGTCGCGGAGAACAACGCCCTCATGCAGGCCGCCCGACGCGACGGCAAGGAGCTGACGACCGAGGACGGCATCCACCCCAACTACCTGGGCCAGAGCCTGATCGCCCGCGCGCTCCTCGATGCGATGGGCCACGCGGACGTGCAGTTGCCCCGCGAGTTTCGCCCCGCGCTCTTCCCAGGCGTCGTCCGCGAGTGGAAGCTGCGGCTCGCGCCCCTCGACGCCCAGAAGAAGCCCCAGCGTCTCACCGAGGCCACCGCGCGGCAGCTCAAGCCCGACGATTCGTGGAAGACCTACGCCCTGCCCGACCCCGTGCCGCCCAGCAAGCCGTCTGCCGAGGACTGGTGGGAGCAGGAGCGCCGCAACGGCTTCGGCCTGAGGGTCCACGGACTCGTCGGCGAGGGCCTGGTCCAGGCCGTGGCCGTGCTCGACTGCCCCGAACCCAAGAAGGCTTTCATCAACACAGGCATCGGCATATCCACCGTGTGGCTCAACGGCGCCAAGCTCCACGACCAGGGCTCCGCCTGGACCGGCTTCCACGCGGGCAAAGAGCGCTTGCCCGCGAGCCTGGCCCGCGGCAGGAACCAGCTCGCCGTCGAGATTGATGGGCCGCAGTTCTTCCTCAGCGTCACCGGCAAACTCGTCTGGGAGGATGATATCCGCTTCGAGTGATCGCCTCAGCAATTTGCGTGTGTCGCACAGAAGCGTATACTGAGTACACCGCCCCGCAAATGGGGGGACGAGATCACGGGCGATTCGGTTGCTTGCTCCCGAAGGGAGCACAGTGGTTAGCCGGCGGCTTCAGCCGCCGGACTCGTGCGCCAGAGGTAAAGAAGTCCCGAAGGGACGGCAGATACGTGCGGCGGGGCGCCCCGGTGGGCTTCTGCCGTCCCTTCGGGACTGGACAGCGTGTGCGCCCCGTTCCGGCGGCTGAAGCCGCCGGCTACCCACTGCTGTCCCTTCGGGACTGCGATTCCGTCCCCTTGTCTGTGGGGCGGTGTACTGAGTGCCGCTGGCCAGCGAACACGATGGCGTTTCCCAAGGAGACCGAATGATGGTGAGCAGTGGCAAGACGACCCGTCGGCGCTTCCTCCGCGGCGCGGCGGCTGCCGCGGCGGGGCCGTTCTTCATGCGCTCGACCGCCTTCGGCGCCAACGACAAGCTCACGATGGGCTGCGTGGGCATGGGCGGACAGGGCTCGGGCGACATGGGCGGCTTCATGCACTTCTCCGACCTCCGCGTGCTGGCCGTCTGCGACGTGCGGAAGGCCAACCGCGAACGCGCCAAGGGCTCCGTGGACAAACGCTACAACAACCAGGACTGCACGGCCTACGGCGACTTCCGCGACATCTGCCACCGTCCCGACATTGACACCGTGCTGATCGGCACCCCCGACCACTGGCACGCCATCATCTCCTGCGAGGCGATGAAGAACGGCAAGGACGTCTACTGCGAGAAGCCCGAAACGCTGACGGTGCGCGAGGGCCGCATCATGACCAACGTGGCCCGCCGCTACGGCCGCGTCTTCTCGGGCGGCAGCCAGCGCGTGTGGGGCGACTACAACTGGTTCCACCGCATGGTCCGCGGCGGCGCCATCGGCGAGGTCAAGGAGGCCTGGGTGGACTGCTGGGGGCCGTCGTCCGACTGCTCTCTCCCCGCGCAGCCCGTGCCGCCCGACATTGACTGGGATATGTGGCTCGGCCCGGCCCCCTGGGCGCCCTTCAACAGCGGAAGGCTCAACTTCCGCCCCTGGCGCGACTACTCGGGCGGCGGCATGACCGACTGGGGCGCCCACAACTTCGGCGGCGCACTCTTCACCCTGGACCTCCACCGCACGGGACCCGTCGAGGTCATCCCGCCGGGCGTGAAGGACGAGAAGCTCCTGACCTTCGTCTTCGCCAACGGCGTGCGCATGCACCACAAGGGCGGCTGGGGCGGCAACCTCTCGTTCCGCGGCACCGAGGGCGAAATCCCAGCCCGCGCCGGCGGAAGGGCCGCACGCAAGGACGCCCCGAACATCTTTATCCCCAACTACAAGGGCCACGGCGGCATCTTCGGCGACTTCCTCCACTGCGTGAAGAGCCGCGAGCTGCCCTTCCGCGACATCGAGGTCGCCCACCGCACCGTCACCGTCTGCCACCTGGGGAACATCGCCTACTGGCTCGGCCGCGCCTTCAAGTGGGACCCCGACAAGGAGGAGATCGTGGGCGACCCCGAGGTCGCCCGCTGGCTCGACCGCCCCAAGCGCGAGCCGTGGACGCTGTGAAGAGTGAGGAGTGGGAGTGAGAAGTGAGAGTGAGGAGGGAGCAGGGAGTCCCGACCTCGCGCATTGGGGGGCGAAGCCGTGAGGCTGCCGAATGCAGCAGAGGCGTTTGTTGATGTTCGGAAGCTGGAAGATGAGCTATGAACGAAGGGATCCGACTCCTTGACTTCGTGGCGCTGACCAGGGACGTTCCAGGGCGAGGGCTGCGTAGAGGCCAGGTGGGGACGGTAGTGGAGGAACTTGCGCCCTCGGTGTTCGAGGTGGAATTCACCGACGACCATGGGCGGACCTACGCCACCGCGCCCTTGGAGGCCGACAGCCTGATCGTGCTCCACTACGAACCGGCGGAGGCAAGCCATGTTTAGGCGCGGTCTGAAGCTTGTGGTGTTCGGGAGCCTGGCGGTTCTGGCTCTCCCTGGCTGCTTCACCCTCGAGCCGGAGGTCATGAAGTCGCGGGGGCAGCGGCAGGCGCCGGCCACGCCGCCACGGACGCCCTCCGCTCCCAAGCTGGTGCCGCCCAAGCTGCCGCCCACGTCGCCCGAACACCCGCGGATGGGGCAGTGGTCCGACGATGGCCTCCACTACCAGGAGTCCAGGGAGACCATAGAGGTGCCCTTCATGCCCTTCCCGGTCTTCCGCAGGCGCACGTTCGGCCCGGCTCCGAGCGCCTCCGAGGTCAACCCTCAGCTCCCGCCCGCCCCAGGCGGCCGCTGACCTGCCGCCCCATAGGCAAGGCCGCAAGAGCGTAGTCCCGAAGGGACGCCAGTGGGTTGCCGGCGGCTTCAGCCGCCGGACAGGGCGCGCAAAGCCAATCAGTCCCGAAGGGACGGCAGAGCCCCTTGGCGCCGCGGTGCGGCCCGCTTTCTGACGTCCCTTTGGGACTTCGGCCAGGGGCGCCCCGGTCCGGCGGCTGAAGCCGCCGGCAACCTACTACGCTCCCTTCGGGAGCAAGACCCAAAGGCGCCCAGAGGCCTGCGCTGCCATCTGTTGAGAGTTGCGCTCACTTTGGCGCGGCCACGCGCAGGACGAGGGAGCGGCGGAAGGCCGGAAGCTCCACGGAGCCGCGCGTGAGACGAAGCGGGACGGAGCGGTTCTCCCAAGGGTCGTACGCCATGGCGTGCGCACCCTCAACGGGGGCCGTTGAGGGTGCCACCCGGCCGAGTGCGGCAAGGTCGAGCGTGGCGCCGCGGAGCTCGTCGGGCGGGCGGGCGTCGCGCAGCTCGGCCTCCCAGGTGTTCTCCTTGTCGCGGCACCAGAGGAGGGTGGTGCGCTTGCCCTTGAGGGCGTAGACGCGCAGGCGCGGGTGGTCGAGCATGGCCGGCTCGAAGCCCTCGGCGGGCGGGTCGAGGCCCTTCACCGCCTCGGCGAAGCGCCCGAACTGCCACCAGAGGTTGTTGGCGTCCACGTAGACGTCCCAGTGCCAGCACTGTCCACAGCCGGCGGCGCCCGCGAAGAAGGGGGCGAAGAGGACGTCGTGGAGGATGATGCCCGCCTTGTCCTTGGCGTAGAGCTTGAAGGGTCCGCTGTGGCTCCTCTCGACGGCGCCGCTCTCGGCCAGGATGACGGGGCGGCCGGGCTTCAAGGCGAGGAGCTCGCGCACCGCGTCGGCCGTCAGCACATCCACGGGGCCGTGGCAGACCTTGAACTGAGCGCCGAGGTCGAGGTAGCGGTGGACCTGTGCCACGTCGTTGCCCTTCATCAGGGTGTGGCGGCGATAGGCGGGGCGGCCCCACTCGCCGTCGTAGCTGCCCAGGCTCTGCATGGCGAGGTTGCGGGGGAAGAGCTTGTGCAGCTCGGCCAGCATCAGCTCGCTCCAGCCCAGGTAGTCGCCGCCGTGGACGCAGTTGACCTCGTTCCAGAGCTCCCAGGCGTAGACGGTTGGGTTGTCGGCGTAGCGGCTGGCGAACCAGGCGAGCTTCTTCCTGAACTGCTCGCGGCTGGGCTCGCCATCGAACCAGTCCTTCGTCGAGGCGGCGGTTCCGCCCTGGGAGGTGTGGTGGAGGGTCTTGAGCGCCCAGGTCTTGCGTGGCGAGGCGGGGTCAATCTCGCGGAAGTGCTCGATGGTCATCTTCACGCGGATGCCGAGCTTGCGGGCGGTGGCGAGGAGGGCGTCGGTCCGCTTCGCCTTCTCGTCGTCGTAGACGCCGCTCTTGGCATGCTCGATGTCGAAGAAGCCGATGCTGAGCCAGACGCGGAGGTGGTTGCCGCCGTTGTCGGCGAGGGCCTTCACCCAGCGCTCCATCTGGGCCTGCCCTGCCGCAGCGTCGTCGCCCCGCCCGGGGTGAATCAGGTTCAGCCCGATGGGGACGTAGGGCTTGCCGTTCGACAGCTCCAGGTATCGGGGATCGCGCGGGCTGACCCGCACGAACGCCTCTGGGTCCTCCGCCGCGGCTGCGGGCATCGTGAGGATGGCCATCGCCAGTACTCCAATGGGCTTGACGTAAGCCAGCGGCCACCTCAT
>Ga0194110_10005397_pt1 | contig 15173 bp, 18 predicted proteins | sample TA2Kig1200mmetaG_FD_146192 | JGI IMG/M metagenome (GOLD analysis project Ga0194110, IMG submission 146192) | Freshwater microbial communities from Lake Tanganyika, Tanzania - TA2015032 Kigoma Deep Cast 1200m | ecosystem: Environmental > Aquatic > Freshwater > Lake | place: Tanzania: Lake... | reverse complement strand
GACCACTGACTCCAGTTGACCCTCTTAGCCTGCTCGACCGCCCCGCTGCCATCGGTGTGCATTCATCCCGCCGTTTCCATCCGCGCCAGCCATTTTTTCGGCGCTTGCACGCTTACCGAAAGCACACCATTGTGTGTTCGAGTCAAAGAGGCGGCGCTGGACGCCAAGAGAAAAGGTGACACAGCGAAAGCATCGAAATATTTTGCGCAAATCCAAGCTCTGGGCGAGCGGCTGGATCAGGCTAATGTGGTCGTTATCGGTCAAATGGTGGGAAAGGCTCTCAGGCGTCGCGTGGCTCAGGAATGGGGAAATCCCACTGCCCAGAAATGATCTCAGCCGCGCGTGCGAATCCTAAACCGAAGACCCTGACCATTGGCACACCCTCGGTTCGTTGATACAACCTGGGGGCGCCGAGCATCGCTCGGCATAGCGGCAAGACCTGAATTGTGCGGAGCGATGTCTCGGCGCTCCTGCACGGAGGGTATCGGGCACCGCCAAAAGCTCGGGGGCAGTCAGCGACAGATTCTTACATCTCTCAGGCAGACATCCGAAAAATCGCTTTAGCCTTAGTGGTGACACCCGCAACCGTGTCCACATGAACCGGAACTGAAATCATCCGCTTCCGGGACTCTTCCTAATTCGAATGTTTTGCTGACGTATTGATTGACCGATTCCTGGACTTTGTGAATCTCTTGCTGCGCTTCCATGAACCCGCGTGCGACCGGATTGTTGATGAACGCTTCGCGCCGCTGCTCGAATTCAGCGATTTCCTCGTTGGTCAACGCCGACCCTTGCGACTGCTTGTGTTGAAGATACTCTCCGCGCTCGCTCAGGAACTGATACTGCATTTTGGCTTCGTCGTTAGCCATGAAGGAATCGATGCGCCGGCGAAGGGACTTAAATTCGGGTTGGTCCAGAATGGCCTGACAAAGTTCCCGGGTTTTCTGCAGGACCGCACTCTCTTCGATTGTAGTTTGCATATTGTTATTGTCACGCAGATCGAGGTTGAATCCAGATCAGCTCCAGCCAGCAACGCCACAATAGACCATAACAGGCGCGAATATCAACAGATTGCTTTGACAGAAGCCTTCCTGAGAGTCGATTGTTACTCTCAGTTCGAGCGTGGAGTTTGCCGAACGTTTTAGAATTTTAAAATGTCGAAGCCAGTTTTGGGACGGGGTTTAGGGAGTCTGCTGAATGAGTCAGGACCGCGAATCGGTTCGCGCTCAGATCCAGCCTCGGTGCGCGCTGATGCCGGCCCAGCGGTCGATCACGGTCTTCGGACACTGATCAACGCGAACAAAGCCGAAAACCGCGTTGAAACCTCGGGAGACCTGGCTCGGCCTGCAAAACTGAAAATACCGGCTTGGTACTTTTTTGTCCTCGATTTGCTGCTGTTGATTTTCGTTGGACTGCTGGTCGTGACCAGTTCGCCGCTCGACGGATTGCGGTTGTTTCTTTGCGGAGCGGCTGTGGTGCTCGGGGCCGTGCTTTCCGGCATGGCAATTTGGAGCAACTCACAAACAGCGCCGGAAAAAGCAGCCGGCCACCAAACGGCCAAATGGGTCCTTGCCGAGAGTCAAGGAGAGAACGGTTCTTCCAAACGCTTTGTCGTTCATCTGCAGAAACCGCTGTTTGTCGGGGAATTAGTCGAGAACCAACAGGGCGACGAAGCGGTCAAACCGCTTTGGGTTGAAGATAAGTCAGCGCTGTCAGACGCGTTAGTCGGCCAAATCAAACGCGAGGTCGAAGCTCTCAAATAGTTCGCGAGGACTTCGACACTCCAACTAGAGGCGCAAGGCCTTTGAGGCTTGAATGGCCGCATTCACCAACGTGTTCGGAAAAATTCCAAGGTAAAGCATGCCCGCAATGCAGGCGTAAAGCGAAAAGCGAACCGGACGGGAAAGCGGAATCACCGTTTGGGACTCGGCAGCCTTGGACCAAAAAATCGCTCTGACAACGCCCAAATAATAATAGAACGAGATGACCACACCCACCAACGCTGCGCCAATCAACCAATAGTACATCGGTTGAACCGCGCCCTTCTCGATGACCGCTTTCAACAACAGAAACTTTCCAAAGAAACCGGCCAAAGGCGGAATGCCCGCCAACGACACCATCGCTAACGTCATTGCCACGGCCAGCAACGGCGAGCGCTGATATAATCCGGCCACGCCGCTGATGTCGTCTCCTTCCACTTCGCGCATAACGACACAGATCACCGTAAACGCGGCGAGGACTGTGAATAGATAGCCACCGAGGTAATAGAGAATTGCTGATGACCCCGCAATACTCATGGCGGTTACGCCCAGCAACATATAGCCGGCATGAGCAATACTCGAATAACCGAGGAGTCGTTTGAGATTGCGTTGCGGGATCGCACAAAGGTTCCCGTAGAGGATGGTAACGCCCGAAACAATCATGAGGAGCTTTGTCCAATTCGCCGTCACTTCAGGCACGGCGCTGAACAAAACGCGCAACAACAAAACGATGCCCGCCGCTTTTGACCCAACCGCCAGAAAAGCGGTGGTTGGCGCAGGCGAACCTTGATAGACGTCCGGGGCCCAAATCTGAAATGGAAAAGCCGCGATCTTGAATCCCAAACCAACCAGCACCAGCAACAGTCCCAACAAGTAAACTGGCTGCCCAACGATGGTTCGAATCGCACCGGCCAACTCGTTGAAGTTCGTTGTCTTGGCCGCGCCGAAAACCAGAGCGATCCCATAAACCATAAACGCGGAGGATAGCGCTCCCAGAATCAGATACTTCACTCCCGCTTCGAGCGATGGCAGCCGGCTCCGTTGAAAGCTGGTCAAGATGTAAAAGGTGATCGTGATCAATTCGAGCGCAACGAACACCAGAATGAAATCATTCGCTGACGCCGCGAACATCATTCCCGACAGAGCGAACAGGATCAGCGCGTAGTATTCGGAAATACCAGTCGGAATCCGGTCCGCGAACTCGACCGACATCACCAGGACCGCCATGGCCGCCAGAAGAAAGAACCGTTTAAAGAACAGCGCCAAACTGTCCATGACATACATTTGCCCGAAGGCATATTGCGCTTGTGACGCATCGATCAGAAAACTGCCCGCGAAAATAATTCCGACTACGGCGGCTGCGGCATAGCCGAGGTTTCGTCTCTGCGCAGCTGGCATCCATAAATCAAGGAGCAGGATAACCAGCCCGAGCATCACGACCGCCGCTTCTAAAATGGTTAACGTCGCATTCATGAACAAGGTCTCATGCGGCGGCCGCGCCTCTCCCTAACCCTCTCCCCATCCGATGGGGCGAGGGAAATTCCTTTTGCATCAGCGGTGGAGTCGCAATGTGGTGAAAGCAAATGCACCAGAACAATCTTTTCCCTCGCCCCATCGGATGGGGAGAGGGTTAGGGAGAGGGGCAACAATTTCATTAATCCACTTAGCGGTCCTGAACGGTTTTGACCGCTTCCAGTTGGCTTCCTCCCGTCCGTGTGGCCAGACGCACAATGTTCTCCGCGCTCGGTTTGATTTTGTCGGTCAACAAGCGCGGAACGAAACCGAGCAACAACAACACGGCCAGCAGCAAAGCAAAGGGCAGTCGCCGCCAAAACCCCGACGCATCCACCGCGTGAGCGCCTACCCATTCTGGGAATGGCCCATGCAGCACCTTCCGGATCGCCCGAAACATATAGACCCCGCCAATAATAGCCGCGCCCCAAACGGCCAAAATCGTGACCAAAGGAAAATCGTTCCAAGCCGCGAAGAACACCATGACTTCCCCGACAAAATTGGCAAACCCGGGCAGCCCGCATCCGGCCATCATGGCCATGATCAGCGCTGCACCCGCGAACGGGAATCGCCGGAGCAGCCCGCTCATTTGTTCCATGTCCAAAGTGTTCATTTGCTGGCGCAGATAACCGCTCAGGCCGAACGTCAACGCGGCGAGCAGACCATGGGCTACCATCACCACCACCGCGCCGGTTAACCCGATCAGGTTAAGACTAACCAAACCAAGGAAAATGAAGCCCATGTGCGCGACGCTCGAATTGCCAATGAGCAGATTCAAATCTTTCTGGCGCATCGCAACAAGCCCGCAATAGAGAATGTTCCCCAAGCACAGATAGGCGATCACATGCAGCCAGCCCTGCGCGCCTTCGGGCAGCAGCGGCAGCGCCACGCGAATCAAACCGTACAATCCAAATTTCTTGAGCACTCCCGCGTGGAGCATCGCTGTGGCCGTCGGCGCAACGCCGTATCCCAAGGGCGCCCAACTGTGAAACGGCCAGAGCGAAACGAGGATGCCGAAACCGAACAACAGCAACGGAAAAATGAAATACTGGTGATTGACCGAAAGGGGATTGGCCGTCAACCGCTGCGTCAGTTCCGCGATATCGAATGTATTGGCGCCCGCCTGCAGATAAAGCGCGATCAAACCGACCAGCGCGATCAAAGCGCCGACTGTGAGATAAAGCGTGATTTGGAATGTCGCGTAGTTCTTCTCCTCGCCCTTTCCCCAAACGCCAATCATGATGAAGGTCGGTATCAAAGCGAGTTCATGGAAAAAGAAGAAAAAGAAGAGGTCCAACGAAGCAAACGCGCCCAGGATGCCGCCGGTCATCACCAGCAGCAGCACATAAAACTCCTTTTGACGCTCCGTGATTTCCCAGGAGACACAAGCCGCCGCAAACGCAACAATCGCCCCCATGACGATCAGTCCGATGTTCAATCCATCGACTCCAACGTGGTAACTGATCCCAAGCGCTTCCACCCATGCCGCTTTTTGAACGAATTGGTAGCCGGCCACACCCGTCTGGAACTGCGCAAATAATTTGAGCGCCAGCAGCATCGAGACGCCCGTCGCGGCCAATGCGATGAGTCGAATCGCAAAGCGGTAATTCTGCGGTATGAACACCACGAGAATCCCCGCCAGCAGCGGCCATCCGAGAATGTAAGTGAGCGTTGACATGATCAGTCGGTTGCTCCCGTAACGCAGAGTTTCACTCTGCCGTGGCGCCGACTTGCAGTCGGCAGCGTGCTCGCCCTTTCCAGCGCGCCCGATCGTGCGGGGACATTGCAGATTGAAAATCTGCGATCCAGCGCAACGCGGACGCAGCCGCAACCAAAACGGAGCGCGGACATTCTTGTCCGCGGCAAGATTCGAATGTCTGGACAGTCTCGACCGTTCGAACGCGCGTCGTTCATTTCCAGTTGCTGCGGACAAGAATGTCCGCGCTCCGGAAAATCGTCGCCGCTTGCGATAATTCCGGGCGATACCGATCGAGTGAAACTCTGCGTTACCCTCAAAGGCGAATCTGCCGCACTCGCAAAATAGTCTTTCTTCGTCACATTCACTTTGTGTCGTCGGAAACGCGCTGATCAGCCAAACACGTAGAACAGAACCAGCGCCACGCCGGCCACCAGGAGAAACGCGTAAGTCTGAAGGTTCCCCGTTTGCAGCAAACGCAATCCGCGCCCGAAGAGCTCGGCGCCTCCGCTGGCGCCTTTCACGACGAGCCCAGAAATGATCCATCGGTCAAAGGCATCGGTCCATCTCGCCACAAGGTCGAGTGTGTAGCGAATCAGCCCAGCATACAGTTCGTCGAAATAAAAACGGTTCCGCAGAATCTTGGCCATCACACCCATTTTTTCAGGCAACGGGTCATGCCGCGCATTCCAATAAAGATGCCAAGCCGCCGACCATCCGAAGACCACTGCTCCCAAGCCCAACAGAGCGGCGAGCGGCGAATGGTTGAGCGGCGCAAACAAATGGCCGAACCAAGAAGTGGCGTGGGCGTCACCTGCAATTCCAAAATGCCGGCTATAAAGGTGTTCAATTCCCCAGAAGCCAGCCAGCACGCTCGGCACGACCAGCACGAGCAAGGGAATTGTCATGGCTCGCGGCGATTCATGCGCGTGCTCGACCGCGTGTGATTTGGCCGGACCAAGAAACGCGACGAAAACCAATCGGAACATATAGAACGTCGTCAGCGCGGCCACGAGCACCGCCAATGCAAACAAGGGAGGATTGTGGTGAGACGCTGCGGCGAGAATTTCATCTTTGCTAAAGAATCCGCTCAAAGGCGGGATGCCGCAGAGCGCCAGCGTCGCGAGCAGAAACGTCCGATAGGTGATTTTCATCCTGCTCTTCAGCGCGCCCATATTCCAGATATTCTGTTCGTGATGCAGGGCATGAATGACCGATCCAGCGCCGAGGAACAACAGCGCTTTGAAAAATGCATGCGTCGTCAAATGGTACATCGCCGGCGATGGCGCATGCACGCCGACCGCCATCACCATGTATCCAAGCTGGGACAGTGTCGAATAGGCCAGAATGCGTTTGATGTCATCTTGCTGAACAGCGATGAGCGCCGCCATAAGAGACGTGATTCCGCCAATCCATCCAATGATTTCCAAAGCCGGGGCGCTCAGCAAAAAGAAGACGCGGCATAGCATGTACACACCCGCCGCTACCATCGTTGCAGCATGAATCAAAGCGCTGACGGGTGTCGGGCCTTCCATGGCGTCCGGCAGCCAGACATGCAGCGGGAATTGCGCGGACTTGCCCATCGCGCCGCAGAAAATGAGCAAACCCGCCGCCGTGGCCAATGCTCCCAGTGCTTCGGGATTGCGCGCGAGCAACCCTTCCAAGACGCCAAAGTTCAGCGAGCCGAGCGAAGCCCAGACAACGAGAATTCCCAGCAGGAATCCGAAATCACCGACGCGATTGGTCAGGAAAGCTTTCTTGCTGGCGTCGGCCGCCGAAGGGCGCTCATACCAAAATCCGATGAGCAAATAACTCGAGACGCCCACCAGTTCCCAAAAGATGAACATTTGGAGAAAATTACTGGCCAAGACAATGCCGAGCATCGAAAAGGTGAACAGACTCAGACTGGCAAAGTAACGCGAGATGCAACGGTCCTCGTGCATGTAACCGTATGAATAAACGTGAATGGCGCCGCCCACCCCCGTCACGATCAAAAGCATCAGCAGGCTGAGCGTATCGAGCCGCAATCCGAAATCGACTTGCAGATCGCCAACCGACAGCCAATTCGCTGAAAGTTCCTTCTGAGAAGGTTCCCAACCAGCGATTCCGATAAACAGCAGAGTAAAGACAAAACTCGTGAGGATCGCGCCAATGGACAGCTTCGCGCTCAGTTCACGGTTCTTCAATGTGAAGAGCGTGATCACTGCTGCCGCGCCGAGCGGCAGAAAGAGAATCAGCCAGGGCAACGCTTCTTTCATTTTGTTATAGCTTCATCGTGGTCAGGTCTTCGACATACGCGGTTTGACGCTTGCGATACAGCGCCACAATGAGCGCCAGCCCAACCGCCACCTCAGCCGCAGCGACCGTGATGATAAAGAAAACCATGACTTGACCATCGAGATTGCCGTTGAACCGCGACACCGCGACAAAGGCCAGGTTCGCGGCATTGAGCATCAGTTCGAGCGACATGTAAATGATCAGCAGATTGCGCCGCGCGATCACGCCCAGCAGCCCCAAGCAGAAGAGCAGCGCGCTCACGACTAAGTAATGTTGCAGGCCAACTTGCATGGCTGTTGAAAGGGTTAAATGTTTAAATGGTTAAAAAGTTAAATCGGTTACATGGGCCAGATAGGTGTTCTGGCCGGTGCCTGTCCAATATTTTAAAGATTCCAACCATTTAACCAATTTAACGATCTAACCATGTAACCATCATCTCAGATCCTTTTTGCTCAGCAAAATCACGCCAACCATCGCCACCAACAGCAGCACCGAGAGAATCTCGAACGGCAACAGATACTCGGTGAAAAGCAGTTTGCCCAAGGGAGCCGTGCCTCCTTCGAGCGGGGCCGCCGCCGCATTCGCGGCGAGACCGGTTCTGCCCAACGAGAAAACCTTCAGGAAAATACCGAGCACTGCAGCGACTGCGGCGACCCCAGTGATCAGTCCGGCCAGCTTCAATTTGCGGCGTTCCTCTTCCTTTACGTCCAGCAGCATGATAACGAAGAGAAAAAGGACGATGACTGCGCCGGCATAGACGAGGACCTGAACAGCCGCAAGGAAGAACGCGTGCAGAAGCACGAAGAGTCCCGCCATCGATGCAATCGTTAAAACGAGAAACATCGCGCTTGTGATCGGATTGCGGCTGAATGGATTCACGACAACCAGCACGCCGAAAAGCAGAGTCAACGCCGCGAAGAAATAGAACATTAAGTCCTGCATGGTCATTGCAGCGGAGCGCGGACATTCTTGTCCGCAGCCAGCTTCGAAATCCCGAAAGGCAAGAGAATAGGGCAGCCTAGCTGAACAAATGGACATTTCTGCGGACAGGAATGTCCGCTGTCCGTCGAAAACTGCCGCTCTAATCGCATACTTGGCATTTATTCCAGAGGGACATCATGAAACCAAAATGCCTCGGGATGATCGTTAATACCGGCCACAATTTTGAGCCGGAGCTTTCCGTGCGGGATCTGTGCCGCACGGATAAATTGCTGGCCAATGTAGGCCCTTTTCCTCTCCTTGAACGCCGGCAAGGCAATCGGTCCATCCAGGTGAGAAAGACCCAGTGTAAACCCGCTGCCTCCTGGAACGACATTTTCTGGCAAGCAAGCGCCATCATCGAGCCGTTGGTTTCCAACCATGTAATCGTCGTAAGAGTGATTCGAAAACCACGACTTGATAGGTTCATCGCCCAACGCTTCAACAAGGTAAGTAACGCCAAACATCGGCACGGGATAAACTTTGCCTTCGCGTCCTTCGCGAACGCCGTCAGAGGTAAAAACGGTTGCGCGTTCCACCTTGAGCAGGACGACTCGCACTTGACCGCGGACCTGCTCCCGCTCGAAAGGCGTGATATTGGGCGGCCGCGATTTCACAGCCGCAATGCACGTGACCAAAGCCGCCAACGCGCACGCTAATCCGATGGCCTTTGTTCGCATAGGCATCTCAATCCGTTATTTGTTCTTCCACTTCTGAATCCGGTCGTTGTGGACGCCGCCGAGCGCGAGCAATTTCTCTTTCTTATAGATCATTTCTTCTCTCGTGCTTCCAGTCAGCGAATAATCCTTCATGAGAAAGATTGCTTCCTCCGGACAAACTTCCTGGCAATAGCCACAGAAAATGCAGCGCAGCATATTAATCTCAAATTCCTTGGGCGCCTTCTCGACGTTACCCGCTTCCGGCGCGCCCGCTGGCCCAGGCGGCGTGATCGTGATCGCTTTGGGCGGGCAGACAAACTCGCACAGTTGGCACGAGACACATTTCGTGCGGCCCTCCTGGTCTTTGACAAGGTAAGGAGCGCCACGATAACCGTCGGGGACAACCCATTTTTCTTCGGGATACTGCATCGTCACCTTCTTCTTGAAGAAGTGCCGCAAGGTGACCTTGAAACCGCCGATAACGGCGGGCAGGTAAAGCCGTTCCCAAAAACTCAATTCTTTGCGTTTAACAATCATTTAACTTCTCATCCACAAAATGACCGCCGTGATCACAATATTCACCAGCGCCAACGGCAGAAACCGCCGCCAGCCTAAATCCATCAATTGATCATATCGAAAGCGCGGCCACATCCATCGGACCCAAATCGTCAGACCGAGGAGCGCAATGACTTTGCCAAAAAAAATACCAATGTGCAGCAAGCCCATCCCAACCGTTGTGGCCGGCTGGTCCAATCCGAAAAACGGCAACGTCCACCCGCCCAGAAACAACGTCACCATCATGGCTGATGACGCGATCATGTTGAAGTATTCCCCCATGAAAAACATCGCGAACTTCATCGAGCTGTACTCCGTATTGTAGCCACCGACTAATTCCTGTTCGGATTCGGGCAGGTCGAAAGGGAATCGATTCGTTTCTGCAAACGCTGAAACCATAAAAATGAAAAAAGCCAGCGGTTGCTTGAAGACCAGCCAGCTGAACAATCCGCCGGTCTGATAACCAATGACCGCGCTCAGATTCAAGCTTCCCACCAACATGAAAACCGGGATGACCGACATTCCCATCGCAATTTCGTACGAAATCATCTGTGCGCTCGAACGGATCCCGCCCAGAAATGGGTACTTCGAATTCGCCGCATAGCCGGCCAAGACAATTCCGTACACTCCCAGCGAGACAATCCCGAACGTGTAAAGAATGCCGACGTTCAAATCCGCTATTACCATCGATTGATTGCCCAACTTCGAGCCGAACGGAATGACCGCGATGGTCAACAGCGCGGGAATCACCGTAATGGCCGGCGCCAGCCAGAAATAAATCTTCCGCGCGTGGCCCGGACAAAAATCTTCCTTCAACAGCGCTTTCAACCCGTCCGCCATCGGCTGCAACAACCCGAATGGACCGACGCGGTTTGGGCCGATCCGGTCTTGAATCCAGGCTGAAATGCGGCGTTCGGCCATGACCGTGTAAGCGAACAACGGCATCAACACACCGATGACACAAGCGATCTTGATCGCGCTGAAAAGCACGAATTGCTGAGTCGCTGACAGGTTGTCGAGCCAGGCCATAGGTGTGTGCAGTTAAGCCGCAACCCCTTCGACGCAGCGCAGAGTTTCACTCTGCCGCATCGCAGAATTGGATTCTGCGGAACGTTCAGCTGATCCGAGCGTGCCCGAAATTTCGAACGCGCTGCCGACTGAAAGGCTTCCAGGCAGCAGTGCTCCTCTCCCTAGCCCTCCCCATGAACCTCCTGGCAGGACAGGGCGTCCCGCCTGTCCAGGATCTGCGTACACCCATAGCAGGACAGGCGGGACGCCCTGTCCTGCCACGTTCATGCGGCGCAATGCGCGAAACTGCGTTTCGGAGAAGTCTCTCCCCATCCGATGGAGCGAGGGAATGGATATTTGGTGAATGCGTTCGCACAACGAATTCTTTTCCCTCGCCCCATCGGATGGGGCGAGGGCTAGGGAGAGGGGCGCGTTTAGTTTCATCGATAGCAGCTTTGCAACTCAATATTCATGGTTAGATCGGGATCGTTACACCACTATCCCCAAGTGACGCCCACGTAATTCCGGCAAACGCCGGGATTTCTTCAGCCATTTGATTGAACAAACCTTCAATGCTGACAAAGCCGTTTCGGCCGGTGACCGCGAAAACCAATTCATGAAGAAACTCCCATTCAGGCCGCGCATCACCGCGGGGTTCGACAGCTTTCAGGAATTTCTGCACGCGCCCTTTGATATTCGTGAAGGTGCCGCGCTTCTCCGCGTGAGCGCACGCCGGCAACACATAATGCGCCAGTTTTGTGGTGGCGTTCGGCAAAATGTCACTGACGATCAAAAGATCGAGCCGTCCGAGAAGATCAGCGCCGATCCCGTGCTTAGTTACGTCCTCACCGAAAACGATCAAAGTTTTGATGACACCTTTGCGGATCCCTTCGGCGATTTTCGGCAACTTCGAACCCATCTGGTCTCCGCAGATGCCGGCCAACCTCGCCCCTGTGCTGTTGGGATTGCGGTCCGCGCTCAACAGCAGATGATCGGATTGACCAGACCGGGGAACGGCATCCGTAATCGCGCTGAGCTGTTGCGCCAGCTTGTTGAGCAGATAAAGCTCTTCGTTGGTTTGGCGAGCCGAAGCAACAATTGCTGCCGACGACGCCGGCGAAGCGCGCAATTTGGTTGAAATCTCCCGGACCGCGGCCGGCCAGTTGCTCACCGAACTCGCCGGTTCTCCACCGGGACCATGAATGCTCGGATTCTGCCGCTTGACTTGCGTGAGCCGGTCGTCGCGTCCAATCCATTTGTAATTCAATCGCCCATAATCACACATCCAGCACGAGTTCACGGCATCATTCTGGCGCGGTTCGCAGCGATAGATTTTCTCTTGCCGCGAGCCGATGACGATGTTGCAGCCGGTTCCGCAACTCGTGCAGATGCTTTTGGTCTCTTTCAGAAACCAGACCCGCATCTTGAACCGAAAATCCTTCGAAGTGAGCGCGCCGACCGGACAGATATCAACGGTGTTGAGCGTGTAATTGTTGTCGAACGGCTTCCCCGGAAAATGGGTCAATGTGTTGTAACTGCCGCGATTCACGAAACCAAGCGCGTCGTCGCCGACAATGTCCTTCGTGAAGCGCACGCAGCGCGAGCAAAGAATGCAGCGTTCATCATCCAAGACGATGCGTGGGCCGAGGTCGACCTGCTTGGGTTTGTGAACTTTTTCCTCAGCAAAGCGGCTCGTCGCCTGGCCGTGATCGACCGAGTACTCCTGAAGTTTGCATTCGCCTGCTTGATCGCAGATCGGGCAATCGAGCGGATGATTGATCAGGAGCGATTCGAGCACGGCTTCGCGCATTTGCTTGGTCGCAGCTGAACTCGCATAAATCTCCATGCCCGGGGAGATAGGCGTTGCGCAAGCAATCGCGCCGCGCGCGGCTGCTGGCTCGTACGGAAGAACCGAGCGCATCATCTTCGGTGTGCCGTCTTCGTTCAGGACCGGTTTTTTGTCCGGGCCGATCACGGGCGTGCCGAACTCGACGAGGCACATGCGGCAGTTGCCGGCGATAGGCAGCTTCGGATGGTAACAATAGTGAGGCACATCGATGCCGGCCAGCGCACACGCTTGCAGCATGGTTGTGGGCTGGAGCTTGCCCTGCCAATCCGGCGTCATTCTCGGCACTTCGATGTCCCGGCCGTCCACCTTAATCCTGATCTTCTCGATCGGCGGTGGCGCAGGTTTGGACTCGAGAGCGCTCATTCTAATCTGTTGGGCTTCATTAAACTTTTCCGCGATACAACTCAGCTATCGGAAAGATGACTTCCGGTTTGACGTGGCGACGCAACACGAAAAAGCCGGTCCACCGGCGCACGATGTCGCTCGCTTTGAGTTCGACGAGCAACGTAAACTCGTCGAGCTTTTTGCCCTTCAGTGGCCGTCTGCCTGCGACGCTGCTGAACGCGATTCGCCATGCTTCGCCGTTCTTCATTAGGATTTCAGCTTTACTTTCACGATCTTGATACGCGCCATGCACATGAATCGGCAAATGTTCGTCAGCATAAAAGAATATGACCAAGCCGAAATATTCATAAAGCTTTGGCGCCTTTCAATGATCGAGACTGGCCGCGATTTTCAGGTCTTTCATCGGTCCGGCGCCTTTGACCATATTCCGCGCCTCGTCCGCCGCGCCTCGCGCTTCAAATTCATCTTTGAACTTGTTCACAAAGCTCAGGACCGGCCAGGAGCACGCCTCGCCAAAAGCGCAAATCGTCCGGCCTTGAATGTTCTGAGCGATCCGCAGCAGATAATCCGCGTCTTGTTTCCGGCCATGACCATGCGTCAGTCGATGCAACGCTTTGCTCATCCAAAGCGATCCTTCGCGGCAGGGCGTGCATTGGCCACAGCTTTCATGCGCGTAAAACTCCGCGACGTTCGCCAACGCTTCGACAATGTCCGTCGTATCATCCATGACAATGATGGCGCCCGAGCCAGACATGCTGCCCGCTTGCTGAAGCGAATCAAAGTCGTACGGCAAATCGAGCAAATCCACTTCGACCGTCGCCATCTGGCCGTCCGGGCCTTTGCGCTTCAACTTGAATTTCTCGCCGGCCTTAAAAACCTTCGCCGAGGAACCGCCGGGAATAATCGCCTTCAATTGCCGGCCATCGCGCAAGCCACCTCCAAAAATCGGATCGTTGATCAACTCACCGAGCGTCGCCTTGCCAACCTCCACTTCGTAGTACCCGGGCCGTTTGACATGGCCGCTGATGCTAACGATGCGAGTGCCGGTATTGTTCGGTGTCCCCAGTTTGGCAAATTCGGCGCCACCCATCGCGACGATATGTTTCACCGCGCAGAGCGTCTCAACGTTATTGACAATTGTCGGACACATATACAGTCCGAGCACGGCTGGAAAATAGGGCGGTTTGATCCGAGGGTAAGCGCGTTTACCTTCGAGCGATTCGATCAGGCCGGTTTCTTCGCCGCAAATGTAAGCCCCCGCGCCACGGTGAATGTACATTTCGAGGTCATAGCCGCCGCCTAAAATATTTTTGCCGAGAAAATTCCTCGCTCGCGCCTCCGCCAATGCCTGCTTCAATATCCGGGCCCCTTCGACGAACTCGCCTCGAATGTAAATGTAAGCGAGATGCACGTCGTTCGCGTAGCAGGAGATGATCATTCCCTCCAACAATTGGTGGGGGTCTTTGTATATGATCTGTTTGTCCTTGAAGGTGCCTGGCTCCGATTCGTCGGCGTTGCAAATCAGGTAAATGGGTTTGCCGCTCTTGCGGTCCACAAACGACCACTTCAGGCCGCAGGAAAAACCTGCGCCACCGCGCCCGCGCAATCCCGATTTCAAAACTTCGTCGCGAATCTGTTCCGGCCCGCCCATCGTTTTGCCGTCGGGCCATACTTTGGGCTGGAGCGCCAGCGCTTTTTTGAGGTCCTCATAGCCGCCCTGCCGCAAATAACACTCGATGTCGCGGGTATAACCCGGCGCATCAGCGTGTTTCAAAATGAGCCTGTATTCTTGCGGCATATCGTTCTGGCTAGGGCTTGACTACCCAGCCAAACACTTTACGTTTCCACTGCTTCCGGCCTGCCCGATGGTGTAACGGTAGCACAGCAGACTCTGGATCTGTTTGTCATGGTTCAAATCCATGTCGGGCAGCCAGCTCTTTCTCTTCATTTGCTTGTTCTGCTTTGCCGCCTAACGCGGAGCATTTCTTTGATTGCCTGCAGATGAACTATATCCTTCGGCCGTCGCATAGCTTCCTTATTCCGCTGGATCAGCGCCAGCGGCATGACTGGAACACGGATTCCATGGAACAAGAGCATCCGGGCTTTCTTGAATTCAGCGGCGAACGTCTTAAGACCGGTGACCTCATAGATAAAATTGACGAGTGTCCGGTCCGGCAATTCGACCACGGTGCTGCGCACCATCGCCGCTCCAAGTGACCGAGCGAGATTGATGGCACGCATATATTGCCTCGAGGGCAAATCGAGCCATAAGTCCACATCGAAAGTCGTCATTGGAACGCCTTGCAGCAGCGCGGCCGACATGCCAATTATCTGGAAGCGAATTTTTTCAGCGCTGAACGCCCCCATAAGCCGTGCGAGCGCAGAAACGCCACGTTCATCTGCCAGCGCTCGTCGGGTGTCGCGGCGAGACTGCGAGCGAACAGAATCTTTTCGTGTTCGTCCATTCCCCGCATCCGCTTGATTTTTCGATACACCCTTGGCCAGTCCTTGAGCATGCTTCAGTCCTTTCTCTG
>Ga0194110_10005394_pt1 | contig 15176 bp, 14 predicted proteins | sample TA2Kig1200mmetaG_FD_146192 | JGI IMG/M metagenome (GOLD analysis project Ga0194110, IMG submission 146192) | Freshwater microbial communities from Lake Tanganyika, Tanzania - TA2015032 Kigoma Deep Cast 1200m | ecosystem: Environmental > Aquatic > Freshwater > Lake | place: Tanzania: Lake... | reverse complement strand
CTTTGCCCTCTCTGGTCCGGTAGGATTCCACGATGTGGAGGGACTGATAGGTCTTATCGCCCCGCTTGCGAGTGGTGGTCCGCAGATACATGACGCCACTATATCATAGTGGACATCAATGTCAATATATAAATAATTTAACTAATTATAAATATAGTGCCGACACTACATGGTTCGGATTTTCGGTACCTAACCCACTGAAGTTATTCACCGGCCATCTCATTTTTGATGATTTACTGATAATCTCCGGACGCTGAACGCCAGAATAAAAGGTGGGGTATTGTTGAACGGAGGGGGGAATTAAATTCTTTTTCCGGGTAGCAAGAAATTAATTCCTCATATCCTGATATTTGTTTGTCTTCATAGGCCAAAGTAATTTTCATTAGAGTATCCTCAAGCATTAGCTGGCGGTCGACATATTGCTGAGAGCGCAAAGTGAGTTAACTTTTTACCCTAACCCTCAAGGGAGAGGGGAGGATTTCAATAACTCAATTTTTTGCTTTGAGTAATACCTTGCAAGGCACATAACCCGCCTTCTTGGCTTCTTTTACCGAATTGAAGATAACTACATTTCCCGGCTCAATCCTTTGAGCCCACCTGTAGGACGGGAGATGGTATTTGGTCGATTTCTTTGACTCCACATACTCGTAATCAGATCCCACAGATGCTGAGATATTGGCAAATGCCAAAATGAGGATAATGATCACATAAATTCTTTTTTCTTGGCATGGCGCCTTGTTAGCCATTATTTTAATATTCGTTTATTTATCAACCCTTTTGTATATAAAATAATAGCTATATTGATTGTAAATCCAATAATAGCACCGATTATTCCAGAAGAACCTAAGGCCACAATCAAATCCTTAAAAATGATATAATATCCTGTCAATATAAATGATATTACAAAAGCGTATAAAAAAGCATAAAAAGCATATCTTTTTAGTAATAATAGATATATTGTACCAATAAAATTTAATAAGATAATTGATATAGAAAATAATATATCAATGAATGTTTGTGAACTGAAGTAACTTTGTTGAGCCTCATTCAGTGGAATGCTTCCACTATAAATTAAAACGAACGATAGAAGATTGTATTTTAGGGATAATAAATAAAATATAGAAATTACCCACAATATTTTTGGTCGTTTATTGGAAGTAGGTGTAGTTGGGACAACTTGAGCATGGCGGTCAGCTACCTGTCGGGTGACTTGGCCTTCGTCAAATGTTTCACCGCAGTGTTTGCAGTTAATGGCAGCCAGCTTAATTTCTTCGGCACAGGTGGGGCAGATTTTGGTGTCTGAAAGCAAAGAGGATGGCTGTATGGTTTCAGTCGAAATATTGGCGTAAGATGATTCTCGACGAGTGCTACTGGAAACAAGATAAATAATTAGAGCCGGGCCTGCAATTACAATCCAGATGATAACCCAAAACATTATACCTACAAAAAAACCAATAATGGCACCAGCCTTTGCGGTATCGGTAGTTAGCTCGGTCATTTTTAGGCTTGCGGCGATAAAGCCAAATACCACTCCAAAAAGACAAAATACCGACCAAGTAATGGCAACCCATTTTGCGATTGATTTCATCTTTCGTACTCCAATAGTACATCACAAAAAAAAGAGATGAGTCACAACTTTACAAAATAATAAGATAATATTAATTTTATCCACCCAAAAATCTCCCCGCCACCTTCTCCGCAATCATTGGCGCATTCCCACCCGCCCGGTTATTGATTATCAAATAGACCACGGCATCCTGGGCTAAAAATTCCCGAACCAAATGAACCACCTCATCCACCATCACCGGCTTGAATAAATCATCTACCAGTTTATCAAAAGGATAGGCCCTGGCATAGGTCTCATCATAGCGCATCCCAATGGGTGTCAGCAATCGGATTACAATCTGCTTCCCGGCATTAAAAATTCTCCCCCCCGATTTCTCATATTGTTTTTTCACTGCTGGCAACCAAGTCCATTGAGAGAATATCTGCCCAACCCCATGTTTCTCTAAAACTTCAAAGACCGGCTCCTCTAGATAATTCGGTGTCCTGATTTCCAGATGATAGCGCCGGTCCCTGGGAATGGCCTGGAAAAATTCATCCAACTCACCCGCTAATTGCTCCACCGGCATCCTATCCTGTTTCCTCTGATACTCCTGCTCAAAAATAAATCCCCGAAGATTACCCCCTAAGATTTCCTTGATAGGCTCATAAAACTGTCGGATGAAGATATCCGGGTTCAAATAATTGGCATTCTGGACATAGCCTTTACCCTGCCGGAGTTTCTGGGCCATGATGACTTGGGGAACTTTTAAAATTATCCGGTCGTCAGCCTTGAGATACTGCTGGTAATTTTTCAGCAGCTCGTAATTGTTGGTGGTTCTCCCGTGTTCATCCAAGAGCAATCGATAGAAAGTAAAATCAATCTCCAGGACCGGGAAATGCTCAAAATATTCTTTGACGCTCTCTATGGGGCAGGACTTCTTCCACATAGGAATTCTCTCCCAGGTTTTTCGTGCGCCTGGTTATTCGGCCCTTATATTTCTCAGGATTATAAATCTGACCTAACCAGCGGCGTATCTGTCACTGGCGGTGCCGATGAATAGATGGGGATGGAGGTTATGGAAATTGAAGTGGGGGATGATGGGAGATTTATGGTTCATTTTGTCATGCTAAATTGATAAGATAAAAGTTGATAGATTGTTTTTCCCTTTAGTAATCCCTTTAGATTATATAACCAAAATAGACAAAGAAATATAAAGCTATGAGTATTTCCAACATTTTATATTTCTCGTTGATTTAATTAAATATATTTTTCATTTTTCTTGACATTTTATAATTATTTGTGCTAACAGTAAATTAACCAGTAAGAGCTAACCTACACGGACGTGGGGCGGAAAGCCACGGGTCTTGAGGATGGAGAAACAAGACAGCCGAGTTGCCTGGTATGGGGCAGCTCGGCTTTTTTATATTGAGATTGTTGAAAAAAGGGATGTGATTCTAAAAAGGTGAAAACTATTTTAAATTCATCACCTTATATCTGGTTACTTTGAGTTTTGGTATTACCCCAAATGTCTAGAATTAATAATAGTCTAATAGATACAAGGGGAGGTGCTAGCTTGAATAATGTAATAATGATGCAATTGTAAAAACCCCTTTTGAGCCAAATCGCCCCTAAATAAAATCAACAGATTAATAAAGCAAAAATAGACTTTTTAAGGTTTTTACGAAACAATCAATAATTAAAGAAATCATTACTCCCTTTCAATCATTAAAAATACTCGGTTTTAAGTGTTTATGAGGGGGTTTGGATATATAAAGCTGGTAAAGAAGGGATGATAAATTATAAAAATTATAATTAATAGATTTTTTTAAAAAGTAATTTTTAAATAATATTGAAGGGTCATTATTATGAAAAACAATTTAATTATAATATTTATCATATCTATATTATTGAAATCAACATATATTATAGCCCAAGAAGTCGATAAAGATAATCCATTTGCCTTAGAAAGACAGGCTGAAGCAATAATTTTGGAATACAGCTATAGTCAAGTCCGAGAAATTGTCAATCAAAAGAAACAAGAAGCAACTACTGCAGTGGATTTTTTCCTGATAGCTGAGCTTATGAAGAGGATTGGAAATTATCAGGCCACAGAATATTATGAAAAGGCGATTCAAGCAGACCCATCGGAGCCGGCGTATGAATTGTTTTATGCCCGTTATTTGCGCAATTTCCGAGGACCGCAACGCCCTCTTTTCCCTGCCGCTGAGAAACACTACTTTAGAGGACTACTAAAAATTAAGCAAAATAAAATTACGCAAACGCAGAAATATTGGGACCGAAATACCGAGGGTCAGATTGATAGAGAACTCGTAACATTGTACCAGGAAGATGGGTTCCCGTTAATCAAACGAGATTGGAGAACTGTTGATAATGAGGTATTAGGAAAGCCCCTTACCTTTTTGACTTCCGTAAATCAATACGTGGCAAACACTACGGATTTAGATCGAGTTGACGATACTAGGGACTTCACTTCAGAGGCCCTTTTTGCTCAGAGTACGGCTAGACTGAATCGTAACTTAACTACAAATGAACTGCGTGCAATTATCCGAGTTAAAAATCAATTCGAGAGTTTTAATCGATTACGCTTCCGTTATGATGCTTTCCCTGTAATTGATCTTTTTTACAAATATCGCAATATTGATAATGCCGTTATTCCGAATTTTTTCGAACCCAATATATTTCAAAAAACAAAATTGCATGAATTCGGTATAGCGGTAGAAAAACCTTTTAATGTTAATAATTATTTTGATTTCTTTATTAGAGGTATTTATAAAAGAATAGATCGGGAAGGGAATATTGAATTTTTCCCCAATAATAAGGATGATATTAATCAATTTGAAGTCACAGCGGCTGCATCAAAAAATATCGGCCCGGATAAAATTATCTTTCAGGTTAACTATGCCTATCAAGATATTAATCCTGACTATGATATCCCTGAAATAATCAGCAGAGATAGACAGATTTTCGCTGCCTCTTTAACCTATCAGCTTTATCGGTTTATTCCCTCGGTTTATGAGCAACGTTTTACAACACGAGGTATTGATTTCTTTGGAGGAATAGCTCTTGATAAAGAAAGATATGGAACAGTAGATGTTCATAAAAAAAACTTTTACCTTGGTACTGCCTTTAAGGGTCTACCGGGTCTGCCGAAGATAGGGAAAGAACAGAGTTGTGAAATAAGAGTTCAGCCGACAATCTTTACGGCCCAGGTAGATGGGGATAGTTCCCAGACCAATGCCCAGTATCGGACGAATGTTCTTTTCATTTACAGACTTTTGGATGAAGAAAAACATTTATTTGAAATTCCCAAAGGTTCCGGCCTATATCTGGCCTTTGCACACCTAGTTTTCCCCTTCCGGCATGATGTTGCCATCGATGGCCCTGATTATTTTGCTAATTTTAGAATGGGAGCGGGATTGGATATAAAATTTTTTCTCAATAGTAATAAAAGAACGAGCTTTTTAGCTTCAGCAGGTTATGATTTCCAACGTTTTTACAATCTTAACAAAGAGATGAGTTTATTTAAATTTTCAATAGGCATGGGATTTTAGGTACCATGCAGCGGGTAATTGATAAAATGCCCAGATTGAAACCAGGTTGGGGGTAAATGAACGCATTGCTGGCACAACATCATACATGGTGATGATTAGAATCATTAGAGAAAATCTTAAAAAATCCGGGTTTTATTACTTTATCGATTCTGATAATAAATAAAGTAGGAGGCTTCTGTAATTACATCAGACGAAATTTAACAACAAAAAAACCGATTTGTTTCAACATGCTGGCATAAAAGGAGGCAAAGGATGAAAGGATGATTTTTTGCTTCGAGTCTGCGAATGACAGTATTCTTGTCATTGTTACCAATATCATAATAGCAGGAACAAAATTAATATCCCTTTTTATTTAAACACCAGCGAAATATTAGAGGAAATTAAAGATGGATAAAAATGTATTTAATATTTTTTTTATCATATGTGTTTTATTTATTTGTCTAATTTTTCCTATTAAAGCCTTTTCCCAGAATGACCCCCTAAATGTCCGGCTTACAAATGCAGCCTGGAGAGCATTCGGAGCCAAAGATTTTAATGGAGCAATTAAAAATGCGGAAGAATGTATCGATGAATTTCAGCCAGCAGCTCTAAGAGAACAGGAACAATTAGAAAAAGATGAAACCCCGGCTTTTCCTGTGGGAAAGGTCGATAAAGAAACTGAAAAAACTCTGTTGCGAAGAGGCTTGCTGAATGATGTCGCCACCTGCTGGTTCATCAAAGGCCGCTCCTTGGAAAAACTCGGGCGCACACAGGAAGCGCTCAATGCCTTTCGCCAGGCTGAAAAATATACCTATGCCCGCACCTGGGACGATCAAGGGAAAGTATTTTGGTCACCGGCAGAGGGAGCCAAAGATAGGATACGCTTTTTAATGAAGCAACTTCCTCCGGATAAACAATAGCCTGAGAAGATTTTGGCGGCACATTATCGGTTTGCGGGTTTGCTCGCATCAATGAAGGGAGGATAAAGGAGTGGATAAAAATTTTCCTCCAGGCCCAATTAATATATCTAATCAAGACCCCGACTTTACGGAAAAACCTGATAAACCGGAAGGTAACTTGGAAATCCCAACCCAGACGACAAAAAAGCCCAAAAAACCTGATAAACCGAAAGGTAAATCGGCACTCCAAACCCAGCAGCCAAAAAAGCCGAGTAAATCTGATAAACCGGAAGGTAATACGGCACTCCAAACCCAGCAGCCAAAAAAGCTGAGTAAACTGGAAAAGTGGTATCTATGGATTGGGTTAATTGCTGGGGTCTGTGTAATAATTACATTTATATTGACAACGATTTTCTTGTATATTGAAAATGTAAGGTTGAAGATGAAAATTGAACGATATGTAAAAACAAGTGAAACATTCATATTTTTATTTCATAAATTAAGAGATCAAGGCAAAATTACTGATGAAGAACTTAAACTTTATTTTAATGATTTAAGTTTTTTTAAGGAAATGGATAAAAAGAAGCAATCACAACAGCTTATAAGGGAAATGTTAATAAGCGAAGCGTGGGGGAATTTTAACAACGAAAATTATCAAGAGGCTATTGCCCTTGCAAATAAAGTTATAGATGAACACAAAATAGATGCCATAAAAGAACAGGAAATTTTAGAGAGAACGCAGGTTCCTCTGCCCCCGAGAGGCAGGGTGCCAGATGAGGTCAGCAATGAGGAAAAAACCATCATCCTCCAGCGGGGATTACTCAATGATGTGGCCACGTGTTGGTTTATAAAAGGTCGATCCTTTGAGAGACTGGGTAATACCCGAGAAGCCATTCGGGCTTATAGTGAGGTAGAAAGGTACCCCCATGCTCGCATATGGGATGAAAGTTGGCCAGGATTTTGGTCTCCCGCAGAAAAAGCCCAGGAACGGAGAACTTATCTACAACAAGGGAATACAGATTGAGGGGATTTACCACCAGGCTGTTGTCGAACGCAATTTCAAAAAGAATAGCCTCTAGAGCTTGTGGGCATGCTGAACGTAGAGGAATTCCGCACCGGACAGATAAGTTTGCCAGTCGATGACGCCGACGATTTGCCTTTTTGTTGCTTTTCCTGTCAATACCTATATGGCAAGGAATTTTCCGTGGGGGAAGGGATAACCTATCTGTGCTGTGGATACCTTTTAACTGAGAGAAATATTAACGACCAGGTTCCCAAGTGTATGATTGATATCAAACCATGAAAAATAAAACCTTTTTTAATGACCCGGACGGATTAATTCCCCTGGCGGTATCGCTGAAAGACCGGGATATCATTTTAAACAATTTGCTCTTGCCCCCAAATCTCCATGACCGAATTAACAATGCTCTTCCCAAAGGCAATCATATAGCTCCTGAATTCACCATCGAAGAAATGGAATTACTAACCGACCATGTTGCCGCCGCAGCTAATCACACCAAAGATAAAAAAATTGAGAAGACCCTCGATAAGCTCTATAACAATCTGGCCACCATGGGAGAACTCATTAATATTATCAAGGTTCGCTGGGAAAAAATTGAACAAGAAAATCAACAAAAGGCTTATGTTAAGACACTAACAAATTCTGTTTATCAATTGCATATTTCACTCAATGATATTGAACCAGTGATATGGCGCCGCATCCAAGTCCTGGGGAGAGTGTCTCTGTATAAGCTGAACCGAATAATCCAGGAGAGTATGGGATGGACAAATTCCCATTTGCATTTAATTAAAATCAATGATGTCGAATATGAAGTGAAATATGATGAAATTGAAGAGATACCCGAGGCGTTAGACGAAAAAGAATATAAATTATGCCAGGTAGTTCAGGCAGAAAATGTTAAATTCACCTTTCTCTATGACTATGGTGATTACTGGGAGCATCTGGAGATTATCAGTAAATCGCCAAAAATGAGATTCCCGGTGAATAACTTCAGTGGGTTAGGTACCGAAAATCCGAACCCTGTAGTGTCGGCACATAATTTATAATTAGTTAATATATTTATATATTAACATTGATATTCACTATGATATAGTGGCGTCATGTATCTGCGGACCACCACTCGCAAGCGGGGCGATAAGACCTATCAGTCCCTCCACATCGTGGAATCCTACCGGACCAGAGAGGGCAAAGTCCGGCAGCGGATTCTCGTTAACTTCGGCTCGGCCTCGCAATACTCCCCGAAACAGACCCTTTCATTTCCCCTTTTCCCTTTTCACTTTTCACTCTATATTCACCAAAAGGTGAAAGTATAAAATATTGTGAAAAAGAGGATTGACAGGTAGAAATTTTCACTATATAATAATTTTCATCAAACGGTGAAAAGGTAATTATTAGTGAAAATATCTGAACAGGACCTTGCTAAGCGGGTAGAAAAGGCTCTTTCTTCGTGCTTGAAAAAGGTCCCCTTCCTTAAAATCAGAGATATTGCCCAGGAGTCCGGTCAAGACGACCTCAGGCCGGATTTTTTGATCACTTTGGAGGCCCCGGCGGGTACCCAGACCTTGGTAGTTGAGGTTAAGACTTCCGGCCAGCCACGCCTGGCTCGGGAGGCGGTCAACCAACTTCTGAGATTTTCCCAATCGTTGCCGCAGGCTTTCCCCGTTTTCGTTGCTCCTTACATCTCTCCCAAGGCCGCAGAAATCTGCGAACAGGCAGGAGTAGGATATATAGATTTTTCCGGCAACTGCCGCCTTTGCTTCCAAGAGATCTATATTGAAAAAACGGGCAATCCCAATGTCTTCTCCGAGAAGAGAGACCTGCGCTCGCTCTATTCCCCCAAAGCGGAAAACGTCCTTCGGGTACTTCTGACGAATCCCCTCAAGGCCTGGAAGATTCAGGAACTGGCCAATGAGGGTAAGGTGAGCGTCGGCCAGGTCGCCAATGTAAAGAAAATCTTGCTCAACCAGGAGTGGCTGGCAGACGCCAATGGAATGGCTTTATCTGAGCCGGAAAAGCTTTTGTCGGGCTGGGCCGACAATTATAACTTCCGCAAGAACCGGGTCAGAGACTATTATTCGCTCCAAGGTGTCCCGGAGATCGAATACAATCTGGCCCAGGTGTGTCAGGAGGAGAAACTGACTTACGCCCTGACGTCTTTCTCCGGAGCCGCCAGGTTGGCGCCGGCCGTGCGCTATCAACGGGTTTGGGCGTATCTGGAAGAGACCGAGAAGGATGTCGCCGGTAAGCTTAATCTCAAGGAAGTTTCCAGCGGCGCCAATGTCAGTCTCATAACCCCCTATGATGCAGGGATTTTTTACGGCAGTCAGGATATCGCCGGTGTCCGCATAGCCTCCCCTATCCAGATCTACCTCGATCTGAAAGCCAACCGAGGCCGGGGCGAGGAAGCCGCCGATATGCTCCTGGAACAGGTGATCAAGAAAAGATGGTAACTATTAAAGATTATAATAAAATTGCGGTTAAAGCTGCTAAAGCAGTGATAATTGAACTTGCTCACCTCTTGGGGGAATACCGGGAAAATATGGTGCTGGTGGGTGGCTGGGTCCCGGAATTTATCTTCGCAGAAAAGATTAAACCGCACTGCGGCAGTATAGATGTGGATATTGCTTTAAATCATCGGAAGTTACAAAAAGCAGGTTACAAATCTCTCCAGGAATTGCTTGTGAATCGTGGATATGAACTGGAAAACCACTTTACTTATTGCCGTTTAGTTAAAATTGATAATCAAGAAATTAAAGTGAAGGTGGATTTGTTGGCAGGGGAATATGGAGGGACAGAGAAAACAGAAATAAATCAAAAGATGCAAGGGATTGAAGCTAGGAAATCGAGAGGAGCCGACTTGGCTATTGATATGTATCAAGAAGTGCGAATTTCCGGCGAACTTCCCGGAGGCGGCAGGGATTCTGTCACCATCCGAGTAGCTTCGATTGTCCCGTTTTTAGTTATGAAAGGCATGGCGTTGGAGGGTCGTTTGAAGGAAAAGGACTCCTGGGACATTTATTACTGCCTTAAAAACTATCCTGGTGGGCTTGATGCTTTAGTTGAATCTTTCAGGCCTTATCTAGACCACCGATTGATTAAGGAAGGATTGCATCTTATTGGGGAAAATTTCGCTTCGGAAAAAGATGTTGGTCCCAAATTTATAGCTGACTTCGAAGAAATCTCTGATCCTGAAGAGCGGGAGCTGGTCCAGCGGGATGCTTATGAGCGGGTCAATTATATCTTGAGCAGATTGGGTATCGTATGAATGTGAAACTGAAAGAGGTCTTCAAGGGCAAAGTAGTGAACAAGGCCCACACCATTAACACCGGAGTGGACGAGTTTCCCCGCTATGTCCTGGAATACCTCATTGACAATTATTGCTCCGAAGAGACTTTCCATGAGGATATGGGCAAGGTCGTGCAGCGGCTCAAGGAAAGCTTTGTGTATGGCGCCGAAGCGGAAAAAATCCGGCACTATATCCGGGAGAACCGCCGTCACTCGGTCATCGCCAACCTGGAAGCCCGGCTGGTGGAGACCGAAGATAAATATTGGGGGACCATCTCTGCCATAAATGAGAATTTCGTCAATATCCCGGAAAGCATCGTCCGCCAGTATTCCATGCTGCTCTCCGGGGGCATGTGGGGCACCATCGACCTTACTTATGATGAAAGCGAAATCTATAACAAAAAAATCCGGCCGTTTAAAGTCACCGAATTTACTCCTTTCCAGGTCAGTTACATTAACCTGGACGAATACCTGGAAAAACGCCGGGAGTTTTCCACCCACGAGTGGATTGATGTTTTAATCAACTCCTGCGGCCTCAATCCCGAGAAGATGACCCGTCGGCAGAAGCTCTTGTATCTCAGCCGCTGCATCGCCCTGGTGGAAACCAACGTCAACCTGGTGGAGCTGGCCCCCCGGGAAACCGGCAAGACCTATCTTTACCGCAATATCTCCTATTACGCCCACGTTCTTTCGGGGGGCAAGGCCACTCCGGCGCAGCTCTTTATTAATTTAAACACCGGACGCATTGGGGAGGTTGGCACCCGGGATGCCGTGGTCTTTGATGAAATTGCCAACACCGACTTTACTGATCCCAAAGCCTTTGTCAGCATCATGCAGGGCTACATGCAGGACGCCAAATTCAGCCGGGGTAAAAAAGAGTTGTTGGCCTTTGCCAGCCTGGTCTTCATGGGCAACATTGACGTTCAGGGCAATCTCCCCCACGAGAAGTATCACCACCTGTTTGAGCCGCTCCCCGACTTTTTGCAGATCATCGCCTTTCTGGACCGCATCCATGGCTATTTGCCCGGCTGGGAAATTCCCAAGCTCACCCCGGAAAGTTTTTCCCGGGATTATGGTTTTATTACCGATTATTTCTGTGAAATCATGCATGAGCTGCGGCGTCTCGATCTCCTGAGTCAGATCCGGCCGCGCTTCCAACTGATCGACCTGGCCCGGACGCCCACGGGAATTTCCGGCCGTGATCAACGCGCGGTGATGAAGACCCTCTCCGGCCTGATAAAAATTATGTATCCGCATGGGCAAGTCACAGATGATGAGTTAGAGGAATTACTTCTCCTCTCCTGTGAACTCCGCCAACGGGTGCGCAATCAACTCCATCTCATGGCTCCGGGTGAGTATGATCGGATCAAACTGGGTGTGAGACTTTTGCCCTCGGGCAAGGAAGCAGCTCCTGAACTTCCGGAAGCTGATCGGGTGCAGAGAATAACTTTACCACCCCAAGCCTCCGTGGGTGAAGTTATCGGGCTGGCGGCTTATGAAGATCAGGGGTTTATTCTCTTCTTCGAGATGCAGGCCACCAAAGGGAGTGGCCGCATTGTTCCCCTGGGGTCAATCCAGAAGGTGATGCGGGAGAGCATCGAGGCCGCGGCCCAGTATATCAAAGCAAAGCACGATAAATTCGGGATCACCGCGGAGTGGCGGGAAAATTTTGATGTTGCTGTCCTGGCCACGTTCATGGGTATCCCCAAAGAAGGACCCTCGGCCGGCATCACCATTGTCACCGGCATAGTCTCGGCTCTGAAGGGCATCCCGGTCCGCAACGACGTCGCCCTGACCGGCGAGATCACCATCATGGGCAAGGTGTTGCCTGTGGGCGCCATCCAGCAAAAAATCCGGGCCGCCTTCGAAGCCGGCGTCAAAGAAGTAATCCTCCCCGCCGACAACCTCAAAGAAGCTCAAGCTTTACCTGCCTATATCCTTGACGCTATCAGAATTACCCCGGTGAGGAGTATTGAGGAGGTACTGAATGTGGCGTTGGTAACACAATAATGTTTATTATGCTCCAATCCGGCAAAGGAGTTTACAGAAAATCACTTATTTTTCGGGAGCCACAGTTACCAACTGGATTTCCCGACATTGTCGTAGTCTACACAAGCAGACGAAATGTCAAATTTAATCAATTCCGTTCGGCTTTATCCACTTTCCTGCGTTCCGGATTTGTAGTCATATGTAAGCGTCTTTTTTACTTGCCGCGATAGTATCTTCAATGGGTTAGGTGTCCTCTGGGAGAAATGTTGGCCAAAAACTGTAGGCACACGAATTATAATTTAATTATTGACAATTTATGGTAGTATATGCCATAAAAATAAGCATGTATCTTCACTTTTCTAGAATCATAAAACCCGCATGAATCCTGGACTTTATAATCTCACTACCCTTTAAATATGACTATTCAGCCGAAATGCAGGGGGGAGAGCGTGGCCCAACCGGCCTGATGCCTCCAAGAACCAGAGCTTCCCTGATTTCAGGGAGTAGTTTGCGCCAAACCAGGCTAACTCGTGTAAAAAAAGAGATCAGCATAAATTTTTCTGGTAAAGTCTCTTTGGCCATGGGGGCAGGTTCACACCACCACATCTTATAACCGATTGCCCATAAGATGTTTTCATACTCCTCCCTTCAGGTCCGGACTTGGTGAAAGGGTCAACTAACCATGAGTTATGAGAAACTGCGCATCGTTCAGAATCGTTTTGAAGGGGAACTCCTGGCTGCGGCCTTGGAGCGGTCCGGGGTTGATTTTTTTCTGCGCACTTTTGAAGACACTGCCTATGACGGCCTTTTTGTGGCTCAGGAGGGCTGGGGGGTTATCTGGGTGGCCAGCGAGGACCGCTGGGTGGCGGAGGATATCGTGCAGAAGTTCGACGAAGCCTATACTGGCGGAGGTGAAGGGGAAATGGAGGCTGAATAAAGGAAATCCTTGCTCTGGAACAAGGGAATTGGTAGAATAATTTCACCTTTTGGCTACAAGCAACGGTTCTGGCAGCAAGGGAACACAACCCGCAAGAAGCCTGCTCTCCGGGTAGGCGTTCAGCTATCAGCATTCAGCTTTCAGCAAAAACAATGGGTTAGGCAAACTGATCGAGAAACCAGCGATCTGCCCCCGGGGAATAACTATTTGAATTTAAAGCATCAGCTGACGGCTGTAAGCTGACCGCTGAACGCTTACCTCTCCGGAATGATGCCCGGCCGCTCCGCGGTCGAGCCATTAACCGGGGATTGATCTGACAAAGGAAAGTTCCACATGAAAGCTTTGGCCATTTCCGGGTCGCCCCGGAAAGAGGGGAATACCTGGCAGTTGCTGCACCTGGCCCTGGAGGTGCTGGCCGGGGAAGGTTTTGAGACCGAGTTCATTTCCCTGCACGATAAACAGGTGCATCCCTGCCTTGCCTGCGGGGCCTGTATGCAGAATAAGAACCAGTGCGCCCAGGAAGATGATCTCCAGGCCATTCTTCCCCGGATGCACGGGGCCGACGCCCTTTTGGTAGGCTCGCCGGTGTACTTCGGGTCGGCCACCCCCAACCTCATGGCCCTGTTGGACCGGGCCGGGTACATAGCCCGTTATGGGGACAATTATTTCTACCGCAAGGTTGGAGCCCCCATCGTCGTGGCCCGCCGGGCCGGGGTAAATTTTACCTACGCCCAGCTGTTGTTTTTTTATTCCATCATGGGCATGGTGGTGCCCGGTTCCACCTACTGGCCCATCGCCTACGGCCTCAAACCGGGGGACGTGCAACAGGATGCCGAAGGTTTGGACACCATTAAAACCCTGGCGGGCAATATCGCCTGGGTGACCAAAAAACTGAGGGCTTAACCATGAGTACCATTCTCTATGTCTGCGCCTCCCCCCGGGGCGGGCGCTCCCACTCCCGGGCCGTGGCCGAGGCTTTCTTGGAGGGCTACATCCAGGCGCACCCCGCGGATCAGATCATCACCCTGGATCTGTTCACCCTGGACCTGCCCTCCTTCGACGGCCTGCGGATAAACGCCAAGTATAACATTCTGCACGGACTCTCCCATAATCCCGACGAAAAAGCTGCCTGGAAGGTGGTGGAGGAGTATATCCACGATTTTAAGGCGGCGGACAAATATGTCCTGGCCTCGCCCATGTGGAATTTCGGCATCCCTTACCGGCTGAAGCACTACTTTGACATCATTGTGCAGCCCGGCTACACTTTTTCCTTTTCCCCGGAAACGGGCTACCAGGGTCTGGTTACCGGCAAGCCCATCTTTCTGGCCCTGGCCCGGGGAGGGCAGTACCTCGAAGGCGCCCCGGCCGCGGCCTTTGACTTGCAGCGACCCTACCTGGAACTTATCCTGAAGTTCATCGGCTTCACCGACATCCGGAGTATCGTGGTGGAGCCCACCCTGGCGGCAGGACGGGAGGTGGCCCAAACCCGGCGGCAGGAGGGCATGGCCCGGGCCCGGGAAATGGGGAAGGACTTTTAGCCGCCATTCTTTGCTTGTAGGCGTTCAGCAATCAGCTTTCAGCAAAAACAGTGTGTTAGGGAAACTAAGCGAAGAACCAGTAATCCGCCACCTTAGAATAACTATTTGAATTTAAAGCATTAGCTGACGGCTGCAAGCTGACCGCTGAACGCTTACCTTTGCTTAACCATGGTCCCTTGCCGATTAGACCATTATTCCTGTCTTACGGGGGTGGGCCCCGGACTTCTTTCCCACCTTCCTGCGTCCCCTCATGTCCGTTGGCGAGATATTTATGTTTCCTGGTTAAAATTAATTGTTATAATTAAAATTTGGATTACTGCAGGGCTCTGGCCAGCCAGAGTGGCCGATCGTAATTATCCCGGTTTAGTTTATTGAACAGTTAACTCCCTGTGAAGAATAGCTAATGAAAA
>Ga0194110_10005390_pt1 | contig 15192 bp, 3 predicted proteins | sample TA2Kig1200mmetaG_FD_146192 | JGI IMG/M metagenome (GOLD analysis project Ga0194110, IMG submission 146192) | Freshwater microbial communities from Lake Tanganyika, Tanzania - TA2015032 Kigoma Deep Cast 1200m | ecosystem: Environmental > Aquatic > Freshwater > Lake | place: Tanzania: Lake... | reverse complement strand
GTGCTTGGCCTGGGCCCGAGGCCGCGCGACAGCCGCGGATGGTCCGCCGGCGAGGCCGCGTCGGACGACAAGCCCTCGACCTTCCACTACCTGGTGGCCTTCCACAAGCCCGTGCCTGTCGGCAGCGTGTGGGTCGAGCTGGGCGAGCTCAGCTATCTGAAGGAGGGCGCGCCGTATCCCGGCGACCCGACGAAGGGGGAGCAATGGACGGCGGCCCCCGCCTACCCCGACCAGTCGCGCCCTCACCTAGTCACGCTGCCGCCGGGGACGAAGACCCGCGCCGTGCTTTGCACGGTGCGAGGGCAACGGCGTGCAAGTATGCACGCCCTACGCTTCTCAGCTCGGCGGCTTCACAACGTGGTGCCCGACGCCACGGCGCAGGCGGAGAGCGAGTTCACGCAGTACTCCCAGGGCGGCCCGCCGCACACCTATCGCGCCGCCAGCATCACCGGCGGCTGGGGCTCCTGGCAGAACACGGGCAAGGACCAGAAGGAACGCATCCCCCGCCCGCCCGTGTCGGACGTGGACCCGAGCTGGTTCGTCCTGTCGTGGGACGAGCCTCAGAAGCTGATGGGGCTGTTCATCCGCGACAACTTCGAGATCATGAGGATAGAGACGTTTCGCGGCCCGCCCACGCTCAGCCCCGTGGCCGCGGTCGAGCGCGAGTGGAAGCGGCTGGCCGACTACGCCGAGAAGCAGGAGGCGGGCGGCCGCTGGATCACCTTCGAGCCGCTTCAGACCACCGGCATCCGCCTGGTCATCCTCAAGACCAATCCCGCCCAGATCGCCCGCATCGAAGGCATGCACGCCTACACCGACCTGGGGGAGGCCCCCGTGCCAGCCTTCCGCGGGCGCGAGACCACGCCGCCCCCCTTCGCCATCCGCTACGCCCTGCCCGAGGACCTCACGGTCACGGTCGCCGTCAACGACGCCCAGGGACGCCGCGTGCGCAACCTGGCCACCCGCGCCGAGCGGAAGAAGGGGGAGAACGCCGAGACGTGGGACCTCAAGGACGAGCGCGGAACCTTCGTGGCCCCAGGCACTTACGAGTGGAAGGCCCTCACCTGGCCCGCCCTTCAGCTCCACTACGTGATGACCCCCTATCCCAATGTCGAGGCCCACGCGCCCGACAACTCGCCCTGGCTCAACGGCGCCAGCGGCCCCGGCGGCTGGATGGCCGACCACACGCCGCCCTGCTGTGTGACCACCCTGGGCGACCTTGTGTTCCTGGGCGCGGGCTGCGCCGAGAGCGGCGTGAGCTTCATCGCCTGCGACCTCGAGGGCCGCAAGCGCTGGGGCATCCACTCCTTCGCCGCCTGGAGCGGTCCCCACCGCATGGCGGCGGACGGCAAGACCGTCTTCGTCGAGAATCAAGGCTGGTCGGCCAGCGGCGAGGAGGGCATGGACCGCGTGTGGGCCGTGGACGTCGAGACGCAGAAGGTGGAAGAGGTCCTGATGGCCAGCCAGACGGAGAAGCGGCACCGCGGCATCCGCGGCATGGCGGCAGGCGGCGGCAAGCTCTACCTGGCCATTGATGCCGGGAGCGACTGGCTGAACAACGCCGCGGGCATCGGCGACGTGGACATCGAGAACTGCCTGCCGCCCTATCCTCGCAAGAAGCAGTCCGGCCTCGACTATGTGCCCGACCCGCGGGACGACTTCGTCCGCCTCTTCCGCATCAAGGGCACGCCGGCCGGCAACAACGGCGGTGGCCTCACCTGGCTGGAATCCACCAAAGGCCCAGGCCGCCAGCAACACGTCCTCCTCGCCTTCAAGCGCCCCGTCGCCATCGGCAGCATCGTCCTCCCCCTGCCCAAGCTCGACGACGATGTGAAGCTCAAGATGAGCGTCCTGAAGCCAGGCGCCCCCTGGCCGCCCGATCCCGAAGATGCGCGGCACTGGACGGTCTTCTTTCCCCCTAAATCGGCAATCGGCAATCGGCAATCGGCAATCTCCTGGGATGTGGTGCCCCTGCCTGAGAACACGGAGACTCGGGCGCTGCGCTTCACGTTCACGAGGGGCGCGGATGACGAGCTGGAGGCCGCGCTGGAGCCGGCCGAGGAGGCCAAGGGGCTGAAGCTCGACGCCCGTAAGGGCGGCGAGGCGAAGGACGAGCGGAGCTGGTCGGCTCGCCTCGAAGGAGCCAAGCTCCTCCGCCGCCGCTTCAAGAGCCTGTTCCCAACGGCCAAGGTGCGGGTGAACTCGGGCACGGTTGCCCCCGACGGCTCGTGGGACGCGGAGCGGGCCGAGCCTGCAACTGAAGAGAAGCCAGGCATCTACGTCCTCGAATGGCCCGAGCCGCAGAAGATGCGGGGCCTGGCCATCATGGAGATTGATGGAAAGCGCACGGAGATCGAGTCGTGGGAGGGTGGCACGGTCGGCTTGTCCGACCGTGACCTGTTCGATGTCAGCACGGCTGGGCAAGCCAGCCGTGCCACGCCGGGGTGGAAGCATCTGGCCACCTACACCCAGCAGCGGCGCTACTTCTACTGGCCCGACGACAAGATGAACGGCCACGCCCGCTACATGGACGGCTATGTGGACTTCGGGAGCGAGGTGACGACGCGGGCGATTCGCCTCCGCGTCGTCGAGCAATGGGTCCACCGCGAGGGCGACCGGGCGGGCCTCTACGGCATCCGGGCCGACCGCGGGGGGCTGAAGCTCGACCCGACCCGCTGCCGCATCTACGGCGTGGCGCCCCTTGCCTCGCTCGGCGGCGAGCAGGCCCCCGACCCAATGGTCACTCGCCGCATCGAGGTGGTGGACCCGAAGGTGAAGAAGGTGGTGAAGGAGGTGCCCTTCGACCGCCCAGGCGCCCTCGCTCTGAGCCCAGCAGGCGAGCTGTATACCCTTTCGCAGGCTAAGGTTATGAAGGTGGACATGGAGGGCGGGAAGCATCAGGTGGTGGTCTCCGACCTGGTGCGGCCCACCTCGCTGGCGTTCGGCAGCGACGGCACCCTCTACGTCTTCGACGGCGCGCCCGACCGGCGGAACGTGCGGGTGTACGACGCGGCCGGCAAGTTCCTCCGCGCCATTGGCACCCCGGGCGGCACGCAGGTGGGGCCGTGGGACCCCACGCGCTTTGGCCATGTGTCGTCCATCGCCGTGGACAAGGCGGGGCGCCTGTGGGCCGTCGAGGAGCAGTACTGGCCGAAGCGGATCACCCAATGGACAACCGACGGCAAGTTCCTCCGTGAGTTCCTGGGCAACACCTCGTATGGCGGCGGCGGCGTGCTAGACCCGTGGAACAAGCGCCGCCTGTTCTATGGCAACCTGGAGTTCGAGCTGGACTGGGAGAAGGGGACTACCCGACTCAAGAACCTCACGTGGGCGGATGGGTGGGAGGCCCCCGAGCAGCCCGTCAAGGTCGGCGAGCGGGTCTACATGGTCACACGCCCCTACGGCCCCGGCCCGACAATCCCTGTGGGAATCGTATACCTCTATGATAAGGATCGCGTGAGGCGGGTGGCGGCCTTCGGCCTGGCCAACTACTGGCGGGCGCTCCAGACCAATGGCGAGGTGCTCGCCCACCTGGGCAAGAAGGTGCTGGAAGACCACCAGTTCACCTGGGCCGACCGGAACGGCGACGGGGAGGTGCAGCTCGCGGAAATCGCCTTCTCGCCGAAGAAGATACAAGGCATCAGCCTGATCAACCGCGACCTCGGCACACAGGCCGGCACCACGCGGTTCCAGGTCAAGGAGTTCCTGCCCAGCGGCGTGCCCGTCTACGAGGTGGTAGAGAACGCCAAGCTCGAACCTGCCACGAAGGGCTGGATGTCCACCCTCTATCGTCTCGACAACGGCAGCTTCTTCCACATGGGCAACCCCGAGGCAGCGTTCAGCCCGGAGGGGGAGCAGCTCTGGTCATATCGCACGGAGGGCGCTGGGGGGCACGCCCTCAACACGGCCAGCCTGTGGCATCCCGCTCAGGTGGTCAGCGAGTTCGGCTGGATCGGCCATGAGAGCACCAGACGGCAGACGGCAGACGGCAGGCAGCAGAGCAAGAGGAGGGACTCGGCGAGTTCGTGGTGTTCAAGACGAATGTGGGGTCGTGGAACATCTGGACGAGCGATGGTTTGCTGGCCGGCCCCATCTTCCGCGACATCCGCGACCCGAAGCGGGTGCCGTGGGCGATGCGCGAGCATCAGCGGGGCCTTCGGCTGGAGGACGCGACGGCGGGGCAGGAGCACTTCAGCGGCTACTTCTGCCGCACGTTCGAGGACAACAAGTACTACGCCGTCGCGGGCCACAACCACGCCAGCGTCGTGGAGGTCGTGGGCCTCGACAAGTTCCGCCGCCTCGGCGGCACCGTCACGGTCGCGCCCGAGGACGTGCGGAAGGCCCACGAATGGGAGCACGCGCACGCGAAGCAGGTGGCCCGCCGCGACGTGAAGGTGCTCGACTGCTATCGCGCCCTGGCGCCCATCAAGGTGGACGCCAGCCTGAATGACTGGGACGGCGTGGAGCCCGTGCCGCTCGTGACTGAGGACTATGCGAAGATTCACGGCATCCACCACAACGCCTCGTTCCGCATGGCCTACGACGAGCGGCATCTCTACGTCGGCTACGAAGTCCGTGGCCTCGGCCCGCCCAAGAACAGCGGGAACCAGTGGGACAAGCTGTTCAAGACCGGCGCCGCCGTGGACCTGCACCTGGGCGCCGACCCCAAGGCCGACCCCGCCCGCAGGCAAGCGGTGGCCGGCGACCTGCGGCTGCTGATGACCTGGATGGGCGGGAAACCCATCGCCGTCCTCTATCGGCCTGTGGCCCCAGAGGCGAAGCCCGACGAGCGATGGGATGTCGTGTCCCCAGTGTGGAAATTGTCGTTCGATCTCGTTAGAATAGTTGCTTCTGTGGCGATGGCGTCGTCGGGCGGAGCCGACCGGTACGTTGTGGAGGTAGCGATTCCGCTCGACGCTTTGGGCCTGAATCTGGCCGGTGGCACAGGCGTCTCGCCTGTGCGCCTGAAGCTCGATTGGGGCGTGCTGGCAACGGATGCGGGCGGCACGGTGGTCCTGGGGCGCCACTACTGGGCGAACAAGGCCACATCCGTCCTGTCCGACGCGCCGTCCGAGGCCGCCCTTCACCCGGACCTGTGGGGCTACGTGCGGTTCTTCGACCGCAGCGCCAAAGGCATCCGCATGACGGAGCCGAAGGACCTCACGCCCGCAGGCAAGGCGACCGATGACGGGCTGAAGCTGGAGTTGGAGGAGGACTGAGCGGACGCGAGGATGATTGGATGATTGGATGAATGGATGAATGGCAGAGCCCGTCGGCGTTCTGACACCCATCCACTCATCCAATCATCCACCCATCCATTCAACCACCTTCTCGGGGGCTAGCAATGAGCAAGAAGTTCTCTCTCGCGGCCGTGGTCCTCACGATGGCGCTCGGGCTGAGGGCCGGGGAGATCGAGGATGCCAAGGCCGCGCTGGCGGCGAAGAAGTACGACCAGGTGGAGGCCTGCCTGGAGAAGCTGCTGGCGCGCGAGAAGCCGCCTGAGGAGGCGCTGCGCCTGTCGCTCGACGCGGCGCTGGCCAGCGGCCGCGTGCTCACGGCCCAGAAACGCATCACGAGCCTGCTCCAGTTGAGCCAGACGCCCGACCTGTTGTACCTCGGCGGCGAGGCCGCCGACCGGGCGGGCGACGCGAATCTGGCGGCCGCCCGCTTCCTCACCTTCGCACGCCAGGAGACCGCGAAGAGCGACAAGCTGAGCGCCGCCCTCCGCCACCTGCTCCGGCGCAACACCTATCCCGAGGAGCTGAGGAAGTACGTCGTCCTCTTCGGCGCCGACGGCGCGGCCTGGGCCTTGGGCACGCTTTGCCTGGACCGCCTGCTTCAGGCGGGGGAGGCGGAGAAGGCGCTCGACGTGGCCAGCATGCTCATCGGCAGCTTCCCCACGCCCGAGCGCGTCGGCCACGTGCATCGCCGGCTCAAGGCCTCGGCTGACCGCGCGGAAATGGGCGCGGGCGACAAGGAGCGCTACCTCGCCCCCCTCCTCGTGATGCTCAAAGGCCGCCCGGACGAGTGGGGCGACCTCGACCAGATGTTCGCCAACGCCGCCCGCGTGATGCCGCCTGAGGCCCAGGTGGCCCACACCTTCACCCTCCAGGCCCTCCACAAGGAGCCCTCGACTTCGCTCGGGCCGGGGCCGCTCTGGTGGGGCGCCTTGTCCCGCTTCGGCAACATCCGCAGCATCGCGGACGAAGCGGCACGCCTGGCCGAGGCCCGCAAGTTCCTCGCACTCGAACCCCTCTACCGCGACAGCAAGGACCCCGCCCACTACGAGCAGTTCATGAGCATCCTCGGCGACTCGCCCCAGGCATTCGCCCTCCAGGGCAAGGCACTGGTCAGCCCCGAGGAGGCGCAGCGGAAGTTCGACACCCTGGCCGCCAAGTTCCCCGGCAACTCGGCGGTCCTCCGCCAACACGTCCGCCGCGTCGCCGGCAACTACCTCGGGCAGGACACCCCGGCCGGCATAGCGTTCGTCAAGGCCCGCGTGGCCCTGGTGGACCCCGCGTATTTCGGCGAGCTGCTCGACCGCGCGAAGGGCGAGGGCTTCGAGGCCCTCCTCAATGCCGCCGCCCAGGGGCGTGGCTACAACGAAGTGCTCGACCTGCGCACCTACGCCATGAAGTGGTACAGCGAGGCGAAGAACGGCGGCGCCGCCCTCGCCATCGCCAAAGAGTACATGAGCGCCTTCCCCGGCTCCTTCGACTGGGGCCGCGTCTACCACCACTGCATGCTCAGCCCCCACGTGCCGATGGACGCGAAGCTGGACCTGATGGCCGAGGTGGTGGCCAAGGGGGGCGCCAGCCGCCCGATGAACGACTTGGCCAACAACCTGCTCAAGGTGACAGAGGCCGACAAGAAGCGCCCCTGGGCCGACAACCCGCGGTTCCAAGCGCTGAAGAAGGACCTGGACGACAAGAAGGCCGGCTCTGACCCCCTGATGAACGCCCACGTGGCCCTCCACAACCTCCAGGCCAACAGCCAGCAACACAACCAGGGCGTGTTCGACGCCTACGCAGGCTTCCTGAAGGCCCACTCCGGCCGCATCCCAGGCGGCTGGGAGCGGACCCGCAACGCTCAGGACGTGCTCATCCTCGGCATCGCCAGCCGCGCCGGCAGCATGCAGTGGGACAACCGCCAGGGGATGTGCCAGTGGGCGGAGCTCACCGCCCCGCGCCTCGACCTCGGCTCCGCCTGGGAGGGCCTGGCCCGCCGCGTGAGCGAGCACCAGAGCCGGGCTTCGCTCCACAAGGTCGCCCCCTTCTACATCGCCCTCTGCGGCGGGGCGGAGAACGGCGACCCTGCCGTCTGGGCACAACTGCGCGGCGCACAGAACCCGCGCACCGACCCCAAGAGCCTCTTCGCCGCCGTCTACCCCAAGATGGGCGGCGAGAACGCCCTGGCCTACCTGGCCGCCCAGGACGCCCTCGACCCGCAGCACGTGGCCGATGAGATGGCCAAGATCGTGGCCACGCCAGGCTTCAAGTTCGCCTCCCGCACCACGGCCAGCACCCTCATCCACACCCTCTACCAGCGGGCCGGCGACACCTGCAAGGTGGCCCCCGCCCTCATCAGGGCGCTGTGGGACTTCTATCGCGCCGAGGAGGAGCGGACGGGCAGCTACAGCGTGATGACCGAGGCATATGCCTACGGCCTCTACACCAAGCTCGGCCTGGCGAAGGAGGCCGAGGCCCACCTCGCCCAGTACCTCGCCTCGCTCCCCAAGCGCGCGCTGCCGCAGCAGATTGACGCCCTGGCCTCCATCGCCCAGTCGCTCCCTGTCGAGGCCGAGAAGAAGCTGGTGCCCAACCAGCGGCTCCACACCATCCTCAAGCTCCTCGCCCCAGCCTACCAGCGCGTGCCCGCCACCGACTGGCCGCTGTGCGTGGTCTACGACCAGATGCTCGACGACGCCAACGGCGTGGCGGCCGGCTGGCCCGACGGCGCGGACAAGAACGACGCCCTCGCGTTCCTGCGCCTCCAGGTGCAGATGGTGCTCGAAGGCACGCGGCACGCGGGACGCGGCACGAGCCTCTTCGCTCCCACGATGCGCTGCCTCAACGAGGCCATCGAGCGGGACGAGTGGCCCCAGGCCAGCCGCGTCAGCCGCTTCTACGCCGGCCTCCTCCGCTGGGAGAACGACTGGTCGAAGGTCTACAACGACCACATCGTGCCCATCGTGGACAAGCTCGAGGCCAAGGGCGCGCACGAGATGGCCTACGTCTTCCTCGCCGAGGTCGAGCGCCGCAACCGCCCAAGCGAGGAGTTCGCAAAGCAGCTCGCCATCCTCAAGGCCAAGGTCGCCCGCGAGGTGGCCGACCTCATCCCCGTCCCCAAGGGCCACCCGACCTACGACCTGCACCTGGCCGCCCAGGCCCTCTCGCTGGGCAACGAGACCCGCGCCTGGGAACTCACCGCCCCCAGGCTCAAGCTCATGCCCGAGGCCTGGACCAGCCTCGACCCAGGCTACGTGGCCTGGACCGTGGACCAGATGCGCAAGCAGAAGCTCCTCAAGGAGGCCCTCGAGCTCTCCTTCACCGTCCTGCTCCGCGAGTTCGACCTCGATCCCGAGGTCGCCGCCAGCGTGTCGCTCACGAAGGGCGACGTCTACGCCGACATGCAGAACTACCAGGCCGCCCGCATCGAGTACGAGGGCCTGAAGAACAACAAGCGCTACAGCCGCACCGAGGCCGGCGGAAAGGCACACTACCGCCTCATCCAGCTCCTCATCCTCACCAAGGACTACACGGCCGCCGAGAGCCAGCTCGAACGCCTCCTCGACTCCGACAACCTGGAGACCCAGGCCGAGGCCTACTACCTCCACGCCCGCATCGCCTACGACCAGGCCGACTACGAGCTGGCCAAGGACCACCTCCGAGAGGTCTTCAAGCGCAAGCACGACCACGTCGAGGCCCGCCTCCTCGAAGGCGAGCTCAAGCTCCTCGTGCCACGCGGCCTGGCGTCCACCGAAGTCCTCATCGGCAATCCCAGGCTCCGCACCGTCGCCATCCCAGGACGCATCCTCACCCTGAAGCTCCAGGACGCCAACCTCTCCATCGCCCGCGGCGGAGCGGCAGTGCCTGTTATCGTCACCACAGCGCCGGGGGGCGACCTTGAAAATGTAAAACTGTTGCCCAGCTCGGGCGAGAAGAACCTCTTCGTCGGCACCATCGCCACCGGCCTGGGCAAGGTGGAGAAGAACAACCTGCAACTCGAAGTGCGCGGCAACGACACGATTTCCTACGTCATCGAGCCCGAGTTCCAGAAGGCCAACGACCTGCACTATCCGCCGAAGACCCTGGAGGTGAAGTACGACGCCCGTCTGGCGGCCAGCGCGGGGGAAATCCTCACTGAGGAGGAGGCCGAGAAGCGCGCGCTGGAGCTCCGCCTCGCGCGCGAGCGCGGCGTCGTCGAAAGCCGACGCTTCGAGGGGCGCTCCGGCAACGTCGTGCGGCCAGGAAGCCCAATCTACGTCCAGGTCACTGACCTCGACTGCGATCTCTCGGACGACAAGGACAAGGTGCCCGTGGACCTCAAGACCAGCTCGGGCGACGCCATCAAGGGCTTCAAGCTCGAGGAGACAACCCCTCACTCCGGCATGTTCCGCGGCGCCGTGCCCACCGGCATCCCGCTCCCCAAGGCCGCCGCCTCCGACACCCAGGAGGGCAAGGACCCCAGCGTGATGGTCAACGCCACCAAGCAGGGCGCCTGGAGCAGCCTGGCCGATGGCCAGAAGCCGAAATGGGTCGAGGTGGACACCATGAGTTCCCACCTCGTCAAGACCGTGTCGCTCGAGATGCCGGAGCCGAAGAGGGTCAAGCTTGTGGCGCTCATGGGCGCCCTGGCCGACGAGACGCTGCTGCTCGCCGCCCACCCGAAGGGCTACCGCGGCAGCGGAAACGGCCTCAGGGGCGAGTACTACATCGGCACCAGCCTGAACCCCAACGCCCTCAAGCTCACCCGCGTGGACCCCGTGATTGACTTCGACTTCTCGAAGCGGGCGCCCGACAGCGTGCTCGGCACCCAGAACATCTCCGTGCGGTGGACCGGGCAGATTCTCCCCCGCTTCACCGAGCCCTACACCTTCAGCGTCCGAGGCGACGACGGCGTGCGGCTCTACATAGACGGCAAGAAAATCCTCGAGAAGTGGGTCGTGCGCAACGTAGGCGAGGACAACGTGACGGTTGACCTCGAGGCGGGCAAGAAGCACGACATCATGATCGAGTACTTCCAGGCCACGGGCGATGCCGCCATGACCCTCTCGTGGTCGAGCAAGAGCCAGAAGAAGGAGGTCGTGCCCACCACCCAGCTCTTCCCCGGCCTCGAGGCCGCCGAAGCCGCCACGCCCAAGGGCGACATCGTGCCCACCGACACAGGCTTCTCCGTCACCTTCCCACAGCCCATCCGCCTCCGCAAGCTCACCTGGTTCTTCGACGACTTCGAGGGCGAAGCCGTCACCGTGAGCAGAATCACGATCAAGGATGCAGAGGACAAGGTGGTCGTGCCGGGCAAGGAGGACTTCACGACTGGGATGAGCAACGCCACGCTCGAGATCGCCCCGGGCGACAAGATTGACATCACCTACAACGACGAGCGGCGGAACACCAAGGACACGCCCGGCCTCGCCGCCACGCTCAACTCCTCCTACTACAACGGCACCATCCTCCTCGCCAACGAGGTCATCGAGCAGCGTGGCGAGGAGAAGTGGACCGACTACCAGCCCGCCAAGCGCTGCCGCGCGGGCGACCAGCTCATGGTGCTGATCACCGACTACGACGAGGACCTCACGGACAAGCGCGACACCCTGAAGGTCGAGGTCAAGTCCTCCAGCGGCGAGAAGCTCACCTTGACCGCCCTGGAGACCTGGGTGAACGACACGACCGACGAGCGCCACAACCACAGCGGCGTCTTCCTCGCCCTCCTGCGCCTCGGCGCCAAGACCGAGAAGGACACGCTCAAGCTCGCCCCGGGCGACGTCATCACCGCCAGCTACCTGGACAAGGAGAACACGAGGCCCGGCGTGCCCGTCGAGCGGACCTACGTGGTCGAGGAGGCAGGCCGGAGCAAGCCCGCGCTCTTCGTCTACCGCACCACGCTTCAGAGCGTGGAGGACAAGAGCGAGGAGGCGAAGGCCAAGCTCCGCCGCATGGCCGTCCGCGGCAAGAAGGCCGAGGAGATGGTCATCTACCGCGACGAAATCGTCGCCCGCCACCCCGACTACGAGGAGCCACTGCCCAAGGAGGCGCCAAAGGAAGCTCCGAAGGAGGCGCCCAAGGACGCCCCGAAAGAGCAGCCCAAGGAGGCGCCGAAGGCCGCTCCGCCGAAAGATGCCCCCAAGGCTGAAGCCCCGAAGGGCGCCAAGGGCGAGACAGGCAAGGAAGGCGAGAAGGCCCCGGCTCCTGCCCCCGCTCCTCAGCCCCCGGCCGTCGAGAAGGTTGTTGGCGAGGTCACGGCCAGCGTCCAGGCGCCGCTATTGTTCGAAGTGACCTATCCGAAGGCGGCTCTGAACTCCGGCAGCGTGTTCCACATCACCGCCATCGCGGAGTCCGAGCTGGCCGCGGCCAAGAAAGCCAACCGCAAGCCCACCGAACTCAAGGTGCCCATGTACCTGAAGGACATGACCACCGTGGCCCGGGACAAGGGCTACCGCTACCTCCGCGCACTGCGGCCGAAGGCCGCGGACGCCACGCGCCGCGTGCCGGCGGGCCAGTCCCTCGAACGCGTCATGGCCGACGAGCGGCTGGCCGAGGGACGCTTCAGCGGCATCATCCGCCTCCAGATCGGCAGCCCGGGCGACCAGATTGACGACCTGGTCGTCGGCGGCACAAAGGAGTTCACTCAGCCCACCGAGGGCCAGGTGGACCTCTACTACCACCGCATCCCCACCCTCATCGTCTCAGGCTCCGACGTGGTGCAACTGCGGGTGGAGGACGCCGAGACCAGGGAGGTCGGCGTCGTCAAGGTGCGGCTCCTCTCCAACGGGCGGCTCGAGCTCCTCGACATGGCCTACACGGCCCAGAAGGAGGCCATCCACCTGGGCGAGAGCTTCTACGTGCGCGTGACCGACCCCGACCACGACCGCAGCGACGCGCAGGACAAGGTGGCCGTGCAGGTGGCCGCGGCCTCGGGCGACAAGCTCACGCTCGAGCTGACCGAGACCCTTCCCCACTCAGGCGTCTTCACGGGCAGCTTCAAGCCCGAGTTCCTCGGCGAGAAAGCCGATGCAAAGCCCAACCCCAACGACCAGACGCTCAGCGTCCGCTTTGGCGACGAGGTGGCCTTCACCTACCGCGACGACACCTCGATGCTCTCGAAGGAGCCTGTGGAAGTGGCGGTGAAGGGCAAGGTGCACTACGGCTCGGACTGCGAGCTGGCCACCTTCACCAAGCGCTTCAAGGACCCCGAGATGGCCGTCAAGACGCGGTTCCTCATGGCCGAGGCCCTCTTCGAGATGGCCAAGGAGCACCGCAAGCTGGGGCAGGAGGCTACGGCGAACGACGAAATCGCCCGCGGCAAGGCCATCCTCGAAGAGGCCCTCCGCGACTACCCGCACACGGGCCTGGCGGCCCAGGGCGAATTCCTCCTCGCCAACCTCGCCCAGGAGCTCGACAAGAACCAGGAGGCCATCGGGCGCTACTCGAACATCATCAGCAACTGGCCCGACAGCGAGTACGCCAGCCGCTCCCAGTTCAAGAAGGCCATCTGCCTCGAAAAAATGGGCAACTACGAGCAGGCCTGCGAGGAATACGTGAAAGTGACCTACATCTACCCCGACAGCCCGCTCGTGGCCGACGCTACGGTGCGCCTGGGCAACTACTACTACAAGCAGAAGGCCTACAAGGTCGCGGGCAAGGTCTTCTTCAAGTTCCAGCAGCGCAACCCCGCCCACGCCCTCGCCTGCAAGGCCCTCTTCCTCGCCGCTCAGTGCTACATGAAGATGGAGGACTTCAAGGAGTCCGTCGCACTCCTCACCCTCCTCATTGACCAGTATACGGAGGATAAGGAGGTGCGCTCCGAGGCCATGTACTGGCTGGGCGACTCCTACTTCAAGGACCACAACTACGCGAAGGCCTACCAGACCTTCAAGAAGCTCACGTGGGACTACCCTGAGAGCAAGTGGGCCAAGATCGCCCGCGGCCGGCTCACCGAGGACGAGCTCGCGCGGTTCGAGGAGGAGAGGATGTGAACCATTTTCGATTTCCGATTGGCGATTTCCGATTTCAATCAAAAATCGAAAATCAAAAATCGGTAACACTTCAGCCGAATGAAGTGGGAGTTCGTAGTGCGGCCTTCAGGCCGTATCCTGCGGCCCAGATACGGGCTAAAGCCCGCACTACGAACCCTTCGCGCCGTCTGAGGCGGTCGCTTGGTTCTCCACTTCATTCGGCTGAAGTGTTACAAAAATCGAAAATCTGTGCCCTCGCCGTAGCAGTCCTTCTTGCCGCTTCGGGCAGCTTGTGGGCCGCGGACTGGAAGTGGGACCTGCCCGTGGCCCGGTATCGGCAGCTCGACCTGTTCCAGCGCGCGCAGTACGACAAGGCGGCCAAGCTCCTCCAGGAGAACAACCCCCAGGCCGCCGCCAGCGAGTTCGAGAAGTTCAAAATCCAGTTCCCCGACTCCCCGGCCCTCGCCTACGTGCTCTTCATGCGCGGCTACTGCCTGCACCTGGCCAAGACGCGGAACGCGGCGATCAAGACCTACCACGAGGTGCTCGACTACTTCGCCGACGAGGTGGCCGAGGCGGCGCCCGCCAAGTACTTCATGGGCCTCGCCCACCTGGAGAACGGCGACACCCGCCAGGGCCTCGCCTGCCTCCGCGAGATGCTCGCCAGCGAGGCCTACGCCAAGCACCCCCTGGCCGCCAGCGCCCTGGCCCGCCTGGCCGAGCACCACTGGCGAAACAAGGAGGCCGAGCAGGCCATCAAGCTCTGGAAGCAAGTGGTCAGGGACTTCGCCAAGGCCGCCCACTCCGAGGCCAACCAGGCCCGCGACAACCTGATCGCCTGCTACATCAAGAGCAAGGACTATGCAGGCTACCAGGCCTGGCTCATCCCCACGGGCGACGATGTGCCGAAGGACTACGACGAGGCCAAGCACCGCGTGTGGATGGCCCAGCAGGCGATGGACAAGGCCCACCACCACATCTTCCCAGGCCACACCGGCCACTACAACCAGTTCCAGCACGAGGAGCGCGTCGAGGCCATGCGCGCCTGCTTCGCATACTTCAAGAGCCAGAAGCCCTGGTTCGACAAGGCTGGGGCCACGTGGGACTACCTTTCGCGCGCCCTCTCCTTCCTCACCACGCACTTCGGGGACAAGAAGGAGCGCGACCCCGTGGTGGACGAGATGGTGGGGATGGTGAAGAAGGTGCAGGACAAGGCGGAGGCGAACGGGAAGTACGCCTGGATCGTGGACAGGCTGCGGGAGGGGAACGACACGGCGCGCGCCCGCCACGTCATCGGCCTCATCGCCGACCCGCCCCTGGCCGGCTACAAGGAGGCCGAACTACTCATCCACGAGACGAAGTACAAGGACGCCGTGGCCAAGCTCGAACAGGTCGAGGCGATGGGCAACCCCCAGTGGGCGGCCACGGCACAGGAGCGCAAGGCCTGGGTCTACAAGGACTGCCTGGCCAACTACGACGCGGCCATCAAGATATACCGCCAGATCAACAAGCCCCCGGGCACCCTCTGGGCCATCCAGGAGTGCTTCATCCGCTGGGGCAAGCTCGACGACGCGATCAACACCCTGTCCGAGATCGAAAACTCGTTCCCCGACGACGCCTCGCGCGCCGCGTGGCACAAGGCCCACTACTACCACCAGGCCAACCAGGGCAAGAAGGCCATTGCCCAGGCCCGCAAGATCCTCAAGGCGTACAAGGCCTCCCGCGAGGCCTCCCAGGCCCACCAGCTCCTCGAAGGCTACGGCGTGGCCACGGGGGGAGGGGTTTTCGAGGAGGAGTGATTTTCGATTTTCGATTGGCAGACAAACCAGGAGGCACACGAATGCGGAATGCTGAGTGCGGAGTGCGGAGTGGAATCCGAAATCCTTTTGCCCTTTGCCTTTTGCCCTTTGCCTTTTGCCTTGCGGTCTCGTGGGCCATGGCGGGCGAGGGGCCGCCGAAGGCCAAGGGCGATCCCGCGGAGGATGCGAAGACGGAGTACCGGGCGGCCGACATGC
>Ga0194110_10005383_pt1 | contig 15207 bp, 10 predicted proteins | sample TA2Kig1200mmetaG_FD_146192 | JGI IMG/M metagenome (GOLD analysis project Ga0194110, IMG submission 146192) | Freshwater microbial communities from Lake Tanganyika, Tanzania - TA2015032 Kigoma Deep Cast 1200m | ecosystem: Environmental > Aquatic > Freshwater > Lake | place: Tanzania: Lake... | reverse complement strand
CGGTTGCCCAACGTTCGCCGCTCTTCGTTGCTTTTTTCTGCACGTTGGTGATAACGCCGTAGAGCCGGATGTGCTGCCCATCTTCGAAACTGTCTTTATCGCTAAGATGCCGTTTGACCAGCCCGTCGAGCGCTTGGACATAGCGGTCGAGCGGATGGCAGGAGATATAATAACCAAGCACGGTCTTTTCGCGCGACAGGAGGTCGGCGGTGCGCCATTCGTTGATGCGGTGGAGTTGCGGCAATGGCAGCGAGGCTTCGCTGTCCGCCGCGCCGCTGCTGAACAAACCGTTCTGTCCGCGTTCGCGCTCTTCCTGCGAGGCTTGGGCAAAAGCCATAGCGCCGGGAAGCGATGCCGCCAAAGTAGCGCGCGTTTCGCCGAAACAGTCGAAGGCGCCGGCGTCGATGAGGCTCTCAATGACCCTTTTGTTGATAGTGCGCAGGTCAACCGACGTCAAGAAATTAAACAAGGAGGTGAATTCGACGACGGCCTGACGGGAATGAAGGATGGCGTGAACGGCAGCGTCGCCGATATTGCGGATGGCGGCTAAGCCAAAACGGATGCCGCTGTTTTCAGCCGTGAAGGCAGCTTCGGAAAGATTGATATCCGGCGGCAGAATGCGGATACTCATAGCACGGCACTCAGCCATCAGGCGCATCACCTGTCCGGATTCATTACGACGGACAGTCAAACAGGCAGCGAGGTATTCGGCAGTGTAATGCGCCTTGAGGTAGGCGCATTGATAAGCGATGACGGCATAGCCGGCGGAATGGGCTTTGACGAAGCCGTAACCGGCGAAATGTTCGCAAGCCGCGAAAATCTCACCTACTGTTTTTTGGTCGATTTTATTTTTCAAGCAGCCGGCGACAAATTCCGGTTGCTGCGCAGCCATCAATTCGGGTATTTTCTTGCCCATCGCTTTGCGATAAAGGTCGGCTTTGCCGAGGCTATAGCCTGCTAAATCAGTGGCGATGCGAATCACCTGCTCTTGATAGACGATGACGCCATAGGTTTCCTTCAGGATAGGTTCAAGGCGCGGGTGCAGGTAAGTTACGGCTTTGCGTCCGTGGCGGCGGGCGATGAAATCGTCAATCATCTGCATTGGACCGGGTCTGAAGAGGGCGTTCATCGCGATGAGGTCTTCGAGTCGCTCAGGCTTCAGGCGCATCAAGTTGTCGCGCATTCCGGAAGATTCAAATTGGAACACGCTGGTCGTTTTGCCTTCGCCGAAAAGTTGAAATACCGCCGGGTCGTCAAAAGTCAAATTATCCAGGTCTAAGTTAATACCGCGCTTGGCGAGGGTTTTGATAGTGATGTCGATTTCCTGCAGCGTTTGCAAACCAAGGAAATCCATCTTCAGGAGTCCCAGTCCCTCCATCCAGTTCATATCGTATTGAGTGAATAAATCCGGGTCGTCGGTGTTCTTATAGACTGGGATGTAATCCAGCACCGGGCCTGGGCAGATGACGACGCCGGCAGCATGCACGGATGAGTGCCGCACTGCGCCTTCGATGATTTTGGCGTGGTCGAGCAGGGTTTTATAGCGCGGGTCGGACTTGACTAACTCGGCGATTTCGGGGACTTCTGATTCGGCTTTGTCAAGCGTAAAATCTTTGTATTCAGGAATAAGTTTGGCGATGCGGTCGCCTTCGGCGTAGGACATATTCAAGGCACGCGCCACATCCCGCACGGCTGAACGCGCCGCCATTTTGCCGAAGGTTGTAATGCGGCAGACGGCGTCGGAGCCATACTTCTCCCGCACATAATTAATGACCTCGGCTCGTCGGTCGTCGGCAAAATCGATATCGATGTCTGGCGGCGAAACACGCTCGGGATTGAGAAAGCGTTCAAAGATGAGTCCCCAGCGCAGCGGGTCGAGGTTGGTGATGCCCAGGCAGTAACTTACGATACTGCCAGCAGCCGAACCTCGCCCCGGACCGACTGGGATGTTATGTTCCTTAGCCCAGCGGACAAAATCCCAGACTATTAGAAAATAGTTGGCAAAGCCGGTCTGTTTGATGACCTTAAGTTCGCTTTCGAGGCGCTCACGGGCTTCCTGCGAAGGATTCTCTCCATAACGTCTTGAAAATCCTATACGGGTGAGGCGGTCGAGGTACTGGTCGACGTCGAACTCTTTTTCCTCCGCTGTCGACTCGGCGTGGTCGGTAATAGAATGCATATTAGTATCATCGCTGCCGACCGCGGCGGGACGGCAACAGGCTTCAGACGGAATAGTGAATATCGGGAAGTGGCGCATACCGAGTGGAATTTCGACATTGCATTTATCGGCGATTTCGAGGGTTGTAGCGAGGGCTTGGGGGAAGTCATAGAACAGGGCGCGCATCTCGCCGGGCGTCTTTAAGTAGAATTCATCGGAGTCGAAGCGCATCCGGTTGACATCGTCAACTTTGGCTTGGGTGCCGACGCAGAGCAGGATATCGTGGGCTTTGGAATGCTCACGCTTGAGGTAGTGGGCGTCGTTAGTAACGATGGTCTTTATGTTCAAATCCTGCGCCAGTTGCGCCAGATGCGGGATGAGGATTTCATCTTCTTTCAAGTTATGCCGCATCAATTCGATATAGAAATCATCGCTGAAAAGGTTCTTATAGAAGAGCGCGGCTTGACGCGCGCCGTCGAGGTCGCGGTTCAGTATGAGTTGGGGAATTTCGCCCTGCTGGCAGGATGACAAGCATATCAGGTCCTGGGCATACTGCGCCAGCAGTTGCTTGTCGATGCGGGGTTTATAATAGAAACCGCTGATGTAACCTTCGCTGCATAGGCGGTAGAGGTTTTTATAGCCGGCGAGGGATTTGGCGAAAAGGACTTGATGGTAGCGCATTTCACCGGCTTTGCCGGGCTTCTTTTCAAAGCGGGAGCCCGGCGCGAGGTAGAGTTCGCAGCCGATGACCGGTTTTAGTCCGGCGTCGCGGGCTTTAGTATAGAAATCCAGCACGCCGAACATATTGCCGTGGTCGGTAATGCCAACGGCCGGCGCGCCTTGATGCGCAGCCGTCTCGACTAAATGCGGTATGCGGCACGCCCCGTCCAGCAGGCTGTAGTCGGTGTGATTATGTAGATGGACGAACAAGATTTTTAATATGAAATTAAAACATATTATAATTACTGACTAAGGAATCGTCATTCCGCTGCGCGTGCAACCGAATATGAAACTACACCCCCCTTCATCCCCCCGCAAGCGGGGGGAGAGGGAACGCTTTCATCCCCCCGCAAGCGGGGGGAGAGAGAACACTATATTCTGATCCCATTAATAGTCCAGATTGTCCATAACCTTCAATTCATAATATTAATCTTTTCACCTATTGCATAGGATGGTTTGTCCAGCATTCGAAAGTGCATCCGGGCTAAATACTCGCCGATGACGCCCAGCGCCAGCAGTTGCGCGCCGGAAAAGATGGCAATCGAAGACGCCAGGAAAGTGAAACCGGCGACCGGCGAACCGAACAGAAGATATTTCCCCATAACATAAATCAGGATTCCCAGACCAAAGAAGGTGCAGAGGAAGCCGAGCATACTGGCGAACTGCAAGGGAATGACGCTGAAACCGGTCATTAAATTGAAGGCGTGGGTGATAAGTTTCGACCAGGTATAATTAGATACGCCTTTGGCGCGAGGCTTATGCTCGACCGGAACAGCGGCAAAACGCGTGGTTCCCCAAGTTAGCAGCACATCGATCGATACGAATGAGCCGCGGTAATCGGCGAAAGCCTCGCGCAGACGGGTTCTGAAGGCGCGAAAAGCGCTTACATTGCGGGCGTTCTCGACGCCCATCGCGCCTTGCAGCATCCATTTGGTAAGTCCGGTCGCCAAACCGCGCAGTAAGCCGTAGTGTCCGCGATCTTGGGCGCCATAAACCACATCGCAGCCCTCGGACAGTTTGTCGAGTAATTTCGGTATCTCAGCCGGCGGATTCTGCATATCGTCATCGATGGTGACGGTAATCTCGTGATCCGCCAGACGAATTCCGCAGAGCAACGCGTTGTGCTGCCCGTAGTTGCGCGTCAGATTGACGCCCCGCGCCCAAGGATATCTTTGCGTCAGTTCGAGGATAACCTCCCAAGTCTCATCCGGGCTGCCGTCGTTCACGAGTATGACTTCATATTCGTCGGTTATAGTCGGGACAACGCGGGCAAGATCATCGATTACTTCGGGCAGGGTCTCCATACTGCGATAACAGGGGACGACCACCGACAACGATTTATATTTAGTTTGGGTCAAGTTTTCACCGGTCTAATTTGAATTTCTCGCCTAAATATAACTGCCGGGCTTGCTCGTCTTCAGCCAAGAAGGTCGAGGTGCCTTCTTTTAGAATTTTCCCATCGTATAAGAGATACGCTCTGTCGGTTATCGATAGAGTTTCATGCACGTTATGGTCGGTGATGAGAACGCCGATTTGGCGGCTGGAAAGACCTTTGACGATGTTCTGAATATCATTCACGGCGATAGGGTCGATGCCGGCGAATGGTTCGTCCAGTAAAATGAACGCTGGATCGGTCGTTAAGGCGCGGGCGATTTCGACGCGCCGCCGCTCGCCGCCGGAAAGCGTGAAGGCTTTTTGTCGGCGCAGGTGCGTCAAACCGAACTCTTCGAGCAGCCGGTCGGCTTTGGACTCGCGTTCGCCGCGGGTTATGGGCAGCGTCTCTAAAATCGCCAACAGGTTCTCTTCGACAGTCAATTTGCGGAATACGGACGGCTCCTGTGAGAGGTAACTCATTCCCAGCCGCGCCCGGCGGAACATCGGCTGGCGGGTTATATCCCGGCCATCCAGCCTGACCGAACCTTTATCTGGCGCTATCAAGCCTGTAATAATGTAAAAGGTCGTCGTTTTGCCGGCGCCGTTAGGACCGAGCAGTCCTACAATTTCGCCTTTTTCAACCTCAATCGACACATCGTCCACGACCCGGCGTTTGCCGTAATTTTTAACTAAGCCTTCCGATTCTAACTTCACTATTCACCCTTTTCGGCGGCGGTGGCGCGTTTGGGCGCCGGTTCGATGACATCGGGCGGTTCGAAGCCAGGCGGATAGAAGGCGCCGTTGGCTTTGCCGACGATGTCGATGAGCGTTGTCTTTTTACCCGTGATGGCAATATCGATGACATCGGCGGCGGCTAAATTAACGCCCTGATAGACATCCTTTTCGTCCCAGACGAAGTAGCGGCCGACGGCATCGCCTTCGCAATGCACGGCGTGGCTGCTGTCGTCGATGACATCGAAGACCAGTTTTCGTCCCCTAAGTCTGTTCTTGCGATAGTCGCCGGCGCGCGCCGGAGACAGCGCTATCGCATCGCCGGTTATCGTTAAATTACGGACCGCCTGTCCTTTGTATAGAATATCGATTTGTTTGCCGGAGAGTTCATCTTCGCCGCGCCAGAGCAACGGCGCGCCGCGCATTTGCGTTCGGTTCGAATCGGGCTGATGGTAGAGCGTATCCGCCAGAGCGAGCAAGTCGCGGCGCGAAAGTTCGACATCATCAGTGAACAGCGCTGAATTATCGCGCCGGCTGAACTCCAATTTGCGCGACTTTATGATGAGGGTGTCGCGCTTGACGTCGTCTTTTATCAGCAGGCGATAGACCGGCGAGCCTTCGATGACGCCGGATGAATCCTTCAGGTTGAACAATCCCCAACCGCCGGTGATTTGCGAACTATCGCTGAACATATCGATGATGAGATTATTTTCCAGTTCGAGTATCGAGGTTTTATCGGTGTAATATGCCGTATAGCAGCGGATGCGCAGGCTGTCGCCGACCGCAACATCGACGGCGCCTTGGGCTTCGAAATTGCCGCTGTTTTCGTCGTAGCGCATCCGGTCGGCGCGCACCCGGCGGCTCGGCTCAGTCAATTTCACTTTACCGGTCAGACGAATGACACCGGCGTCGGTGTCGTAGAGCGCTCTATCGGCAGTGATGCGTCTATCGCCGCGGTTGACTTTGACATTGCCGATTAATTCCCGCACATTACCGCGGCTGCGCAATGTGTCGGCGTATTCGAGCGTGATGCGTTCATCGGTTTGAGTCAAGGCTGAATTTGGTAATAGCAACAGGATGCTAATCCATAAAACAAGCCTGGTGTAAAGACGATGATGCGCTATGTGGACTAAATGAACGATATGTAAAGTGGAAAAGATATTTTGATATCTCTATATATTTAGGATTTATTATCTGAAAGAGTATCACCGTCCGGTTTTTTTTGCTCGGTTTTACGCCAGGTGGCGCCGCTGGAACGTTTGATTTCCCAATCGGACAGGTCGGTAGCGGACGAAAAGCCATAGCCGGCCAGACTATCCTGCGTTGTGATGATGGTGACAAAACCGTCGGTTAAGATGCGTCCGAGATCGGGGTCGTAGCGTAATTCTTCAGCGCGCAGGACCATTCCGCTGTCGGACTTGACGATGACATTGCCGCGCACCCAGACGCGATTTGCCAGTTCGAGCATTTCGCCTTCTTTAGCCGTCATAACCGCCGAATGGACGCCGTTTTGGTCGAAGAAGTGAACGGTTATGCCGCCGTCCATCATCAGCAGCCGGCGGTTGTCGAAGCGGCTGATGTGCGGCGCTAAGACAGTCAGACGGCGCTGGCCGTCTTTAGTGTAATAAGTTGTGGCGCCGAAGACCTCCTGGTCGGGGAAGCCCGGTCCGCCGGACGATACTGGCGCTGGAGGCGGAATATCGACTTTAGTGCAGGCGCAACATAAAATCACCAGCAGCATTAGCCAGATTCTCACCTTGCTGCCTGCAGGAAACGTGCTGCTAAGATACGGAAATATTTCCATTTACTCTGTCTTATCCTGCTGTTCATTCCGTCCGAAATATCCAAAAAAATCTTCATTGCCCGTAAATTCCTGCACAACCGCGTCCCATTTGCCTTGGGCGTCGAGTATAAGTTCGACGAATTCGCGCACGCAGCCTCGTCCGCCGGGGTAGGTAGAGACCCAGTCGGCAGCAGTGCGGACAGCCGGGTAGGCGTCGGCCGGCGCGGCGCTAAGTCCGACTTTGCGCATAACTGGAATGTCGAAAAGATCGTCTCCCATATAAGCCGCCTCGATTGGATCCAATCGGCGCCGGCTAAGGATGTCTTCCAGTTGCTGAACTTTGTCCATAAAACCTTTATGAACTTCAGTGATGCCTAGTTGCGCGGCGCGGTATTCAACGATAGGCGAGAGCAGTCCGGTGATGATGCCGAATTCCAGTCCCAACCGGCGTGCCATTATCACCGCAAAACCGTCGCGGATGAAGAATGATTTGGCTTCTTCGCCTTTAATGTTGATATAGACATTCCCATCGGTAAATACGCCGTCGTTATCGAGGATTATCATCTTGATAAGTTTAGCGCGTGCGATGAATTCGGTGTGCGTGAGCAATTATCAGCCTGTTTGATTATACTGGCCCAATCTTTGCTATTCAAATTACTATAGAAAGAGCCGTTTGTCAACTGTTTTAGTGGATAGGTCAAATTATCAACGCCATTTGCGAGGAATGCACAAAATATAAGCAGATAATCTTGACAAGTGAACATAATTGCAGTATATTGCGTTTTGTAAATCAAGGAGGAATTATGTCCCCGCGAAAAATGGCACGTCTTTTGACTGCGCGTCAGAGGATGGCGCTCGATTTCATCGGTGGATTCACTGCGCGCAGCGGCTTTCCGCCGTCGCTGCGCGAAATCGGTTCGGCGATGGGTATCACATCGACCAATGGCGTGCGCTGTTTGTTGCTCACCTTGGAAAGAAAGGGTTATATAAACCGGCGGAAACATCAGTCTCGCGGCATCGAAATTGTCGGCCGCCGTTCGGCTGAGTTTGCGTCGGATCCTGCCGAGCAAACTGCGGCTTCTGATTCGATGCGTCGGATACCGATTGTAGGACGGGTCGCGGCGGGAACGCCGCTTTTGGCGGTTGAGAATATTGAAGGCGATCTAGCAGTGGACGGCGATTTCTTCCCATATCGCGACGGTTTTGCACTGCGCGTGCAGGGTAAGTCGATGTTGAACGCCGGCATTTTAGATGGCGACATTGTGCTGGCAAGGCCTAATCTACCGCTCGAAACCGGCTCAATCGTGGTGGCGGTCATCGGCGAGGAAGCGACCGTCAAGCGCTATTATCCAGAAACCGATAAAATCCGGCTTGAACCAGCCAATCCGCACTTTGATCCTATCATCGTCGAACGCGGGACGCCGGGCTTCAGCATCGTCGGTCGAGTGGTTGGGTTATTTCGTCGCTATTAAATAATTGAGGTAATTGCAAAAGTGTTGGATTAACTGATGGCAAGGCGGACGCCCTCGTCCGCCGCATTCTATGCTTGGCTTGGTTTTCGGCGGACGAGGGCGTCCGCCTTGCTATGTCTGAATTTTCTGGATTAATCATTACTTTTGCAATTAGCTTAATTGTTAAAACACTTGATTATTTCGATATGTTGTATTATATTTAGCGTTATATCGATACGGAATTGTGAGGCGATAGGGCGGGCATCTCTACCCGCCGTCCTTACTTTTATTAATGGGGGCAGAATACAGCGCCCCATCTCTCCCCGCAAGCAGGGGAGGGAAAGACAATCACACAGTAAACTATATTCTGCCCTAGTGTTATGTCAATTGTGCAATGTCGCATGTCATCTTACGCTTGACATAGCCCTAGTTGATATTTTAAATTTGACGGGCAGCGACGCCCGCGCTACCGTCTTTTAGCATTGATATATCGCTAGATGGAAAAATCTAATCATCGTAAAACAGCCGCGTGGACGTCTTTGTCCGTTGGTCTTTAAACAAGAACTTATCGGCGAGGTTGCGTCCAAAGCCCAGAGCGACTTTTAACGAGTTTAAATCGACGGAGCAAAACCTTTGAGGCAAAAATGAAACAGATCCTGATGGAAGTATCCGGTCTCACCGTATATCACCCATATCAGGGTTATATGGTGATATTAAAGGAGCATGAAGGCAATCGCTGGCTGCCGATTTTAGTCGGACCGGTCGAGGCGCACTTGATAACTAATCTGCTCAAGGGAGAGCGGTATCAACGACCGCTGACTTATGATATGTTCCACGCTTTGCTTAGAGCGTCTGATGCGCGGGTCGAACAAGTGGTCGTATCCGAACTGCGGGACAGCACATTTTATGCCGAGGTGACGCTGCGCGTGAACGATGTTATGACTAAGGATATAGATGCCCGCCCGTCGGACGCCATTGCGCTGGCGCTCAAGACTCGCGCGCCGATATATGTCAGCGCGCAGGTCTTGGCTGAGGCGGGATTGGTCGGTGAAATTGCCACCGGGCAGCAACCTGATATCACCGTGAAACTCAAGCATCTCACCCGTCAGTTGGAAGAAGCCGTTGAGCAGGAAGCCTACGAAGAAGCCGCTCGCATCCGCGACCAAATCAAATCGCTCGAAGAACAAGTTAAATCAAGTTAAATCCGTTTTGCGTTATGTCCAGCGAGAACGCTTCGTCGAAAAATGAAATTCTATTCACCCGTTTAGTGGTGATGTTTCAAACTATCGCTCTGCAACAAATGGGTAAAATCGCGGACCTGGCCAGCGGCGAAGCGCGGCGCGATCTGGAAGGCGCTAGACTGTCCATCGACACCCTCGATATGTTGAGCGAAAAATGCCGTAACAATTTAAGCGAAGCCGAGCGACGTTTTCTTGACCATATTCGCGCCGAACTGAAACTAAACTATGTCGATGAAGTCAATCGTCCACCGGGGGAGAGCGCCAAACCTGCTAACCGCGAGAATATGAATAGCGCAAGTAATGGATAATTTGCTATTATGCACAGCGTCAGAGATAAGTTCGCATATTTCGCGGGCGTCATGCTGAACGCAGTGAAGTATCGCGTCTGGGGAAGCGGGAACGAGATCCTTCACTTCGTTCAGGATGACATATATAAGTATATGCAAAGAATAATGTTGTTAAGTATAACAACAAAGAGTATGATGAGCAGTCAAAATATACTTACAGTTCTTGGAAATCTTCGTATTATATAGCGAAATCCCCATCATTAGAACACATACCGCATTAAATAAACCGCTTCATACTTCGCTGCGCCGGTTGCACGAGAAGCGGTATATCCAAATATACACAGGGTTAGGCGCGCGATTTTGGTCGGGTGTGCCACACGCGGCAAACCGCGCTTAATACTCATAGCAGAGAGGAACATCGATGTCAAACAAATTCAAGTCTATCCTCTTGACGCTGGGGCTGTTAGCCTTAATAGCCTCGACGGTCGGCGGGCAGCCGATGACCAGATGGGCGCCGGCGGATGGATACGCTATTCGGCAGGGTCATTTTGTCGAATGGTATCGCGGCGGGGAGATGCGCGAGACCGGGCAACTGACCGGCGAAGTTTGCGTCACCTGGTCAGACACCCGCAATGGCGACCGCGGCGTCTATGTGCAAGTAGTTACCACCGAAGCGGCTTTGCGCTTTAAGTATCCCCTGGGCGGATTGCGCATTTCAGACACGACCAACCGGCAGGAGGATCCCGGCGTCTGGCCTACCGCCGACGGCGGTTGGATTATCGCTTGGGAGGATTTCGACCGAGATTCGCTCGGGGATATCTACTGCACAAAAATTGACGCTCAAGGTCGTCGCTTATGGGGTGGCAGCGAGCGCGGTCTGCCAGTCTGTATGCAAGGCGGTATTCAGGAAGATGTGCGCATCGTCGAGGACGGCGCCGGCGGCGCTATCATCGCCTGGCGCGATATGCGCAGCGGCGATGTCGGCGATATCTATGCCCAGCATATCCTTGCCGATGGCCGCATCGACCCTAATTGGCCGGCCAATGGCTTGCCGGTCGTCGCTGCGGTCGGCGCGCAGACCAATCACACGACCGACGAAGATGGCGAAGGAGGGATGATAATCGCCTGGAAGGATGGCCGCATCGTTGGCAATTTCGACATCTGGGCGCAGCGCATCTCACCTAACGGGCATTTGCGTTGGGGTAATGAGCGCGGCGTGGTCGTCTGCGGACACGAAGCCAATCAAGAAGCGCCGAAACTCTGCCCGGACGGCGCCGGCGGCGTCTTCGTCTGCTGGATCGACGACCGTAACCAAGAGCAAACCGACAAGGATATTTACGCCCAGCATCTGGACGCATCCGGGCGGCTGCTCTGGCCGGCTGAAGGCGAAGCTGTCTGCATCGAACCGCGCGAGCAATCGGAGAACCGCATTGTAGCCTCTGAATCTGGCAATGCCATTGTGCTGTGGGAAGATAAGCGCGGCGATGGATTAACCAGCGATGTATATACTATGCGCATCAGCGGCGCGCAGCGTATGCGTAAGGAGTGGAATCCGACCACTGGCGTGCCGATTATTGTAGCGCCTCGCAATCAAGCCCAATCCCGTCTATTTCCCGACGGACAGGGCGGCGCTTATATTGTTTGGGAGGATGAACGCGAGCGTCCGCATCCGGAGGTCGATATTTGGTCTCAGCATATCAACCGTTCCGGGCAATTGCTCTGGCCAGCCGGCGGCGTTCCGGTCTGCCGGGCTTCTGGTTGGCAGCATTCGCCTTTAGCGCGGCGGACAGCCGATGGAGGATGTTTCTTCATCTGGGCTGATTTGCGGACCGGCAGTCTGGAGTTGTATGGACAGAAATTAACGGCTGGCGGCGAGTTGCTGGCGGTCGAAAACGGCGTTCCAATTGTGCAGGGTCTCAGCGGCAATGCTGTCGAACCGGCGGCGATACCGCGCTTAGATTCATCCTTCACTGTTTACTGGCTGGATGGACGCTTCGGCGGCGCCGGTCAAGTTCCCTTTATTCAAACCGTTCGCGACCGCGGCGACCATTGTGAAATTACAATGCCGGTCAACGGCCGACCAGTATTAACCGGCACAGTCGGCGGCGGATTGCATCCCAGCGCTTGCGCTGACGGCGCCGGCGGGACAATTATGGCTTGGGAAGACCGTCGCGGCGGCGAAGTTTTTTCGATTTATATTCAACGTTTGAATGCCAACGGTGATATGTTATGGGGTGAGTCTGGACGTAAAGTAGCCGACTTTGAGTGGGAGCAAGCCTGGCCTTTCGTTTGCAGCGACGGCGCCGGCGGCGCTTATGTCGCTTGGCGCGCGCCGACCGATAACGATTACTATGATGTCTATATGCAGCGCATCTCCCCTAATGGCGAGCGTATGTGGGGCGATGACGGCCGGCAGATTACTTCCCATCTTATGGATGAGGAGGTCGAGAACATCATTCCCGACGGATCCGGCGGCGTAGTCTTAGTCTGGAAAGCGTTCCACGATGATACCGACGAAGACTTATGGATGGCCCGTCTCAATTCTGCCGGCGAGATGCTCTGGGACGATGGCGACGGTGGAATTGTGCTTTGCAATGCACCCTACAAACAGAAGGATTCGCGCATTGTGCGGCATCAGACCGGCTATGCTATCGTTTGGGTCGATGGTCGTGATGACCAGAATGGCGAATCACAAAACGATATTTACGGACAGTTTATCAATCTGGACGGCACACGGCGTTGGGCTGACACCGGCGCGATAATCTGTGGCGACGAGAATCATCAAGAAAAGCCGGCTTTGGCTATCGATAACGGTAGTTATATCTGGGTGGCTTGGGAAGACCACCGCCGGGCTGGCGTCGAGCGCAAACGCGATATTTTCATCCAAAAAATCCATCATACGCTTCGTCCCGGCGGACGGCTCTGGACCTTCTTCGAAATGGACGGACGCGAAGTTTGTCCGGCTGATAAAGACCAACTTCTGCCGAATATTTGCCACGACGGACAGAATGGAATGTGGCTGGCTTGGGAGGATTATCGCAGCGGCGTCTGGACAGACCTCTATGCCATTCATCTGCGCTCCGATGGGACGCCGTATCCGGGTTGGAATGTCGGCGGCAATCTGGTGTGCGGGGCTTTCCACAAACAAAATATGCCGCGTTTGCTGACCTTAATGCCGCGCGGGCATTCAGGCGCGGCGCTGGTCTGGGAAGACCGGCGCGCCACCGGTAAGGAAGACTTTGTCAATGTCTTCGTCCAAAGGCTCGACGATAATCTGCTCGCTGCGCCCAAAATCGAGACGCCCAATCTTCCCAGCCTTATCGCTTTGGATGAGGTTTATCCGAATCCCTTCAATTCCCGCGCAATGGCGACCTTCACGAATTTTAAAGAAGGCGAGTTATCGCTGGCGTTATATGACGCTCAGGGCCGGTTTGCACTTGACTTGGGCAGCGGGTATTGGTCGGCGGGGCGGCACCGGGTTTTAGTCGCAGCGGATAATTTATCTTCCGGCAGTTATTTTGTGCGCCTGGAAATGGGTGGTCATAGAACAGAACAGGCGATTCAATTAATGAAATAGTCTCAGGAATGCAAGAACGACCGGGCGGCCTGCGTTTTCTTCGATGTCTGGCAACCCGGTTTGTTTTTGCAAATTTGGGCCGTGCTGATATCTCCAAACTTTAAGCTCGAATTTTAGACTAATGTTATGTTAATTGTGCAATGTCGTATGTCATCCTGAACAAAGTGAAGGATCTCGTCTGGTTAAGTCCGTCTTAGGACGATATCCTTCACTGCGTTTAGGATGACATATATAAGCATAGCAAAGAATAATGTCGCTATGTATAGTATTAGTTTGCTAAGATTCACGCGTGATCCTTAACTATAAAACCGGTTCGAAGGTAAAACAATAAAAAACATCTCAATCGCGTTCGTTTTAACGCTGACGGCGTCGCTTGGAACGATTCGGGCGCTGAAGGCGCAGCCGTTGTCGTCCGCTTATCATAATAACCGCGAGATAGGCGTCGAATTGGACAGCCTGCGGCGCCGCTATCCTGACTGGATAGCGGTCGATACCATCGGTTTCAGCGCTTTGCATCGGCAGCCAATTTTACTGGCGAAACTGTCGGATAATCCTCGTCAGGTGGAATCTGAGCCGGCGGTTCTCTTCATCGGGCAGATGCACGCCGAGGAGGTCTTAGGCGTCGAAGTCGCGCTCGAATTAATGAAGCGGCTGCTCGAAGGATTGGATTATGACACCGCGCGGGCGCGTCTGCAGGAAGTGGAAGTCTATATCATTCCCACTATCAATCCGGATGGCTCAGATGTCGTTCATCAGGGATTGGACTTGACCTTCCGCAAGAACTGCCGCGACAACATCGGCGATGGTGTGTTCCGTTATACCGCCGGCGTCGGGCTGGACACATCCGGTGTGGACTTGAACCGCAATTTCGACTTACATTGGAACCGCGGCGACAGCCTTTATCAGGTCAGGGAGGGCGAGTCTTACAACTACTATCGCGGCGCCAGTCCATTTTCCGAGCCGGAAGCACGCGCTCTTGGCGATTTGATGCTCGACCGGCGATTTTTATTTTGCATAACTTATCACAGTTCGCGCTCAGGGCAGAATGCTGAGATGGTGATCGCGCCTTGGAATTGGGAGAGCCGTCGGCCGCCGGACTCGCCGGCGCTGGACGCCGTTGGTTCAGCCTTAGCGGGACGGCTGCCTCGCCAAATGGGTGGAGGGAATTATTCTTTAGTCCGGGCTACGCAACGGGTTGGGCAACTGCCGGATTGGGCTTATCAAGCCACCGGCGCCTTGACCTATATGGTCGAGGTCGGCGCAGTGATTCAGCCTGATTCAATTACGATGCAGCAAGTCGTCGCATCTGCATTGCCATCAGCGATGTTTCTCATCGATTTATCTTGCGGTCGCGAGCGCATCGGGGAATTTGGCTTTCTCACGATTATGACCATCGACCGAATGCACAACCGCCCGGTATCGATGGAAGTGTTGTTGAACAGCGAACGTGAGCCGGTGCTTGAGCCGCGGCTCTCGCATCCGGCGACCGGCCGCTTTGATGCATTACTACCGAATGGTTCTTACAGCCTGGCGCTACTACAGAATGGTTGTATGCCGTTCGAGCGCGACCAAATCGAAGTTATATCCGGTGAACGTCGCACTATCGTCGCCGATATTACGACTATTCCTGCCACTTCGGTGCGGTTTCGCGTCATAACAGCCGGAGATAGCTCGATGCTGCCGGCGGCAATCCGACTCTATGCGTCTGATAACCGGACGCGCTATAATCTCGCGCTTCCGCAAGGCCAGATCGAATATAACCTGCCATTTGACATTTACAGGTTGGAAGCGACCAGCCCGAACTATTTGCCAGTTGTCGAAACATTTGAATTAAACCGTGACAACTGGACATTTAATATGCAGCCAGCGGAGATTGTGTATGAC